>Ga0207658_10000500_pt1 | contig 35947 bp, 43 predicted proteins | sample KBSS33metaG_FD_184322 | JGI IMG/M metagenome (GOLD analysis project Ga0207658, IMG submission 184322) | Switchgrass rhizosphere microbial communities from Kellogg Biological Station, Michigan, USA - KBS S3-3 metaG (SPAdes) (version 2) | ecosystem: Host-associated > Plants > Roots > Rhizosphere...
GAACACCTGCATCGTGATCTCGCCGAAACTGCGACCGTTCCGTGCCCGGCTCGTTGACATCGGCAAAGACCGGCCACGGCGGGTCATCGACCCCAAGCAACCTCGGTCGAAGAAACGCCGCCACACCCCTTCGCAGCCTCCGCTCGTTGCCCAGGTACCCGCTGCCCCAGCCGCTGGGCAGGTCTGGACAGACATCAGTCTGCAACCGACTGATGAACTTGTACCGGAAGGAATGACACGGTGACTGACCCCCAGATCCCCGAACGGGATCTCGACGTCGAACCCGACGTCGAACCTGACGAATTAGGTGGCGAGTCTTCCCCGCCCGAAGCTGAAAGCGGGAGCACGGAAGAGGTGCCAGGAGCTACGCAGGAAGCGAAACCAGCCAGGCCGCCACGTAAGAGGCTGGCCGTGTCGCCGTGGAAGCCCTCGCGGCCGCCGCAGGGCGGCAAGTGGGAAGACTTCCTCGGCTGGGTGGTGTGGCTCGACGAGGCGTACGAAGTCGGGCTGCCGGTGTGCTGGCTCAAACACGAGGGCTTGGTGCAGCACCTCGCCGCGCTGTGGTGGGGATGGCGTGAGGCGTACCGACCTGGCTACACAAAGCCCTTCGCGGCCCCAGCGTCGCCGCAGGCATGGCACACCCATTACTTCGGCCCCTTCCGGGATCGCCTACAAAATAAGCAACTTCCCGGAAGCCAATGCAGAGGACGCAAACAAGACAGCCACGAAACTTACAGTCGCATAGGTGACCTGCGTGAGTCGGTACTAGCGACCGAGGAAGCGTTCGTTCCTGCCCAAAGCTGACACCGGGTCGAGGTAACGTAGCGCTATGGCCGATGAAGTCACACTGCGCTCGTCCCCCGCAAAGCCGCTCATGTTGATCTTCGCCAACGAGAATGTCCAATCCTTTCTCGCCACGGCCTGCATCCCGATCACCGCAGCGAAGTCACCCGACGGCCGAATGGCCTACTTCGCCGAGGAGATCCATCTGCACGGCTCCGGGCACATCGAAGTCCAGTTCAAAGACGTACCCGGACGGCACTTTTTCCCGCCGCACCAGGTCGCGGCGATTGTTGCGCCGCCGCGAAGCACGGAAATGCGGGACCGCCTTACCGGTTCGACCGGGGCCTGAACTCAGGACCACGACGAAGTGCAGCGGACGGCTGGCCCGCACCGCGCGGCGGGTGACACCAACCGTTTCACTTACCGGCCCATATTGGGTCCGTGGTCGATGTCTCGATCGTGGGTCTGCTGGTAGTACTCGTGACGTGCGGCCTCGGCCGCCGCCGCCTGGTCGTCGTAGCTCACTGCACGACGGATTCTGCTGCCGTTGTAGAGGGTTTGCTCTTGTTCAATGCTCCATCGGGGGTCTCGGGATAGCTGTTCGGCGGCGCGGTCGATGGCGGCCTGGACAGCGGCGACGTCGCCATTGAGCCGCTCGATCTCTTCTAGCAGCCGGTCCGCGGCGTCGGTCTTGGGCATCGTGGCCCGGTTGCCCATCAAAGCCCGGCGCGCTGCTGTCGCTTCGGCTCTAGCGCGTTCCCTCTCCTGCTGTGCGTGTTCATGGTCGGGAACTTGCTCGCGGGCGAGCTGGTCGGCCTTGGTATTGATGTAGCCGTCGATCTTGATGTTGTTGGCGGCGTAGGCGTACGCAGTGACGTTCTGCACGACATCGACGGGTATGACCTCTCGCCACCGCTGCACCCATTGGTCGATGACGGCCTGCGCCGCCTGGACATCTGCTTTACCGCTGCCGAACCTGCCGGTGCCCTGCTGGATCGTCTGTGCTGCTGTCGCCACTGCTGGTGCTTCCACCGCCCACGCTTTCTGCATTGCTGCGGTGAAGCGGTCCTTGGCCGCAGCGAATTGGGTAGCGCGTTCTTGCGCGACTGTGGCCGCGTGTTCCGCTGCCGTGTTAAGCGCGGCGGCGTGTTCGATCCGGGGTGCGAGCTCGGCCGCGTGAGCCTGCTCGGCCTGCGCGGCGGGCAGTTGCTCACGCAGCTCCTCGATCTCTGTTTCCAGCTCGGCGAGGTGGTCCCAGGCTTCCCACAGTTGCCCGCCGAGAGTGATCCGTTCGCCTCTGGCCAGACTCTCCGGTTCTGCTGCCTCGTTGTCCGCTGCCGCCTCGGTTCGTACCTGCGTCACTTCTTCTTCCGCTGGGTCGGTCTCGATGTCGGGGAAGTCCGCACTCGGCACCATGGCTTCAGTTACCGCGAAAGAGACGTCGGTGGGCTGGAGGAGATCAAGGGTCTGGATGAGGCGCTTCTGCTCTCGCAGGATCTCCTCGGCCGGGCGCAGCTCGCCGTCGATGTCTCTGGTAGCGACTTGCGCGGCGTTGCGTAGTGCCTGCCACTGGTAGTGGATGCGGGTTTCGTCGGTGCTGGTGTCGTAGTCGGCGGGCAGCGCCGAGGCAACGGCGTGATCGACGACGTTATCCAGGAGTGGGTGCCTGTCTGCGAGGTGAGCTGCGAGGGTTTCAGCGCCTCGGTGCTCCAGGAGCCAGGCGGGGTCTTGTCCGGTCTCGTAGGTGACGGCGGTCCCGTTCAGTCCCGCTGCTTGGAGCACATCGAACGTTTTCAGTGTCGCTGCCTGGCCTGCGGTGTCGTCGTCGTAGCCAGACACGATCTCGCGCTCGTCGAGCGGAGCGATCTGGGCCAATGTGTTGAGGTGTTCGTCGGTGAGCGCGGTTCCTCCGACCGCTATCGCCACCACTGTGGGGTCGGCGGCACGGATCGCCTCGGCGTCGGCCGGGCCTTCGACGAACACGATGTCGGCGCCGTCGCGGAGCTGCTCGATGGTGGTGGGGTTGAGGCCGTAGGGGTGTTCGCGTTTGCGGTATACGAGGGTGTCGGGCGGGTTGAGGTACTTCGGCCCGGCGTCCGGTGTTGCCGGGTTAATACGGCCGTGGAAGGCCACCAGTTCCCCGGCCGCGTTGTACACGGGGAACATGAGGCGATCGACATTGAAGTCGCGCAGTTGGCCTGTGCGTGGGCCGGATTGGACTCGTGTCACCAACCCTGCGGCCCGGAGCGTGTCGTCGCTGTAGCCGCGTGCGTGGAGGTGGTCGAGCAGCGTCGTCCACCCGCCAGGTGCATAGAGCGGGGCAGTGGCGGTGAGGCCACGTCCTTGCAGATATCCGGGCACCCAGGACTCGGTTGCCTGCGCGGTGTAGAAGTCGTGGGCGTCGCGTAGCGCCGCCAGCACTGCCGCTCTGTCCGCCACCGATTCCGGGGCGTGTTCCACTGCCGGCGCAGAGGTCTCGCCGGCGGCGAAGTCGATCTCCTGCTGTGCCGACGCTGCTGGCGGGGGAGTGGCGTCCGTTGCTGCCTGGACTTGTTCGTTGGCGGTGAGGGTTCCGGCATCGAGGTCGGCGGCGAGTTCTTCCTCGCCTGCGTCGATCCACGAGGGTCGTTTGATGTTGGGCTGTTGCGGTTCGTTGATTCCGAGGATGCGTTCGGTGAGGGTCCGCTGGTCGATCTCACCGTTCGCTACAACGTCGGCGACCCACCGTGCGGCTGCTTCCTTCACCCGCCGTTCCGGGGACAGGCTACGCATCCACTTGGCCTCTTCCGGCGTCGCCGCAAGTGACTCGATGTCCAAGATCAGATCGACCCGATCCTTGTCGCGTGACAACGCGACGTAGGCCAGGTTCGCGTTGTCGATCGCCGCGCCGAGAAGGATCGTGCGTTCTACCGTCGCGCCTTGTGTTGAGTGTGTCGAGCCTGCCGCGCCGTGGAGCATCTGCCCTTGGTTGATATAGCCAGGAACGATGCTGCCGTCTTCCTCGACGTCCTGGCGGGTGACGTAAGCGCGTTGCTGGCTGCCGTCAGGGTTACGCCAGCGCAGCAGCAGATCCCCGTCATCCGCGATCTCCTCGATGACGGCTTTACGGCCGTTGAGGAGCTTGGTCCGTTCCCCATCTCCGGTGATGATGAGCTGGTTCTTTTTCAGGTGGACCAGCTCGCCTTGGGCGAGGTCAATCCAGCCGCCCGGGGTGTTGTACCGCACGTCAGGCCCGGTTAGTTGGCCGGAAGCTCGCGCGGCTTCCCGGGCGAGGTAGCCGGTGGCTTGGGCATCGTCGTTACGGGCAGTGACGAGCGCGGCTTTCTTCTGTCGATCGAGCGGATCGACGCCTTCGGTGGCTTTGCGGTACATCGCCGCTGCTAGTTGCAGGGCTTCGGATCGGGTGTCGGTGACATGCACTTGACCGGCCTGGACGTACTTGGCGACGGCGGCCTCGTACTGCCCTTGCCGGAACTGTGCGAGGGCCTGCTTCTCATGGTTATTGCGTTGCCGTCGTACCTCGGTCAGCACAGCACCGGCCCCGCGTGTGCTGGCCGACTTGTGGATGGTGGTGAAGCCACCGGTGGCCCCGATGGCGGGGAGTTGCTTGTCGTCGCCGATGACGAGCACCCGCTGGTTCTTCTTCTGGGCGACTCTCAATAACTTCACCAAGTCGCGGCGATCGACCATCCCGGCCTCATCCACGACCAGCACTTTGGCTTTATCCAGCGTCGGATCGGTGGAGGCATTGAGGTAGGCATCGCCGTGGCGGACACCGATACGGGCGGCAATGGTGGTGGACCTGATCCCGGACTCAAACCCGAGAACGGTCGCAGCGTTGGCCGCCGCCGTGCAGCCTTGAATGTTCAGTCCTGCGTCCTCGTACACAGCCTTGACGGCGGCCATGACGGTGGTCTTCCCTGTGCCCGCCGCACCGGACATGGACGCCACCATTCCTCGACCGGTGGTAAGAGTGTGTACTGCTTTCCGCTGCTCGGCCGACAGCGTGAACTTCACCTCGGCCTCGAAGCGGGCCAGGGACCGGTCCACCTGAGCCGACGTGATTCCGGCTTTGACATTGGCTGTGGTGGTGAGGATTTCAGTGAGCCGTGTTTCGGCGGTAACGACGTCGGTGGTGGTGTAAACCCCACGCCATTTTGCGGTGTTGATCGGCGTCTCGGTCTCGGCCGCCGTCTCCCGCGCGAGCTTGGAGGCGAGGACTTCCATTGACGTGATCCCGGAATGGTTCATTGCCTCAGCAACGAGCTGTACCTGCTGATCGGCGGGAAGACCGGGGAGCGCATCTAGCGCGATACGTCGTGCGTCGGTAAGCCTGAACGTGGCGGTCTTTTGGGTTGCTTCGCGCAGGATCGCCTCGGCTGCGGCGGCGACTTGCTCCTGCCACGAGGCATCCCAGTTTGTCTGTTCCGACTGGATCGTTGGGTCGATCTCAGCTGACAGTCCGGCATCGAGGAGTTGACGGCGAGTGAACCCGGCCAGGTCGTTGAGACCTTCGACGTGCCCCTCGGATTCCTTCCCTGGCCGTGTCACATTACGCGCCGCGTCTTGCTGCTTCGGGGTGAGTTGGTCCCACGCGAGGCCGTAGGTCTTCTGCGCGTATTCGTCGAGTTTCCGCGACCGTGTAGAGGTCGCTCGTATGTCGTCCTCGGTGACGCCTGCGACGCGCCAGGCCGTGGTGCGGGCTCGATTGATGACCCGATTCTCGAACCCGTAGCCATACTCGTCGTGGAGCATCCACCTCGAACGTGACTTTAACGAGGCAGCCTCGGCGGCCATGTTCTTGTGCAGATCATCCCCGCCTCGCGATAACGCACGCCACTGTCCATTGACGTCGAGGATCTCGTTCGGCATCGTCATGTGGACATGCCAATGCGGGTCACCTTCCCGCGATACTGGGTCAACGGTGGCGAAGAAAAACATGCCTTTCGCGGCGATCTCTTGGCGTTCTTTCCCGTCGCCGTGGTGTCCGATGACACCACGGCCGTATTTGGCTTCCAGCTCGGCCGCGAACTCCTTGACCAGCGCGCGCATGGACTGTTCTATCTGGTCGCGGCGCGGGTCCAAGGCCATCGCAATCGACACTGACTTGTCCACCTCGAAGGTGAAGTCCAGGCCCTTAACCCGAATATCAATTCGCTCATCCTTAGCAGCACGAGCCTTCTCCAACGACCCCGCCGAATACACCGTGCTCATGTCGATCTTCGCAGCGGCTGCCATCTCTTCAAGCGTCTGAACCGACACGTAATAGGCCCCGCCCTTGGCGTTCACGCCCCTCTCAAGCCGCTCCCACAGCTTCGCGTGTTTGGCAGGCATTCCGCTGAGCTGGGTCGGGCCCGAACCTTCACCTGCGGCCACCAGCACTCGCGCGCGGATTGCCTCGACCAACGGTTCGGCACGAAGCTTGGCGTCCGGGTGTACACGAAGCACAGGTGCTCCGATGACTTCCTTGGTCACCGGATGAATCCCGTCCATCAGCTCGACAATCGCGGCCTTGTCTTCGACGCTGATCCCGACCTGATCCCGAGCAAAGCCGAATTCCTCGGCTAGCTCGCCGAAGATCATCACCTCACCCAGCATGTCCTCAACGCGGTAATCGACGCTGGCCTCAGCCCCACAACCTTGCAGATGCTCGATGCGATACGCGGCCTGTTCCGCCGAAGCGATCACCGTCACTTTGGCCACGTCACACCGCCTTTCTTCACAAAGGTTTCACATCCAGTGATGGGGCCACCGCCTGGTGCATTTGACTGTAGCTCGTATCGTCGCGTAGCGATGATACTTGTGTCCATGGTTGAAGATTTTGGCAAAGAGAACGTGAACGCTGCTGGTTCGGGATGTGTCTGGACTTGCGGCGGTCAGCGGATAGTAGGGTGACTACAGAACGTACGGGCAAGCGGACAACGGACAGGGAGAGGCAAACCTATGACGACCCAGATCGACGGTGAAGACGTCAAGACAGAAGGCGCGGTAGCGCTCAGTCCCGCTGCTGCGAAAGCAGCAATGCGTAAACGGCTCCGTGAGATTGAGGCAGGCAAAGAGAAAGCAGTCGAGGCCGTACTCGACGCGCTAAGCGCCGAGACAAAGCATGAGGCGAAGTTAGCCGAGTTACGTGCCGCGACAAACACGGCAATCGAGTCGGCAACTGGCTTCCTTGACGTCGCCACACTGGCGACAGTGTTAGGCGTGTCGGTTTCTCAATTGCGGTCACGAGCCAAGAAATAGAAGTCTTGCGCGCGCCCTCGGACAACAGCGTTGCCGCACTGCGGCATGCATTGCTTGACCACGATACTGTCGAGCGTTACAAGGCCAAGATCCGTCGCGTTGATGGGTCGTCTTGTGAGTGGTGGGTTGGGGCGGTGACCGCCCAAGGTCACGGCAGGTTTTGGCTGGCCGATCATGGCACGGAACGGCGGGATATCGCCGTGATCGCGCACCGCTTCGGGTATGCGTTGACGTTCGGGATCGAAGCCTTGCAAAGTGCCGAGTTGTTGGGGCATCGGTGTGACAATCCGCTGTGCCAACGGGCCGATGCTGGTCATGTTCAGGAGAGCACGGCGCAACTGAACCGCGTCGAGTACGAACGGCGGCGGCACACTATCGGCGGGCCACTGCGCGACCGGCGCGGCGCGCGACAACGGGCGCTGGAAATCCGCGACGCGTTGCGGGCGGGCCGGTCAGTTGAGGCCGCGCGGCTCGCTGGGATCTTGGCTGACATGAACCAGCTCGCGTTGTTCGACACATGAGCTGAGACGGTCGGAACAGAGCAAAGAGGCGGTGCCAAATTCCCGTTGGCACCGCCTCTTTGTCATTGAATCGCAGTGTTAGGCGGCTTGGTTCTTCCTGCTGGTTTTCGGCTTGCCGATGACGAGTTGTTCCACGTCGGCAAGCTCGTAGCCCAGCGCGGCCAGGAACGTGAAGTAGCGGCGCATGTCGTCGCCGGGATTACGCCAGGTGCTCTTGTGGGTGGCGCGTTCGTACCCGGCGATGAGGACCGCTAAAGCGATCACACCTGCGCGCCCATCGGTAGCGCTTTCGCCGTTAGCGATGGCGTCACGGCTGGACTTCACGCCCAGCAGCTCGGCGAGCATCGCGCCGTCTTTCGCGTCGTACTGGCGTGGCAACGTGACGCCGCCTCGGGTCAGCTCGCCAGCGATGAACTGGGCCGCGCCTTTCGGTGGTGTCTTGCGCGTGAGTAGTTGTGTCAGCCAGACACGCCGTACCTTCTCTGCTGACAGCCACGCCTTGTTGTTGGCGACCAGCTCACGTCGTTCCGCTTTCTGCTGGTCGGTCAACGGCCCGCGTGCATTGTTGGAGCTGGTACGGACACTGTGGCCGTTCGCGGCTGGGTCCAGGCACACATAGCCGGTGCGGATCTCGCCCCAACGTGACTGGACGTAGGCGGCGTGGCCTGGGCATGTGGCGTGGCCCTGCGGGCTGACGCCTTTGCCGTTGCCATCGGCCAGGTCGTGTAAGTACGCCGCCGTGGAATCACCCCGTTCGGGTGGGTCGGTCACGGTGACACCTTCGCTTGTCAGCTCGTCGATCCGCGCCTGGACGGCCTCGGCTAGGGCGCGGTCGTCACGGGCCTCCTGTAAGGCGTGAGCGAACGCGCCGGTGCTTTCCTCTGCGGCTACGACGAGGGCCTTCACGGTGTCGGCGTCGTCCTCGAACTCGGCCAGCGCTGCGGCTTGATCGAGGGTGAGGAACTGCCACCGGTCAGCGGCCTTGGTCGCCAGCTCTGAGCTGACTGTTGCCATCGCCTGATCGACTTCGGCGCGCTTGACGCCGAGCTTTTTGGCGATCTTGGCCGGGGTGACACTGAGTAACGCGAGCTGTTGGATGGCGCGGGCGCGGTCGCCGGTGCCGAGCTTGGCCCGGTGCTCGTTCTCGATCCATTGCTGCACGATGCGATCGGCCTCGTCCAGGTCGCCCGCGATTAATACCGGCATCTCAGTCATGCCGACTTCCAGTGCGGCTGCGTGGCGTCGCTGGCCGTACCGGATCGACAACTGGCCGGACTCATCGCGTACGACCACGGGCGGCTGTAAGACGCCGTGCTCGCGGATTGAATCGAGGAAAGCTTTGTCTAACTCGACTGCCGTGCGGATGTTGGCCGAAACCTTCACCTCTGCTGGGTTGATCGTTAATAACTCCATGCGTAGGTAACTCCATCTGCCCAGGCAGGGTAGAGGGCGACTCCCTCATTTTTCTTCCCTCCTGGCGAGATCTTGTTTGCGCCGACCAGGCCGCCCGGAGTGCCACCGGGCTTGCCGGCGGGCGAAATAAGCGAGCGCAGCGAGCGCGTCCGACGGTGCGTCAGCACCCGGTTGCGCGCAGGGTGGACCGGCGCACACTTGATCGCCAGGAGGGAAGAAAAAGGGCCGTCCGGCGCAGCGGTAGCGGAGTCGGACGGCCCAGAAGGTTCAGCGCGTAGCGCGTCTTTGGTTGTTAGCGCCCGGGCGCTAACACGATCGGGCGCACGCTCACCTGCAGCCTGCCAGGACGTTGGCGACGGTGGTCTTGTCGGCGCTGGTGATCGGCAGTTTGTAGCCGGCGAGCACCTGGACAAACTTGGTCACGTAGCTGCATTGTTCGGCCTGGTTCGGTGGCAGCCACTTCGCCGGCCCGTCGTCGCCTTTGGCGTCGTTCGCGGCCTGCGAGACGGCGAGCAGCTCGGCGGGATCGTTGGCGAAGTCCAGGCGGCGCTGCAGCGGCCAGGCATGTGCGCCGAGGTCCCATGCGAGGGCCAACGGCACGATGTGGTCGATTTGGACCTCGATGGCGTGCGCCTTGGTGAAGTGGATCGTCTGGCCCGTGTACGGGTCGTTGAGCGTCCCTTCGACGACGACACAACGTGACCCGCTCTTGTAGATGACCTGCTGCAGTTGGGCGGCCAGGATGTCGTCGCGGGTGTCGCAGCCATTGTGTCCACCTGGGCTGTCTGTGTTGTCGGTCCAGGCTGGTCCGAACACGCATCCGCGGCCACGGTCGCAACTGCGGTCGTACCCGCCCGGAAATGGGCGGCGAGGGATTACGTCGAGCGTGGCCAGCGCTGTGTTGGCCGGAACCGACCCTTGCGCCGTCGTGGTCTGGGTGGCGTGACTTGTTGTTGAGCATCCGCTGACCACGCACGCGGCAAGGAGCAACACAACCGTGAGGCGAGATCCGATCATTGGTTACCGTCTGGCTCGTCGGTAGACCGGGCGCGGGACAAGTGCGGCGCCGCTGGCGTCGAGCTGTGCGCGGCCGTTTTGATAATCGTCGAGCCCGGCAGCGTAGCCAGCCAAGTAGGGCTCGGTCACTTCGTGTCCTCTTTACCGTGCCGGTCGGCTAGATCGGTTCTTGCGCCTTGACCTGGCCGCGTACGCAGCCATTCGTCGATGGTTGATTCGTACCAGTGCCCGCGCCCGCCGATTTTCAAGTCGGGGCCGGGCGCGCGGTCGTCGGCGACATAGTCACGGAAGGTGCTCGCCGCTAGTCCCGCGTGTTGCGCGGCCTGGGTTGAGGTCAGGAGTTTGTCGTCAGTCACAACGTCGGGTCCAGCGGTGGTCGGCGGCTGATGTGATAGACCTCGTCGAGGACGAACAGCGCCGGGGCCTCGACCAGTTTGTCGACGATCTGCAGCTCGTCCGTGTCGGCTCCTCGACCGGTGGTTATCGTGACCACAATGTCGCCGGCGGTATCGGTGTCATCGGCGGTGACGACGAGGTCCAGTTCGGCCGCCCGTGGTGGGTTCAGGTGGAAGGCCGCTCGTTCGGCGTCTGCTTCGGCGATCGCGTCGCCGATGTCGCCGTGACGCTGCGAGCTGACAGGTTCGAGGGTGCCGGCATGCCTGAGTGTGTAGGTCGTCATCTAGTCGTACTCCTTCGTGCGTTGGTGGTTGCTCTCAGCATCGTGCCTCTCCCCGCGTTCTGCCGCCGTTCATTGCGTTCCTGTGGATAGTTGGCCAGCTTGTGGGTAAGGGAGCCAAGCTACGCCTGGCTCCCTTACCTGGTTTTAGGCGAGCGTTCGATACCCGCGTTCTCTCCACCACATCAGCCGTCCGAGCTGGACCGCATCGAGCCACACGCTGCGGATGCGTCCTAGTGCGGTGGTGTCGTAGCAGCGCGTCATCAGCGAGCCTGCCCGTACATCGACGTACGGAATGCCATCGCGTGCGGCGCTGGCACCGACTGCGGTGACGTCCCAGGTGTCACGCCATCCGGCTGTTACCTGAGCAACAACGCCCGTGGCAGAGGCGACGTCGCTAATGGTGGGCAGCCCGATCTGGCGGGCCTTCTGTGCCGCGCTGTTCCACGCGTGGGCACGGGTGCTGATCTGGTCCGCTTCGTTGCAGTAGAGCAAGACATCGCCTGTGCGGACGCTTACCCAGGAACGCCGGGATTCCGGGTCGTCGTGAGTTGTTCGCGCGGTGGTGACTTCACCAGCAGCCACAATCTGCAGCCGAGTTTCATATCGAGGTAGGTACATGGTTTCCCCCTTTGGGTTGGTGCCTTTCTGACATCACCAACCTTACGGCACTACTGCCGTAAAGTAAAGGGGTTTAAGAACTCTGGTTCACACAAAAAGAGGTCCGTGCCGGGGTAGCGACAGTTGTCAGAAAGGCACCAACCCAGCACGGACTACGTCCACCCTAACTGCGACTCTCTGCTGTGATTCCGTGGAATCACTCCCCTAGCTCGCCGACGCTCGCCCCTACTCCATCGTCATCCCTGGCCGGTGGACCTGGAGGCTGCTGGTAACCGGCGACGCTGGTTCGGCCTGGTGATGGATCGACATCACGGCTGGTTCGGGCAGCACGTCAACGTCTTCGTTGATCGCTGGTCGGCGTTCAGCGGCGCGAGAGTTTGCTGCTACTGCTTGTTTCGCGGCGGCGTTCTCCTGCGCCGCTTCTACACCGGGAACGAGATCGCGGGCACCCTCTACCGCCGCTTCGGTGATCTGCGCGGTAAGTGACTCCGGGCCGACGTTGGCTGCGTAGGCGGCGAGGTTCTGCATCTGCCCGAGCGCTGGCCAGAACTCTTCCCAACGCTGCGCCCAGTTGGTCAGGTGTTGGTGCGCGTCGCGGACCTCAGCTCGACGTGTCCAGAACCGGCCTGGGCCACGCTCGACAACTAGCGCTGCTTCTCTCGCTGGCCCAGCTTCCTCGGCCCAGGACCGGCGAAGAACCGTCTCGATCTCCGTCTGGGTCGCTGCCCGCGCCTCCCGCAACATGGCCAGCTGAGCTAGTGCTGCATCTGCGCGTTCCTGCGGCGAATAGTACGACTCAAAGTTCGATTCATGCACCAGCTCGGGGTGCTCCTCCAGGTACTCGGTAAGAGCCTGTTCCGCAGCGTCAGTTTCAATCGCTGCCCCTTCGCCGAGATCTGAGAAGTCGGCGGGCCTTGATGGCTCGCGCCATTCCTCCCGTGGTGTGTTCTCCAGCGTCATCAGCCGGTAGTAGTCGTACTCCAGTTCGTACGCGGTGCTTAACACTTGCGGGTCCACCTCTGAATTCATGCTGGTCATGATTTCTTCTCCAGGTGCTTGTAGATGGTGGGTCGGCTCACGCCGAGTGTTCGGGCGATGGTGGCGACGTCGTGCTCCTGCGACTCGTACATGTCGCGCGCGATTCTGATCCGTTCCGGTGTCATCTTCGACGGACGGCCGCCGTTACGACCCCGTGCCCGGGCAGCGGCAAGACCTGCGTTGGTGCGTTCGACGATGATGGCGTGCTCGAACTCGGCGAGCGCGGCGAAGATGTGGAACACGAGGCGTCCACCGGCTGTGGTGGTGTCGATCGCCTCGGTCAGTGAACGGAACTCGACGCCTCGTTCCCAGAGGTCGGTGACGATCTGGATGAGGTCTTTTAACGACCGGCCGAGCCGGTCGAGCTTCCACACCACCACCGTGTCCCCAGGCAGCAGCACCCCCAAGAGCTTGTCCAGCTCCTGCCGCCGCGCGAGTTTCCCCGACGCCTTGTCCACGAAGATCCGCTCGGCCCCGGCCGCCGTCAGAGCGTCGGTCTGAAGTTCCGGGTTCTGGTCCTGCGTCGAGACGCGACCGTACCCATAAATATGGCCCACCGATCAAGAGCCGTCCTGGTCGCTGCGCACGACGTATCCGCCGCAGCCGACCGCTACAAATGCCCAGCTCGTCAACGCACTGAGAACGAAAAACACGGCTCCGAGCAGTGCACAGGTCATGCGCTGAGAATGGGTGAGGGAGAGGTCGAAGGCTCCTATCCACACCGCGACGAGAGGAAACACGCTGACAGAAGCGGCCAGCGCTAGCACGGCCGTTAGTCCTTTTAGAAGCACCACCTTGCGCAGTTGGCGAAGCTGCCACAGCCGGTACAGCCTGGCATCAAGTTCGGGCATGCCGTCGCTATGTGAATCCACGTCTAGGTCTGTCACACGTGGACGCTGTACAGCCAGCACAGCGTCCACGGTTGCCTTGATGGTCGTCTTGCTGCGACCACCTTTTGAATTGAGCATGGATCGAGAGAATTTGCCATCAGTCATCTCAAGTTCCTTAGTTCGATGTCACAGTTGCACGGCCCGGCCGATCGCGGTTGTTGCCGCCCGTTGCCCACTCGACAACAATCCGTAACGCTGGTTCCTGCCACGACCCGAGACCAGTGAGCACACCAACTAGATCGGTTCGTTCCTCCTCGACAGTGAGGCCCGCTATGAGGTCGAATAGTCGATGTTCGCTGGAAGACCAGCCTCGACCGTAGTCGTTAACGTTCTTGAACCACTCGGCCCAGTCCATCACCGGGTTCGGCATCCATATCGAGCCGCCGTCTTCGCTCTCCGGGTCTGGCAGGAAGCGGCCGCCGCCCTCTGACCACGCCGTGTACTGCTCGGCATCCCGCCTGAGTGCCGGTGAAAGCTCCAACAGCGCCAGTCCAGCGAGCCACCGCTCGCTACCCACCTCGGCGCGGAGCTGAGCAAGAGTCGGCCCTGGACCTAACCGCGCCAGCATCAACAACTGCGCCTGCGCTTCCCACGCCTCGGCCGAGGCGATCAGCTCGTCGTGGCGTGGATCGCGCCAGTTCAGACCATCAGCTTCTTCTCGGTCGATACGGGCAGAACGGCGGCATCCGTCCTCCCCTGTGCCGACGTAGGGGTTCCGATGGGTGGGTGTAGTCATCGCTGCTTCTCCTGGTCCATTTCGCGGCTGATGTCGCGGGCGTCTTCCACCACGGCGACGAGCCAGTGTCGGAAGTCTTCGGTCGGATAGTTGTCGTAAGGCCACTCGGCCTGGTCGGGGTTCGGGTGATCGAACACCCACCGGCTCGCCGCGACAGCGGCGACGTCACGGTCAACGTGGTAGAGCCGTTGCGCGACGGCCGAGAGACGGAACACGAGCACCTGATCCGCTGACACTTCCTCCGCGTAGCCAGCATCGTCTCTGCCGTACCGGTATGAGTCGTACGCCTGCCCGGCGGTGTCGAGCCGTATAGCAGCGGCATCGACAGCGTCATTCAACGCTCCGTCGATCAGCGCCAACATCATCGTGACTGACTTACCCATCACACTCCCCTGTCCGTCGTTTTCTTCCCACTCCTAAAGTGTAAAGAAAACGGTAAAGAGGGTCAATACTTTACATTGATTATTTACACGGGAATATTTACGGGCTGGTGTCGTCGTCAGTATGACCGTGGGGTGTGACAAGAAAACGGTCGTTTACGAGACAGTGCAACGAAAAAGTCGCTTCAGATCTCGCGCGGAAAAACTTAGTCCCGTTCGGTTGCGCGCCGGGCTGCGTCTTTCAGCTTCTCGGCCGCGTCCTCGGTTCGCTTGACGCGGTGAACTTCGTCGGCCAGCCCGGCGAAGTGTGTACGTAGCACTTCGTTGCCGGTAGAGCCCGGAATATCGCCGACCCGGTGCAGCAACTGTCGCTTTGCCAAAGCCCTGAGTGCCTCGATCGTGTCGGCGTTACGCGGATCGACGGCGTATCCGTACGGCGATGCACGAAATTCACGTCCTGCGGTGCTGCGCGAAAGATCGGCAGCCTCCGCGAACTCGCGCACGGTCATACCATCCTCCTTCGCCGCTTGGGCCGCTTCTGCACGCATCATTCGCTCAACGAATCCCGCCTGCCGCACGACCTCTGTCATCGCCCGTAATTCTGCTATTGCCTTCTCCGATTCTTGTCCCATGCGTGGGACAGTACCCTTGTCCCACGCATGGGACAAGGGGTTGGAAGGGTGTCGTTTACGAGACGCTGCGATGCAGCCAAGCCGGCTTAAGCGTGCTCGCTCGTCGCCGGCCTGGCGAAATGCCTTCTACTGGTATTCAATTCTTCGCAGATCGGTTTCGGCTAGCACCTTCCGCGCGGCGTAATAGGTGTCGCCGTCGTGGTCGTAGGGGCTAGCCCACTTGCCGGGATCGGCAGCTGCCACCCGCTCGGCCCACGCAAGAGCCGCTGGCGACAGGTGTCGTGACGGGCTTGCCCCGTCGCACGTGTATTCGAGGATCGCTGGCTCTCCGTCGATCATGTACATCTTCGGCGGGATGAACTTGGTCGAGTCGTCCATGCCGTCGAAGTATGACGACTGAAAGCGACTGGTTACCTTGCGGACAACAGCCTCAGGCGGGCCGTCTGTGTAGCTGACGTCGAAATAGCCATAGGCCGTGCCTCTCGCCATCCGTACCGAGAACTTCACTCCCGGGAACTCGACCTTCAAAGCCTTACGCAGCTCGACCGCTGTTTCCTTCACGCCATACTTGATGACTCGGAACTCTTCACTGACGTTATTCATGGTTTCCCCTTTGGGTTGGTGCCTTTCTGACCCCACCAACTTTACGGCAGTAGTGCCGTAAAGTAAAGGGATTACCCATAAAATTAAGGTGTTCTGACTGGTCGCCAGGGCTTAGTTGGGTCGGTTAAGACTCCTGCGTCCATGTCATTCGAGGGTCACGGCGTGCGATTTCGCGCAGCGGGTTGCTCTTGGCGATGATCGCCGGGTAGTCCTCGTCGATCTTGCCGAGTAGGGCGAGTATGTCGTTTAGACGATGCCTGATCCGTACATCGAGGAGGTTCTCGTGATGAGCGACGCGATTCCGTAGCTTCCGCAGCGTTTCCAACTTGCCGGCGATATACAGTCGCCCGGTTTCGTCTTGGGCCGCCTTCGGGAATGCCTTGCTTGTTGCCTCTCTCCACAACTGCTGCTGTTTCGCTGGGTCATCGTTCTTCGCTGGCGGGTGGATCAGCTTGTGCCAGGTGCCGAACATGAATTGAGCGAGCGTGTCGTCATGCGTTACTGGGGCCTGGTGCCGTGGGTGGTTCGGGTGTCGGTCGCCCGCGCGTTTCGCAGCATCCGAACGAGCTTTCCCAAGCGAGCTGCCTAGGACGGCGTAGAGCGGCGGTGCGGTGTTCCCTTCGGCTGTCCACTCGCCGGTGTACGCGGGCGGCTGGGCCGCGTTCCATAGAACCAACTGCGCGTCGATCGCGTTCCGTACGGCGACCTCTACATAGGCCAACTGGGAGTGGAACGTACCGGCAAGCTCCGATGCCCACCTGTAGAGTTCGCCCGCTCGGCCGGGGTCGCCACCCGCTGCGTGCTTGTATGGCGCAGACCTTGCCGGTCCTAGTAACTTCTCCAACGGAAGTTGACCAGGCACGGGAGTGACTATATCCTTGGCAATCGAGAGCGCCAGAGTACAGCGTGGCGTGGCTTACCTCCTGAACCCTCTGCCTTATCTGGCGGAGGGTTCTTGTATTTCTACGGTAATCGCCCGCCACGAGCTCGCCGCCATACGACTGCCCAACCTTCCTCCGACGCGAAGGCTTCGAGGCAGTAGCCACTGAGGTCAACGACGTCCCTGTTGCCACGCAGTGTTGCGTTGAACCGTTCCGCGATGCTTTCGGCGTCACTGCGCGTGAGTGCCGATGAACCTGGAATGAGTTCTTGCCCAGCCGCCGGCGGGCTCGTCAGATAGGTGCGTAAGTCGCCTAGCCCTAAGTCGCGAACGCTGAGAGTCCTAGCGGGTACGCCTGCCGGGATGGTCGCGGCTGCGGTTGTGCCGAATAGCTGCCTACTGTCGGCGTAGTGGGATAGACGGGCTTCCCAACCTGGTTTGTTCATTTGGAGGTCTACTCCCGCGAGGACTACTACCTCGCCGGCGGCGAGGGTCGCTGCCTGCCATGCATCGGTGATGCCTGCTGGCCCTTCGTAGATCTGTTCGTTGCTGTTCTCGATCACGAGGTGGCCTTGCTTGGTCATGCGCAGCGAGAGGCTCGCGCGGTCGGTGGGTAAGCTACCTTGGTCCCACAGCGCGCTAGCCTGTACCCATCCTCGGGCTTGGAGTCCTTGCAGCACTGCGTTGTGTTGAACCTGTCGAGGTAGTCCTGGTAGTACATGCTCGGGGAAGAACTCGAGGACGAACAGCGGCGTCGCTGATCTTCGTAGTCCGTTCCGTGATGGATGGGTTAGTACTTGCGGGCATCCCAAAACTTCGGCGTCGGTCACGCCATCGCCCTCCCCTTGTTTGCTCTCGTTGCTGACCTTGGTTCTAGCTATACGAGAGCAACGTCTTAGGTGGGAGGTCGGTTTCCGGTAAGTGATTCCACGGAATCACTCGCTCGCTGAGGGTGGTCTGGATGGGTGTTACGGAGTTGTTGGCGGACCTGCGCCACATTCTCGATGTAGGTCCGCCCGCCGAGCTGTTCCATGTCGATGCTGGTGTCGTAGGCGCATCCCTCGACGGGGCAGCGCACGGGGACCACTGTCACTTCTTTCCCTCTCCCTTGGTGCCCGGTGTTCTCTTCGTTCAACGAGCACCGAGGGGCGAGGTTACTGAGCGGGTGATTCCGTGGAATCACCTGACTTTGAGGAGCTGGTCCCAGCGGGTCGTCGCGCAGGGGCTGAGGTATTCACGCCGCATGTCCCATGGGCGCGGTGTTCGTAGGCCGGTGGGGCCGTAGCCGATGACTTCTCTGCCGTACCGGGCGGCGATCTGATCGACAACAGAGGCCAGGGCCTCACCGCGTTCGGCGCTTGCATCACCGGCAAGCATCGGCTGTTGCCCTGCGGGCTGCAGGCCGGTCAAGAGGATGCCCGCGCGGTTGTAGGGTGCGCCTTCACGCATGAGCGGCAGGATGGTTTTGGCGGCGGCGATCAGGGCTTGTGGGTCGCAGGTAGGCGGTGAGAGCGGCACGGATGTCTGGTGGTGCCAGGTCCGTTGGCGGAATCTGGAGCTGCTGAGCGTCACCACCATTAGCGAGGCATCCAGGCCGTGAGCTCGTAGTCGCCGGCCGGCCATCCCGGCGTACTGCGCGAGGACGTTGGACATCTCTCGCTTGGTCTCGACGACCTGGCCGAACATGCGGCTGTACATGAGCTGTTGCCGGTCCTTCGCCTGGTGGCCGATCGGGATGCAGGCCGTGCCTGCGAGCTCGCGCGTAGTGCGCTCGACGACAACGGAGTGCCGGCGACGTATCCAGCCTGCATCTGCACGAGCGAGATCCAGAGCAGTGTGCAGGCCGGCGGCGCCTAGTGACCTGGTGAGACGACTACCTATCCCCCACACCTCACCGAGTGGTGTGTCGTCGAGCAGCTCGTCGACTCTTCGTCTCGGCCACTTGCTGATGTCGAGCACTCCCCCACTGGTCGGCTCTTTCTTGGCTTGACGTTGTGCGACTTTCGCCAGTGTTTTATTGGTCGCTACCCCGGTACAGGTCGGTAGACCGGTCCAGCGGTACACAAGCTCTTGGATGCGCCGTGCGTCGTCTTCGGACGTTCGTTCGCCGAGCTCGGCGAACACCTCATCGACCGAGTAGACCTCCAGCTCGCGGGCCAGCTCGGCGACCGTCGAAGTGAAGCGCCGACTGAAATCTCCGTAGGCTTCGTAGTTGCTCGATCGGGCGATCACTGCGGCGTAGTGCGGATCTCGTTGGATCTCGAACCACGGCCTGCCCATCACTATCCCGAGCGCCTTGGCTTCGTCCGACCTCGACACCGCGCATCCGTCGTTGTTGCTAAGAACGATGACCGGACGTCCTTGCAAAGTCGGGTCGATCACCCTCTCGCACGACACGAACATCGACCGGACGTCGATCAAAGCGACCGGGGCGGGCTTCACTCCCCCACCTCGGCGACTGGTGGTGATTCCGTGGAATCACCACGGCGCCGGAGTACGTGGATTGCCGCATCCACCGTGCCGAAGTATTCCGCGTCGGCGGTGAGGGGAAGTCGCTCATTCGTTGTATCGAGTACGGCCCGGCCATCTCGTATCACAAAGAGACCCAGCCGCCTCTCCCCTTCGAGGGTGACGACGATCAGCGATCCCGGCCGAGCGGCCTGGGCTCTGTCCACCTTGACGCGATCGTCGGTCCTGATGTGGCGGTAGAACTTGGCCAGGGTGTCAGGGGTGACGTGCATGAAGAACGTGGATGCCGCCTGCGCGTTGAGTTCCCGGTTGAGATCCACGGGGCCTTGGTAGTAATCCTGCGATGGCGAGGGCCATGAACTGGTCGGCTCCGTATGCAAACCAGTCGAACGTATGTTCGAGTTCGACATAACGCGGACGTTACCGCAGTCACACGCCGCTGCCAATCCGAACAGGTATTCTTGGGGCTAGTTCCCGGCGCTACACCATCCCTCCCGCGTGTAGCGCCGGGATCTTTTGTCGGCCGAGCCCGACGGTGATTCCGTGGAATCACCCACGTCATAGTGGGTTAGAGACAGACCATTGGGCCTGGACTGCGATGCAGCCAAGTGGGGTCGCCGCCGCGGTTTGTGATCGGATTTCCGGGCATGCTGGGCCTGTTGAGCATCCAGTACGTCCCCGCTGGCCATCCATTGCCAAGGTCAGGGAGTTGGATCTGACAGACACTGCGCCCGCCAAGTTCTGCGAGTTGGTGAAACGCGTTGTAATTAAGGTGATTGTTATCGGCGGCGATGTAGGAACCCAGGCCCGGCAGTAGTAGGAACGCTGTGAGCATGGCTGCCGTATTGCGTTTGCCGCTGTGCGGTAGTGCAGGCCATCGGTAAAAGACCCAGGCACCGACTACCGCTCCTACCGCACTCACGACGTACCAGCTCATAGTCGGCTCGAACCAGCCAGCACTGCCGAAGACCTTCGCTACCAGGATTCTGGCGGTGAGAGCTGCTAAGGCTGCCGTCACTACCAGTCCGGCCAGCGTTCCGAGCATCAAGCGCTCGGCGTCGGTAAATTCAAACCAGCGCCGCGAGAATTGGAACTGGAACTGGCGTTCCCAGGTAGAGAACGACTCGTCTGGGCTATCCGTCTCATGCTTCTGCTGCTGTCCCCGCCGCCACCATGCGTAGTCAGTCATGAATTGACGATAACCGGCCAAGCCGACAGTTTGATCCTTCCTCGCTGCCCGGCTCCGACACGCCCTTATGGTCCTTGACAACCCTATCAATATTAGTAATAGTACTATTAATCATCCGGGAAGAGAGGACCGCACATGGCGTCAAGAAAGTCTGTACTGGGTGGCAGCACACTGACCCGCCCAGCGGCGGGCAGCGCCCGTCGCGGTATGACACTCGTTGAGACGATTAGCGCCCAGGCCGGCGAAGCTAGCGGACACTTCGTCGAGGTCGCACCGAGCACGATCGCGGCACACCCGTTGAATCCGCGGGACAGCCTGGGGGACTTGACGGGACTGACGGCCTCGATCAAGGAGCTGGGCGTGTGTTCGCCGCTGTTGCTGGCCCCGATCGCGGCGTTCCGCGCGGCAAACCCGGACCTGACCAACAGGCTCGCCAGCGGCGCTGAATGGGTGGCGTTGGCAGGGCATCGCCGCCACGCGGCAGCGCTCGACGCTGGTGTAGCAACGGTGCCGGCGATGGTGCAGAACGGCGATGTGTCCGCTGCAGCCGCCCTAGACACGTTCATCGCGGAGAACGTGCACCGTCAGGACCTCGCACCGTTGGAAGAGGCTAGGGCGTACGCGCTAATGGCCGACCTTGGGCGTAGCCAGCGGGCGATCGCGCAGCGGTGTGGCGTGGGACAAAGTCACGTCTCGAAGCGGCTAGCTCTGCTGAAACTGCCGCAAGGCGCTCAAGACGCCCTGGCCCGTGACGAGCTGCAGATCAAAGACGCCCTGCTCCTCGCGGACGCGGACGATGAGATCCGTGACGCGGCCTGGGAACGCGCTCAGAAGTACGAGTATGAGGGCATGTTCAGCTCGGTGCGTCAGGCCGCGACGGACGCACGGCGACAGGTCTTGATCGAAGAGGGCCGGCAACGTGCCGAGGCTGAGGAAGTCCGTTGGTTGGACCCGACTACTCGTCCGGGGTCGAACCTCTCGCATGAGCAGGTCGTCACCACGAAAAAAGCCGTGACCGCAGCGAAACGCAACGGAACACTGGTTGCTTCTTTCGACGGCTATAGCGATTTCGCGTACTTCGACACCAGCATCACGCCTTCCTCGGCGAGTAGCTCCTCTGACCGCCAACGGGCGAAAGAGGCGAAGGTCCGTGAGACGTTCGTCGCGGACCTCGTTCAGCGCAAGGTCGCGCCGAAGGCCGTAATGGTGTCGTGGCTGTGCTCTGGTGTGATCCAACGAGATCCGACCGCGGACGCGCTCAAACGCGCGTTCCGCTGGATCGGTGAGCTGACCAGCCCTACCGCCAGCGAGGCGTACGCGTGGGGCAAAGCAATCGACGCCAGCAGCAATGAAGACACCCGTATCTGGGTGGCGTGGGCCATCGAGCTCGCGGCCATCGAGTCCTACGTACGGGCATCGTGGGGGAGTTACCAGCCTCATCACGTCCGTTACTTCGACTGGCTCGTCGAGCAGGGCTACACCCTGCAGGAACAAGAAAAAGAACGCCTGAACGCTGCCGCTGCACGGAGTGATTCCACGGAATCACCCGAGACCGAGACAGACTGATTCCGTGGAATCACTACCCTCAACCACTCGTGATTCCGTGGAATCACCCACCAAGGGAGACCCTGTAATGCCCACATCTACAGCGCCCGCGCTGCTTTCGACGAGAGCCGAACTCGACCTGACGTCGCCGCTGACTGTCCCGCAGCCGACCGTCTGCACGGTCTGCAACGGCTCCGGTAGCGCCGGCAAGACCACCACCGTTGACGCGCTGGCCACGATGTACGCCGAACGGGGACTTCGTGTCGGCGTCGTGGATCTCGATCCGCAGGGCAATGTCACCTTCGCGGCCGGTATCGAGGCGGTCGAGGGACACACCGTCAGCGATGCACTGCTGCGTAGAGCAGAACCTGCGATCTGCATGGTTCCGCACGCCACAGTCCCCAACGTGTGGGTGATGCCCACCGATCGCGAGCTCGCGACGGCGGCTGTGGAGCTGGAACGTTCGCCGGGCGGGGTCATGCGGTTGCGCAAGGTCGTGCAGACCATCATCGAGGCCCTCGGCCTCGACATCGTCTTCATTGACTGCCCGGGCGCGATCGGCTTCCTCACGATCACTGCACTGGTCGCATCGCAGAAGGCGGTCACCGTCACCGTGCCCGCGTTGAAGGAACTGCAGGGCCTTGCGGCGATAGAGGAATTGATCGAGCAGGTGGGGGAGGCATACCACGATTCGGAGCTCGCCCTCGACGCGATTGTGCCCTGCAACATGCGCCAGATCACCGTGCACAGGGAGGGCCTGGCGCTCCTGCAAGACACCTACGGTGACCTCGTCACCTCGCCTATCCGCATGGCGGCGACAGTGCCCGAGGCGTATGCCCAACAGAAGCCGTTGACCGTGTACGCACCCAAGGCCGATGTCACCACCGATTACCGCATCGCCGGCACCGAGGTCTTCGAGAAGGTCTTCGCCGCGTGACCGCAAAGCAGTTCAGCGCATGGATCGACGCCTCGATCTACGAACGAGCAAAAGCCACCGTCGTCGGACTCACAGGCGCGACAGGGGAGCAGTGGACCCTCGCCCGCCTCGCTACGTCAGCCCTGTCGGCGTTCTGCCGCGAGATGGAAGAGCGCTACAACGACGGCGAGCCCTGGCCCACCGTGACCCGCCTCAAAGCAGGCCGACCATTCGGCCCCTAACCACGTGATTCCACGGAATCACCCTCCAGTTTTGTCAGTAGCCCGTGCTACCCAAACACCATTACCAATTAGGAGAACAAGCCATGAGTGACGCATTCGGGGTCGAAGATGACGGATCAGGCCGTGCAGCTCTCGACATAGCCGGCCAGGCCGTCAGAGCCTTCAATCACCGCACAGTCGCCAGGTTCGATACCCACCGCCGCAGCGGATGGAACCACGTCCCCGACGCCTACCGAGTCCTCGGCGAGTTGAAGTACCTGACCAGTAGCCTTCGCCAGGTTATCGAGCACATGAACGGAGCATTGCAACACTCGCTTGACGATGGCCACGTCGGCGCCGACATCGGCAGCGACTACGAAGGCAAGCCCGAAGAAGCAATCGCTAAGGCACGCGCAGCACTCACTCATGCCGAGGCAAATGCTGAGTCCATGTATAGCGCCTTCGAGACCGCACAGGGCCTTATCAGCCGTATCCACTACACCGGCCCAGACCTCGGCGACGACTAACCCGCCGCAGACTCACGAGCAGGTCAAAGTGATTCCACGGAATCACACCACGTCTGAACCACCAAAAGTACGGACAGGGTGCATCTGGCCCTGCCGCTGCAACGGGTGTACACCGGGAGTTATGAATGGCTACGCGGCCGAGATGGTCGAACTTTGTGGCTCGTGCGGCGTTGTTGTCGGCGGTGATGACACCCTGTACGCGTTCGTTCCTGATTCCTCCGTCATTCACGGCTCCGACCCGAAGTTTGACGGCAACCGACTCCTTACCGCGTGCTCACCGGAGCATCTCGACGACCTGGTCAAGCAGTACGCCGATCGGCCTTTCGTTGAGGCCGAGCAGTGGTCGGGCAAGGTCGAGCGAGCCATCGTGAACAACCCAGGACGTCGTATCGACGACGCCGCGCTCGCCGAGCTGACAGGGCTCACCGGCCAGCAGATTCACCAAGGAATTACCTGGCACAACAAGCAAGCCCACAAGATAGGTCGCAGGCAGAGGGCGAGACGTTAGTCCTCCCGCCACGGCGCGGGCTGGTCGTCGGTCAGACGGATGTAGCCATCAATCCTGGCGCGTTTCAGCATTTCGACGAGGTACAGCGCTTGATGCTCCCGCTCTTGCTCGGTCTTACCCCAGTACGTGCGCCAGTAAAGTTCGTTGGCGGCAAGATACTGGTCAAGGCCGCCTCGAACCGCCGCAGTGCTCAAACCAGCTCTAACGTACAAACTCAGGGCATTTGCCACTCGGTGTAGCGAGACATCGTGAAAACCTGGCAGCGAGGCTCTGAGGGCTCTGCACCATCCCCTTACCGCAGGGTCAAGCCTCCGTACGGATCGCTCAATTCTTCCTTGCTGCGGCCGCGTAGCGGCCTTCGTCCTTGGTTTTTCCCCAGGGTGAGCTCTAGTTTGTCCACAATCACCTCTGAAAGCTTTGTTCTTACCTACAGATCTAAGTAACTGAATGTCTAAACCAGTGCCCCCTTCGGGGGGGTGGACGTTAAGTGAAATGGGGCCTGCGGCGGCCTGGGTGTTGTCCACAGCCTGCTTCGCGTAGACGCTGCCCCTGTGCGGCTTCGGCCGAACTCGCGCGATGTGGATAGCGAGCCAGCGGGGGAGCGTAGCGGCGTAGACGTTCGGCAGATATGACCTGGTTCCTCGTTTGTCTCGTCTCGGGTAGAAGTCCCTTATTTTCATGCGCATTTCTAGCTTCATATCCGAACCGTCGAGGACCCGCACCAACAGCCCCAGGTCTTCCAGTGCCCAGCAGCATCGCTGCACTTGTTTTTTGCATACGCCGATCTTCTCGGCGATCGTTTTGTGCGCTACAGCGATGTCTCGGCCGGTCACGGCGTCGGCGTAAGGGGCCAGCTCGGCTTGCACCTGGAGAACCCTGGCCGGACATGTCTCGTAGCGTTTCGCCGCCTCATACAGTCGCGGATGGGCCTTGCCAGCGGCCAGCCACGTCTCGGCCGTACGCCAAGTCGGAATACCTCTGAACAAGGCCGGTGGCGTGACGGTGTGCAGTTCTAGGCCGCGCGGAGTTGACCGTTCCACAAGCCGAATTTTCCGCGAAGCCCAGCCGTGCCGCGCTTTACTTTCCCGCGCACACAAGGGAGGACAAGCGACGGCAGAGGGCATGACGCACGACTGGGAGGGGCCGCCAAAACCGGGAAAAAGGGTAGAAATCAGCGCGGTCAGAACACGCACGCGGCGACGTTGCCGCGCATCGGCGTGTCTGTACCAGGTACACCTAGGTTGTTATCCAGTTTCGGCGTATCATGGGTAGGCAGCACAAAGCCTCCTGATGTGGTGTCAGGGTGAGTGATCTGTATGGAGCCGATTCGGTGTTGACCGCACCTAACCGGCAGTTTTGGCGGCGGTGATCCTTTAGGGGACCCGCCGCCGCTGCATTTCTAAGCGCTCTTCTTTGTTGCGTAGGGCAACTCCTCGACTTGTTGCGACTTCTTGGGCCGGCCGTCTGCTAGACGCGGTTTGGCCGCGCCGAGCATGCGTAGTTCAAAGAACTGTTGGAGATTTAGGCCTGCCGCAGCAGCGGCTGCCTTGAGCTGAGCCTTCTCTTCTGCGGACATACGGAACGTATGCGAGACGCCCCGCGCGTCACTCCTATACCCGAGACTGGTCATGCAGGCATCTTGGCCGCTGCAATCCGGTTTTCATTGCAGACACGCCGAGGCGTAGCACCACAATAGTGGCGCCGATCCGAAGCACTTTAGCGCGATTTTCGTATCGCGTAGGCTTTCGCCAGCAAGGCAAGATCGGGGGATGGGATGGCAGCCAGCACCGTGGCGGCGGCCGTGGCAGCACTCTTTGACATGGCGACACCTGAGGAAGCCCGCACTTTAGATGGGATAACTCATGCTCTCGCCAGAAAGAGAGCCCGGCCCATACGAGTGGTGGATACGGATGATTTACCAGCCGGAGTGTGCGGCCGGTGGGCGCGCACTCCAACCGAAGACGTGTTGGAGTTGCGCGCTGGTCTACCAACGCGCAACTGGACCTGGGCCCATGAGCTCGGCCACATGGCTCTTGCGCACCAAGGTAGTCCGGTTACGGACGTAGCTCGCGGCTCGGTGACGAAAGTCAACGCGGCACTCATCGAATACATGCTCAACCGCGGCCACGGTCACGGTCAAACGAAGGACGGACAGGAAGACGAGGCCGAAGCCTTCGCAGGCCTTCTTATGTCCCGCCTTCGGCAGACCTCCCGCTCCTCGATGCCTGCTGTTAAGACTCGGCTACGCGACACCTTGAGCTAGGAGACAGATGTCCCTTGTATTTGTAGCGCTTCTCATGTGGCTTGCAGCGATCGTACGGGTATGGCGAGCAACTCAACGGCCTCATGCTGCTGGCCTCCGTTCAATTGCTATTGCCCTTGTTTCTATAGCCATTGCTACGACCGTCAACGTCCCCGCCGTCGCCTCTTGGTTCGATGCCCTCGTGCGCTGGCCCAACAGCGCCGACCTCGTGAAGCAATTGACGATTGTCATCGCTGCCGCCGGCAACCAGATCATGCTGCTTCATTTACGCCGTGACGAGCTGGGTGATTCCACGGAATCGCGGCCTGCTCGGACCGGTATCCGTTGGGCGCTGGCCACAGCCATTTGTCTTGCTTCCTCGGCTTGTTTCTTTGTAGGAGGGCGACAAGCTGAGGCCGCAGAATTCGCCCGCACCTACGCCGGGACGCCTTGGCTAAGTGAGTCTCGCCTCATCGTCACGGTGTACGCCGCGGTGATCTTGGCTTCTGTCACTCGTCTCTGCCTACAACAGTGGGATCGGTCGGTTCTTGGCCGAGGAATCCTTCTTCTCGCCTCCGGTGCGGGCGTAATGGTCCTGTACTGCATCGCTCGGATCATCTTCCTAGTAGGGCATCGTCTCGGATACGCCGTGAGTGGAGACCTTTACGAATTGGGCACAACGATCTCGAAAATCGGACTCCCACTAGTGGCCATCGGCACTTTGCTACCAACGGTTGAAGCCTGGTGGTATGCGAGACGCGACCTCAAACGTCTAGACCCGCTCTGGTCCGCTCTATCGGATGACCTTGCGAAGGTCCAGGTCGGTCGGCCTACCCGCTATGAGGATCTCACGCTCGTCGTAGATCATCGCGTCGTCATGATCCAGGATGCGCTCTATGTTCGGGCACAGATGGCAGGCGTGGGTGAATCAGAAGAGCACGTCACGAGCGCGGCCGTTGACCGAGCTGCTGCTGTAGCCACCTGGATTCGGGACAAGGAATCACCGCTCTCACTGGCCGACATCCGTACGCCCGAAAGCTTTACCGAAAGGGCGTGGTGCCTACTGGTTTCCTCGTCATTGGAGCTGCAGCATCCGCAGGTAGTGCCCGCATGACGGTCGAGGCCGATGCGGCGTCCCAGAGCCGGCAGGTACCTTCACTGGCACGAATAATCACCGAACTTACTTCGCCTGCGCTCGTGAACATTGGCCTGCCGCTCGTTATCGGGGCGCACGCCAAAGGCAGCATCTGGTGGAGTTTTTCAGTGTCACTCTGTGCGGGCGTAGTTCCCTTTACTTTCATCCTTCTTGGTATCCGAGCTGCTCGGCTGAGTGACCATCACGTCACAGTTAGGGATGAGCGGCCTGGTGTCATGGCGTTCATCCTGTCCTCGCTGATAGTTGGTCTCGCTATTCAAATCATCTGGAATGCGCCTCGACCCATCGTGGCGCTGACTGCCTCGATGCTTACGACGCTCTTTGTGTTGGCTGTAATCACGATCGCTCGACGGTTCAAGGTCTCCGTTCATGCCGCCGTGGCGGCAGGCAGCGTAGTCATGCTGGTTGAGACTTTCGGCGCCTGGGCTCTCTTGTTGACGACATTAGTTCCCGCCGTGATGTGGTCACGAGTCCAGGTTGAAGAGCACAACGTTGTGCAGGTTTATCTTGGTGCCGCTGTCGGCGCTTTAGTCGCCGGCCTTACCTTTGGCCTCATTGCTTGATCGGGGTTTACCTTCGCCGCCGGGGTTCTGGATCTTGTCAATGACTGTGTTGACGAAACTCCGGTCTTCGGGTGACAAGTCGTAGGCCCGCGCGAATAGTTCTTGCGCGTCTTGGTCGCGCAGTTTTGCCAATGTTTCTAAGTCTTTCCTGACTTCTTCGTAGTACTCGGTGTCGAAGAAGTAGGACGGGTCGACTTTAAAGAAGTCAGCCAGCGCTTCAATGGTGGCCTTACTGGGATTGGTCCGCTGCCCCAGCCGGAGCGCCGATAGGTAGCTCGGCGAAGTTTTGTCGATGCCGCCTGCGTTTATCGCGTCGGCGACCTCCTGGAGCGTGTGAGGTCCTCGGCCGCGAGGATGCACATTGGCGAAGAGCGCATTGAGCCGCTCCCCGAAGGTCTCCATGCACCGTCCTTTGCCTAAGTGAGTGAACAGAACCTTATGCTGCTTGACTCGCCGGGCACAAACACCCTAACGTGCGTGGTGTCTCCACTATTGTGGAACATGTACACGCAGAGCTACTCGCAGTTCGGGACTGACGACTGGAGGAAACCGACTTGGACGCACAAAAGCCACTCAGCTACGTAGCTGAGGGATTGGCGCTTGGCGTCATGTCGCAACCTGGTCCGCCGTCCCCTTCGGTGGCTATATCAGCGAGGGTTAACCCGACTGCTTCCAAGTCGGTAATGCTGATTGGCACCCCACCACCGAAGGGGACGGTCCTAACGTCTGCGAGGACCCGCAAACAGCCAAAAACTATCTCACGCAGGCGGCCTATATGGGTTGTTTGCAGTTTGAGCATCGTGCTCGGAGGCTGCAGCTCGCCCTCCCTTTCTCCATCAAAGCAGACGGGGCCGGCGAGTTCTCCTGCCGCCGCGAGCGCGGCCGTCGTTTCTCCGTCGCCTGCGGTGACGTTGACGCCACGCGGTGCGGCTCCTTCGGCCGTCGCGCCTATTACGTCGGTTCCTCCGGTGCCGCCTGGTCCTTCATTGGCTCCCGTGACGTCGTCAGTGCCGTTCGGGGTGGATTGGTCTGATCCGGTCTCGGTTGGCGCGGCGTGGTTCGCGGCGTGGTGCCCGTGGGATTGGCGCCAGCCGTATGAAGCACGTTTAGATCGCGCTCGGCCGTTCATGACGGCGGCTGGCTTGTCGGGGTTGAGCACGTCGCCGCAGGAGTGGCAGACCGGTGTTGTGGCTCCGCAGAGCGTCTCAGTATGTGGTTCGTATCGGGCGTGGGCACCTGTCCGTACGGCTGAGTTGACGGTGGTGCGGATGACGGCCACGAGGACGGTCACGGGTCAGTTGGGCGGCAACGTTTCGACGACGAACGTCACCGATACGCATGTGATGGTGCAAGGCCCGGGTGGCCGCTGGCTCGTTGATGCCCGGACGGATGGCGGTGGCTGAGTGAAGTTTCTGCTGCCAGCGGTAGTGCTTGTGCCGTCCGGGCTTGTTGTTGCCATAGCGACGGGGATCACGTCACCTGATGTCGCTGCATTGACCGGGGCTAACGTGCAGACCTGCACAGTGAACGCTTCCCCTGCTCCTTCGCCGGGTGTCGGTCAAGCTCCTTCGCCATCTGCGGCGACCGTTGGGGGAGTTCAGTTGTCGGCCGCGCAGATGGCGAATGCGACGGTGATCGTCGGGACAGTGAAGGGGATGGGGATACAACAGCTCGGCGCGGAGATCGCGGTCTCCACCGCCTACACCGAATCCCGGCTGAATAACTCGGCCACGCCTTCGGATGCTGACTCGGTGGGGTTGTTTCAGCAGCGGCCGTCGCAGGGCTGGGGGAGTGTCGAGGAGCTGACAACTCCTGCTGTGGCGACGCAGAAGTTCGCTGCGCGGATGGTGCAAGTCCCTAACTGGCAGACCATCCCGCCAGAGGATGTCGCGCAGAAAGTGCAGATCAGCGGCTACCCCGACCGTTACCGCACGATCGGCTGGCCGGTCGGCAAGCCCCTTGCCGACGCCCTGTGGGATGGCGCAAGCGGCCAAGTCGTCTGCACCAACGCCGACAACAACTCACCCTCGCAAGCGACCGGCCCCGCGAAGACAGCTTTGGATCGCGCCTACTCGATGATCGGTAAGCCGTACTGCTGGTCAGGTGGCGACGCCAACGGGCCAACACACGGCACTGGTCCCGGTTGCGGCCCCGGAGCGGCTGGGTTCGACTGCTCCGGGTTGACCTTGTATGCGTGGGCCGGGCAAGTGAGCCTGCCTCACCTGGCAGCCGATCAAGCGAACGCCGGGACGAAGATCCCGATCGCGCAGGACCAACCCGGTGATCTCGTCTTCTGGCAGAACTCGACGGACGGTATCCATCACGTCGCCATGATCTGGTCGGCCAGCGGCGACGGTCACGGCGGCGGGCAGATCATCGAGGCCCAAGACTTCGGCGTCCCCGTCCATATCCGACCCTTCAAAGGCGACCTGGAAAACGAGGTCATGGCCACCGCCGTACGCCCTACGAGCCAACCGTCTCAGTCAGTCGATCAAGCGCAGTAACTAGCCCCTCAATGGAAGGAACAGTGAGATGACTCAGCCGTCATATCACTTCGAGCAACGCCCCGGCATTGCTTCTTACGACCTGGCCCCGCTACCAGTAGCCGACCCGGAATCCCCGCCGCAGCCGCGTCCTGCGCACCCGGAGCCGACACCGGAGCTCCAACCGGCGCAGGCGACCGAGCAGAAGAAACCTGATGGTCCGCTCGATGTTCCCGGTGTTGCCCCGGTCGTACGTGCTCCAGCTCATAAAGTCCCGAAAGCTCGTACCGGCTGGCGCGGCAAGGCCAACCACCTCGGCCTAACACTCCCGCCATCGCAGGTCGAGGCGACCCGTGACCGTCTACGGGCCGAGGCCGAGGAATCCGAACGTCGTAACCGGATGCTCGTACAGCAGCCGTTCCGCCGTCCGATGACGGCAGCGGTGCTGAACACCAAGGGCGGTGCGGGGAAGACACCGACGACAGTGTCCCTAGCGTCAGCGTTTGGTGTTCACCGTGGCGGCTCCAGCGTGGCGTGGTGCGCCAACGAGACCCACGGCACCCTCGCTACACGGACGGAGGACGGAGGGCTCCGTGAGGACGTATGGGACCTGTTGCAGCAGGCCGAGTACTTCGAGTCCGCGACAGCCCGGTTCGGTGACTTGGGGCGTTTCCTGCGCCCGCAAGGCGATTCCCGTTTCGACGCACTGGTCTCTTCCACCTCACCGGAACTCATGCTCCAGATCACACGGGAGGATTGCCTGCGGATACATCGCATCCTGACCCGTTTCTACCGCACCGTCCTGATCGACACCGGGAACAACCTCCTCGCCGAGTCGTGGCAGGCCGCCGTCGACGCCTCCGACGTGATTGTGATCGTCGCCGATCACACTCTCGACAGCGTGCAAAACGCCATCCTGGTCCTGAACCACCTCGAACAAACAGGGCGGTCGGATCTGGCCCGGAACGCAGTCGGCGTCATCACGTCGCGCGCCCTGTATGAAAGGTCGATCTACCCAGACCCAGTGGATCAGATCCGTGCCCGAATCAGCCGGATCTCCGAAGTCCCGTTCGACGCCGCAATAGCCAGCGGAGGACCGATCCGCTGGCACGACCTTTCCCCGCTGTCGCGGCTGGCGTGGACTCATGCCGCCGCGAACCTCGCCCAAGCATTCGCCCAGAACGAAGCCGACATCAATCTAAGGAGCTACCTCAACTCATGAACGCCGTAACAGCATTGCTGACTTCAAGAATCCTTGCGATGACTCCCGCACCGCCCGCTTCGCCTGCCCCAGCGTGCGACGCCGGGAAAAATGCCCTGTGCGGAGTGACACCCAACTTCAGCATCTTCGGCGTCGAGATGGACGCCAAACGCATCATCCTCTTCGGTGTGCTCTGGGCCGTCTGTCTTGCCGCGGCTGTTGCCGCGATCATGACGAACCTCACCAAGCTTTCCTGGGCGAAAGAACACGGCCGCGAGAATCAGCTCGTGACCGCGAAGTCCCACCTCATCTGGTCCTTCACCGGTGCCGGTGGCCTCGTCGGCCTGCCGATCATCATCGGTGGCTGGTGGCTCATCTTCTCCTAAACCATTCCCAAGACCAGGAGTAGCCAATGTCAGCACCCGAACAGGACTACGGATGGGCCACAGTGCTCTTCCACGGGCACTACGCCTTGACCGTCACCGTATGCATGCTCTGGGCCGGAGCACTTGGTACCAGCATCTGGCTAGTGCGTAGCTACCGAGACTCACTCGCCGCAGACATCCGTGACGGAGCTGACGAGCCCGTCCTGACAAGGGCGTGGAACGAACTACGCATGGCCAGGGTCGCGCGGGCAAGTGTGATCCTGCTCGGCATCTGCGTGTACGTGGTCGCGGCAACATCATGAAGCGTTCAGCCAAGATCGGGATCGGTATAGGCGTGGTAGCTGCGATGGCAGTGGGCGGATACCTCGTCGCTCCCGACCACACCGGTAAGTCGGTGGCAGGTACCCCGACGAAGGCCACGTCCACACCCGTTCCTGTCGCACCTGGCGGGGCGATCACCTCCACCTCCGGCGGCACACCCGGGCCCCACGGCGTCCGATTCGGATTCCCCTCGACCTGCGACGGAGCCGTCGAGGCAGCAACCTCATATTTACCGGTGCTCCGCGACCCGACGTACCCGCTAGCCGGTCCTGCCGGTGCCGACCTCGCGTCGAAAATCCTAGATCCGAGCATTGACCCGAATCTTCGAGCCGTCCTCACTACGCCGAACGGGTCACCATTCCCTTCCACCCTTACTTTTCATCCCGGCTGGGGTGGCTTCAAAATTCTGTCCTGCGAAGCAGGGAAATCAGCCACCATTTTGATTTGGTCCGGTGTCACCTTCACCCCGCCAGTTCAAGGGATAGGCCGGTGGTACGGCCTCTATGACGTCGAGCTGCTGTACGGGACCGACTGGAAATTTACGGGAGCAGGCGGCCCCGGATCTACAACAAGCCGCGCCGACAAGCTAGCCGAAATCGAATTTGGCAACAGTTTCAACAGTCAAGCCAGCGGGCCAGCTCCCTCTAGCGAAGTGGCTCAGGCTTTGAAATCCGCCTCGCCTGGATGGCAGGAGTATGCAGATGCGCCAAAGTAATCGTGCCCTACTAGGCACACACTCCCGGCGCCTACGCTGGACGTCCCTGGTCTTGGTGATGCTTGCCCTGATGCTGTGTTCGGCACCCGGAGCCGAGGCTGAACCGACACCTTCACCGGCACCATCTCCAGCGGCTCCGGGCACCATACCGCCGGATCAGATTCCGAATATCGCCCACCAAATATGTGAAGAGGGCGCGCTTTATTACATGCTTAAATTCTCGCCCGGAAACATACTCGGTGACCCAGTGGGCGACTGTAAGAACGCCGTAACAGCCTTACTTACTAAGGGTGTTCAGGGCGACGTAGTGAAGGCAGTCTGCGATGTCGTTGGATCCGCTACAGGCGTCCCCGGCACCTCATCGACCTGCCAGGTAGTCGCCAATAGCGCGCTGAGCATCTACCACTTCGCCCAGGACGCGGTGGATTTCGGGAAGTGTGTTGCTGCTGGGTTGACGTGTGTTGCGAATGAGATGAAGAAGTCGGCGGTGTCGTTGTCGCAGTATGTGATGACGGGTGTGGCGGATACGTCGGTTCCTGATGTGGGTTCGCCGGGCTTCTTGGCTCATTACGCGCTGGCGGAGGGGATCGCGGCGTTGATTCTTGGTCTGGTGTTGATGAAGGTGTCTTCGGATGCGTCGAGGAACAAGATCTCCGGCCCGGAGTACGCGAAGGCAATCTTCAATCGGACACCGTGGGCTGTTGGGGCGATGGTGTTCGCTCCGGCGGTGGCTTCATTCCTGGTGCCTATCGCTAATGGTATTTCGCACGGGATCATTTCTCAGACGTCGGTGGATGTGGGTGGTTTTGCGCTGCATTTGGTGGAGGGGATCGCGGCGTTCACGGCGGCGGGGCCGCTGGGTGTGGTTGGCGGGATCATCTTGTTGGCGTTGATGTTGGCGGGGCTGTTTCTGTTGTGGGTGGGTATGCAGATGCAGAAGTTCGGCTTGGAGATAACCGGTCTGGTGGTGTCGTTGTCGATCGCTCTTTTGCCGCACCCGAAGTGGGAGAAGAAGGCTCTGCGGATTCCGGTGGGTTGGTCTGCGGTGTTGTTTTCGCAACCGCTGGTGTTTCTGATGCTGGGGCTTGCGGCCTGGGAGGGCGACTCGAATCTGGTCGCCGGTATTCAAGCTCCTTCGACGGGGCAACTGGCGTCGGGGTTGTTCCAGGCGGCGCTTGCATTGTTGGTGATCGGCCTTTCGCCGTTCTTGTTGCTGAAGTACATGCCGGTCCCGGGTGGCGAGGGTAAGCATTTGTCCCCTGTGGGCGGCGGTGCTGTCGAGGGTGCTATCGAAGGCGCGGGAGTCATGGAGGGCGCGATGATGCTGCTGCGCGGCAAAGGCGGCGGGGGTTCTCGTGGCGGCTCTGGTGGTGGCTCCTCCTCCGGCGAGGGCGGCGGGGGTGAGCCGCAGGCGACGTCGTTCAACGCCCCCGGCACGGGCGCGGGTGGAGGGTCTTCCAACGGCTCCTCGCCCGGGTCTTCCGGGGACGCCGGTAAGGCGTTTTATGACCGGATGGCGGCGAAGCAAGGCCAATCTGGCGCGACGGCAGGCGGGCAGGCATCCTCTGGCGCTGCCAGTGGCGGCGCGGCTTCCAGCGCAGGAGCTGGTGCGGGCGCGGCGGCGGCTGGGCCGATGGGTGCGGCGGTAGCGGCTGTGCAGGCAGCTCGTCAGGCTGGGGCGGCAGGGAGGGGAGCGGCGGCTGCTGCTGCGCCTCATTACCCGGAATTGGAGGGCTAAACGATGGGTCGTACGTCGCTTCTGGGTGGTGAGCGCGGTCATCGGCGGTTGCTGGACGGTGGCCGGTCGAAGACCGCGAACCGTGTCCTGGTCGTCGAGGGCATTGTGACTGTGTTCTGGTGTCTGACGAATCCGATGGTGGGCGGCGGGCTGGGCCTGCTGCTGGTGGTCTTGACCTATTACGCGGTTCGGCCTCGACCGGATGAGGGGCCGGTCAGGGCCGAGGTGTGGCTGGGCCGTGCGTTCTGGTGGGCACGTCAGCGGCGGGGAACCAACGTATTCATTCCGTCGTGGTCTGTGACAACTGAGGCCGCAGATGTGCGTGATCCAGCAGGCAAACGTGTAGGCGGTCATCATCGCGCCCGTCGCGGGTATGTCGCGGAGACTCCGCGTGCTGTGGGTGGGTTGGCGTGGATCAATGTGCCGGTGGATGGGACGTCGCTGTTGGTGCAGTCGCATGACAATCCGGGCGAGGAGCCGTATTACGCGCTGGCGTTCGAGGTGCCAGGGCTGCCGGTGACGATTTCCTCGGACGCCAAGTACGAGTTGCAATCTGAGCTGTTCGGTCAGCAGTTATTGGCTCGTCTGGCGAAGAAGTCGTCGTTGACCTGTGGTGTGCAGCAGTTGGCGCGGGTGGTGCCGACGAATGGTTACCGCCACGACGAGTGGCTTGCTCGCCGCCTCGGCTCTGTGGCAAGAACACCCCGTATTTTGCTGGAGTCTTACGGCGATCTGGTGGCGTCGTCGAATCTCGCGGCACCGAATCAACGTCATTTCGTCGTGGCGAAGATCCCGCGTACTGACCGGTGGGAAGAAGCGAAAGAGGCCACCGGGCTGACGGGTCTGGAAGCGACCGGTGCGGTGATGCGCGCGGAGGCGCAGCGGATCACCGCCGCACTAGCGGCGGCGGGGCAGCCTGACGCTGTGGGGTTGGGCCGGTTGCGGTTCGCTGGGCTGTTGCGGCATTTGCAGAATCCGTCGTTTGAGCTAGATCAGCACGGCGACGTGGATGAGCGGACGTGCTGGCTTCCTACGGTCGGGGCGAAGCGGCATGTGTATGTCGATGACGAGTGGTACACGCGGGTCGCGCAGATCCGTTCTCAGGACATCAAAGCGGCGCCAGTGTCGGTGAGGCTGATGGAGCCGTTGCTGACCAGGGTCGCGCCTGATGTGGTGCGAACGTTGTCGGTCCATCACAGCCTTGTCCCGCAAGCCACCGCTCGGGCGGCAGCGGTCGCTGACCACACGATGGACCGGGGGAAAGCGACAGAGCAGCGAAACCACGGCGAGGTCGATGACGGCACGACGAAGACGTTGATGACTGCTTCCAAAGC
>Ga0207658_10000505_pt1 | contig 35682 bp, 35 predicted proteins | sample KBSS33metaG_FD_184322 | JGI IMG/M metagenome (GOLD analysis project Ga0207658, IMG submission 184322) | Switchgrass rhizosphere microbial communities from Kellogg Biological Station, Michigan, USA - KBS S3-3 metaG (SPAdes) (version 2) | ecosystem: Host-associated > Plants > Roots > Rhizosphere...
TCATGGCGCGATGGTGAAGCCGACGCCGCGGACCGTTTCGAGGAGCGGCGGTGGCCCGAGTTTGCGCCGCAGGCCGGCGACGACGGCGTCGACCACGTTGGAGACTGGGTCGGCCATCTCGTCCCAGCAGCTCTCGATCACCTCGGTGCGCGTGACGACTGTGCTGGCCCGGATCGCCAGGAGCTCGAGGACGGCAAACTCTTTGGGAGTCAACGACAGTAGGACACCGCCGCGCTGGACGCGGCGGCGGGGCAGATCGATGACCAGGTCGGCGATCACTATCCGCGGCGGTGTGGGTGTTTCTCGCCGACGGCATAGCGCCCGCGTGCGTGCGGTGAGTTCGGCCATGATGAACGGTTTGGCCAGGTAGTCGTCGGCGCCGTGGCTGAATCCGTCTAGCCGATCGGCCACCTGGTCGCGTGCGGTTAACATCAACACCGGTGTGCGTAGACCCAATTCCCGTTGTGCAGCAACCAAATTCAGACCGTCACCGTCGGGTAAGCCGCGGTCCACCACAAGGCAGTCGTACTGGTTGACAGAGACCTTCAGGTCGGCGTCGGCGAGGTCCGCGGCCACGTCAACGGCGAACCCGGCGACCCGCAGACTGTCGGCGACGTGGGCGCCGAGCATGGGGTCGTCTTCCACCACCAAGATCCGCACATCGGTCATCTCACCACAGGGATGATGCCGGGGATGGGCGTGGGTCGGCCGGGCAACACGACGTCTGCCGGAACGCCGAACCAGGCTTCGGCGATGGTGGCGTAGAACTCGGTCATATTAACGGTGGCAATGAGGTTGCCGTCGCCGTCGAGGCGGTTCAACGAGGGCGGTTCGCCGAATAGGCCTGTCTGCGTCGGTCCCATCAGCATGGCGGTGGATGCTGTGCCATGGTCGAGGCCCGAGGATCCATTGTCGGCGGCACGCCGCCCGAATTCGGTGAACACGCCGATCAATACGCTGCTGTCGATGTCGCGGCGGCGCAGGTCGTGCCGCAGCGCTGCGAGGGCTTCGTCCAGATCGGCCATCAAGGCCGCGAACTGCGGCAGATGGTTGTCGTGGGTGTCGAAATCAGCCCCCACTGGGACATGGACTATCCGCAGCCCGAGTTCGTCTTTGTCGATCAGACGAGCGGCCATCGACAGTTGGGCACCAAGATCGGTGGCCGGGTAGCTGTCCCCGGCCGGGGACAGCGTCCCCGCAATATCGGTGAACCGCAGCGCGGCACCGGTCGCAGCGCGGGCCGTGGCCAGCATTGCAGTGTCGGTGCGGTCCGGATGTGCCATGGCCCGTTGCGCGGCCAACCACGCCGCCCGCAGCCCGTCGTCGCCGGTCTCGGGGACAGGGAAAGCGCCGCCCGCTCCGGCGTCGATCGACATGGTGCTCACTCGCTCGCACGCCAGCGGCTGGGTTGCGCCGAAGCCGAGTGACACCCCGACCGCCGGGGCCGCCGGGTCTCCGAGAACGTCGCAGAGCCGGCCGAGGAACCCGGTGGTCGGTTGAGTCCGCCCGTCCGGATCGCCAGTCCACCACCGTTGCAGCATCTCGAAATGCGACAGGTCCGGGTTGGCGACGCCGACGCCAGTGACCACCGAAGCCCCCATCGTTGACAGTTGCTGCAGAGATGGATGAAATCCGAACCGGCCGTCGATGCGATGCACCTTCGCTGGGTCGACGCCGGTGGCGGGGCGCAGCGCGCGGTAGCGGTCATCACTGTAGGGCACAACCATCGACAGCCCATCGCAGCCGCCAGCCAGCTCGATCATGACCAGGCGCCGTCGATCAGCTGGGGCAGGCTGAGGCGCCGGTATCGTCAGAGTGCCGCCCGGACCGGGCCACGCGCATCCCGCGCTGCCGCCGGTCATCGCGATCAGCCCCGCGCCGACCCCGAATCGGATTAAGGTCCGTCGACTAATGGGGTTCATGCGAGTCCGAATTCTGGTGTTGACACAACCAGCCCGAGCAGCGCTGCGGCAGTCGCATCGGGATTGCGGTTGCCGACGGTGTCGTGAAATCGGCGCACAGCGGCGGCCGAGGTGGCCGACGGTGTGTAGATGGCGGCCCGTTCGAACGCTGCAGTTACGGGATCGGCGGCCTCGGTCACGCTGCGCACCGCCGGTGCCTGCACCGTCAGCGCGGCCTTGGCGATCGCACGGCCGGGCGAAACCCACTGCGTGCCCGGCGGCCAGCCCGCGACGTTCGGCGGCAGGAACGGCTTTTGGCCCAGCGTGGTCAAGGCATCCATGGCGCGGCCCGAGTCGTCAATACCGAAGACGCCGAGCGCCGCCACCACCCATTCCACCGGGTACCGGGAACGAGCCTGAGTCCCGTCGAACATCACCGGGTCCCGCACGATCGCCTCGACCAGCGGACGAATCTGCAATCCCGAACCGGCGAACAGTTTTGCCAGTTCGTTCAAATGGGACGCCTCCGGATCCGAGCCGGTCAGGAAACGGTACAACTTCGCCGCGATGAACGGCGCGCATCCCGGGTGATCGCAAACGGTGTCGACCACGTCGGCCGCGTCTAGAACACTTCGCCCGAGCAGGGTACGAGGCATTCCGTTGGCCGCATCCTGGGCAAACGAAACCGATACGTTGTCATCGACCCGCCAGCCGGCCAGTGCTGTCGCGGCTGCTCGTACATCAGCTTGGTCGTAGTGACCGCGGCCCAAGGTGAACAGCTCCATGAGTTCGCGCCCGTAGTTCTCGTTCGGTTGGTCGCCGGTCGAGTCCGCACCATCCAGGTATTGCAGCATGGCCCCGTCCACGGTGATGGCGTGCATCAAGTCGCGGAAGTTGCCCAGCGCGTGCTCGCGCAATAGCAGGTGTTGGCGCCACATCAGCGCCCACGAATCGACTTTGTCGTGGCTCGAGGTCAGATGCCCGTGCCAGAACCACACCATCTTCTCGTGAATCCCGGCACCCGGGTTGGACATCAACTGCAGCCAGCGCCGCGCGGGACCGTCGGAGTAGTCGTCCTGTTCGTTCTGTTCGGCGCTGAAAACTGGAGACTCGGGAATCAGCGGAGCAGCCGAGAGAACAGCATCAATGGCGCCGGACACCCCTCTTACCGACAGATGTTCACACTGGCCCGGAAATGGACCGAACGTGGTGCGCCGCAGAACCTGCGCAATCGCTGCTCGCTCGTCTCCCATACCCGACACCATGGCGCACCCACCATGAGAACTTCATGAAGATGGGCGGCCTGCACGAAATCCTCATCGATCCCAAGAGGCAGGGGTGGTTGCGGAGCCGGCCGCAGTGATTTTCGACAGAACCCCCAGACGACGAAACCCACCATGCCCGGGTGGCCGAACCGATCTCAGACCATCAAATCCGCCCGGCCCGTGCCGGATTTGCTCGTCATGACCGCGTCGTTTCTGCAGGCGGTGGACCGCAACCGGCCGCCAGCATGTTGGTCGCCAGCATCCTGACCGTCGTCGTCGGCTTCGACATGCGCACGCGGAAGGGCCGCAGCTTCGAGGCCGTCCAGGTCACAGCCTGCGCCGACCACGGTACCCGGACGATGACCGACAATCGATGCCGACGCAACGTGATCCTGCCGAATTCTCCTTGACGCCTACCGGAGTCGTTCCATATACGTCGGTGAAATGCGAGGCGGGCGTGGGCGATACCGATGTGCGGGTGCTGATCGTCGGAGCTGGTGCCGCAGGACAAACTAGCGGCGAAATGGGCGCCACACTCGCCTTTGCTCGACAAATGGCGGCGTCCGACGACAGAGCCAGCAGTCCCGACCGGGGCGGCTAATTCATGTTCCAGGGTTCGCCGAAGGTGGTGACCGAGTCGCCGGTTTTGGAAATCAGCCGGGCGAAAGGACGCAGCAGCACCCCTCCGGCGGCGCCGGTCACAGTGCCGTGTGCGTTCGATACCGCCACGGAACGACGCGGACCGGACACGTTCACCGAGACAGTCGATACTTCCTGAACGCCGGGGCCGTTGCCCAAGTTGGCCGAAATCGACACCCCCGGAAGCAAATTTGGGGTGATGATGCCGCCGCCACCGACCCCGACCAGCGTTCTGGGGTTGACCTTGTCGAGCAGGATGTTCGGCGTGGTGTAGCTGAACCTGATGCCGACGCCCAGCGACCATGGGAACCCGATTTCATAACCCAGTACCACGGTTCCCGTGAAGTTCTCACAGCCAGGGCCCTCGCAGAGGTACGTGGCTTTACCCGAATGAAACCACTCGCGAGTCAGACGATTGCGGTCAAGGGGCGCAACCCCGTTCAGGAAGGTGTCCCATTGCTGCACCGACAACGTCCGGCCGTGCCCGTCGACAAGACTCAGTTCGTTATCCAACCCGGCATGAGATGTGCCCGCGTCGGTCATCAAGAAGATCACCATGCCGCCCAACGCGATCCCGCGACGAATTTGCGCCCGTGCAAAACCTGTGAGTTTTCGTGCAGTCGGGGTCCGCCCGCGCGCACCGGCCTCTGGGATCGGCAAGGCTGTCGAGCGAAGTCGCGGCGTAGATGTCGACGTGTTGGCATCTACAGCGATGCGGTGCAACGGGACAGTGCCGCAGCCTCGAAGTGGCGCGGCACCGCCGCAGCTGATGCCAGCGTGCCTCGTGTAGGTTCCGCCTGCGGCCGGATTGGCTATTAGTCGTCGCGCCGGTCGATTGGGCCGGTCAGGTTTGTCGTTCTGCCGGTCATCGACAACAGGACCGGTCGCGGTCAGTGGCCGGCCCGACAGGATGGCACGGGGGGCGCGGGGCGTCCCGCTTATCGACAGCGGCTCGCGTTGATCCAGAGAAGGGCCAAACGTGGTGCGACGCAACGCTTGCGTAATCGTGCCGCGGTAATCTGCCATACCGCGCACTGTGGCGGACCGACCGTGAGAAATTCGTGAAGCCCTCCCGGGGCACCAGCTCGAACCCGGACCGTAGACGGCGCCTCTCTGTGTTAAGGAGGGGGTCGCGCGGTTGCATTCGACGGTGGCTGGTTCGTTGAGTGGCTGGCCCGAAGTGCTGTCATGGGGTATTGGCCAGTCGCGTTGGACAACCGAGTCATTCCCATTTGTCCCGTGGGACTTGCCTCCAGATGAGCTGTGGTGCCGCGAAAGCAGTACCGATAGACGGCATGGGATCGGCGTCGCTCGAAGCAGCCAACGCTCTCGGTGATGACTCTTGTCGGCGGCGGCGGCGGGGCGGCAGTGGGAGCTGCCGGTCGCCGGCGCAGGCACAGGCACAGTGGTGGCCGGTGACATCGCCAGAGGACGCAGCGATGGATGCGATGCCGGCAGAGGTCGAGAAAGCGACCGCTGAGCGGAATTAAGCCTGGCGATGGTCCTTCGGCCTCGAGGGGTTGGCGATGCGACTGAACTCGGTCAGAGTGCCCGCGGAATCTTCGAGAACTGCGGCGATACCGGACGCCGCTTTAGCGATGCACCGATCGAGTGAGCGGATGTCAGCGACGAGGTCGACCGCGAGTTAGGAGCGCTGTGATGGTGGGTTCGCGGCGCGAATCTAACGCAGGATGTCGGCGGCACGGTCGGCGGTGAGCCCGCGGGGCGCGCCGGCGGCGGCGAGACGGGTCACCGATAAGCAGAGCCGGTCGACGGTTTGCATCCGAGTTTTGACCAGGTCGGCGCCATGTTCAACGTGCCGCCGCCCTCGCGATGCGGGCACAGGCGAGCGCGGCGGCACCATCAGCTCATTGATCCTCGAGCGGCTGCGCCGCCGAGCAACCCGAGAATCGTCATCGCGACGAACACCAACCCGAAGCCGATCAGCGCTTTCCAGCCCCGTCCAAGTCGTAACTTCGACCGGGACGCGGTCAGTGGGCGGCCCGACACAATGGCATGGGCGGCACGGGGCGTCCGACTTATCGACCGTTGTTCACATTGATCCGGATCAGAGTCAAATATGTTGCGACGAAACAATTTCGTGATCGTGTCGCGGTCGCCTGCCATGGCATGTACTGTGGCGCAACGATTGTGAGAAATTCGTGAAGCCGCCGCCCAAGACCCCAGCTGGAGCGCGAGCCCTGCCGCGTTAAGTCCGCGTCGGTCAACGAAATTGGCCCGCACATAGCGCCACACCCTGCTCGACGCCATCGCAAAACATCACCCCGTCGCGCTTCACGAAAATCTCACAAATCGACCGGCAACATTGGCATCGCCTCTGCCGCAAAGGATCACACCTTTCCCGACAGGCACGCGCACAAACACAATCGAGTCATCGCAGCGAGGCCGGCCAGCCCGGGTCTCGCTGCGATGACACTGGACCCTGTCAATACCGATGCGACTAGTGAGTGAGACCATTGATGGCGATCGACACCAAGCCTGTAAACGGCCCGCTGATCTCCCCTACGGGGACTCGGCATCTTCGTCTGCCCACATCTCACTGGAAACAATGCCGTGAGCGCGGCCCGGTTCCGTGGGTTGGTGCGGCGCTCGTTGTGCTCACTGGCGTGACATTCACCAGCTATTTTCCCGCACACGCGGAACCAATCGCGATGGCGCCACAGGTCTACGACAAAGTGACCCGCGACGGCGTGCACTTGAGCATCAGGCTCGAGCACGAAGCAGTCAATCCGGTACCCAACCTCGCCGCCGCGACGAACTCTCGCGAGGGATTTGTCACCGTGTCCGCGACCGCGACCGCTATTGGAGGGCCGGCGATCACCGACAGCTTGTTCATCCTCGGCTATCAACTGGGCTGCCAATCGGACGTGTCCACCGGGCTTCAGTTGGGCGGGACCGCGGGCATCGCACCCTCGGCATCACTCATGCCACCCGCAGTTGGCATAACCGGCGGGGTTGCCGGATTCGTCCAGACCGTCGTACAGCCTGGCGTGATCGTGGACCTGCCGCTGGCGAACATGAGTCTCAACGACTCCCGACAAGCGATGCTCGACATCGACAACATTCACATCAAGGCTGACGCCTGCGGCGGGGACGTGACCGTTCGGTCCTACGCCTATCTCCGGATTTCAACCGCGTCCGAACACACCTCCTTTGCCATTTACGGCGACCCCATAAAGATCTGACATGTACAGGACGTCACATACCTTGCCGCCGAACATGTTTCGCGCCGCCGTGATCGTCGGCGCGGTGTTTTCCTGCGGCATCATCACCCCAACGACCGTCGGCCGCGCAGACCTGCCCGCCCCACCGCCATACCTTCCCGGTGCACCACTGCCAGCGCCGGGGAGCTATTCCTACCCCTACAACGTCATCGCCGTCCCCGCGCCGGCCACCACCGACGCGCGCGGAGTCAGGATCAGCAGCAACGTCGATCCCAGCCAGTCCGCGCCCGGGCTTCCCGGCAGCAAGTTGGGAAACAGCGCGAACAGACCGAACATCCTGACATCGTCAAGCACGCGCAATGGCATCGCCGCGGGCACAAACCCAGCGCAGGGCGCGGGCCCTGGGGTGAACATCGGTGGTGGCCAAGAGAACCCGGCGCTGGAAGACCCGAATGGGAACCCGCCCGCGACCGCCGCCGGCGTCGAATCGGCGGCCCCTACCACCGCGCCCGCTGGACCCGGCATTCCCGCACCGATACTCGAAGACCCCCGCGGGCACCCTTCGCGCTGATGGCCCTCGACACAGACCGCGCGGAGTCGTTGACCCTTAGGCGCGCGTGTCCGAGTCTTGCCGCCCGCGCGGTAGATCGACACGTCGACGACTCCATTGCCTACGGTGCCGCGTCTGGCCAGTTGCCTTCTGTCGCCGTGCATATTCGTCCTGCCGCTGGACCCCCGCCGCCGTGCGCTGCCCGTATCACCGCCAAGCGCACCGACCGAGGCAGACAGGACTGCACGATCACCGGCCGGCAGAGGGGTGGTACTAGGGCATGACGACACGGCAGATCAAGGAGTTGTCTCTCACGCATGGCTGGGTCCCAGCGCTGCTGACCGCAGCCGTAATGCTCGCCGTCCTGGCCGCGACCGGGTGGCGCACACGCCGATGGCGGATGGTATGGATTCCCGTCGCAATCATCGTGGGTGTGCTCCTTGCGATGGTTGCCCGCTGGTATGTCGGTGCTACCGGGATCACCGGCAGCCCAGCTCCGGTCATGCTGTGGGTGTGGGTCGCCGTGTTCGGCGGCGCATGCGTTGTCGCGGCCTCTGGTTGGCAAACCAGCCGATGGTGGAGACGCGGGCTTTCGCTGTTGGCGGTGCCGTTGTCGATGGTGTGTGTGGCCGCCGAGGTCAACGGCTGGCTCGGATACGTCCCGACCGTGGGCGCTGCGTGGACCGAGATCACGGCCAACCCACTGCCCGAGCAAATCGATCGTGCCCGCGCTACCGCCATGCAGCTGAGCAACGATGTGCCAGCCAAGGGCGTCCTGATGTCGGTCACCATCGATTCGGCGGCATCACATTTCGATCATCGCAACGAGTTGGTTTACGCACCGCCGGCATGGTTCACCAGTTTTCCTCCGCCAGCGCTACCGACAGTGATGATGATTGGTGGTGAATTCAACACGCCCACTGACTGGATCAGGGCGGGCGACGCCATCGCTACGGTGGACGCGTTCGCCGCGAGGCACGCAGGCCTCGCACCACTGTTGGTGTTCGTTGACTCCGGTGGCCGATTCGACACCGACACCGAATGCGTCAACGGAACACGCGGAAATGCGGCCGACCACCTCACCAAAGATGTCGTCCCCTTCATGGAATCCAGTTTTGGCGTGAGCCGCGATCCCGCCTGGTGGGCCGTCGTCGGATTCTCCTCCGGGGGCACCTGCGCCCTCGATCTGACCGTGATGCATCCCGAGCTGTTCCACACATTTGGCGACATTTCCGGGGATGAAAGCCCCAACACCGGCACCACCGCGCAAACCATTGATCGCCTGTTTGGGGGCAACATCGGCGCGTGGCAAGAATTCGATCCGCGCACCGTCATGACCAAACACGGCCACTACGAGAACATTTCTGGCATCTTCACCGTGTCGCGCGCACACCTGGACATCCACAACAGGATCAGCGGTGCAGACGCACGCGAGCGTGACACGGCCGTCCGACTATCTGACATCGCTGCCGCCAACGGAATCCATTGCGAGATCGTTGCGCTCACCGGTAGCCACAATTGGCCCTACGCCGCGCGGGCGTTCGCATTGATCCTGCCATGGTTGGCCAGCCAAATCGGCATCGCCTAGAAACCAACTAGCCGACGACCAATGACGCAGAAAACCTGACCACCCGGCAGATCGATCCCGCGTGGCTCAACCGGACTTGTCGGCGGCCAGATCAGCCGGGTCTGTGGACCGGGTTCCGGTGGTCTGACGCGGATGCGTCGTCACCAGGTGGTAAAGCTTCGCCAACTCGGCATCGGCACGAGCGGACACGGTCTGTCCGCGCAGGTGATGCGGCTTCGGGTACAACGGCTTGGCCAGCAGCAAGTAATAGGCGCGGGCCACTTTGACCTCGGCATATAACGGCACCACATACCGGGCCGACGGGGCGGCCAACAACGCCGCGGCTTCGGCGGCGGCGAGCACCAGCGCGGGCCCAGCGCACGTGCTGCCATGGATGCGTAGACCGGCTTTCTATGCACACCACACGACCGCACGGTCCTGAGCCTCGGCCAGATCGCGGAACTGTTCACCGGCGATGCAGTTGTTGCGGACGTACACCACCGGACCGTCTTCGAGCCGCTCGGCACCAGCGATCATGGTTGGTGCACAACACTTCCCACGTCGAACCGTGCCCTTGCGGGCGGTCCGGGCGCACCACCGTCACCACCGCGCTGATCAACTTGTCATCGAGTTGATCAGCTCCTCCGGCTCGGTCCAGACCGCGGCCACCGCAGCCTCGACATAACGACGCGCGGTCTTATGATCCACCCCAGCCTGGGTGGCCGCCGTCTGCAAATCGGGTGGTCCCATGACCGTGGCTAAACACAGGTCAAACCGGTCCCATCACCTTGGCGGGTAACACCCTGAGTCGGCTTCACGAATCTCTCATAGTCGGTGCGCGATGGTGTCGTACATGGCAGAGGGATGGACCTCGACGGCGCAGGTCTTGCATCGCAACAGGTTTGGCGATTTTCCAGGTCACTGCGAGCGGCTGTCGGGTGGCGGGGTCCGCGGCACCGCTGCAGCCATTAAGTCGGTCTGCCCGTTGACCCCGACAGACCCGGTCGTCGTCGACCGACCGGACCACAACGGTCATCGGGCTAGCGCAACATGCGGATGAGGTTTACTGCGCGCCGCAAGCTGGGCCGCCCGGCGACGGCAACTGGGGTGGGCGCACGCCAACGGATCGTCAATGCTGCCCGCAACGAATTCATCGAAATGGGCTACGCGGCCGCAACGATTCAGACCATAGCCACCCGGGCCGACTTGACTAGACCGGCAGTGAGCTACCACTTTAGCGGCAAGCGCGAGCTGTATCTGGAAGCCATCCAGCACCCGGCGGCCGCGGTGATCGACGCCGCCGCGGCCGCTGCTCGCCGTTCGGAGACGCTATCGACCCAACTGTCGAATTTCTTCAGTGCAGCCATCGTGGCCGGTGAAACCGACGGGTGCACCGCCCGACTCGTTCTCACCGCCATGCGCGAGTCGGTTGTCAATACCGGTCTTGCCCCCGAGGGCAAGGACGTGCTGCATTCCGTCCGCACATTCGTCGCTTCCGCGGTGTACGACGCCATCGATCGAAGCGAACTCAGCATCACCACCGACGTTCTGATCGTCGCCGAATCGATGGTCGCAGTCTTTTGTGGCATCGGCGTGTACGCCGGATCCCTCGGTAGCGCCGAAAACCTCGCCACAATCGTCGACAGCATTGAGCTACTGCTGCGGCCCGACCACGCCTGGTACACCCCAGCAAATGACTCGTCTGACGTTTGACAGCCCCAAAGCAGCCGGCGATCGGGCCTCAGACACTGAATCCAGCACTACAGGCACCTTCTGACCAACCACTGCTACCACGAGCCCCAGCGTCACAACGAACACGCCATAGCGATCGGACGCAAACATCGACATCTCATTGAAAGGAGCCGGATCACGTGTTCGACCGCCGCGCCTTCCTCGTTTGCCTTGCTGCTAGCGTAGCCTCCGGGATAACAGTCATCGACGCACATGGGGACGTCGACTCGGCACCAGTCCCCGCCCCCAAACCTGCACGGACACCAGTGCCCTTGCCAGGCGGCGGTGCGCTATCAACGCTTCCAACATCGACCTCGGAAAACCGGCTTGCACTAACCGTTGATGACGGCACCAATGCTGAGGTGATCAGGGCGTACACCCAATTCGCGCACGACAGTGGTGTGCGATTGACTTTCTTCGTCAACGGCGTGTACTCAGGCTGGACCGAGCATGCCCAGCAACTTCGTCCGCTTGTGGATAGCGGGCAAATCCAACTCGGCAATCACACTTGGTCTCACCCGGACCTGACCGAACTGTCGGCCTCTACCATCGCGGCGCAGCTCACCCGCAACGCGCAGTTCCTCATCAACCACTACGGTGCCGACCCCGCCCCCTACTTCCGGCCACCGTACGGACGACACGACGATCGCGTCGACTCCGTTGCGCGCGATCTCGGTTACCCCTGCCCGATCCTCTGGAACGGATCGTACGGCGACTCGTCGATCGTCACGCCTGATTACATCGTCGAGAAAGCACGCGAGTACTTCCGTCCGTCGGGCATCGTGATTGGACACCTTAACCACCTGCCAGTGACGCAGGTCTATCACCGACTGCTGGACATCATCACCGAACGCAATCTACGCACCGTCACGTTAGCCGACGTGTTCGGCCATCGTCGATGAGCGATTCACTAACAACCAACATGCAAACCGGGGGCGGGGACGACTCATCGTAGTTGGCGGACCGCTCATGGGGGTGTTTGGGCTCGCCACGGCCTGCAGTGAGTCGATGGGTCAGCCAGATGGTGAGCAGCACCTTCTGCCGAAAAGCCCCAGCATGCCGAGGACTCGGATCGACGGGTAGGGCACCCCGGCGCGGGTCGGTCCGTTCCTCTCGCGGGGCGGGCCCGATTTCCGCGCTTGAAGTGCGGTAATTCCCGCAATATTTACACCATTGCAGAATCGTCCTCGCGACCGCCGAATTGCATGGCCATTGCCGGGCGAATGTCAAATCGCAGCAATCGTGGTAATGACGTTCTCTGGTTGTCTACACTTCCGTCCAAATGTGTGAATTTGACATGAACGCGTGCGATCCCGCCGATGTGGCGCACCAGTTGGATGCGACCGGCATCGCTCGAGTAGCAAACGCCGTGCAATGGGACTGGGTGATTGATTCCCGGGCGGAAATCGACCGCTGGTTGGCGGAGTACGGCGAGAAAGACCATTTCGTCCTGTCGCCGCAGGACGGACACCTGGAATCGATTCACGCATTCATGGCGAGCGATTCGGTTCGCACATTTCTCGACAATGTCGTGCGCCAGCGGTTCCCGGACCGTGCGCATGAAATGGCCGGCACAGCGGTGCGCATCGTCGCCGGGCCGCACGCCGACGGGGACGCTTGGTGGTTCCACTACGACGCCAGTGTCGTGACGATGGTGGTCCCGCTGTTTCTCCCCGACGCAGAGCCGGGCCGGTCGGGAGAGCTCGTGGGTTACTTCAACAAGCGGCCGTTCCGCCGGTCGGTGCTGGTCAACATCTTCGAGAAGATCGTCCACCAAAGCGCAACGTTCCGGCGGCGGATCATGGAGAGCCTCGGCCGTAGTCACGGTCCGACCGTCGTCGACATGAATGTCGGTGACGTGTACCTGTTTTGGGGCTACCGGAGCCTGCACGCCAACATGCCGATCGCATCGGGCCGGCGGCGCGTCACCCTGCTCATCCATTACGGCCAGCCGCACGCACCCAGCGGTGCGTTGGCCGCGGCCAAACGCCTGCACTGGGCCCTGCGCGGCCGCGCCGACGCCGCGGACCAGCCGGCCGCCGCAGGGGCGTACTGACCGGCGTGGTCCGAGGCGGGTTCGGGCTCAGCGGCAGGTGTTGGCGCTGACCCAGCGCCCGTTCCAGCCCACGCAGCCCTGGACGGGCGGCGGCGGGGGTGGCGGCGGCATGTCCTCGGGTAGCGGCGCGTAGTACGCCGGCGGCGGCACGTATGGTGCGACGGCGCCGAAGTCGGTGCATCCGCTGACCGTGATGCGTCGTCCGGCGCCGAAGCAGACATCGGCACTTGCGGTGCCTGCGGGGATGACAGCGAGCAATCCGGGTACGGCTGCCGTGGCCAGCGCGGCGGCGATCAGCCGACGACGGGGGCGTGACGAGGCGGAGGACATCATTCGCCCAGCAGCGGCCGGTCGGGCTGCGCCAGGCCGCAGCGCTCACGGAAATCGGTCATGGGCTGACGGATGGCCCGAAGTTCGTCGTGCGCCTGCGGGTTTGCGGCGAAGAAGGTGCGCACGTCGTTGGCCACCTCATCGCGCGGCTTGCCCTGGAGGCTGCCGTAGAAGTCGTTGACGTCCGGGTGGGTGAACAGGTAGGCGGAGGCCGCTGCGGCGACACCTGACGCCACGCCGGCCAGGTCCGCGGGGGTGCAGTTGGGTGCCTTCGGTGCGTCGGCCAGCGCCTGGCCCGACATCGGCAGGGCTAGGGCCATCGGGGCCACCACGGCCATTGCGGCTCCTGCAGCAGCCACGACCGCCCGCTGGGCGACCGATTTGGTGAAGACCATTGCCGTAATCCTTTCCACAGTGCCAGCGCCGGGTCGATTGACCACCGGACACAGCCGGACTGTAGCAGTCCGATTGACCCCGCCGACATTTTCTGCGGCAACGTAATTCCGGGCCGGTGGGCACTCAAGTTCTGCGCGACGGCCGTCGCTGGGGCACCGGCCGGGTCGGGTGCGTGTGGCTTGTCGGCAGCCTTCGTATCGGCGCTGCCCTTGTCGCCGAGTTTGGCGCTGTCAGAACCCTTTTCGTGCTTGCCTTGATCGGGCTCCCTGCGATTGGTGTTCTTGCGCTTGTCGTCGCTGGCTGACGGGTGGTTGACCGCAGTGCGGGTATCTGTCGTCGCGATCGCTGATGTCGTGCGGTCACGGTGGTACGGGGCGGGGCTGATTTGCTGGGTGTGCGCTGCCGGAGGCTTGGTCCCGGCGAGCGGCGCGCCCTACGGTCTATTATCTGCGTATGCATGCAGATAACCAGGTTCCGGCACCGCTCGCCGACGATCAGGTGCATCTGGTGGTGGAAGTATTCCGGATGCTCGCCGACCAGACGCGCGTCCAACTGCTGTGGGCGTTGAGTGCGCGTGAACTTTCGGTCAATGAACTGGCCGAGCGCGTCGGCAAGCCCGCCCCGTCGGTGTCCCAGCATCTGGCGAAGCTGCGGATGGCGCGGTTGGTTCAGACCCGCCGCGCCGGTACGACGATTTTCTACAGCCTGGAGAACGAGCACGTTCGTCAGTTGGTGGTCGACGCCGTGCACAACGCCGAACACGCCGGCCCTGGTGTGCCGCCCCACCATCGCCAGGATTCTGGTGTTCGGAGCCTGGCTACCGACACCGCAACGCGCAGAGGCGGCCGACGATGAGCGGGCCGCACCATCACCATCACCACGATCACGATCATCACCACGACCACGCGCACGATCACAGCCATTCCCATGGCATCTGGGGTGCGGTCAGAGGGGTTTTCGCGCCCCATTCCCATGACGCGGCGGACAGTCTGGACAGCGCTCTCGAATCGAGCGCGGCCGGCATCAGAGCCGTGAAGATCAGCCTGCTGGTGCTGGGACTCACCACGGTGGTGCAGATCGCGATCGTGGTGGCGTCGGGATCGGTGGCTCTGGCTGCCGACACGATCCACAACTTCTCCGATGCCCTGACCGCGGTACCGCTGTGGATCGCATTTGCGTTGGGCACCAAGGCCGCAACCCGCCGCTACACGTACGGGTTCGGCCGGGTGGAGGATCTCGCGGGGTTGTTCGTGGTCGGCATGATCACGCTGTCGGCGATCGTCGCCGGCTATGAGGCGGTGCAGCGGTTGATCCACCCGCAGGGCATTGATCATGTGGGGTGGGTGGCGCTGGCGGGACTGGCCGGATTCATCGGTAACGAAACCGTGGCGGTCTACCGCATCCGGGTAGGGCGTCAGATCGGTTCGGCAGCGTTGGTCGCTGACGGCGTCCATGCGCGCACGGACGGATTCACGTCATTGGCGGTGCTGCTCGGTGCCGGCGGAGTGGCCCTTGGGTATCCGCTCGCAGACCCGATAGTCGGCTTGATCATCACAGTGGCGATCCTGGCTGTGCTGCGGACCGCGGTGCGAGATGTGTTCCGCCGCTTGCTCGATGGCGTCGATCCCGCGCTCGTCGAGACGGCCGAGCGGTCTCTGGCGGCCGAGGCGGGGGTACGGTCGGTGCACAGCGTGCGCATGCGCTGGATGGGTCACCGACTGCATGCCGACGTCGAACTCGACCTCGACCCTGAACTGAGCCTGGCGCGGGCCCACCAGATCGCCCATGACGCCGAGCATCATCTGGTGCACGCCGTACCCAAGCTCACGACTGCGCTGATCCACGCCTATCCCGCGCGTTAGAGTCGGCCGACTGCCCCGAGTTGGCGCAGCTGGGTCAATGTGTCGACCACACCCCAGACCTCGGCGATCAGTCCGTCGGTGAACCGGATGATGAATATCTCTTCGTACACAACGGCTTTCCCGGTCGGCGCCAATCCCCGGTACTCGCCGAGATGCGTCCCGGTCACCGTCTGTCGGGAGGCGAGCTTGTCATGGTCGACGACCATGTCGTCGACCATGACGTGAAGGTCAGGGAAGGCTCGAAGAAGCACGGTCCAGATGCGCTTCATGGTGTCCGGCCCGGAACCTGCCGCGAGGGGTGAGTGGACGACGGCGTCGGGGAGGAAGACGTCGTCGATCGTGCTCACGATGTCGTCGATGTCACCGCTGTTGCAGCTGCAGTGGAATCGTTCGAAGGTCGCGACATTGGTACTCGTGGGTGTCGTGGACACTGCCCCTCCTTGCGCTACGGCATTGCGACTCACGAGACCGTCCGGCATTCAGCCGGCGTTGCCTGCACGGTCCGCCAGCCCCAGTCTCAGGTGCTCGCTGTGATAAACGGCCTCGTCGAGCAGTTGCGCGACGTGGTTGTCGTAAAGGCTGTAGACGATGCTGCGGCCGCTCCGGGTCCCGGTTACCAGACCGAGATTGCGCAGCAGCCGGAGCTGGTGAGAGACGAGGGACTGTTCGAGGCCGATCGAATCGGCGAGGTCGGTGACGGAGCGAGCGCCTTGGCGTAGCTCGGTGAGGATCATCAACCGGCTCGGGGTGGCCAGTGCCTGCAGCGTGGTGGCCACCTGGGCTGCGGCGTCGGCGTCGAGACGCCCGGTAGGGCGGTCGCGCCCCTCGACACCATGTCCCATCATTGTAGTGTACTAGCGCACACACATGAAGACGTATTCATTTATTCTGATAACGTTGGCTGCATGTGTTTGCGAGGCGCGTCATGGCCACGATGACTGCGGCCGTCCGGTCGGCAGCTGCCGGCGCGGCGGCGGGTCGGTCGCGCCGCAGGTGGTTCGAGCTACCCGAGATGCGCTGGGCGGCAGTTGCTTTGGTGCTGTTCCTCGCCGGCTTGGTGACGCAGCTGATCGGTGGTCCGACGTGGGCTTGGTGGGCTCTGTACCTGGGCTGCTACGGCACCGGGGGCTGGGAACCGGCGCTGGCCGGGCTGCGGGCGCTGCGCGAGAAGATCCTCGACGTCGACCTGCTGATGGTCGTCGCCGCGATCGGTGCGGCGTCGATCGGCCAGGTCACCGATGGTGCACTGTTGATCGTCATCTTCGCGACCTCCGGCGCGCTGGAAGCGCTGGCCACCGCGCGCACCGAGGACTCTGTACGCGGTCTACTCGACCTCGCGCCCGACACCGCGACCCGGTTGTCCGACGACGGTGAGCACGTGATGCCGGCAGCCGAACTCGAGGTTGGCGACGTGGTGCTCGTTCGGCCGGGGGAGCGCATCTCCGCTGACGCCACGGTGATCGCCGGAGCCAGTGAGGTCGACCAGGCCACCATCACCGGCGAACCGCTGCCGGCCGACAAGCGCGCCGGCGACGAGGTCTTCGCCGGCACGCTGAACGGCACTGGGGCGCTGCGGATCAAAGTGGACCGGCGCGCCCAGGACTCCGTGGTGGCGCGCATCGCGGCACTCGTGGCAGAGGCGGCGCAGACCAAGGCCCGCACACAATTGTTCATCGAGAAAGTCGAGCAGCGCTACTCGATCGGCATGGTCGTCGCCACGCTCGCGGTATTCGCGGTGCCCCTGCTGGCGGGAGACTCCGTGCGGCAGGCCCTGCTGCGGGCCATGACCTTCATGATCGTGGCGTCCCCGTGTGCGATCGTGCTGGCCACGATGCCGCCGCTGCTGGCGGCGATCGCCAATGCCGGACGTCACGGCGTGCTGGTCAAGTCGGCTGTGGTGATGGAGCAGCTCGGTGCCGCGACCCGCGTGGCCTTCGACAAGACCGGAACGCTGACCCGCGGCATTCCGGAACTTGCCGAAATCGTCTTGCTGGCAGTCGATTTCACCGAGGAACAGGTGCTGACGTTCGCTGCGGCGGCCGAACATGCCAGCGAGCACCCGCTGGGTGCGGCCATCGTTCGCGCGGCGAAGGCGCGTCGTCTGGACCTGCCGCGCGTCGCCGATTTCGTCGCCGAGCCGGGCCGCGGCGTGCGAGCTTCCGTGGATGGACGCACCGTCACCGTGTCCTCGCCCTCCGGGGAAAGCGCCGATGCCGTGGCTGCGATGGAGCAGCGCGGGTGCACCGCGGTGATCGTCACTGTCGATGGTCGTCCCGTCGCAGTCCTCGGTATGACCGACGAACTTCGTCCCGACGCTCCGGGCGCGGTCGCCGCCGTCACCGCGCTGACCGTCCGGGCGCCGGTCCTCCTCACGGGTGACAATGTCGTTGCAGCAAGGCAATTGGCTCGTCGGGTCGGTATCGGCGAGGTACGCGCCGGTCTGCTGCCGCACCACAAGGTCGCCGCGGTGCGGGAACTGCGGGCCGACGACGATCGGTTGGTCATGGTCGGCGACGGCATCAACGACGCGCCTGCACTGGCAGCTGCGCATACGGGCGTCGCGATGGGCGGTGCCGGTTCGGACCTGACGTTGCAGACCGCGGACGCCGTCGTCATCGGTGACGACCTGCGCACCATCCCCGCCGTGATCGCGCTGTCGCGACGAGCCCGGCGTGTGGTGATCGCCAACCTGGTCATCGCCGCGACATTCATTGCCGCACTGGTGTTCTGGGACCTCGCCGGCACGCTGCCGCTGCCGTTGGGGGTCGCGGGCCACGAGGGTTCGACGATCATCGTCGGCCTCAACGGACTGCGGCTGCTCCGGCGTGGCGCCTGGGGTGTGTCGATCAACGACTCTGCGAACCCGGGTCGACGACCCGGGTTCGCAGCGGTATGTGCGGCTCAGTCTTCGTAGGGGACGAACTCGTCCTTGCTGACGCCGCAGACGGGGCACACCCAGTCGTCGGGGATGTCCTCGAACGCGGTGCCCGGGGCGATGCCGCTGTCCGGGTCGCCGTCGGCGGGGTCGTAGATCATGCCGCAGCGCACGCAGATCCACAGCTGGGCGATTTGGGTCTCGGTCATGGTGCTTCCGTTCGGAGAAGTGGTGTGGTCAGGGCTCGACGTGCGCCGGGGCGAGGCTGTACCGGTTCGCCCGACCGAATGTGCCGAAGTCGTTGAACCGGACACCGTTGGCGCGCAGCACTTTCTGGCAATCGTGCTTGATCGCCTCGCGGAGGTAGAACGGGTCGCGGACCAGGAAGTGGTGGATGGCATGCGTCTCGCCGAAGTTGAAGCAGAGGGCGTGGAAGGGCTTGAGCCACTTGGCCGTCCATACCTGCGTCTGCTGCATTACGTTGTGCTTCTCGACGTCGCCGTAGTAGTGCATGTTGGAGCTGACGAAGTGCAGGCAGAACGTGCGCACCGCGTTCGGTGCCAGCAGAGTGACGGCGACGAAGTTCAACGCTGTCACCCAGCTGCCGGAAATGCTGGTGCCGGTGACGAGTTCGTAAACGTGAACGCCGATGAACAGGTGCCACAGCGTGTAGTGGATGGTTCCGAGCGGGAAGTACAGAGCGACCGTCTTGGCCGCGAGCCGGCGCGCTTCTTCGGGAGAGCGGGCCTCGTGCTTGATGTAGGCGGTGACGATGGCGCGCTGTCGGAGCGGCTTGCTATAGATGCCGAGCATCGAGTCGAGCAGGCTGAGCAGCCGGTGGCTGCCCCAGCCTTCGCCGTTGGTGATGCCCCGCTCCTCGAGGTCTGAATCGGTGCCCGAGACCTCGTGATGGTGCAGGTGCAGCGTTCGCCGGATCCAGGGGTTGATGGTGCTCGGCCGGAAGAACCAGACCCCGAACATCATCGCGTTGTGCACCAGGCGGTTCTGCCGGAAGTACATCGAGTGGATGAGATCGTGCTCCAGTTCGTGCAGCAGTGACAGCCAGAACGCGGTGATCAAGATCGTCGCGTACCAGGGCAGGATGCCGGCCGCGTAGAGCGCGGCGTCGACGAGCACGCCGGCGATCGACATCAGGAAGATCGCCATCCCGACACCGTTCTGGTGGGTGGCGAGAAACGGATGGCGCTCGCGCCAGTCGTTGCCTATGCGGATGAGCTCGCCCCGGATCTCGGCGATCCGGTCACGGTCTTCCGCTGCCAGGGTGCGCTCGCCGGGTAGGCGGGTCGCGATGCGTGCCATGATCTCTCCTTTCAAGTTAGAGAACGAATGTTCCGTAAGATATGGTTCTCAATATGCCGAGGTCAATAGCTATAGTTGGATTCGTGACCGGTGACACAGAGAACAGACGCTCTCTATCTGTCGAGACGGAGTCCGGAAGGGGGCGGGATCGGCATGGGCGCCGGACGCAGCAGGAGCGCCGAGAGCACACCCGCCGTGCGCTGATGACGGCGGCGTTGGATCTGACCGGTGGCGGATCCAGCTTCGACGCGCTGAGCTTGCGGCAACTTGCCAGCAAGGCGGGTGTCGCGCCGTCAGCTTTCTACCGCTACTTCCAGTCGCTCGATGATCTCGGTCTCGCCGTGATTCACGAGACGTTTCGCACGTTGCGCGAGATCATGGGCGAGATGGCCAATCTCGACATCGAGTCCTCCGGCGGCGCCATTCACGTCGGTGTGCAGGCACTTCGTGGTGTGGTCTCGCGGGACCACGCCCACCTCGCGTTCCTGGCTCGCCAACGCGCGGCCGGTCATTCGGTGCTTCGGCGCGAGATCCGGTCGGAAATTCGCTTGTACGCCAGTCAATTGGCCACCTACATGGCCCGGTTCGAACCCATTCGATCGTGGAGCGTCGGTGACGTGGAGATGCTCTCGAGCATGTTGATGGCCACCATCCTCGCTGGTATCGACTCGATGCTCGAGGTCATCGCCCGCGGGCTCGACGACGAGACCACCGCGCGCGATCTGGACTCGGCCGCCACGATGCTCGAGCGCCAGATTCGGTACCTATACGTCGGTGCTACCGCCTGGCGGAGCTGCTGATCGCTCGCGGAACTGAAACCCTCTGACCACCAACAGGAGTGACATGACATTCTCACTACAGCTCAGCGATGACGTCATCGAGGTGCGCGACTGGGTGCACCAGTTCGCCGTCGAGGTGGTACGCCCTGCCGCCGCGGAATGGGATGAGCGGGAGCAGACTCCGTGGCCGATCATCCAGGAGGCGGCGAAGATCGGGCTGTACTCGCCGGAGCTGTTCGGCACTCAGGCTGCCGAGCCGAGCGGGCTCGGCATGCTGACCGTTTTCGAGGAATTGTTCTGGGGTGACGCCGGAATCGCGCTGTCCATCATGGGCACCGGTCTGGCCGCGGCGGCCTTGGCGGGTAACGGAACTCCTGAACAGATAGGTCGATGGCTGCCGGAAATGTTCGGCTCGGCCGCCGATCCGAAGGTCGCGGCCTTCTGTTCGTCTGAGCCCGATGCCGGCTCCGACGTCGGGTCCATCCGGTGCCGGGCCCGTTACGACGAGGCCACCCGTGAATGGGTGCTCAATGGCACCAAGACCTGGGCAACCAACGGTGGCATCGCCAACGTGCACGTCGTGGTCGCGTCGGTGTACCCGGAACTCGGGTCGCGCGGCCAGGCCAGCTTCGTCATCGGACCGGACACCAAAGGGTTATCCCAGGGGCAGAAATTCAAGAAGCACGGCATCCGGGCGTCGCACACCGCAGAGGTGGTGCTCGACAACGTGCGGCTGCCGGACGACGCGATCCTCGGTGGCCGCGAGAAGTTCGAGGCCCGGGTGGCTCGGGTGAAGTCGGGTGCATCCGCGGGGGGCCAGGCCGCGATGAAGACGTTCGAGCGAACACGTCCGACCGTCGGCGCGATGGCGGTCGGAGTGGCGCGGGCCGCCTACGAGTATGCCCTCGAATATGCCTGCCAGCGTGAGCAATTCGGCAAGAAGATCGGCGAATTCCAAGCCATCGCCTTCAAGTTGGCGGACATGAAGGCGCGCATCGACGCCGCCCGGCTGCTGGTGTGGCGGGCCGGGTGGATGGCACGCAACAATGTGCCGTTCGAGAACGCCGAGGGCTCGATGGCGAAGCTGGTGGCCAGCGAGACCGCCGTGTACGTGACCGACGAGGCGATCCAGATTCTCGGTGGCAACGGGTACACCCGTGACTACCCCGTCGAGCGGATGCACCGAGATGCCAAGATTTTCACCATCTTCGAGGGCACCAGCGAGATTCAGCGGTTGGTCATCTCGCGGGCGGTGACGGGTCTCGCGATCCGCTGACTCACGACTCGTCGATGCGGTGCTGATACGCGGCGCGGGCCGTCGGGTCGAAGTCGATGAGTGCGTTGTACGCGCCCAGTCGCTGGTTGACGACGTTGCGTAGCCGTCGTCCGATCAACGGCTGGATGTTGAGGATGGGCCCGATTATCGGTGAGCGACGCTTATCAATCAGGCAGATCGATGATGGTGCGAAGGGCTGTGACCAACTGTCCGCGTTCTTCGGCACCGAGTGCTGACGCCAGCCTCTTCTCGAGAACGCCGAACCTGCGTCGCAGCGTCGTCAACAGTAGGGCGCCGTCATCGGTGAGGTGAATGCGGCGGCTGCGTCCGTCTCGGCTGTCCTGGCGGCGGACAGCCAGTCCGCGGCGTTCCAGGTTGTCCACTACCGGAACGATCCGGGGCCGTTCGACATCCAACGCTGCGGCGAGGTCACCTTGGGCGATGCCCGGATTCTTCGCAACCACAGTCAACGCGGAGAACTGCACGGCGGTGATGTCGAATTCGCCAAAGGCTGAGTGCATCCGCCTCGAGAAGGCGATCTGTGCCCGCTTGAGCAGGAATCCCACGGAGTCGTCCAACGGTGCCATGTCGATCTCTTGTGCAGATGCGCCCGGGCCTGTGGCGCGGCGGCGCGTCGTCGGCGTCATGGGCAGATCCTCGCAGTCGTGGTGAGCCGCCCCCGGAGCGGGCTTGATCTGTTAGGTAATGCTGTTATCTTAACTAGATAGGTAATAATGTTACCTAGTTTCGCCGATGTCGGGCAATCCGGAGGAGAGAGATGAAGTACGGCAACGTCGCGATACCCGCCGGAGCGGTGTGGTCGTCACCGTTCGTGCGGTGGCAGGGCGCACTCGCCGACATATCCAGCATCGATCTCGCTGCCGTCGTCACTGCACGCGCGCTGGCGGACCGCTCCATCGATGTCGGCATCATCGATGAATTGGTCCTGGGCATCACCATTCCGCAGCCGGGCTCGTTCTTCGGTCCTCCGACACTGGCTGCACAACTGGGCATCCCGGCGGTGACCGGTCCGATGATCGCGCAGGCCTGCGCGACGGGTGTTGCTGCGCTGCACGCCGCCGCGGCGACGGTGGCCACCAGCGGTGGCGTCGAACTCGTTGTCACGACAGACCGCACGAGTAACGGCCCCACGTTGCTGTACCCCGCAACTTCCGCGGTGGGCGGCTCGCCGGCAGTGGAGAACGTGGTCCAGGAGAACTTCGCCCGAGACCCGTGGGCGGGGACGTCGATGCTTGCTGCAGCTGAGCTCGTCGCGGCTGAACACCAAGTCAGCAGAGCCGAACTCGACGACGTCGCCGCCATGCGGTCCGCTCAGTACGAGCATGCACTGGCCGACGACCGCAAGTTCCAACGGACCTATATGGTGCCGGTCGAGCTTGGCCAGGGGCGCCGCACGATCGCCGTGTTGGAAGACGCCGGAATTCGACCCGTCGATCGCGACAAGATTTCCAACTTGGCCGCAGCGGCCGAGGACGGTGTGCACACCGGCGCGACCCAGACACACCCGGCCGACGGTGCCGCCGGCGCGGTCGTGACGACGGTCGACCAGGCGCGGGAGATATCCGGCGGCGGCATCGTGGAAGTTCTCGCATCTGGATTCGCCCGGGTTGGACGCAGCCACATGCCAGAGGCGCCGGTGCCGGCGGCATTGCGTGCCCTGGCGGACGCGGGCCTGAGGATGGACCAGGTCGATGTCGTCACCACCCACAACCCGTTCGCTGTCAACGACGTGGTGTTCGCGCGGCAGACGGGACGTGCGCTGGAGGCCATGAATCGCTATGGGTGCAGCCTCATCTGGGGCCATCCACAGGCACCGACCGGAACGCGATCGATCGCCGAGCTCGTCACCGAACTCACCCGGCGGGGCGGCGGTGTCGGCTTGTTCACCGGCTGTGCCGCCGGCGACACCGCTGGTGCGCTGGTCGTACGCGTCAGCGACTGAAAACATCTCAACCAGAAGGAAACATGGAACTCAATGGAGTTGCAGCACTTGTCACAGGAGCCGCATCGGGCCTCGGTGCCGCGACAGCCGCGGCCATGGCCGTTCGCGGCGCGACGGTGTTCGGCATAGACTTGCCGCAGGCGGTTGCTCAGGCTCCTTCGAGTGACCATGTGACGCTGCTCGGGGCAGACGTCACCAGCGCTGACGACGTCGCCGCGGCACTGGTAACCGTCGCGGAAACCGGTGTGCCCCTTCGCGCTGTGGTGAACTGCGCCGGGATCGGCCCGTCGTCACGCATCCTGAGCCGCAGGGGCCCACACGATTTGGATTTGTTCGCCAAAATCCTCGAGGTCGACCTGCTCGGCAAGTTCAACGTCCTGCGGTTGGCCGCCGAGGTGATGGCTGCCAGCGAGCCGGCCGACGAGCACAATCAGCGTGGCGTGATTATCAACACCGCCTCGGTCGCGGCCTTCGAGGGACAGATCGGACAGGTCGCATACGCGGCTTCCAAGGGCGGCGTCCACGCGATCACCGCCACCGACCCCGCCGCCGGGGAACGCCGGGCGTCGTTGCCGTCGGAGAACTGTTGCAAGTGTCCACCCGGCTGGTCGGGGAAATAGAAAGGGGCGCAGCATGTTCAGATTGACAGACGAACACGAACAGCTGCGGGTCGTGCTGCGCGGTTTGTGCGACAGACGCATCGCTCCTCACGCCGCTCACGTAGATGAGCTGGGGCGCTATCCGGAGGAGGCACTGGAAGCGTTGACGAATGCCGGGCTGGCCTCGATCCACATCCCCGAGCACTACGGCGGGCAGGGCGCCGACCTGGTGGCGAGTTGCATTGTGGTCGAGGAGATCGCCCGGGTGTGTGCGTCCTCGTCGATGATTGTCACCTGCAACAAGCTGGGCACCACCGGCTTGATCATGAGTGGTTCCGAAGAGCTCAAACGGCAGGTGCTTCCAGGCTTGGCGTCGGGGGAGATGATGGCCTCCTACGCGCTGTCCGAACGTGAAGCCGGCAGCGACGCCGCAGCCATGCGAACCCGCGCGCAGGCGAGAGGCGACGACTGGGTACTCAATGGCACCAAGTGCTGGATCTCCAACGGCGGCAGGTCGGCTTGGTACACCGTCATGGCGGTGACCGATCCCGACCGAGGTGCGAGGGGTATCTCGGCGTTCATGGTCCACCAGGACGATCCGGGTTTCAGTGTCGGGACGCCCGAGCGCAAGATGGGGTTGAAGGGTTCTCCCACCACCGAGGTGTACTTCGACGATTGCCGCATCCCCGGCGACCGCATCATCGGTACGCCGGGAAGCGGGTTCGGAACCGCGTTGGCGACGTTGGACCACACTCGGCCTACGATCGGCGCACAGGCGGTCGGCATTGCCCAAGGTGCCTTGGAAGCTGCAATTGCATATGTCAAGGAGCGCAAGCAATTCGGCCGTCGGATCGCTGATTTCCAAGGCGTCGAATTCATGGTCGCCGATATGGCGATGCAGGTCGAGGCGGCGCGGGGTTTGGTGTATGGCGCAGCGGCCCGCGCAGACCGCGACGAGCAACCGTTGGCCTTTACTTCCTCAGCGGCGAAGTGTTTCGCCTCTGACGTGGCGATGCGGGTCACCACCGATGCGGTGCAACTTTTCGGCGGCGCGGGATACACCAAGGACTTTCCCGTCGAGAGGTTCATGCGGGACGCCAAGGTGACCCAGATATACGAGGGCACCAACCAGATCCAGCGGCTGGTGATGGCCCGCGCCTTGCTGAAGTGACTCCGGCCCTATCGAGGAGACAGGAAACACGATGAACGGCAGCCCGTCACCGCATGGCAGGCATCCCCGGAGACGCGTCGGCATCACGCCACACTGGGCAGATTTCGACATCTATGGCCACCTCAATCACGCGGCGTACTACGCGCTGGGAGACACGGTGATCAACGAGTGGATGCGGGTGGCCGCGGGACTGGACTCTCGTACGTCACCGGTGATCGGAGTCGTCGCCGCGTCCCAGTGCGATTTCCTCCGTGAGATCGTCTACCCCGGGGCGGCGAGTGTGGAGGTGACTGTGCACAGGCTGGGCAACACCAGCATCACTTTCGGCGTCACCTTCTGGACAACGGACGGTGTCGCCGACGGTGACGTGATTGCTGCGCAAGGGCGTTGGCGACACGTCTACATCGACCGGCAATCGCGCCGATCCACCGAGATACCGACGGCGATTCGCGACGCGCTTGAACCTCAGGGGGAGAGTGGTTCGACCAGGTCCACCAGCCGCGGTGCCCCGTGTGATCAGACCAGCTCGGGCACTCTCAGGTGAGCGATCGCCAGCTCGAACTCGCAGATGTCGACCAAGCTGCCACCCAACTGGGCGAGCTTCTCGGTCCGTAGCGCGCTGGCCTGTTCGCGGTTGTTGTCCAGTGCTGTGGCGTTGTCGAACGTCACCGATGACACAGCGCGTCCCGACGGCTTGTCGAGCAGGAGGCTCGCGCTGCAGAACCCCTCGAGTTTCTCCAACGACGGCAACACCAACGTCCGGTAGAAGTCGGTGAGCAGGTCCGCCTGATGGGGTTCGACCGAGAACCACGCGACGCGTAGACAGGCGCCCTCCGGCGAGCGGTGGTCGCGGTGCAGCGCCGTGACCTCCCACTCGTTGATCTCCTTCCGGGTACCGTTCAGCAGCTCGGCTGCGCGTTCCCCGAGTGGTCGGGCCGCGTGCGCCGTCAGATGCATCACCGCCTCGGACTCCCAGGCGCTGGTGGCGATGCAGCGCCCCAGGCGCCGATCCACCATTAGTGACATTCCCGCCGCGCCCAGCTCCTCGAGAGCGGGCAGCACGGTGTCGCGCATGTAGGCTACGCCCGCATCGATCGACGCAGGCTCGGCCTGAAACGTGGTTGAGCGTGCGTACACCAGGAGCTCCTCGGTTACGGCAGCGCCCGGTGGCGCTGCTGGTTCTCCTCACAGCGTCCCTTGTCGGCCCCGATGGTGTATCGGCTTTGCCGGAATCCACAGGCTGCGCTAAGGAGCGAGCACGGCGGCGCGAAACCGATGGCAGAACGACAGCGTTCTCAAACCGCCCGTGCCGAGCAACCACTGGGTCAGGCGTCGATTGGCTACTGACCGGCGGCGTAGGCCGGGGTGCGCGTGCGTGCCGGCGCTGCGACGTGCTGCGATGCCACCGAGTGGACGGCCGCAGCGGCGGCGCTGCGGCGGCCGTTGAACCAGCGGACGCCGGCGGCGGTGACGACCAGCAGCAGCGGCCACAGGCCGATGGCGAAAAGAACGATGCCGTCGAAGATGAACTTGGCTTCAACCATGGAAGTACTCCTGAGTTGGCGAAATATGTTCATTCCGTTGATATTTGACGAGTTCTCAACGGGAAGCTGATACAAGAAAAGTACGGTGCGCGCGCATCGCGACCCAGGTACCGCCGAGACAATCTTTTGACGATCTGGGCGAAATCGTTGTCCGGAAGGAACAAAGGGGCACCAATTTCACCCGGGTCGCCCCCATTACGGCCCGCCGAGCCGACAATTGAAGGTGACGACAGCAACCGAACCGAAGGCCTCCGACGTGTCAGAACCCGACGAAACGCAACGTGGCGTCGCGACCGGCATCGTCGCCGAGCTCGAGGCCGAGGGCTTCTACGGCGCCGAGCCCGTCGGGCGCGGTGGGTTCGGCGTCGTCTACCGGTGCCGCCAGCCGTCGCTGGACCGGGTCGTTGCGATCAAGGTCCTCAACGCCGACTCGGACGACGTCGATCTCGACAACTTCGAGCGTGAGCAGCGTGCCATGGGCCGGGTGTCAGGTCACCCGAACATCGTGCCGGTGCTGCACAGCGGGCTGACGTTCACGGGGCGTCCCTTCATCGTCATGCCGTACCTCGGCCGGAACACGTTGTCGGCATGGATTCGGCAGCACGGCCCGCTGGCCGTCGGGCAGGCCCTGACTGTCGGGGTCCGGCTGGCGGGAGCGCTGGAAACCGCGCACCGCGCCGCTGTACTGCACCGAGATGTCAAGCCGCCCAACGTACTTCTCTCGGCGTACGGGGAGCCGCAGCTGTGCGACTTCGGCATCGCCCGCATCGCGGGCGGCCGCGAAGCGACCATGAACGTGTTCGTCGGATCGCCGTCGTACACCGCACCGGAGTTGTTCGAAGGTTCGACGCCGACGGCCGCCGTCGATACCTACGGGCTGGCCGCCACCGTCTTCACCTCGATCAAGGGGGAGCCCCCGTTCCAGTTCCAGAAAGGAGAGAACCCCATCGCGTTCGCCCGGCGGGTCCTCGCCGGGCCGGTGCCCGACCTCAGGGCGAACGGCGTCGCCGATCCCGTCTGCAGCGTGCTGGAGCAGGGGTTGAACGTCGATCCCGCGCTGCGCCCCGCAACGGCCGCGGAATTCGGCGAACTGTTGCGGGCTGCGGGTGCGCGTATCGGGCTGAACATCGCCGACGTCCCGCTGGAGCTGCCGGAAGTCCAGTACGACGGGGTGGAATCGTCGCCGGACACCGGTGGACGTTCCACCGGAGGAATCGGACTGCGGACCGACGGTTCGGGGCGGTCGACCTATCCGCCGAGTTCACCGGCCAGGTTTCGGCCGCCGACGTTCAGCCGCCAGCCGGTGCCGCGCCGGCGCATCCTGGAGCTCCTCGGCTCCGGGCGCAGGCCGAAACTGGTGCTCATCCACGGGCCCGCCGGCTACGGCAAGACCGTGCTGGCGACGCAGTGGGGCGAAACGCTGATCCGGGAGGGCCTCCCGGCGGCCTGGCTGACCGTCGACCCCGACGACAACAATGCCTTCTGGTTCGTGGCGCATCTGATCGAGGCCGTGCGTGTCGCCTTGCCCGAGCTCGCGGATGTGTTGCAGCAGGAATTCGATGAGCGGCCGGACTCCGCGCTGCGGCAGGTGCCCAACTTGTTGATCGACTGGCTGCACTCCCACAAGCAGACGTTGGCCCTGCTGATCGACGAGTGGCACCGCGTCACCAGCGCCGACAGCCTGGGCACCCTGGCTTACCTGCTCGAGACGGGCTGCCACCACCTGCACCTGGTCGTGGCCAGCCGGACCGGCACCGGCCTGCCGCTGGGCACCCTGGGTGTGCAGGGCGAACTGGTCGAGATCGACGCGGCGCTGCTGCGGTTCGATCTCGGAGAGGCCCGGACCCTCTTGATCGACCGGTGCGGCCTGGACCTGTCCGGGTCCATCGTGGCCGACCTCGAAGAGTCGACCGACGGCTGGCCGGCGGCCCTGCAACTGGCCTCGCTGAACCTGCGGGACGGCGGTGACGCTGCCGCCCTCGTCGGCCGACTCTCCGGCTCGGACAAGGTCATCGGTGACTACCTGACATCCAACGTGCTGGACAGCCTCGAGCCGGAGCTCGTCGAGTTCCTGTCGGCGACGTGCATCACGAAACAGATCTGTGGCGGCCTGGCGACCGCGCTCACGGGTCGCCCGCGCAGCCGGGAAATGCTCGAGGACATCGAGCGGCGGGACCTGTTCCTGCGACGCACCGACCCGGACGGGACGTGGTTCCGTTACGCCAATCTGTTCGCGGACCACCTCCGGCACAGGTTGAAGCGCGACGACGAAGACCGCGTCGTGGAGTTGAACCGAACTGCCGCACAGTGGTTCTTGAAGCACCAGATGTACACCGACGCCGTCGATCATTGGCTGGCCGCGGGTGACGACGAGCAGGCGGTCGACGCCGTCGAGCAGGTGTCCCCCGATCTCCTCGAGCAGTGCGAACTCATGACTCTGGTCGGGCTGGCGGCCAAGTTGCCCCCGAACCTCGTCGAGGAGCGGCCGCGGCTGCAGACCAACCTGGCATGGGCCAACGTCGTTCTGCGCCGCCCCGCCGCCGTGACCGACGCACTGCAATTGGCCGAAGACAACATCGACCTGCTGAGCGAAGACGAAATCGACGACGTCCGTTGCGAATTGGACCTGCTGCGCGTGGCGATGGCCGTGAATGCCGACCACATCGACACGTTTACCGAGACAGCGGCCCAGGCGTGTGTGGCCCGCACCGACACCCTGGCGCCGTTCGTGCTGTGTCGCGCGGCTTACACCCTCTCCTACGTCTCGCTGCGCAAGTTCGACTTCGACGGGGCATTGCGCTGGCACCGGTGGGGGCACAAATATCGTCGATCCATCGCCGGGCCGATGACCGTCGGTTACGGCTATCTCCTCGCCGCCCTGGCTGCCAACGAGCAACTCGACGTCGCCGGCGCCGAGGCGCATCTGCGGCATGCGATCAGGATCGCCCTGCTGCCGTCGGGGCGCCCGACCTACATCGCCGAACTCGCCGGGTCGCTGCTCGGTGAATTGCTGTACGAGCGTGGTCAACTCGACGAGGCGGAGGTCCTCGTCGACACCGCGTATGCCCTCGGGGCCGAGGGTGGCATCGTGGACCTGATGCTCGCGACCTACCGCGCGGGTGCGTTTTTGAAGAGTGCCCGCGGCGACACGTCCGGTGCCGAGGTCCGGCTGTCGGAGGGTATCGGGCATGCCCGGGCGCTGGGATTGCCGCGGCTGGAGGCGGGGCTGACGCTGACACGCATCCGCGTCGCGGCATTGTCCGGGAGTGAGATCGACACGGCGCTGGTCCGGCGCGTCATGGCACACGGTGTGCAGGACATCGATGAAAGCGGCGATCTAACAGCAGAATTCAGAGAAGACGCGCAGATCAGGCTGCTACTGCTCAACGGCGATCCGGCGGCATCGGCTTCGGCATGCGAACGGGCCAGGGTCCGGCTCGACCACACGGACGAGCTGCTACGACCACGGGCGCATCTACAGACCCGGATTCAATATGCCCGGTGCCTGGTGGCGGCGGGGCAGGATGAAAGGGCTCGGTGGGTGCTGGCCCCGGCGCTGAAAACCTGTGCTGCGCTTGGGTTGAGCCGGCTCCTCCTCGACGAGGGGCCCGCACTGCTGCGCGTCGCACACGACGTCGCGGTCGGGTGGGAAACTGTGGACGTAGCCACTGCGGCGGATATCAGCGACTTCGTCCACCAACTCGAAGCGACGTCGCTGCATCACACCGGCTGACCCGCCGGATTCGCGGCGCGGAAGCTCATTGCGGCCGGGCGACTTGCGAGAGGCCCCGACTGGCGGGCCCTTCCAGCAGCCGGCCGTCGGCGGCGAACCGGGAACCGGGAAGCGGGCATATCTCGCGGTCGGCCAACCACAATGAGGTCAGGTGGCAGGCTTCCGGAGGTCTGGTCATCGCCACGCCTAACCGGCCATGAATTCGGTGTAGGCAGTGGCCAATTCGGGCGACAGCACCGTCACGTTGCACCGCTGCTGAGTGTCACCGATGGGCGCCAGAATTCCGCGCAGGTCCTGATACTGCTGGGGATGAGCCGTGAAGTATGCCCGGAGGTTGGCCGACGCCACCGGCCGCGGCTGCGAATATGCGGCCACCACAACCTGATTGGCATCGGGATGCGCTGTGAGATAGTTGCTGGCCGCGCCGGTGGCCGAACTGACGCTGTTCGCAACAGAATCCGGGCTGCAGTCAGATTCGGCGACGGCCGTCGCGGGCGCGACGAGGCCGAGGCACATCGGTACGGCGGCCAGCACCGGAATGAGGCCGGTGACTCGGGTTGAGAGCTTCATTGCATGTCCTCCTTTGTGTTTCGCTGCCAGTGCGAACAAGGACCGTCCCGGCCACCATGTCAGCCGCGCGGGAGCGTGGCGTGGGTGCGGAACGGTCGGGTCGGGGGCTCATCGGGCCGCGCCGCGCGCATCCGGGTGGTGGCTTGCTCGGCCACAGACTGATGCGGTGGCCCGAGTTTGGTCGGTCGCCTCTCGCGCCGCGCCGTCTCCCGTTCGGTCAGCAAGCCGCGGGCAATGCGGTCGAGCGCGCTCTGGACATGAATGCGCTCGGGCACGCCCTGGAATTCGTCTGACTGAGTGAGGGTTTCGGTGATCCAGCTCGAGATCACATTGCGCGCCGAACCCACCTCGGCAGCACCGGCCGGCGTCAGCGAGTACTCGGTTTCGGAGCGCGTCGCCAATCCCGTGGCGACCAAACGATCGAAGGTCGGTTCCAGGACCTGACGTGGCACCCGTCGGTCGTCCGCGATGTCGAGCAGGTCAGCGGCCCCGGTCGTCGCCGCGTACCGGTAGATCAGCATCAGTGCCCACAACTGTGCGGTGCCCAGTCGGCTGTTCGAGGTGCGGGCAACCGCTTCGAGGTCAATGCCGTTGCTGTGCTGCAACAACCGGCCGACCGCGACTTCGAGAAGTTTCTCCGGCGACTCTGTGGTCGGCATGCCGAAACCCTCACCCATGTCGGTGCTACCGCTCGCCGCTGCATCACGCAGCGGCACCTGCTTGAGGAACAGCGCGAGCACGAAGCCGACGGCCGCGACCGGCGCCGCCAAGAGAAACACCTGGCTGAGAGAGTCGGCGTAGGCGCTGATGATCGGTGCGGCGGTGTCGTGCGCCAGGCTGTGCAACACCTTCGGAGACGTCGCCGCATCGGGTGGCGCGCCGCTGGCTCTCATGGCCGACGGGATGCGATCGCCCAGGAAGTTGGCGAACATCGAGCCGAAAATCGCGGCGCCGAAAGAACTTCCGATGGTGCGGAAGAACGTCACGCCGGATGTGGCGACGCCGAGATCGGCGAAGTCGACGGTGTTCTGCACCACCAGAATCAGCACCTGCATACTCAGCCCGATCCCGGTGCCGAGGATCAACAGGAACAGTGATTGGGTCAGCGTCGAGGTGTCGGCGTCCATTCGCGACAGCAGCACGAAGCCCAGCGCCATGATGGCCGTGCCGGCAATCGGGAAGATTCGGTACTTTCCGGTGCGGCCCACGATGGCACCGCTGCCCAGCGAGGTGACGAGCAGGCCCGCCACCATCGGCAAGGTGCGCAGCCCTGACGCGGTCGCCGAGACGCCGTCGACGAATTGCATGTAGGTCGGCAGGAACGTCAGCGCACCCAGCATCGCGAACCCGACGACGAACGACAGCACACAGCACACCGTGAAGACCGGGTTGGCGAACAGGCGGATCGGCAGAATCGGTTCGGGCGCACGGCGTTCCACCATGACGAAGGCGACGAGGGCCACGACAGAGACGACGAACAACCCGATGATCGTCGCCGAACCCCATGCGTAGGTGGTGCCGCCCCAACTGGTCGCCAGCGTCAGACCGGCGGCGCCGAGCCCGACCAGCACGATGCCCGCGTAGTCGAGGGCGGGCCGGCCTGTCCGGGTCAATTCAGGTATGGCCGCCGCCGCGATCGCGATGACCACCACCGCCACCGGCACGTTGATCCAGAACGCCCACCGCCAGCCCAGGTGGTCGGTGAACAGGCCGCCGAGCAACGGGCCGACGACCGTCGTGACACCGAATACCGCGCCCAAAGCGCCTTGGTACTTGCCTCTTTCGCGCAGCGGGATGACCTCACCGATCACCGCGACGGCCGTCACGGTGATCGCGCCGCCACCGAGGCCCTGCAGCGCCCGCGACGCGACCAGCATCCCCATCGATGCCGAGAGTCCGCACAGCACCGAGCCCGCCAGGAACAGCAGGATCGCGGCCTGGAAGACCTTCTTGCGACCGAAGATGTCGCCGAGCTTGCCGACCACCGCGGTGACGATCGTCGAGGCGAGCAGGTAACTCGTGACGACCCAGGACTGGTGACCGGCGCCGCCCAGATCCGCGACGACGGTCGGCAGTGCCGTCGCCACGATGGTCTGGTCGAGCGCGGCCAGCAGCATCCCGAGGACGACGGCCAGGAAGACGAAGTTGCGCTGCCGGATGCCGGGTGCGGCTTCCGGCGCGTCAGCAGGACTACGAGTGGTCATAGCTGTCACAGCCCGGCCGATGTCAGGTCTGGGCCGGGCTGCTCGCCAATGCCTCGGTGATGGCCGCGCAGAACGCCGGTAGATCGGCGGGCGAACGGCTGGTGATGAGATTGCCGTCGATACACACTGCTTGATCGACGACAATGGCTCCAGCGTTACTCAGGTCGGTGCGAACGCTCGGATAACTGGTCACCTTGCGACCACGGACGGCGTCGGCCTCGATGAGGGTTCACGGGCCGTGACAGATGGCTGCGACAGGCTTGCCGGAGCGGACGAAGTCACCGACGAACGCCACCGCGGTGTCGTCGAGTTCGACCGCGCGACCCCGCCGGCGGCGAGTACGGCGATCCGTCGGCCTTGTAGTTCCTTGAGCACGTGGCTGTGCATACCCGTGCCCGCTACTCCGGAAACACGCGCGTCGCCGGTGGGGGCCTGTCGACCGTGCTGCAGTTCGCCGTTTACGAGCCCATGGGTCAGGCCGGCCCCGCTCGGGCTGTCAGCGCAGTTCCGCGATGACTTTCGCGAACGCCTCTGAATGCGGTGGCTGGACAATGAAGTAACTCACCCCGTAGCGCTCGCGCAAGTCGCGGATCCGGTCGGCCATATCGGTGGTGCTGCCGCTGAGCACGCCGGGCGTCGTCATCAGTTCGGCATCGCTGACATCAGGCTGGAAATGCCGCGTCATCGACAGATTCGGGATGCCGGATCCGTCGGTCGGCACCGCGGTGATGGCGAGGTTCAGTTCCAGCTCATCGAAACGGGCGCCGGCAGCGTTGCGCACGAACGAAATCCGCTCGGCGAGCGGATCGTGGTCATCGGTACGTGGACCGCCGCCGGTCAGCCCGATGATCTGTGCCTGCTGCGCGGCGACCGTCAGCAGCTTGTCCCCGGCGCCCGCGATCATCACCGGCACATCCGGCAGGTGGGTGCGCAGATACGACGTGACGTGCGCCGTGTACGCCACCCGTTTCCCTGCGCTGGGGAACGGCAGTTCGGCGGCGTCGAACTCTTCTTTGACGTATCCGGCGCCGAGGCCCGCCTCGAAGCGCCCCTCGGTCAGGTCGCGCATGGCGGCGACGTCGCGCGCCAGCAGTGCCGGCTTGTAGAAGCACGCGTTGAACACGAACGTGCCCAGGTGCAGCCTGCTGGTCGCCGCGGCGGCGGTCGCCAGCACCGGAAACGGGGCCGGAGCGCCCAGATGGTCGGGCACCAGCAGGACGTCATAGCCGAGGTCCTCACCGCGGCGCGTCGCCTCCCGCACCGCCGGGCCACTGTCGGTGTGCCGCAGGCCGAATCCGAACCGGAAATCTTTCGTCATGGGTTCGACCTTACGGACGCGCGGGGCGCTCCCGCCGGTGCAAACTGCAGGGGTGAACGCCAGACTGACCCTGACCGCGGTCTGCGTGGTGGTGTTCATGCTGCTGCTCGACATGACGATCGTCGCCGCGGCACTCGCCGATATCCAGGCCGCACTACATGCCCCGCTGTCCGGGCTGCAGTGGGTGGTCGACGCCTACGCCCTGCCGATGGCCGGATTGCTGCTGACGGCGGCGACGGTGGGAGACCGGCTGGGGCGGCGGAAGCTATATCTCGGCGGGCTGGTGGTGTTCATGTTCGCGTCGGCCGGGTGCGCGCTGGCCCGCCACATCGACGTGCTCAACGGCTTGCGGGCGGTGCAGGGCGCGGCCGGCGCGGTGCTGCTCGGGGTGTCGCTGCCGATGATCGCGGCCGTCTTTCCCGATGTGCGGCAGCGGGCGGGAGCCATCGCGGCGTACGGCGCGGCGATGGGAGCCGGCGGCGCCGTCGGGCCGCTGCTGGGCGGCGCGCTGGTTACCGCGTACGGGTGGCCGTCGATCTTCCTGATCAACCTGCCGGTCGGCGTGCTCGCGCTGTACATCGTCATCTTCGCCGTCCCCGAGAGCGTCGTCGCGCGGTCCCGTCCGGTCGACGTCTGGGGCACGGTCGTGTTGACGGCGGCGCTGTTCGCAGGGGTGTACGTGCTGATCGAGGGCAACCGCTTCGGTTGGGGGAGCCCGATCATGTTGGGACTGAGTGCATTCTGTGTGGCCGCCCTGGCGGCCTTCGCGTTACGCGAGTCCCGCCTGGCCGAGCCGATGCTCGACGTGCGGTTGCTCACCGGTCCCGGTTTCAACCGCACGTCGAGCA
>Ga0207658_10000506_pt1 | contig 35648 bp, 33 predicted proteins | sample KBSS33metaG_FD_184322 | JGI IMG/M metagenome (GOLD analysis project Ga0207658, IMG submission 184322) | Switchgrass rhizosphere microbial communities from Kellogg Biological Station, Michigan, USA - KBS S3-3 metaG (SPAdes) (version 2) | ecosystem: Host-associated > Plants > Roots > Rhizosphere...
CTCGGGGATCAGCGAGACCTCGAACCAGTCGTCGCCGAGGACGGCGACGGTCAGGCTGACGCCGGCCAGCGTGACCGAGCCCTTGTCGATCACGTACCTGGCGATTTCGGCCGGCAGGGAGATGCGAAGCCGGCGGGCGAAGCCGTCCTCGGTGGCCGAGAGAACCTCGGCGACGCCGTCGACGTGGCCCTGGACGATGTGACCGCCGAACCGCTCGCCGGCTTTCATCGCCAGCTCGAGGTTGACCCGGCGGCCGGGCTCGAGGCGGCGCAGCGCGGTGACGGCGAGGGTCTGGTTCATCGCCTCGGTCTCGAAGCCGCCCTCGTCGGCGGCAACCGCGGTGAGGCAGGCGCCGTCGACCGCGATCGAGTCGCCGAGGCCGATTTCGCCGCCAAGGCTGGTGGCAATCCGCAGGCGGGCGCCGTCGCTGCCGCTCTCGAGCGACTCGACGGTGCCGACGTCCTGAACGAGTCCGGTGAACATCACCACTCCTTGAAGCGCGCGGTCAGCAGTGTGTCGGCGCCGACCTGCTCGGTCGCCGTCGTGAGCGCCTCGAGCCGCTGCGCGGCGATGCCCTCGTCTTTTGTCACCCTCTGGTTGACAAAAGACGAAGGGCTGGCGGGATCGGGGGGGCCCAGAAGCATCGGTGCGATGAAGGTACGCGACTCGTCTATTTGGCCCGCCGCGGCGAAGGCGCCAGCCAGGGTCTTGCCCCCCTCGAGGAAGAGGCTGGTGACCTCGCGGCGGCCCAACATCGCCAACGCGGTGCCGATCTGCTCGCCGGGGTCGAAGCTGTCGCCGAGGAAGACCTCGACGCCGATCTCGCGCAGAGCCGCGACGCGAGCGGGCGGCGCCTCCGGGCCGGCGACGACCGTCAGCGGCGACTGGTCGAGCGAGCCGACCAGCTGCGAGTCGAGCGGCAGGCGAGCTGTCGAGTCGAAGATGACGCGGCGCGGCTGGCGGGCGCCCGGCGCCCGGGCGGTCAGCAGTGGGTCGTCGGCGAGCACGGTGCCGATCCCGGCGGCGATCGCGTCGTGTTCGCCGCGCCAGCGGTGGACCAGCTCGCGGCTGCGCTCGCCCGAGATCCAGGGCGAGTCGCCGGCCGCCGTCGCCGTCTGGCCGTCGAGCGACATCGCCAGCTTGAGGACGACGTGCGGCAGCCCGGTGCGGGCGTGCTTGCGGAAGGGCTGGTTGAGCAGGCGCGCCGCGGCGGCCTCGGCCCCGGCAGCGGTCTCGACCGCGACGCCGCCGTCGCGGAGGATCCCCGGCCCGCGGCCGGCGGCCTTCTCGCTGGGGTCGTCGGAGGCGATCACGACGCGGCCGATCCCCGCCGTCAGGATCGCCTCGACGCAGGGCGGCTGGCGTCCCTGGTGGGCGCAGGGCTCGAGCGTCAGGTACATCGTCGCCCCGCGCGGGTCCTCACCACGGGCGCGGCAATCCTCGAGCGCCGCCCGCTCGGCGTGCAGCCCCCCGAGCGCGGCGTGGAAGCCTTCCCCGATAACCTTTCCGTCGCGAACGAGGACCGCGCCGACGAGCGGATTCGGGCTGACCCGCCCCCGCCCCCCCTCGGCCAGTAGCAGCGCCCGCCGCAGGTGATCTCGGTCGGTGTCGGTGAGGGAGGTCACGATTGATTGACTCGTCAGTCAACGATTCTACTCGCACGGTTCCGCCCGCCCGCGGGGTATCCCCGATCGGTGCCGAAATAACCTCCGTCGACCTGCCGCGAACTATATGAAGCTGATCATCCAGATCCCCTGCCTGAACGAGGAGGCGACGCTCCCCGCGACGATCGCCGACCTCCCGCGCGAGGTCCCCGGCTTCGACTCGGTCGAACTGCTGGTCGTCGACGACGGCTCGACCGACCGCACCGTCGAGGTGGCGCGCGAATGCGGAGTCGACCACATCGTCCGGTTGACCAACAACAAGGGCCTCGCCGCCGCCTTCCAGGCCGGCCTCGACGCCTGCCTCAAGCTCGGCGCCGACGTCGTCGTCAATACCGATGCCGACAACCAGTACCGCGGCGCCGACGTGCTGAAGCTGGTCGAGCCGATCGTCGCGGGCTCCGCAGACATGGTCGTCGGAGACCGCCAGGTGGCGGAGATCGACCACTTCTCGGGCAGCAAAAAGCGACTGCAGCGGCTCGGCAGCTGGGTAGTGCGGCGGCTCTCCGGCACCGCCGTTACCGATGCCGCCTCCGGCTTCCGCGCCTACAACCGCGAGGCCGCCCTGCAACTGCTGGTCGTCGACAACTACACCTACACGCTGGAGAGCCTGATCCAGGCGGGCAAGATGCTGATCGCGGTCGACGAGGTGCCGGTCGCGACCAACCCGAAGACGCGCGAGTCGCGGCTGTTCGGCTCATCCGGCGCCTATGTGCGCCGCAACGCGCCGGCGATCCTCCGCATCTACGCGCGCTACGAGCCGCTGCGAGTCTTCGTCTCGGCGGCGCTGATCGTCTTCGTGCTGGCAATCTGCGCCTGGCTGCCGTTCCTGATCGACTGGATCTTCAACGGCAACTCCGACGGCCACATCCAGTCGCTGATCCTCGGGGCCGTCCTCTTCATCGCCGCGGTCCAGCTCTTCGCGCTGGGCGTTATCGGCGACCTGCTGGCTGGGCAGCGGGTGATGACGCAGCGCGTCTTCGAGCGGGTGCGGCGGATCGAGCTGGCCGAGGAGGTCGAGCCCTCCCACTACGAGCCCGGCAAAGCGAAGACGGATGCCTGAGCGCAGCAGCGGCAGCGACAACGGCAACGCGCCCGCCAGCACCACCGATTACGGCAAAACCGCCAGCTTCCTGGCGGTCGGCGTCGGCCTGACCGGGGTCATCACCTACGCCTACTTCCTGATCGCCTCGCACACGCTCTCGAAGCCCGACTACGGGCAGATCACGGTGCTCTGGTCGGCGGTCTTCATCACGATCTCGACCCTCTACCGGCCGATCGAACAGCTGCTCAGTCGCCACATCTCGGAGCGGCTCACCCGCGGCGAATCGATCAACCAGCCGATGCGGGTCGCCTCGACGATCCAGTTCGGCCTCTCGCTCCTGTTCGCGGTGCTGGCGCTGGCGCTGCGCGGGCCGATCCAGGACAGCCTGCTGGAGGGGAACGAACCGCTCTACTGGGTCTTCTTCTCCTCGGTCCTCTTCTACGCGGCGAGCTACTTCGCCCGCGGCTTCCTGGCCGGGGCCCAGCGGTTCGGGCTGTTCGTGGCGATGATCCTTTCCGAATCGTGCTTCCGGACGATCTTCGCGGTGATGGTCGCGATCGGCGTCCTCAGCGGCCAATCGGCGGTCGCGATCGGGATCACCGCGGCGCCGGCCCTGTCGCTCGTCGTTGTGCCCTTGGCATTCAAGCGTAGGGCACAACGACTGAATCAAGAACCCGGCATGTCCTCCGCTTCGCGTCCGGGCATGCCGGGGGCAGACGAGGGAGCGGCGACGAAGCAGGCAGGCGAGGAGTTCTCCTTCGCCCACGGCGGCGGCTTCGCGGCGGCGGTGCTGGTGATCATGTTCAGCGAACAGGCCTTCCTCAACGCCGGGCCGATCATCATCCGCGGCCTCGAGGGAGCCGCCGAGGCCGGTTTCATCTTCAACGTGCTGATGCTGGCGCGGGCGCCGCTGCAGCTCTTCCAGTCGGTCTCGACCTCGATCCTCCCCCACCTCACCTCGCTGCACGCGAGCAAGAGCGAGACCTCCGAGCGCGAATTCCACAAAACCGTGCGGATGGTGCTGCTCGGGATCACCGCCTTCGCCACCTTTGTCGGCCTCGTCGTCCTCATCGCCGGGCCGAAGTGCATGCAGATCGCCTTCGGCGACAACTTCACCTACGACCGCGCCGGCCTCCTGCTGGTGACCGCCGGCATGGGGCTCTACCTGGCCTCGGTCACGGTCAACCAAGCGGCGATCGCCCAGGGGCAGGTGCGACGGGCGGCGGTCCGCTGGATCTCCTGCTCGGCCGGCTTCATCGCCTGGTGCCTGCTGCCGATCGTCAGCGACGCCCATCGCCGGGTCGAGGTCGGCTTCCTGCTCGCCGCCGGCGTCCTCTTCGCGCTCCTCTACTACGTCTACCGTCGGCCCAGGGAGCGGCCCGGGGACGAGGTCGAGCCGGGCTCGCCAGAGGAGCTCGAGGCGCGCCTGGCGGCGCTCGACGAGCAGGTCTGACCCGCCATCCGGCGGGCTGTCGCCGGAAGGCATTTATAGGGTCCCTTGATGGGCCACCACGATGCCGAGCTGATCCTGATCGCCGGCATCCTGTTGGCAGCCGGCATCGCCGGCGCCCTGCTCGCCGACCGCGTCCGCATCCCCGGATTGCTGCTGTTCCTCGGGCTGGGGATGCTGGCCGGCTCGGAAGGCATCGGCGGGATCGACTTCTCGAACGCCGAGCTGGCGCGGACTTTGGGGACGATCGCGCTGGTGCTAATCCTCTTCGAGGGCGGCATCACCTCGGGCTGGCCGGAGATCCGGCCGGTGCTCGGCACCGCCGCCTCGCTGGCGACGGTCGGCACCCTGGCGACGGCGCTGATCGCGGGATTCGCCGCCAAGCTGATCTTCGGCTTCACCCTGCTCGAGGGGTTGATCGTCGGCGCCGCGATCGCCGCCACCGACTCGGCCGCAATCTTCGCCGTGCTGCGCAACTCGACCCTGAAAAAGAGGCTGGCGCGCTCGCTCGAGGGCGAGTCGGGGATGAACGACCCGGTCGCGGTGCTGCTGGTGATCGGCTTCATCGAATGGATCCAGAAGCCCGACTACGGCGCCGCCGACATGGTCGGGCTGCTGGCGCTGAAACTGGCGGTCGGGATCGTCGTCGGGCTGGCGCTGGGGCGGCTCGCGGGCTGGCTGCTGGCGCGAATCGAGCTGCCCTCCGACGGGCTCTACCCGGTGGCGACGATCGCCCTCGCCGGGCTTGCCTACGGCGCCGCAGAGCTGATCGAAGGCTCCGGGTTGCTAGCGGTCTACCTGACCGCACTCGCGATCGGCAGCTCCAACCTGCCGGCCCGGCGGATCGTCGTCACCTTCCACGAGGGGGTCGGCTGGATCGCCCAGATCGCGCTCTTCATCCTGCTCGGGCTGCTGGTCTTCCCCGACACCCTCGACGACGTGGCGCTGAAGGGGCTGGCGCTCTCGGCGGTGCTTATCTTCCTTGCCCGGCCGGTGGCGACCTTCCTGGCGACCGCGATCACGAGCTTCGACGTGCGCGAGAAAGTGATGCTCGGCTGGGCGGGCCTGCGCGGCGCGACGCCGATCTGGCTCGCCACCTTCCCGGTCGTCGCCGGGGTCCGCAGCGGCGAGGAAGAGTTCGCGATCGTCTTCTTCGTCGTCGTCACCTCGACCCTGGTGCAGGGAGCGAGCTTCGAGCCGCTGGCGAAACGACTGGGGCTGACCACCGACGAGCCGGCGCTGCCGCAGCGCCTCCTCGAGTCGGGGCGGATCCAGCAGATGGGCGGCGACGTGATCGCTTTCCGTCTGCCCGATGGCGCCGCCGCGGCCGGCCATCCGGTGCGCGATCTGGAGCTACCGCGCGAGGCGCTGGTCAACGTGATCGTCCGCGACGGCCACGCGATCCCGCCGCGCGGCTCGACCGTGCTGCAGGAGGGAGACGAGCTCCATGTCCTGGTCCGGGGCGAGCTGCGGCCCGAGGTCGAGGAGCAGACCAAAACCTGGGTCAAGGGCCCGATCGGCAAACCGCCGCCCCCGCCCCTCCCCCGCCGCGCCGCCTCGCAGGTCTTCTCGGTGCGCCCGACGCGGGACGGCGAGGACGTCGGCAAGCCCGAGATGATCGACGGCATCGCCGTGGTCGCGGTGCTGCGCAGCCGCCGCGACACGGTCGGGGTGATGGCGGCGCTGGCCGACGGGCGCTACGCGGTTACGGGTGAGGACGTGGTGGCGGTCGGGGGACGACGATCTCTAGCCGATTGGTGCGAGGAGCGCGCCGAGCGCGAAGGAATAGCCGGCCCAGAGCACGCCTGGCTCCAGGAGGTCACGGGTGCGCTGATCGCCCGCGGCCGGCGGCGCTAGGCGGCGCCGGCGGCCTCGGCAATATCCGCATAGGCGGAAGCCGGATCCGACGCCCCGAAGATCGCCGAACCGGCAACGAACAAATGCGCGCCCGCCGCCGAAATCGGACCGGCCGTCTCCGCATCGATCCCCCCGTCGACCTCGATCCGGGCGGGGCCGACCAGCGGAAGGAGGCGCTCGACCTTCTCCGGGGAACCCGGGATGAAGGCCTGACCTCCCCAGCCGGGGTTGACGGTCATATTGAGGACGATGTCGGCGTCGCCGCGCAGCTCGGCGACCGCCTCGACCGGAGTGCCGGGATTGATTGCGATCCCGGCCAAGCAGCCGAGCTCGCGGATCGCGTGCAGGGTGCGGTTGGCGTGCGCGGTCGCCTCGGCGTGGAAGGTGATCGAGTCGGCACCGGCCTTGGCGAACTCCTCGATCTGGCGCTCCGGCGCCGCGATCATCAGGTGCACGTCGATTGCTCCGCCGGCGGCGTGGACGCGGTCGGCGATCGAGCTGAGGACCAGCGGCCCGACCGTGATCGGCGGCACGAAATGGCCGTCCATCACGTCGTAGTGGATCACCCGCGCCCCCGCCGCCATCACCTCGTCGACCTCGGCGCCAAGTCGCGAGAAGTCGGCCGAGAGCACCGACGGCGCCACCCGCTTCGAGGCGATCAGCTCCTGCATCCGCTCACTCATGGGCGCACCCTAGCGAGCCGATCCGGGCGTGGCTGGCAAGGACGACCGAGGGAGTGTGCTCTGCACATGACCGAGGAAGGACGCCGCCAGGCGCGTCCAGATCGGCTCAGGCCGGTTGCAACATCGACGCACCACACGACTGGCACTGCATGTCCTCGGTATTGCTCATCCGGAGGATCGTCTGGTGTTCGCCGCAGTTCGGGCACTGCGAGACGAGTTCGAAACGGCTCAGGCAGTTGACGCAACGCAGCCGCCCCGGCAACTGGGTCGGGCGCAACCAGGGCTCGCCGCAGCTCGGGCAGGGGGCGCGTTTGAGCGGGCTGCGGCTCGATTCGATCGAGTCGGCCATCCCCTAATCATGCCGATCGGCTGCGGACGACCGCGATTCGGGCGTCGGGCGGGTCAACCGGGGCGGCGGAAACGGGCGATGAAGAAGCCCGTCGAGCGATCGCGGTCGGGGCGGATCTGCAGGGCACGGGGCTCGGCGGGGGCGCTGAGCCCCGGGGCGAGAGCGCCGAGGTCGTCGAGCTCGAGCTCCGGGACCTCGCGGGAGCCGGCCTCGATCAGCAACGCCGCGACCCGCTCCTCGTTCTCGCGCTGCGAGATCGTGCAGGTCGAGTAGACCAGGGTGCCGCCGGGACGGAGCCGGGTCGCGGCGTTGCGAAGCGCCGCCGCCTGCACCTCGACCAGCCGCTCGATCGTCCGCGGCGTTTTGCGCCAGCGCGCGTCGGGGCGCGAGGCGAGCGTGCCGAGGTCCGAGCAGGGCGCGTCGAGGAGGATGCGGTCGAAACCCGGAGCCATGCCCGGCTTGGTCGCGTCGGCCTCGATCACGGTGACGTTGTGGAGGCCAAGGCGGCGTGCCTGCCCGGCCACTTCCTCGGCCCGCGCCGGGTCGAGCTCGACCGAGATCACCTCGCCGCGGTTCTCCATCCTGGTGGCGATCTGGCCGGTCTTGGTGCCGGGGCCGGCGCAGAGGTCGAGGACCTGCTCGCCGGGCTGCGGGTCGAGGACCTCGACCACAGCTGCCGAGGCGCGGCTCTGCGGGGTCAGCTCGCCGGCGGCGACCAGCGCCGGGACGACCTCGCCGAGCCGACTGGAGACGACGATCTGCTCGGGCGGGGCGAGCGGCCAGGGGCCGGCGGCGGCGCGCGCCTCGACCCCCGCCTCGGCGAGCCTGGCCAGCAGCGCCTCGCGACTCGCCTCGATCGGCTCTCCAGCGACGCGCGAGACCCGCATCGCCACCTCGGCCGGCTGGTTGGCGGCGGCGAGCAGCGTACGCGCCGCCTCGGCGCCCAGCTCCTCCCACCACATACGCGCCAGCCAGAGCGGCGCCGAGTGGGCCACGGCGGCGGTCTCGGGGGTCGAGTCGTCGGCGAGCAGCGCGGCCCGCAGCTCCTCGCGCTCGCGCGTGGCCCGGCGCAGGATCGCGTTGACGAAGCCCGAGGCGTGGGCGGCGTCGGTCCCCTTGACCAGCTCGACCGCCTGGTCGACGGCAGCGTGGTCGGGGGTCCCGTCGGCGAACAGCAGCTCGTAGAGGCCGAGCCTCAAGGCCGCCAGGACCGGTGGGTCCAGCAACCGCGTCGAGCGATCGGCGAGGCGTTCGATCGCCGCGTCGAGGGTGGCGCGGCGCTGGATCGCTCCGTAGGCGAGCCGCTGGGCCTGGGCGCGGTCGCGGCCGACCAGCCCACGCTCCTCGGCGCCGGCGCGGAAGGCGCGCTCGGCGAAGGCGCCGTCCTCGAAGGTGGCGCGGATCGTCGCGAAGGCCAGCGCGCGGGACTGGGCGATCACGGCTCTGGGTGCGCCAGCTTCGGCGGCGCGTGCCCGCGCAGATAAGCGTCAGCCGGTATCGCCTTGCCGCCGGGCGGCTGAACCTCGAGCAGCCGCAGCGAACCGCCGTCGCAGCCGACCAGCAGCGCCCCGTCCTCGACCTCGACGTCGCCTGCCGCGAGGTCGATCGCGACCGCGTGGGCTCGTTTGACGCCGAGCCGCTCCCCCTCGGCGGTCTCGAGGTAGACGCCGACGTGAGCGGCGAGGCCGCGGACCGCCCGCTCGAGCTCGATCGCCGGTCGCCCCGGGTCGAGCCGGCGCTCCGCCGGGTCGATCTTCTCGGCGTAGGTGACGCCGTCCTCACCCTGCTCCTCGAAGCTCAGCTCGCCGCGCTCGGCGAGGTCGAGCGCCCGCACCAGCAGCTCGCCCCCGAGCTCGGCCAGCCTGGCCGAGAGCGAGGCGAAGTCCTCCTCGCCGCCGATCCTCAGCTCCTCGCGGAGCGCCACCGGGCCTGAGTCGAGCCCGGCGGTAAGGCGCATAACGCAGACGCCGGTGCGCTCGTCGCCGGCCATGATCGCCCGCTCGATCGGCGCCGCCCCCCGCCAGCGCGGCAGCAGCGACGGGTGGATGTTGAGCATCTCGTAGTCGGAGAGCAGCGGCTCGCGGATCAGCTGGCCGAAGGCGCAGACGGCGAGCGCCTCGGGCGCGGCGGCCGCGATCCGCTCGCGCGCCGCCTCGTCGTTGACGCTCTCGGCCTGCAGCAGCTCGAGCCCGAGCTCGGCGGCGGCGGCCGCGGCCGGCGGCGGCGCCACCTTGCGCCCCCGCCCCTGGCGGCGGTCGGGCGGGGTGACGACAAGGGCCGGCCGATGTCGCGAGTCGGCGAGGCGCCGCAGGACCGTCGCGGCGAAGTCGGAGGTCCCGAGGTAGGCGGTCCTCACGCGCTCAGGTAGCCAATCAGGCGTCGGTGCGGGGCGCGCGCAGCTCGCCCTCGTCGCCGGGCTCGGGCTCCTCGGGCGAGTAGCTGCCGCCGGTGCGCAGCGCCCGCAGGGCGCCCTTGCGCTGGGCGCGGGTGGTGCGGTCGAGGATCAGGACGCCGTCGAGGTGGTCGATCTCGTGCTGCAGGACGCGCGCCTCGAGCCCGGCCGCCTCGATCGCGATCCGCTCGCCCTCGACGTCGCGGCCGCTGACCGTGACGAAGAGCGGCCGCTCGACGTCCATCGTCACCCGCGGCAGGCTGAGGCAGCCCTCCTCGGCCAGCGCCAGCTCGTCGGAGGTCCACTCGATCTCCGGGTTGACGAGCGCGGTCGGCTCGCTGTCGGGGCCGGCCTGGAAGACCAGCAGCCGCCGCAGGATCCCAAGCTGGGTGGCGGCGAGGCCGACGCCGAGGCCGTCGCGCATGATGTGGATCATCCGCTCGACCTCCGAGCGCAGCTCCGGCCCGAAATTGGAGACCGGCGAGGCCTTGCTCTTCAGCACCGGGTCGCCCCACTTGACGACGTGCGCGAGCGCCGCTTCGCGCCGCTCGCGAAGCTGCGCCTGGACCTCGTGGTCGCGCTCTTCGTCGCGATCGGCGGCGTCGGTCAGGGGTTCGTCGCTCATCGCTTCGATTGTATTTGGCCGCGGCGGGGCTACTGGGGGTCGACGTCGACGCCGATCGCGACGGCGCGCAGGCTGCGGTCGGCGGCGCGGCGCTCGACCACGCGGCGGACCGCGTCGATCGTCGCCTCGCGCTGGGCCGCCTTGATCATGATCCGGCGGCGGTGGCGGTTGCGAACGCGGAACATCGGCGCCGGGCCGAGCAGCTCGCTGCCGCGCGGCAGCGCCTCGCGCAGCTCGCGGGCGAGCAAAGCCGTCGCCTCCTCGAGCCGCGGCTCCTCCTCGCTGGCGAAGTTGATCCGCACCAGGTGCGAGTACGGCGGGTAGCGGAGCGCCTCGCGGCGATCGAGCTCGCCGGCGAGGAAGCCGGCCGCGTCGTGGCGGGCGGCGTGCTCGATGCTCGCCGCCTGCGGCGCCAGGGTCTGGACGATCACCTCTCCCCCGGCCTCGCCGCGGCCGGAGCGGCCGGCGAGCTGGGCGACCATCGCGAAGGTCCGCTCCTCGGCGCGGAAGTCGGGGAAGCGCAGGGTGGCGTCGGCGTCGAGGATCGCGCTGAGCGTGACCTCGGGGAAGTCGTGGCCCTTGGCGACCATCTGGGTGCCGACCAGGACGGCACTCGGCGCCTCGCCGAATTCGGCGAGGATGCGGGCGTGGGAGCCGCGCGCCGCGGCGGTGTCGGAGTCGAGGCGGAAGACCGGCATCGGCTCGAGCTGCTCGCGCAGCAGCGCCTCGACCCGCTCGGTCCCTGCGCCGGCCTGGCTGAGAGTGGTCGAGCCGCACTCCGGGCAGGCATCCGGCGCCCGCTCGACGTGGGCGCAGTGGTGGCAGACGAGGCGGCGGCTGCCGCGGTGGACGATCAGCGAGACGTCGCAGTTGGGGCAGCCCCAGTGGTGGCCGCAGGAGCGGCAGGTGAGCCAGGGCGCGAAGCCGCGGCGGTTGATCATCACGATCGCCTTGGTGCCGGCGGCGCGGACCGCCTGCAGCGCCTCCCAGGTCTGCGGATGCAGCGGGCCCGAGCGCGGGTCGGCCTCGCGCATGTCGACCAGCCGGACCGGCGGCAGACGGCGGCCGTCGACCCGGTTCGGCAGCTCCAGCCGCGGCAGCTCGAGCCAGGACTCGGGGCGCGGGGTCGCGGTACCGGCGACGAGCACCGCACCGGCCCGCTCGGCGCGGCGGCGGGCGACGGCGCGGGCGTCGTAGGTCGGGTCGCCTTCCTGCTTGTAGGAGGCATCGTGCTCCTCGTCGATGACGATCAGGCCGAGATCGCGGACGGGGGCGAAGACGGCCGAGCGCGGGCCGACGCAGACGCTGGCCTCGCCGCGGCGCAGGCGGCTCCACTCGTCGTAGCGCTCGCCGGGTGAGAGGGCCGAGTGGAGGACCGCGAAGCGGTCGCCGAGCCGAGCGCGGAAGCGGGCGACCGCTTGCGGCGCGAGGCCGATCTCGGGAACGAGGACGATCGCGCCGCGGCCGCGGGCGAGCGCCGCCTCGACCGCGGCGAGGTAGACCTCGGTCTTGCCCGAGCCGGTGACGCCATGCAGGAGCTGGGAGCGCGGGGCGTTCCGCTCGCCTTCGAGGGCGGCGACGATCGCCGCGACCGCGGCCTCCTGCTCGGGAAGGAGCTTGGGGCGCTCGGCCGGAGCGGCGAGGCGCGAGCCCTCGGGCGCGCGGCGCAGCCGGGCATCGCGGGTCGCGATCAGGCCCCGGGCCTCGAGCCGGCGCAGGGTGGCGCGGTCTGAGCCGACCGCAGCGGCCAGCTCGCCGCCCGACATCTCGCCTTGACGCAGCGCCTCGAGCACTGCGCGCTGCTTCACCCCGAGCCGCTCGCCGCCGGCCAGCGCCGCCTCGCCGGCGGGCAGGATCTCGGCCCGCAGCTCGAGCTTGGTGCGGACGGTGCGGCCGGCGGACCCGGTGCCGGTGCCGGGCGGCAGCACCAGCTGCAGGCCGCGCGATGGAGTCGAGCAGTACTCCCGAGCGACCCAGAGCCCGAGCTCGACCAGCTCCGGCGAGGCGCCGGCCTCGAGGGCCTCGAGCGGCTCGGCGAGCCGCTCCGGCGGCAGCTCGGAGCGCTCGGCGACCTCGACCACGACGCCGAGGATCCGCCGCGGCCCGAAGGGGACGCGGACGACGCTGCCGACCTCGACCTCGTCCATCGCCTCCGGGCGCCGGTAGTCGAACGGCCCCCGCAGCGCCCGGGCGGTGGTCAGCGGCTCGATCCGGAGAATCGACATGGGGCGAGGTTATGCGGGGGCGGGGACGGTCGGCCGCGCGGGGTCTGGCGGGCGGCCGGCACAACGCATATGCTGGCCCGAATGAGTGGCCTCAACCTGAGCGCTGGCGAGCAGGTGATCTTCGAGGGCCACCCCTCCTGGCGCTCGATCCTTGGCTTCTACCTCAAAGGCATCGTGCTGGCGGCGATCCTCGGCGCGATCGCGAAGCTGATCGACCTCTCGAACGGCGTCGTCTTCCTGATCGTCCTGGTCGTCATCGCCGTAACCGTGCTGGTCGGCTTCATCAAACGGGTGGCGACGCGCTACACGATCACCAACCGCCGCCTCAACATCAAGCGCGGGATCATCTCCCGCGAGGTCCAGGAGACGCGCCTCGAGCGGGTCCAGAACGTCAACTACAACCAGAGCGTCTACCAACGGCTGATGCAGATCGGCGACGTCGACTTCGACACCGCGGCGACCGACGACTACAACTTCGTCTTCTACGGCGTGGCGAACCCCGCCGACGTGGTCCACCAGGTGGACCGGGCAACGGGTACGGGCACGGCGGGGACGCACGGGCTGGGCGAGGCCCAGCCGCCGAGCTAGGCCGTCGTCGGGGTCTCTAGGCCCGCCGCGTCACGGAGGGCCTCGGCGCGGTCGGTGCGCTCCCAGGTGAAGTCGTCGTCCTCGCGGCCGAAGTGGCCGTAGGCGGCGGTCTTGCGGAAGATCGGGCGGTGGAGGTCGAGGTACTGGCGGAAGGCGCCGGGGCGCATGTCGAACTCGGCCTCGACCAGCTGCGAGATGCGTGAGTCGGGGAGCTTGCCGGTACCGAAGGTCTCGACCATCAGCGAGACCGGGTGGGCGACGCCGATCGCGTAGGCGACCTGGACCTCGCAGCGCTCGGCGAGCCCGGCCGCGACCACGTTCTTGGCGACGTAGCGGGCGGCGTAGGCGGCCGAGCGGTCGACCTTCGAGGGGTCCTTGCCGGAGAAGGCGCCGCCGCCGTGGCGGGCCATGCCGCCGTAGGTGTCGACGATGATCTTGCGGCCGGTGAGGCCGGCGTCGCCGACCGGGCCGCCGATCACGAACTTGCCGGTCGGGTTGACGAGGAAGCCCTCGCGCAGTTCGGCCTCGTCGAAGCGGTCCGGCACCTCGGCGGAGAGGACCGGGATGACGACGCTCTCCCAGAGGTCGGACTTGATCCGCGACTGCTCGACGCCCTCGTCGTGCTGGGTCGAGATCAGCAGTTTGTCGACCGAGACCGGCTTGCCGTGCGCGTAGCGGACGGTCACCTGGGTCTTGCCGTCGGGCCCGAGGTAGGGAAGCGTGCCGTCCTTGCGGACCGCCGCCAGCCGTTCGGCGAAGCGGTGCGAGAGGTGAATCGGCATCGGCATCAACGCCTCGGTCTCCTCACTCGCGTAGCCGAACATCATCCCCTGGTCCCCCGCGCCGGCGATGTCAAGCTCGTCGTCGTCTGACGGGTCGATCCGCGTCTCGTAGGCGGCGTCGACACCCTGGGCGATGTCGGGGCTCTGTTTGTCGAGCGAGACGATCACCGAGATGTGGTCGCAGTCATAGCCGTACTGGCCGCCGCCCGTGTAGCCGATCTCGCGGATCGTCTCGCGGACCAGCTCGGGGATGTCGAGGTGGACCTTGGTCGTGATCTCGCCGGAGACCACGGCCATCCCGGTGTTGACCAGGGTCTCGCAGGCGACGCGGCCCTCCGGGTCGCCGCTCATGACGGCGTCGAGGACGGCGTCGGAAACCTGGTCGGCGACCTTGTCGGGGTGCCCCTCGGTGACGGACTCGGACGTGAAGAGGTGCTCGACCTCGGCAAGTGGTTTGTTCGGCATGGCGCGGAACCTTAGCGGCCCGGCGAGCGCCGCTACGAATAGGTGCGCCGGCCGCTGCGTGGCACGAAGTCGATCACCAGCGGCACGCCCTCGAGCCCGTAGGTCTCGCGCATCCGGTTCTCCAGGTGGTAGGCCCAGTCGCGGGTGATCAGCTTGCGGTCGTTGACCTGGATCGCCACCCGCACCGGCCGCTCGCCGATCTGCGCGGCGTAGAAGAGCTTCAGCCGTTTGCCGCGTCGGCTCGGCGGCGGCGTCCGCGCGACGACGTCGCTGACGAAGCGGTTCAGCTCCGGGGTCGGGATCCGCTCGGCGGCGCGATCGGCGAGCGCCAACGCCTTCGGCAGCAGCGTGCCGACGTTCCGGCCCCGGGTCGCCGAAGTCGTCACCACCGCCGGCCGCAGCCGCGATTTGCGCTCGACCCGGGCGCGGGCGTCGTCGATGTCGGTCTCGCCGATGTCCCACTTGTTGAGCACGAGCAGGGTGGCGCAGCCGGCCTTCATCGCCATCTCCGCCACCCGCAGGTCCTCCGCGGTGACCCCCTCGGCGGCGTCGCAGACAACGATCGCGACGTCGGCCCGCTCGACCGCGCGTTCTGAGCGCAGCTGGGCGTAGTAGTCGACGGTCCCGGCGACCTTCGAGCGCCGCCGCAGTCCGGCGGTGTCGACCAGGATCACCCGGCGACCCTCGACCTCGAGCTCGGTGTCGATCGCGTCGCGGGTGGTGCCGGCGCGGTCGGAGACGATCACCCTGTCCGAGCCGAGGAAGGCGTTGACGAGCGAGGACTTGCCGACGTTGGGACGGCCGATCACCGCGACCCGCACCGCGTCGTCCTCCTCCTCCCCAGCCTCGCCCTCGCCGAGCCCGGCGACGATCGCGTCGAGCAGGTCGCCGCTGCCGAGCCCGTGGGTGGCGGAGACGGCCAGTGGCTCACCGAGCCCGAGAGCGTGGAACTCGGCGGTGGCGGCGTAGTCATTGGGGCGGTCGACCTTGTTGACTGCGACGACCACCGGGACCTTGCCGCCGCGCAGGGTCCGCGCCAGCTCGGCGTCGCCGGCCCGCAGCCCGGCGCGCCCGTCGACGACCATCAGGACCAGGTCGGCCTCGGCGATCGCCACCCGTGCCTGCGCCTGCACGTCGCGGGCCAGCTCGGCCTCGTCCTCGAGGTCGATGCCGCCGGTGTCGACGAGGTCGAAGCTGCGGCCGTTCCAATCGGTCGAGAGTCGCTTGCGGTCGCGGGTCACCCCCGGCTCGGCCGCTGTCACCGCCTCGTTGCCGCCGACCAGGCGGTTGACCAACGTCGACTTGCCGACGTTGGGGAAGCCGACGACGGCAACGGTCGCGCTCATGCCAGGCCCCGTTCGCGGGCGAGGGCGACGACCCGCTCGACGGTCTGCTCCCGGCTCAGCGCCGTCGTGTCGACCTCGACCGCGTCCTCGGCGGCCAGCAGCGCCCCATACTCGCGCTCGCGGTCGCGAGCGTCGCGGTCGCGCTGCGCCGCCAGCACCGCCGCGACGTCCTCGCCGCTCTGCGCCGCCCGCCGGCGCGCCCGCTCCTCGTCGGAGGCGTTGAGGAAGACCTTCAGCGGCGCCGCGGGGCTGACCACAGTGCCGATGTCGCGCCCCTCAGCGACGTAGGAGCCGGACTCGATCAGCGCCCGCTGGCGGGCGACCATCGCCTCGCGGACGCCCGGGTGGACCGAGACCCGCGAGGCCGCCGCCGTCACCTCGGGGGTGCGTATCTCGGCGCTGACGTCACGGCCGCCGAGCAGCACTCGGTCGCCGTCGAAGGCGATCTCGAGCCCTGCGGCGAGCGGCGCCACCACCGCGCCGTCGTCCGGGTCGGCCCCCGCCTCGAGCGCCGCCAGGGCCACGCAGCGGTACATCGCCCCCGAGTCGAGGAAGGTGAATCCGAGCCGCGCCGCGACATCGCGGGCGACGCTGGACTTGCCGGCCCCGGCGGGGCCGTCGATCGCGATCACCATGGCGGCAGCGTATTCAGCTCAGCAGCGAACGCAGGTCCGCTTCGAAGCCCGGATAGCTGACCGCCGCCGCCCCCATGCCCTCGACCTCGACCCCCTCGGCCGAGGCGAGGCCGGCGACGGCGCCGAGCATCGCGATCCGGTGGTCGCCGTGGGAGGAGACGGCGCCGCCGCGCAGGCCGCCGGTTCCCGCGATCACCATCCCGTCGGCGGTCGACTCGACGTTGGCGCCGAGCGCGCACAGCGCCGCGGTCACGGTCTCGACCCGGTCGGTCTCCTTACGGCGCAGCTCCTCGGCCTCGCGGATCGTCGTCGTCCCCTCGGCGAAGCAGGCGGCCAGCGCCAGCAGCGGCAGCTCGTCGATCGCCAGTGGCACCTCCTCGCCGCCGACCTCCGTGCCATGCAGCGGTGCCGGGCGCACGACGAGGCGCGCCACCGGCTCGCCGCCGTGCTCGCCTTCGGGATGGACCTCGAGGTCGGCGCCCATCCGCTCGAGCACGGTCAGCACTCCTGCCCGGGTCGGGTTGACGCCGACCCGCTCGAGCACCACCTCGCTGCCCGCCACCAGCGCCGCTGCGACGACGAAGAAGGCAGCCGAGGAGAGGTCGGCGGGGACGTCGATCCGGCGCGGCCGCAGGCGCTTGGTCGGCCGCACCACGACCGCCGCGGAGGCGCGCTCGATCGAGGCGCCGGCGGCGGCCAGCATCCGCTCGGTGTGGTCGCGGCTGCGGTGCTCGGACGTGACCCGGGTCACACCCGCGGCCAGCAGTCCGGCGAACAGCAGGCAGCTCTTCACCTGGGCGCTGGCAACCGGCATCTCGTAGTCGATCCCCCGCAGCGGCGCGCCGCGCACGGTAAGCGGTGGCAGCCGCCCCTCGCGCGCCTCGACCCGGGCGCCCATCTCGCCGAGCGGCAGCGCCACCCGGTCGACCGGGCGCCGCCGGATCGAGTCGTCGCCGTCGAGCGTCCACTCGCCAGCCTCCTGCCCGGCCAGCCAGCCCGGCAGCAGCCGCAGCAGCGTCCCCGCGTTGCCGACGTCGATCTGCGCCGGCCGTGGCCCGCGCAGCCCGACCCCGGTGATCTTCAGCTCATGCCCCAGCTCCGGTCCCTCCTCGACCCGTGCCCCCAGCGCCGCCACCGCGGCCAGGGTCGAACGGGTGTCGGCGGCGTCGAGGTAGCCCTCGATCCGCGTCGTCCCCTCCCCCATTGCCGCGATCAGCGCCGCCCGGTGGGAGATCGACTTGTCCGACGGCGGCCGGATCGTGCCGCGCAGCGGTCCCGCGGGGTCGAAGCGCGCCGTCGCCATGCTAGGCCCCGTCCCCGACCACGGTGACGCTGTGGCCGCGCTCGCGGACCAGCACCTCGGCGCGGCGCGCCTGCTCCTCACCGGAGACCCAGAGCGAGACCGAGCCCGACTCCATGTCGACCGCCGGGTGCAGCGCCATGTCCTCGATGTTGACGCCCGCCTCGCCCAGCGCCAGCGCCAGGCGGGCGATCGTCCCCGGCTCGTTGGCGACGACGATCCGAAGCTCGCGCAGCGGCCCCGAGTCGAGCTGGCGCTCGAGCAGGCGGCGGCGGTCATCGCCGGCCTCGGCCTGCCAGGCCTGGATCGCCTCGCGGTCGCCCGCGCGCAGCAGCCGCGCCGCCTCGCCCAGCCGCTGCGCGACCGATTCGACCGAGGCGGCGACGGCGTCGGCGTTGGCGATGTAGATGTCGGCCCAGATCGGCGGGTTGGCGCCGGCGATTCGGGTCGTGTCGCGGAAGCTCGGCCCAACCTCGGGCAGCCGCTCGCCACCGGTCAGCGCCGTCGCCGCCTCGGCGGCGAGCGCGTTGGCGAGCACGTGCGGCATGTGGCTGACGGTCGCCATCACCCGGTCGTGCGACTCGGGATCGATCGCCTGCGGCCGCGCTCCCAGTCCTGAGACCGTCCGCTGCAGGCGGTCGTAGAGCATCCCCGCGGAGCGCTCGGTCGGGGTCAGGAACCAGCGGGCGCCCTCGAAGAGGTCGACCCGGGCGTTCTCGACCCCGGCCGTCTCCGCCCCGGCCAGCGGGTGGCCACCGATGAAGCGCTCGTCATCGCCGAGCGCGGCGACGATCCCGCGCTTGGTCGAGCCGACGTCGGTCACCACCGCCTCCGGTCCGGCGGCGGCGAGCGCCGCCCGCGCCAGCTCCGGCAGCGTCCCGACCGGCGCCGCGCAGAAGATCACGTCGGCGCCCGCGCAGGCCTGCTCGACGCTGCCGGCGCCGCGGCCGATCGCGCCCTTGCGCCGCGCCTCGGCAACCGTCGCCGCGGCGGGGTCGTAGCCGACCACCTCGACCCCGAGCCGGCGCCGCGCCGCCAGCCCGATCGAGCCGCCGATCAGCCCGACGCCGAGGACAGCGACCCGTTTCGCCGGGTCCTCGGCCAAGTGACTAGGCGACCCCGCGCCGGGCCTCGACCGCGGCGCCGAGACGCTCGAGCGCCGTCGTCGTGTCGCTCCAGGAGAGGCAGGGGTCGGTGATCGACTGCCCGTATGTGAGCTTCTCGCCGGGCACCAGGTCCTGCCGGCCCTCGACCAGGAAGGACTCCATCATCATCCCGACGATCGCTTTGTTGCCGTCGGCCACCTGGTCGGCGATTTCGCCGGCTGCGAAGAACTGCTTTTCGGGGTCCTTGGCGCTGTTGTCGTGCGAGGCGTCGATCACCAACCGCTCCGGCAGGCCGGCGACGCCGAGCGTCACCAGCGCGTCCTCGACGTCGGGCACGTGGTAGTTGGGCATCCCGTGGCCGCCGCGGAGGATGATGTGGCAGTCGGGGTTGCCGGTGGTGTGCAGGATCGCCGGCTGGCCGGCGTCGTCGATGCCGGCGAAGGCGTGCGAGGCACCCGCCGCGCGGACCGCGTCGACAGCCACCTGGATGTTGCCATCGGTGCGGTTCTTGAAGCCGATCGGCATCGAGAGGCCGGAGCCGAGCTGGCGGTGCGTCTGGCTCTCGGTGGTGCGGGCGCCGATCGCCCCCCAGGCGACCGCGTCGGAGATGTACTGCGGGGTGATCGGGTCGAGGAACTCGCAGCCGATCGGCAGCCCGAGGTCGAGCACGTCGAGCATCAGCTTGCGGGCGATCCGCAGGCCGGCATTGACGTCCGCCGAGCCGTCGAGGTGCGGGTCGTTGATCAGCCCCTTCCAGCCGGTCGTCGTCCGCGGCTTCTCGAAGTAGACGCGCATCACGAGCAGCAGCTTGTCGCGCAGCTGCTCGTTGGCGGCGCCCAGCCGGGTCGCGTACTCGAGCGCCGCTTTCGGGTCGTGGATGCTGCAGGGGCCGACGACGACGAGCAGTCGCGGGTCACGTCCGTGGAGGACGTCGACCACCTCTTCGCGACCTTTGACGACGGCCGCGGCACGCTCTGGGCCCAGCGGTAGCTCCCCCAGCAGGGTCTCTGGCGGGACCAGCTCGACGACTTTCGCGATGCGCTGATCGCGGACCCTGTCGTGTTTGGCCCCTTGCTCCATGCCGATGAACATATTGCCTTCCTTCTCCAAACTGCCTGGAACTGTACGAGAACGTGGGACAGGCGCCCGGGCACGCGAACGTGGAACGGCTACGACCAGGGGCTGGGCGCGAAGCCGGACGCCTAGATAAATCGCCAATAAGTGGTGAAGGAGCCCGGGGCGACGGACGCGCCTGGTGCCGTGGTGCCGCCGGATGTGGGCTCGTACTTCACTGTCGTTCGTTGTAGCAGAGGTCACCGAGAGCGGTCAAGAAGCGGGCGTTCTCGGCCTCGGTGCCGTAACTGACGCGGATGTGGCCGGGACCGCCGAGGGCGGCGCCGGGGCGGACCGCGATGTCGCGCTCGGCGAGGCCGGCGATCACCGCTGGTTCGTCGTTCTCGCCGAGGTCGATCCAGGAGAAGTTGGCCTGCGCCTCGGTCGTCTCCAGGCCGAGGGCGCGGACGCCCTCCTCGACCCGCAGCCGCTCGGCGACAGTCGCCGTGACCCGCCGGGTGACGTCGTCCTGGTGCAGGATCGCCTCGGCGCCGGCTGCCTGGGCGAGGGCGTTGACGCTGAACGGCTGGCGCACCGCGTCGACCGCGGCGCGGAAGGTCGAGGCGCCGATCGCGTAGCCGGTCCGCAGCCCGGCGAGGCCGTAGCACTTGCTGAAGGTGCGGAGGACGACGAGGTTCGGGAAGTCGGGGAGCAGGTCGAGGCTCGCGTCAGGGTCGTCGTGCGTCTGGAACTCGATGTAGGCCTCGTCGAGGATCACCGTCACGTGCGGCGGCACCTGCTCGAGGAAGGCCCCGATCTCGGCGGCGGGCAGGTGGGTTGCGGTCGGGTTGTTTGGGTTGCAGACGATCAGCAGCTGGGTCGCCGCGGTCGCCTCGGCGGCCATCGCGTCGAGGTCGTGGACCTCACCCTCGGCCAGCGGCACGCGGATCTCGCGGGCGCCGGTCAGCGCCGGCAGGTAGGGGTACATCGAGAAGCTCGGCCAGGCGTAGACGATCTCGGCTCCCGGCTCGCCGAGCGCCTCGGCGGCGGCGAGCAGAATCTCGCAGGAGCCGTTGCCGACCGCGACCCGGCCCGGCTCGGTCTCGTAGCGCTCGGCGATCCGGCGCCGCAGCAGCGTCGCATCCGGGTCGGGGTAGCGGTTCATCGAGGGGGCGGCGCGGCGGATCGCCTCGACCACCGCCTCGTGGGGCGGGAACGGCGACTCGTTCGAGGCGAGCTGAGCGATCTCGCCGGCGGCGATCGCCTCCGGGGCCTGACCGGTCGGGACGCCGGCTTTGTAGCCCGGCATGCGGGCCAGCTTCTCGGCGAAAGTGATCGTCATCGTCGTTGGATTCTCAGGTCGGTGTTCATGAATGTTCGCCCTCCGCTCCCGGCGCGAAGAACCAGACATGGACGATTGGTCGCTCCGGGCTCACTGCGCCGCCTCGAGATCGGTGCGCAGCTTCTGCGCCTCGCCCAGGTAGACGTGGGCGGTCTCGTGGTCGGGGGCCGCGTAGAAGTGGAGCATCACCCGGATCACCCGCGGCATCGAGCCCGGCACCGGGATCTCGCGCGAGCACATCAACGGCACCGCGTCGAGGCCGATCCGCCGCGCCGCCGCCGCCGGAAACTCGGCGTCGAGGTCGTCGGTGGTGGTGAACATGCAGCTGACCATCTCCTCCGACTCGAGCCCGTTGCGGTCGATCAGCTCGCGCATCAGCTCCTCGGTCGCGTCGAGGATCGCGTCGCGCTCGTTGGCGGCAGCCTGGACCGCGCCGCGGGCGGCGAAGAGGCGGGGCTGCGGGGCGTCGTAGCGACCGGTCTCCATCACGGCTCAGCATCTTTCCAGAGCCGGGCGATTTCCCCCTCTCCCAGCCGCCGCGCGTCGCCGTCTTTCAGGGCGCCAAGCGACAACGAACCGAAGCCGGTGCGGCGCAGCGCCAGGACCCGGTTGCCGACCGCCGTGACCATCCGCCGCACCTGCCGGTTGCGCCCTTCGCGCAGCTCGATCTCGATCTCGCGCGGGCCGAGGCGCTCGACCCGGGCCGGCGCGGTCGGCCCGTCCTCGAGCTCGACCCCCGTCCGCAGCCGTGCGATCTCGGCCGTGCCGATCGGCTTCGCGAGCCGCGCCCGATAGGTCTTGGCGACGCCGTAGCGGGGATGGGTGAGGCGGTTGGCGAGCTCGCCGTCGTTGGTCAGCAGCAAGAGGCCGGTCGAGTCGGCGTCGAGGCGGCCGACCGGGTAGAGCCGGGCCGGCGAGTCGACGAGCGAGACGACCGCCGGCCGGGCCCCCGGCTCGCGTGCGGTCGAGACGACGCCCGCCGGCTTGTTCACCGCCCACACCTCGCGCGCCTCGGCCCCGACCGGCGCGCCGTTGACGCGTACGTCGTCGGCCTCGGTGACGTCCCGCGCCGGATCGGTGACCACCTCCCCGTCAACCGTCACCAGCCCCTTGCCAATGATGTCCTCGGCCCGCCGTCTCGAAGCCACTCCGCCGTGGGCGAGGTATTTCGCCAGCCTCATGTGGGGAGTCTCGCCGGCCTCACGCCCGGCATTACTCCGCTCGTTGTTCCCCGGCTTTCAGGAGCCTCTCCCGCAACTCCCGCTCATCCTCAGGCGTCGGATCAAACCCCGACGGATCCGGAAGCGCGTCCAGTCCGGACAACCCAAAAAGGCGCTCGAAAAGCTCGGTCGTCTTGAAGATTGCGGCGCCGAAGCGCGAGCGTCCCGACTCTTCGATCAAGCCACGCTCGGCCAGCGTCGTCACCGCCGACTCCGAGCTGACGCCGCGGATCCGGGCGATCTCCGGTCGCGAGACCGGCTGCAGGTAGGCGACGATTGCCAGCGTCTCGGCCTGCGCCTGGGTCAGCGGCGGCGTCCGCGGCTTCGCCAAGAGGCGCCGCGCCGCCTCCTCGCTGGCCGGATCGCTGGCCAGGGTGAGGCCGCCGCCGACCTCGCGCAGCACCACCCCGCGCTTGCCCTCGGCGAGGTCCTCGCGCAGCAGCTCGACCGCCTCGGCGACCTGGCCCTCGGTCGCCTCGGTCGCCTCGACCAGGTCGGCGACGCTCACCGGCTGGGCGGAGAGGAAGAGCAGCGCCTCGACCGTGCGCGAGAGGTCGCTCACCGCCCCGCCCCCTCGGCCGGCCGACCACCGACGGTGCCGGGCTGCAGCCGCCGCACCCGGATCGGCCCCAGCGGCCGGTCCTGCTCCCAGGTCACCTCGCCCTTGCGGTAGAGCTCGAGCAACGCGAACACGGTCACCGCCTGGGTCAGCCTGTCCTCGCCGCCGAACTCGTCGTCGAAGTCGAACTCGGCGCGGCGGCCGAGCGCGTCGCGCAGCGCCGAGAGCCGCCGCTGCAGCGAGACGGTCGGCCGGATGTGGCTGATGTCGAGGTCCTCGGGTTCGACCAGCAGGTCGCCGAGCGCCGAGCCGAGCAGGTCGGGGTCGTAGACGGCGGCGGCCGCGTCGACGGCGACCCGCCGCAGCTCCGCCGGCAGCGGCGCCGAGCGGTAGAGGTAGCCGCGCTCGGCCTCGAAGCGGTCGGCCAGCTCCTCGGCGGCACTGCTGTAGCGGCGGTACTCGAGCATCCGCGCCAGCAGCTCCTCGACCGCCTCCTCCGGCGCCATCTCCTCCAGCCCCTCCTCGGGACCGGGCAGCAGCAGCCGCGACTTCAGCTCCAGCAGCGCCGCGATCAGAACCAGGAACTCGGTCGCCACCTCGAGCTCGATCTCGCCTTCCTCGTTTAGGTGCTCGACGTAGGCGACGACGACCTCGCCGAGCTGCAGCTCGAGCAGGCTGACCTCCTCGCGCAGGACGACCGCCAGCAGCAGGTCGAAGGGACCGGCGAAGACCTCCAAGTCGAGGTCGAGATCGAGCTCGGCGAGCGCCATCAGGGCAGACTAGCCGCGCGGCGGGACGCCGCCGAAGCCCATGCGCTCGCGGACGTCGGCGACGACCGGAGCAGCGATCGCGGCGGCTTTTTCGGCGCCGACCGCCATCACCCGCTCGAGCTCGGCCTCGTCGGGGCGCAGCTCGGCGTAGCGGGCCTGCACCGGGGCGAGCAGCTCGACCACTCCGTCGGCGACGGCCTTCTTGAAATCGCCGTAGCCCGCGCCGTCGAACTCGCTTTCGATCTCCGCCCGGCCGACGCCGCGGGCGACGGCGAGGATGTCGATCAGGTTGGTGACGCCGGGCTTTTCGGGCGAGGCGACCACATCCCGTCCGGAATCGGTGACGGCGCTGCCGACTTTCTTGCGAATCGTCTTCTCGTCGTCGAGAACGAGAACGGTGCCGCTCTCGGTGCCCCCGGTCGTCGACATCTTCGTCTCTGGCTCCTGCAGATCCATGATGCGGGCGCCAACCTCGGGCAGCCGCAACTCCGGCACCACCAGCGTCTCGCCGAAGCGGTCGTTGAAGCGGCGGGCGATCTCCCGCATCAGCTCGACGTGCTGGCGCTGGTCGTCGCCGACCGGTACCTCGGTGGCACGGTAGGCGAGGACATCGGCGGCCATCAGCACCGGGTAGTAGAAGAGCGCCGCCGAGGCGAGGTCGCGGGCGGAGCCGGTCTTTTCCTTGAACTGGGTCATCCGGTTGAGGTCGCCGTGCGAGGTGACCGCCGAGAGCAGCCAGGTCATCTCGGTGTGGGCGGCGACGTCGGACTGGCGGAAAAAGACGCAGCGCTCGGGGTCGAGACCGGCGGCGAGCAGGATCGCGGCGGTGTCGAGCACGCGCTCGCGCAGGTCGGCGGGGTCGTAGGCGACCGAGATCGAGTGCAGGTCGACGACGCAGAAGATCGCCGGGTCGCCTCGCTCCTGTCCCTCGACGTACTGGCGGATCGCGCCGATGTAGTTGCCGAGGTGCTTGCTGCCGGTCGGCTGGATGCCGGAAAAGATGATTGGCTTGGGCACGCTCATTCGGCGGCCAAATCTAGCTCCTGCCTGCAGCGGCGCGGGTTCTCGATCCCGATCGCCGATGCGATGCCGCCGGCGATTGCCAGCAGGGCGGCAAGCACGGCGCCGAGGTGAAAGGCCGAGGTGGCGGCCTCGGTCGCCGCGGCGCGGACCTGCGGCGCCTCCCCCGGCCCCAGTTCGTCGGTGTCGGGGACGGCGAGCGGCTGTTCCTTGGCTTCGGCAATCGTCTTCTCGGTCGCCGGGCTGAAGTTGGCGGAATCGCCGAGCTTCGAGTCGAGAGTCGCACCGAACTGGGCCGAGATCACGGCGCCGAGGACGGCGATCGCCAGCAGGCCGGCGACCCGCGAGACGCCGTTGTTGATCCCCGAGGCGATCCCGACCCGGCGTTCGGGGACCGAGTCGAGGACGGTCGCGGTCAATGGCGCCACCACCGCCGAGAGCCCGAGACCGAAGACGATCACCGCCGGCAGCACGTCGGTCAGGTAGGAGGCACCCGAGCCGACCCGCAGGAACAGCAGCATCCCCGCCCCAGCGGTCAGCGGCCCGACCGTCATCGGCAGGCGCGGGCCGACCCCCGAGGCGAGGCGGCCGAAGCGTGGCGAGAGGACGAACAGCAGGATCGAGATCGGGGTCGTCGCCAGGCCCGCCTCGAGCGCCGAGTAGCCGGCCACCTGCTGCAGGTAGAGGGTTACGAACAGCATGCCGCCGCTGAGCCCGGCGTAGACGGCGAGGGTGGTGACGTTGGCGACGGCAAAGTTGCGGATCCGGAAGAGGGTGAGGTCGAGCATCGGGTGGCGAGCCCGCGCCTCGTAGAGGAGGAAGGCGACGAAGCAGAGGACGCCGACGACGAGCGGCACCCAGACCAGCGAATCGCCCCAACCGTGGGTCGGCTGCTCGATCAGCGCGAAGACCGGGCCGCCGAGGCCGACCGCCGAGAGGACGACGCCGATCCAGTCGATCCCCTGGTGGGCGTCGGGGTCGCGCGACTCCTCGACCGCCCGCAGCGTCAGGTAGATGGTGAAGGCGATCAGCGGCAGGTTGATCGCGAAGATCGCCCGCCAGGAGAGGATGCTGATCAGGGCACCGCCGCCGGCCGGCCCGAACACCGTCGCGATCCCGGTCCAGGCGGTCCAGGTGCCGACCGCCGTGCCGCGCTCCTCGCCGCCGAAGGCGGCGGCGACCAACGCAAGCGATCCCGGAACCAGCAGCGCCCCGGCGATCCCCTGCAGCGCCCGCGCGCCGACCAGGAACTCCTCGTTCGGCGCCGCCGCGCAGAGTGCCGAGCTGATCCCGAAGGCGACGAGGCCGAACAGGTAGAGCCGCCGCCGCCCGAACTGGTCGCCGAGGCTGCCGCCGACCAGGATCAGCGCGACCAGCGCCAGCATGTAGGACTCGAGCACCCACTGCTGCCCGGCCAGGCCGGCGCCGAGGTCGTCGCCGATCGCCGGCAGAGCGACGTTGACCACGGTCGCGTCGAGGAAGACGACGGTCGAGCCGAGAATCGTCGCAACCAGGGTGAGGCGCTGCGTGCGGGACACGACCATCGAGTCTCGCAAGATCGCCTGCTCGCTCCGAGATCGGCTTTCGATTCAGCGCCGCGGCTGGGACAATCCGCGCCATGGCGAGAGCGATCTGGTCCGGTTCGATCAGCTTCGGGTTGCTGAACGTGCCCGTGCGGCTCTACAGCGCGGTGGCGCGGCGCAACATCGCGCTGCGCGAGATCCGCGATTCCGACAGCGCCCGGATCAAACACCGCCGCGTCGCCGAGGGGACCGACGAGGAGGTCCCCTACGAGAACATCGTAAAAGCGTACGAGATCACCCCGGGGCGCTACGTACCGTTGACCAAAGACGAGATGTCGGCGCTGGCGCCGGAGAAGACGCGGGCGATCGAAGTCCAGGACTTCGTCAACATCGAGGAAATCGACCCGATGTACTTCGACAGCCCCTACTACCTGGGCCCCGCCGACGGCGCCGAGAAAGCGTATTCGCTGCTCGCCGCGGCGATGGAGAAATCGGGCAAGGCGGCGATCGCTCGCTTCGTCTTCCGCAACAAAGAGCACCTGGCGGCGATCCGCGCCTCAGACAACGTCCTCACCCTGACCACGATGCGCTTCGCCGACGAGGTCGTCCCCGCCTCCGAGCTCGACGACGCCTTCCCCCAGAAACAGGGGAAAGTCGCCAAGAAAGAGCAGGAGATGGCGGAAAAACTGATCGAGAGCCTGAGCACCGAATTCGACCCGTCGAGCTACCGCGACGAGTACCGCGAGCAGCTGCTGGAGCTGATCGAAACCAAGGCCGAGGGCAAGGAGGTCGTCGCCCCCGAGACCGAGGAGCCGCAGCCGACCAAGGCGCCCGACCTGATGGCGGCGCTGGAAGAAAGCATCGCCGCGGCCAAAGGCCCGACCAGGTCCTCCAAAAAGGCCAAAAGCGCCCCGAAACCGAGCAAATCGAAAACGAAAGCCAAATCGAAATCGAAAAGCTCGGGCCGCGCCAAAGCGAAATCGAAATAGGGCGTGGCCGAAAACCGGGTGGTCGAGGTCGACGGGCGTGAGCTGAAGCTCACCAACCTCGACAAGGTCCTCTACCCGCAGGCCGGCTTCACCAAGGGCCAGGTCGTCGACTACTACGCCAACGTGGCGCCGGTGATGGTGCCGCACCTGGACGGGCGCGCGGTCACCCTGCGCCGATTCCCGGAAGGGGTGGACGATCTCGACGCCGCCTTCTTCGAGAAGCGCTGCCCCAAGCACCGGCCGAAATGGGTGAAGACGACCCCGGTCCAGGCCGAGACCGGCAAGATCGACTTCTGCGTCTGCGACGGCCTGCCGACGCTGATCTGGTTCGCCCAGCTCGCCGCGATCGAGCTGCACCCCTCGCTCTCCCGGTCGCGGGCGCCGAAACGGCCGACCGTCCTCGCCTTCGACCTCGACCCCGGGGCACCCGCCGACGTCGTCGACTGCTGTCGCGTCGCCCTCCGCCTGCGCGAGATGTTCGGCCACTTCGGCGTCGAGTCGTTTCCCAAGACCTCGGGCTCCAAGGGTCTGCAGGTCTACGTTCCGCTGAACAAAAAAGACTCCTACGAGGTCACCAAACCGTTCGCCAAAGCGATCGCCCAGTTGCTCGAAAAGCAGACCCCCGACCTGGTCGTCTCGAAAATGAAAAAGGTCGAACGCGAGGGCAAGGTCTTCGTCGACTGGTCCCAGAACCACGAGCGCAAAACGACGATCGCCGTCTACAGCCTGCGCGCCCGCGAACACCCCACCGCCTCCACCCCGATCACCTGGGATGAGGTCGAGACCGCCGCCGACTCCGGCGACGGATCGACCCTCGTCTTCGCGGCCGACGCCGTGCTCGACCGGATCGAGCAGCACGGCGACCTCTTCGCCCCGGTGCTCGAGCTCGAACAGGAGCTGCCCGAGCTCTAGGCGAGGCGACCTAGGCGACGCGCGGCTGCCGCCACATGTGAGTCGAGCCGATCCCGGGCAGGACCTCGCTCTCGCGCTCGACCTCGAACTCGAACCGTTCGTAGAGGCCGACGTTGTGCGGCTTCGAGGTCTCGAGGAAGACAGGGGCGCCGCCCGCAGCGTCGATCTCGGCGAGGTTCTCGGCGAGCAGGCCGAGGCCGAAGCCGTGACCGGCGTGGTCGGGATGAGTGCCGAGGACATCGAGGAAGTAGTGCGGCGGATCGGAGGGATGGTCGCGGTCGAAGCCCTCCATCACCATCAGCAGCCGCTCCCCCGTGACCTCGCCGCAGGCGGTGCGGATCACCTCCGGAAAGCGCTCGGCGTCGACCGGCGACATCTCCGGCTCGCCAGGCGGGATCCAGAGCGCCGCCGCCTCGACCCCGTCGGTCACCCGCACCCAGCCGTAGCCCAGCGCCGCTGCCGCGCAGAAGCGAAAGACGGTGCGCAGCGCCGCCAGCTTGCGTTCGGGGTCGGCCGGGCCTCCCGGTTCCTCGAAAGCCCAGCCCCAGGCGCGGTCGTCCTCGAACGCGCCCGCCAGCGTCTCCGCGATCGCGTCGAGGTCGGCCTCGCCGGCGACTCGCTGGCTCAAGTGCCGAGCGGCTGGCGGACCACCGGCTTGCGGGTCGCGCGGACCTCGTCGAGGCGGCGGACCGGAGTCGTGTAGGGGGCGTTCTTCGCCAGCTCGGGGTCGCGCTCGGCCTCCTCGAGGATCTGCTCGATCGCCGCGGCGAAGGCATCTAGGCTCTCCTTCGTCTCGGTCTCGGTCGGCTCGACCATCAGCGCCTCGTCGACCAGCAGCGGGAAGTAGACCGTCGGCGGGTGGAAGCCGAAATCGAGCAGGCGCTTGGCGAGGTCGAGGGTGGCGAGGCCGAGCTCGCGTTTCATCGGCTTGCCGGAGAGGACGAACTCATGCATGCAGTGGCGGTCGAAGGCGACCGGCAGGCGCTCGCCGGCGCGGCCCTCGGCGAGGCGCGCCTTGAGGTAATTGGCGTTCAGGACCGCGGTCTCCGAGGCCTCGGCGAGGCCGTCGGCGCCGAGGCTGAGGATGTAGGCGTAGGAGCGGACGAAGACGCCGAAGTTGCCCTGGAAGCCGCGCAGGCGGCCGATCGACTTGGGCCGCTCGAGGTCGAGGTCGAAGCGCGGGCCATGGCCGTTGGAGCCGTCCCGGCGAACCACCTGGGGCCGCGGCAGGTAGGGCTCGATCCGCTCCGACACTGCTATCGGCCCCGCCCCCGGGCCGCCGCCACCGTGCGGTTGGCTGAACGACTTGTGGAGGTTGACGTGGACGATGTCGAAACCCATGTCGCCGGGGCGCGATTGGCCCATCACCGCGTTGAGGTTGGCGCCGTCGTAGTAGAGGGTGCCGCCGGCCTCGTGGATCAGCCCGGCGATCTCGGCGATGTTCTCGTCGAACAGCCCGAGCGTGTTGGGGTTGGTCAGCATCAGGCAAGCGACGTCGTCGGCGTTCTCGGCCAGCTTCGCCCGCAGGTCGTCCATCTCGACCCCACCGCGCTCGTTGGTCGCGACCTTGACGACCTCGTAGCCCGCCATCGTCACCGAGGCCGGATTGGTGCCGTGCGAGGTGTCCGGCGCCAACACCTTGTGGCGCTCTTCGCCCCGGTCGGCGTGGTAGGCGCGGGTCAGCAGCAGGCCGGCGAGCTCGCCGTGCGAGCCGGCCGAGGGCTGCAGGCTGACGTGGGGCAGGCCGCAGATCTCGGCCAGGCTCTGCTGCAGCAGCCACATCAGCTCGAGCGCCCCCTGCGCGCGACGCGGGTCCTGGGCCGGGTGCAGCCGGGCGTGGCCGGGCAGCGCCGCGACCCGCTCGTTGAGCCGCGGGTTGTGCTTCATCGTGCACGAGCCGAGCGGGTAGAAGCCACTGTCGAGGTCGAAGTTGCGGCGGCTCAGCCGGTTGTAGTGGCGGACGATCTCCGGCTCGGCGATCTCCGGCAGCGCCGGCGGCTCGGAGCGCAGCAGGTTCACCGGGATCAGCTCCTCGAGCGGCGTCTCGGGGACGCCGGCAGCGGGCAGGACAGCAGCCCGCCGCCCCGGCTTCGACTTCTCGTAGATCGTCTGCGCCCGTTCGCGCTGCATCGGGGTCTCGACAAGCGTCATACCACCACCCCCTGCCGCTCGGCGGCGACGGCGGCGCCGAGCGCCTCGGCCAGGGCGTCGATCTGCTCCGGCGAGCGCCGCTCGGTGATCGCGACCAAGAGGCCGTCCTCGTACTCGGGGTACTCGCGGCCGAGCGGGTAACCGGCGGCAACGCCTCGCTCCGCGCAGCGCTCCAAGATCGCGTGAACAGGGGCGTCGAGCCGTACCGCGAACTCGCGGGCCACCGGCGCCTCGTGTAGCAGCGAGACCCCCTCGACCGCGGCCAACTTCTGGCGCGCGTAGGCGGTCCGCCGCACCAGCAGCTCGCCGAGCTCGCGGAAGCCCTCGCGGCCGAGCCAGGCAAGGTGGACCATCGCCCCGAGCGCGTTCAGCGCCTGCGCGGTGCAGATGTTGTTGGTCGCTTTCTCGCGACGGATGTGCTGCTCGCGGGTCTGCAGCGCTAGGACGAAGCCACGGCGGCCGTCGACGTCCTCGGTCTCGCCGGCGATCCGCCCCGGCATCCGCCGGATCTGCTCCTCGGTCGCGCAGAAGAATCCGAACGAGGGGCCGCCGAAGTCGAGGCGGTTGCCGAGCGGCTGGCCCTCGCCGAGGGCGATGTCGGCACCGCACTCGCCGGGCGGCTTGAGGATCCCGAGCGTCATCGGATCGCAGGCGACGACCAGGAGCGCCCCGTGCTCCTTCGCCGCGGCGCCGAGCGCCTCGACGTCCTCGACCGCGCCGAGGAAGTTGGGGTTCTGCAGGAAGACCGCCGCGGTCTCGCCGTCGACCGCCGCCGCCAGCGCCGCCGCGTCGGTCAGCCCGCCCTCGAGCCCGACCTCGACCACCTCGGCGCCGAAGCCCTGCGAGTAGGTCGCCAGCGTCTCGCGGCTGTGCGGGTGCAGGCCGCGGGAGACGACGAAGCGCCGCCGCCCGGTCGCGCCGATCGCCAGGTAGCCGGCTGAGGCGACCGACGAGGGTCCCTCGTACAGACCGGCGTTCGAGACCGGCAGCCCGGTCAGCTCCGACATCGCGGTCTGGAACTCGAACATCACCTGCAGCCCGCCCTGCGAGATCTCCGGCTGGTAGGGCGTGTAGGGGGTCAGGAACTCGGAGCGGCTGGTGATCGCGTCGACGATCGCCGGCACGTAGTGGTCGTACATCCCCGCCCCGAGGAAGCTGACCTGCGCATCGGCGTCGGCGTTGCGCTCGGCAAGAGCCGCCAGCAGCTCGTAGACCTCGGCCTCGCTCTTGCCGGCGGGCAGCCGCAGCTCGCGGTCGAGCTTCAGCTCGGCGGGAATCTGGGCGAACAGGTCGTCGACCGAGGCGACACCGATCGCCGCCAGCATCTCGGCGCGGTCGTCGGGGGTGACGGACGTGTAGCGACTCACGCGGCTAAGGCTAGGGAAACGACCGGTCCGGCTGCCTCACAGATTTTCGAGCAGCTTGCGGTATTCCTCGGCGCTGAGCAGCGTCTCGCTCTCCTCCGGCGAGCTCAGCTTCACCTTGATCAGCCAGCCCGCGCCGTAGGGGTCCTCGTTGATCTGCTCGGGCGCGTCGCCCAGCGCCTCGTTGACCGCGGTGACCTCGCCGGAGAGCGGCGCGATCACGTCGGAGACGGCCTTCACCGACTCGACCTCGGCATAGGAGGAGTCTTTCTGGATCGTCGCGCCGACTTCGGGAGGCTCGTAGAAGACGACCTCGCCGAGCGAGTCCTGCGCGTACCAGGTGATCCCGAAGGTGGCTTCGTCGCCCTCGATCCGCGCCCAGTCGTGCTCATCGTGGTAGCGCAGCTCCTCGGGGTAGGTCGGCTCGGCCAAGGTCAGCTCCTTCTGTCGGGGTTGTAGAGAGGTTTGGCGGCGGTGCGAGCGGGACGGTGCTTGCCGCGGACGTCGATCTCGAGCTCGGTGCCCGGCGCGGCGAGGTCGCTGCGGACGTAGGCCATCCCGGCGCCACGCTCGAGCGAGGGCGCGAAGGTACCGCTGGTGACGACGCCGACCTCCTCGCCGCCTGCCCCGAGGACAGGGTTGCCGGCGCGCGGGATCCCGGCGCCCTCGATCAGGAACGGCGCCAGCTTCTCGGCGGTGCCCTCGGAGCGGGCGCGGGCGACCGCCTCGGCGCCGACGAACCCGGTCTCCTCCTTACACGCCCAGCCGAGCCCGGCCTCGATCGGGTTGCGCTCGGGGGTCAGCTCGTTGCCGTGCAGCGGGAAGCAGACCTCGAGCCGCAGCGTGTCGCGCGCTCCGAGCCCGCAGGGGACGATCCCCGCCTCGAGCAGCTCGGCCCAGATCGGCGCCGCGACCTCGGGATCGATCAGCAGCTCGACCCCGTCCTCGCCGGTGTAGCCCGTCCCGCAAGCGATCGCCGGCCGCCGCCCGACGTGCACCGCGGCGACGTGCAGCCGCGGCGGCAGATTGACCTTCAGGGTCCGCTCGACCACGTCCCGCGCGTGAGGGCCCTGGACGGCCAGCATCGCGTAGCGATCGGCGACGTCTCGGACGGCGACGTCGAACTCGCGCGAAACCCGCGCCAACTGCGCCAGATCCGTGTCGTGGTTGGCGGCGTTGGTGACGATCAGGTAGCGATCGTGCCCCAACCGGTAGAGGAATAGGTCGTCGATCACGCCGCCGTCCTCGTTGCAGAGCAGCTGGTACTGAGCGCCGCCGATCTCGACCTTGGCGACGTCGTTCGAGACAGCCCGTTGCAGGAAGCGCAAACCGCCCGGCCCCTCGACTTCGACCTCGCCCATGTGCGAGACGTCGAACATGCCAGCGTGGGTGCGGACAGCGGTGTGCTCCTCCCGCACTCCCTCGAACTGCACCGGCATCTCCCAGCCGGCGAACGGCACCAGCTTCGCGCCAAGCTCAAAGCAGACGTCGTGAAGCGGCGTCTTCCTCAGAGTGGTGGCTGCGTCGCTCACGGACGCAGCGTATTGCAGGGAGGCGGGTCAGTCTTTGAGGAAGCCGGGCACGTCGATGTCGTCGTCTGAGACCCGGAGTTTCCGGATCTCGCGATCCTCGGCATCGACCCGCGGCCGCGACTCGTAGCGGCGACGCACCCGCTGCGGCGACCGCGCCAGGAGCTCGAAACCTTCGAAGCCCGTAGCGATCACGGTGACCCGGATCTCGTCGCGCATCGACTGGTCGACGACCGAGCCGAAGATGATGTTGGCGTTGTCGTCCGCCTCGGCCTGGACCAGCTGCGCCGCCTCGTTGACCTCGAACAGGCCGAGGTCCTCGGGGCCGGTGATGTTGAGCAGCATCCCGGTCGCGCCTTTGATCGACTCCTCGATCAGCGGCGAGGTGATCGCCAGTTTGGCTGCGTCGAGGGCGCGTTTCTCGCCGGAGGCCGTGCCGACACCCATCAGCGCCGAGCCGGCGTCGCGCATGATCGTCCGCACGTCGGCGAAGTCGAGGTTGATCAGGCCGGGGATGGTGATCAGGTCGGTGATCCCCTGCACGCCCTGGCGCAGGATGTCGTCGGCCTGGCGGAAGGCGTCGAGGACGGAGGTGCGCCGCTCGACTGCCTGCAGCAGCTTCTCGTTCGGGACGATGATCAGGGTGTCGACGTTGTTGCGCAGTTTCTCGATGCCCTCGAGCGCCTGCTGCATCCGCCGTTTGCCCTCGAACTCGAAAGGTTTGGTGACCGCCCCGACGGTCAGCGCACCGATCTCTTCCTTGGCGATCTCGGCGATCACCGGGGCCGAGCCGGTGCCGGTGCCGCCGCCCTCGCCGGCGGTGACGAAGACCATGTCGGCGCCCTTCAGCGCCTCCTTGATCTCGTCGCGGCTCTCCGCCGCCGCGCCGGCGCCGACCTCAGGGTTGCCGCCGGCACCGAGGCCGCGGGTCAGCTCCTGGCCGATCGACAGCTTGATGTCGGCGTCGCAGGCCTGCAGCGCCTGTGCGTCGGTGTTGACGGCGACGAACTCGACGCCGCGGATGCCCGCGTCGACCATCCGGCTGACGGCATTGGTTCCGCCGCCGCCGGCGCCGACGACCTTGATGACCGCGAGGTAAGTGGATTCCATCTCCCGAATTTCTCCAGCTCGCCCGCCAGGGGAAGAGGGCGATAGCCGTTATAGAAGTCTTGGTTTGAGTTGAGCCCTTGTTCTGTCCGAGCCTGTAGCCATGCTCAAGGGTTCGAGCTATCGTTTCAAGCACGGAAATTGCGCTCAACGTAGGGCATTCTCGGGGGTGTGTCAAACGCCCGGGAGGCATCCTGCAAAGTGGATTTCTCAACCCCAACTTGAGGGTTTAGCAACTCTCACCCTCAAGTTGAGACATCTGCAGAACCGCTCTGCAAAGCCCTAGCGGCGGGCGCCAGCCGCTCTGCGGCGACGAATCGGCGACGGCCGCCAGGCGCGACCGGCGCGTTAACAAACCCTCGACCTCCCTATTCCGGAAGCGTGTGTTCTTCACCCCCGACCGCCGGGTGGCTGGGAGCGTGCAGGTCGACATAACTGAGCGTGGTCACTGCCGGATCGGCGAGCACGGCTGCCGCCGCCCGCCACTTCTCTTCGGCCCGCGAAGAGTCGCCGAAGCGCAGTTCGATCCCCGAGGTCAGCTCGACGTCAACGCCGCTTTCGCCGTAGCGACTCGAGGCCAGGTAGCGCCGCAGCGCCGGCGGGACTGCCCCCAGCACTTCGGCCTGTTCGAGCGCGGTCCCTTTCAGCTGCCCGCCCTTCGGCGGTTCGTCGAGGGGCAGCACCGGCAGGTGGATGTGATCGGGCTCGTAGCCCCAGCGGATCACTTCGCCGTTCGAGGCGACCAGCACCGCGTCTTCGCTTTCGCCGATCTGGGCCGCCAGATGCGGCACCGCCACCGTTGCCGCCACCGTCTTGTCGCGGACCACGAACCAGTAGATCGCCGTCGCGGCGACGACGACGATCACCGCCGCCGCGAGCAGGCGCCTCACAGTTTCCAGCCGCCAGGCGGCTCCGCCGCGCCCAGCACCTGGACCTCCGGCTCCAGCTCGACGCCGAAGCGCTCGTGGACCCGCCGCCGACCCTCGGCCATCAGCGCCAGCACGTCGGCGGTGGTCGCGTCGCGGTCGTTCTCGACGAAGTTCGCGTGCTTCTCGGAGAAACGCGCACCGCCGACCCGCAGCCCGCGGCAGCCGGCCGCCTCGAGCAGCTGGCCCGCCGAGCGCCCCTCGGCCCGCGAGTCGTCAGGAGCGGGGTTCTTGAAGGTCGAGCCGAAGGTCTTGATCCCCGAGGGCTGGGCCTCGCGGCGGCGGCCGCGCATCGAGGCGAGCGTCGCCCGGATCTCGTCCGGGTCGGCTGCGCTGAGGCGGAAGCTGGCGCGAGCGACGACTTCGCCCTCGCCGAGGTTCGAGCGTCGGTAGGAGAAGTCGAGGTCCTCCGGCCCGCGCCGGTCGATCCCGGTGGCGGTGGCGACGTCGACCCACTCGAGCACCCGGGCGAGCTGGCCGCCGTAGGCGTTGGCGTTCATCTTCACCGCCCCGCCCGCAGTGCCGGGGATGTTGATCCCGAACTCGAGCCCCGAGAGCCCCCAGCCGGCCGTCTTCGCCGCCGCCGAGGGCAGGCGGGCGCCGCCGCCGCAGCGCAGGGTCTCCCCCTCGCGCTCGATCGCGGCGAGTTCGCCGTCCAGCTTGATCGCGATGCC
>Ga0207658_10000508_pt1 | contig 35600 bp, 36 predicted proteins | sample KBSS33metaG_FD_184322 | JGI IMG/M metagenome (GOLD analysis project Ga0207658, IMG submission 184322) | Switchgrass rhizosphere microbial communities from Kellogg Biological Station, Michigan, USA - KBS S3-3 metaG (SPAdes) (version 2) | ecosystem: Host-associated > Plants > Roots > Rhizosphere...
GTAGATGAGGTTGCGCATGAACCACCAGAACGAGTCGTGGTCGCGGCGCTGATCCGCGGCGTTGACGCGCTCGGCCCCGTAGAGGCCCTCGGGGAGCGGACGGGTCAGCCGTCGCTTCGGTGCTCGAGAGAAGCCCCCGTTGTCGCCGCCCGTCCACTGCATCGGTGAACGCACCGCGAGTCGTCCTGGTATGTCTGGGTTTTCACCCATTCCGATTTCTTCACCGTAGAACAGGACGGGAGTGCCCGGTAGTGCGAACGCCAACGAATAGGCCATCTTCATGCGCCGCTGGTCGCCACCGAGCATCGGTGGAAGCCGACGTCGCAGCCCGCGGCCGTAGAGCTGCATGTCCGGATCGGGGCCGAAGGCATCGAACACCTCCTGGCGCTCGGCGTCGCTGAGCTTGTCGAGGGTGAGTTCGTCGTGGTTGCGCAGAAAGTTGGCCCACTGGCTTGTGATGTCGAGCCTTGGTCGCTGCCGCAGCGCCTTCGCGATGGGGCGGGCGTCGCCGCGGGCCATGGCGAGGTAGATGTTCTGCATCCCGATGAAGTCGAACTGCATGTTCAGGCCGCCGCCGTCGGATCCGCCGAAGAAGTTCTTCTGGTCCTTGTACGCCACGTTGACCTCGCCGAGCAGGACGGCGTCGCCGGAGCGTCGATTGGTGAACTCCCTGACGTTGCGGAGGTACTTCATCGGATCGAATGCGTCGGCCTTGCCCGGTACTCCGTCCTTGGCGAACATAAAGGGCACGGCGTCGACGCGGAAGCCCGAGACACCCAGCTCTAGCCAGAAGCCGAGTGTGCGTGAAATCTCCTCTTGCACTTGCAGATTCTCGATGTTGAGGTCGGGCTGGTACTTGTAGAAGTGGTGCAGGTACCACTCGTTCGTCTTGGGGTCCAGCTGCCAGATGCTGTCCTCCTCGTCGGGAAAGACCACGTCCTTTGGACTCGACTTGGGTTCCGTCGCGCTCCACACGTAGTACTCGCGGAAGGGGTCGTCGACGCTTCGGCGGGCGGACTTGAACCATGGGTGTTGGTCGGAGGTGTGGTTCATGACGAAGTCGACGATGACCCGTATGCCGTTGGATCGGGCCGTGCGGACTAGTTCGACGAAGTCACCGAGCGAGCCCAGACGCGGATCCACGCCGAAGAAGTCCGTGATGTCGTAACCGTCGTCCTTGCGGGCCGTTGGATAGAAGGGCATCAACCACAGGCACGTCACGCCGAGATCGGTGAGGTACTCGAGGCGGTCTGTCATGCCCTGAATGTCGCCGGTGCCGTCGCCATTCGAGTCGTAGAAGGTTTCGATGTCGGCGCAGTAGAACACCGCGTTCTTCCACCACAGATCACCCGTGTCCGCCCGTCTCACGAGCTTGCCGCTCGACGGATGCGACCGAGCGGACGATGGCATTCGTAGACCGTCACGACGACGGCATACCCGTTATCGCCGGACTGGCACCATTACCGAGGGATGGGCCGCCGATGTCAGTCCAGCTCGGCCAATGTCTTCCGTGCGGCTTCCAGTTCGGCTTCGAGCGCGGCCACTCTCGCTGCCTGCTGGGCGCGCGCTTCTTCGATGACCTCGTCGATCGGAGCGGAGAGATCGTCGTGCAGTTCCCTGGCTGCGCGGGAGACCGCCGCGGCGGCGACAGCGAGGTTGCGGGCCCGGTAGGTGCTGCCTTGCTTGAGTTCGGCGCGCCACTCTCCGTCGGCGGTGCCGGTGACGGTCAGCGTCAACTCGAGGGTCTTGGTCTTCTTCGCTGCTGTCTTCTTGGCAGCGGCCCTCTTTGGCTTCTCTGCCGCAGGTGCGTCGGCATCGAATGCAGCCGAGCTCGAAGGCGAGGCGTCTTCGACGGAATCAACGAATACCTCTGGAGTGTCGGAGGCGGTGCCCAGCGATTCTGGTGCAAGAGTGTCTACGGTCATCGTCACGGCGAATCCCTTCTGTTCGTCGCCCGCAAAGAGCGGGCCGGCATCGGAACCCATTAGAACACATGTTCGACGTTATCGTCGGGGTGGCGCGCCGACCCGTCCAAGCGTCCGGCCTGCGGGCAGGGCGCACTGGCCGAACGGCGGACGGTGAACCTCCAGTTACGGTGACTGGCGTGTTTCTTCGCTGCGCGCTTCCGCGCCGCTCTGCTGGGTCTCGGCGTCGAATTGGGGCGCTGTGCGGCCGACGTACGGACCGTCTTCTCCGTCGCGGCCACCGGCCCGTGAGCCTGCCACGTGCGAGTCGGGTGCGATGTCGGACTCGGACTTCTCCTCGCGAGCAGTGATCTCGTCCTTGGCCGCGCCAGCGACCTTCTCCAACGCCTTCCTGAGCTGTTCCCTGATGGTCAATGCTCCTCCTTTTCGTTGGCCCCTTGCCCACGGTGTTCCCGTCGAAAGCTTCAGGTGTTCACAAGTGACGGCGATTTCCTGGGCCGCCTCTTGGGAGACGAATACCCGAAGGTCGGGGAACCAATCGGTTGCCGCCCCGACGGCGGTCACGTCATGATTCAGTCAGAATTTGGGATCGCTCGGTGCTTCGGCGCACGGCGGACTCGATGCCAGCGTCATCGAGCGAGATCGCCGCCATCGCTGGCACGGCCGATGCCATCAGCCGCGTGAGCACGTGGCCCGGCGGCATCTCGACCGCGCGCGTGGCGCCGAGCTCGCCCATCAACCGGGTAGCGTCGTACCACTGAACAGGATGTGCAACAGCTTGCGCCAGATCGTCGACGACGCCGTCCGCTGACATGGTGGCCCTGCCGCGAGTGTTGGTCAGATAGCGCATCGTGGGAGCGCGTCGGGGGACCTCGGCCAGGTGCACGGCCAGCCGTCGCGCGGTGTCGTTCTGAATCGGGCAATGTGACGCCACCGCTACGTCGAGTCGGTGGAACGCGGACGCCCCAAGGCGTTCGGCAAGGCCAGCGGCCCGCTCCAGTCCCGTTGCGGTGCCGCTGATCACGGTCTGAGTCGCGGTGTTGACGTTTGCCACCCAGACCGGATCGTCGACGGTACTCCCTTGCTCGGCCACCTGGGACGCGAGTCTCGTTGGCAGACCTCGGACCGCAGCCATGCCCCAATCACGCTCTGCGCAGGCCTCTTCCATCAGTCGTCCGCGCAGCGCCACCGTCGACAAGGCGTCGTCGAACGTGATGACACCCGCCGTGACGGCTGCGGCGAAGGCGCCAACGGAGTGACCAGCCACGAACGCCGGCGTCAGGCCATGGTCGGCGGTCAACGCCCGCGCGTACGCCACGCCCGCGATGAGAAGGGCGAGTTGGGCGTTGGTCGTGTGCCGCAGCGCGGCGGGAGTGTCGATGTCATCGGTTAGGCCGAGATCGCTTAGACGCGAGCGTGATTGGTCGACGGTGGCCATGATCGCCGGCGACCTGGGCAGTGCGCGCAGCATGCCGGGCCGTTGTGAGCCTTGACCGGGAAAGAGGAGTGCGAGACTCATGACACTGCAACGGCGCGTCGAATTAGTCGAGGTCCTCGTACCGTTCTCACCATGACGTCCGATTGGTCGCCGATCAACTCTGCCAATGCGACTGCTCCCCAGTCCGTTTCGACCTGGCAGTCCACTCGCGCGGCGAGGTGACGAAGCCCGTCATGCACTGCGGCAAGCGCGGGCAGGACGTCGGCGAGGCCGCCCGGCACCCTAACGACCAGATCGAGATCGCTCTCGGCCGTCGCCGTGTGCAGGCCGGTAGCCAATTCGAACCCGACGCTCCCGGTTGGTCCCCACGCCAGTCCGGTGCCGTCCAGCAGTGGTCGAACGGTCTGCAGTGTCGTCATTGCCGCCAGGTCGCGACCCGGTGCCGCGTGTGCAAGGTCCTCCGGGGCTACCACCTCGCGGACGTCGGAGGGCTCCATCTCCATCGCGTAGCGTTCGGATCTCGTGGTGCCTCGCACGCCGACGGGGATCAATCCGCTCTCGGTCGCAGATCGCCGCACGACGACCCACGGTGTCACGTTCAGCGCGGCCGCGGCCCAGGCCGGAACATCCGGTGGCGGCCGGTGCGCAGCCGACAGTCGCAGTAGGTCGTGAGGCCGGGGCGGTGACACGTCAGGACTCCGGGTTCCATTGCTGGGCAAGCAGATCCCGGACCGCACGTGAGGCCTGCCGGGTCGCCACCGCTGCTTCCGAGTCGAGTCGCGTGGAGAGGTCGATGGGCCCGCGCCTGGCTCGGTCGATCGCGTCGCTGATCGCCGCCGCCACCGTCGCGACGTCACGGGGCGTTGGGGCGTCGGCGTCTTGTACCTCGAGCAGTCCGTCGCAGTACCCGAGCTTCGCCCAATCCTCGACGTCGTAGCTCATCGGCACGATGGTCTTGGCGAGTTCGTCGAGCTCGTCAACCGTGCGCAGCGTGATGCGTGCGGCAGCCTCCTCGTGCATGGCATGGATCTCGACGCCTGGATCATCCAGCGCCAGAATCTGATTAGCCTGCAGACCGTGGGTGAGAAAGCCACCGGAAAGGGCGGTACCCACGACCACTGCGACGATGGGGTGGCCAGCCATACGCGCGGCGTGATACGCGTCGGTGGCGGCCGCCATCGCCTGGTGCAGTCCAGCGATCTCCTCGTAACGCCCGTATGCCTGACTCGGTAGGTCGACTACGGCGACGATCGCACGCTTCTGCTCAACGTCCCCATCGGCTTCGATGACGTCGCGCACGGCCTGCGCGAGGGCCAGTGCCTCCGTAACGCCGACTTCCCCCTTGCGGGCGCGGTAGAACCGGTTGTCGGGATCGGGAACGATCGCGAGGTAGCGAGCGGAGTCGGTCGTCACCGACGCGACCGAGGGGATGATCGGTTGTGGCGCAGCGCCAGTAAGCGCGAGAAGCCAAGTGCGTCCTCGCGTGACGGGTGGATCCGCATCCTGACCGGTCGGGGTCGTGCCGACGGCGAAAGTCGTCGCGACCGGTTCGTAGGACCGACCCCACAGCGTGCGGAGCTCCCGCGGATCCACCGGATTGGCAGCAGGATCCAGCGTCGCGAGCCGGGACGCCAAGACGTCGAGCCGCTCGCTGCGGTGCCGACCGGGTTCGGTGACGCCGCCGTTGATCGCTTCGACGAGCGCGCCGCGCAACAGGTCAGCGTCGTCGGGTACGAGGTCGTCGGCCAACCCGGTCGCGTATCGCTGTTCACCACCATCGACTGCCCAGATGAGAGCGTGGTCGTGTGAGTCGAATTCGTCGATGCCGCCCTCCTGCTCGATGACCGCAGGCCCATTGAGGCCGATCCGGGCCTGCGGCGTAACGATGAGCCGAGTACACAGTCCCGCGGCAATGCTCATCCCGCCGAAGGAGCCGACTGTCCCGGCGACGATCCCGATCACCGGTGCCAGCGGACGCAGATCCAGGATGGCCGAGCATATCTCGGCGACCGCGTTGAGCCCGAGGTTGGCTTCCTGTAGCCGAACGCCGCCGGTTTCGAACAGGATCACTCCCGCAGTCGGCGTGCCCGCCCGCGAATCCGCTGCGGCTAGCAGCAACGCCTGCGAGATCTTTGCTCCGGACACCTCGCCCGTGCCACCGCCCTGGAAGCCCTGCTCGATCGAGGCGATCACCACGGGTCGACCATCCACCGTGCCCCTGGCGATGACCGTGCCGTCGTCGGCCTGCGGGGTGATGCCCTGGGGCGCGAGCCATGGCGACTCCAGCCGGTCGAAGGGTCCCGCGAGCACCCTCAGTGACCCGGGATCCAGCAGTGCTGTCGCCCGCCCGAGGGCGTTGAGTTCGATGAAGCTGCGGCGGGCGAGGAGTTGCGCCCAGGTCTGGCCGGGGAGCAGTGCGGTGTCTGCGTTCATGTCGGTCATGAGTTCGGTCCCTTCGCCGCTTCTGCTGCCTGGCGCAACCGAACGTTCACGACGCCGGGGGTGGCGCCGAAGTCGTTGAGTTCCCACCGTCCGGCCAGCGGGGTTCGGAGGAAGAACCGCTCTAGGACGTCGTGCCAGACGGTCTCGAATCCGTTGACGCTGGTGCGCACTCGGACGACGACGGTGTCCGACGGCTCGCCCGTAGCAGGTGGCTGAAGCAGGATTTCGAGATCGCCTGAGGCGACGACACCGACGTGAATCGCATGATCGGCCACCTCGTGCGCCGGAAATTGATAGTTCAGGGTTTGCATGGCTGAGCCTCTCCGTTGTCCAAGGCGCTGTCGTCCAAGGCGCTGTCGTCCAAGGCGTCGAGAAACATGGTGACCGCCAACAGGTCTCCGCTGCCGCCGGGAGACAGCCGCTGTGACAGGCACGTGTCGTCGAGCGCGTTGAAGTGTCGACGGCCGCGAGGTGTGCTGATGCCGCCTGCAGCCAACACCTTCCTGGCGCCGTCTTGGACGGCGCTCAAACCCGTTGCGCCACCACGGTGCAGGATGCACGTGTCGTCGAGGGTGGCCATCAGGGCTAGCAGCGCCTCTAACCGCGCGGAAGCCTCGTCCATGCCGGCGCGGCGCGCAGTCCGCAGGGCCGGTAACGCGTAGAGGCGCACATGGGGGAATCCCGCTTGGGCCTCTCCTGCGGCACCCGAGACGCCAAAGCGTCGGCGGGCGCGTGCGCCGTTGGAGGTTGGGGCGGCGGAATATCGGTCGGGGATGGACGCCAGCCGTGCCGCGATGTCGACTGCGTCCGCGGTGCTTCGGCCGAGCACTGCCCCCGCACTCAACAGTCCGAGCGCCCAGAGTGCGCCGCGGTGAGTGTTGACGCCGCCGGTGGCCGCCAGCATGGCGGTCTCGCCGGCGCGGCCGATCTCGCCCAAACGGTATCGCAATTCCGGCCAGGCGACTGATTGCGCTGCCGCCGACGCGCACTCGGCGAACGCTTCGCGGAGGGATTCGGCCGATGCATGCAGGGTGGCCACGTCCATGTCGGCGTGCGCACCAGACCCACGCTGATCGACCAAACCCGGTTTCGGGGTGAGATCTGCTTCGGCCCGGATGGCGTGCACGGCCAGCTCGGCGACCGCGTTCGGCGTGAAACATGTTGCGGCAGAGAGCGTTGCGATGGTCATGGAAGTCACCAGTCCCTGAACTGTGCCGGAGGTTCGTAGAGCCCGCCGGACCATGCGACGAGGTCCTCGATGCTCCGCGCGGCCAATAGGGAGCGGTCGGCAAGCCGAGTTTCAACCTCGAGGTCCTCGGGGAACGCGACCAAGCCGTCGCGTCGTAGCGACTCGACCTGACGCGCGTCGGCCTTACGGCCCACTGGTGTGACACCCGCGACCGCGGCGAGTGCGGCGCGGCGGTCGGTCAGCGAGTGCGCCTTGTACAGATAGGCGACACCCTCCTCGGTGACGACGTGGGAGACGTCGTCACCGTAGATCATCACCGGTGGCAACGGCATCCCGGCGTGCTTGCCGACGTCGATGGCATCGAGGGTCTCGACGAAGGTGGGAACCCCTCCGGCGCGGAAGGTTTGGGCCATCTGCACGACGAGTTTGCGTCCGCGCCTGCTAGCGCCGTCGCCGTGTGCAAGGTCCAGCCATGCGGCCGAGGAGTGCCGTCGCCCATGGGGGTCGTGGCCCATGTTGGGGGCACCGCCGAAGCCTGAGAGCCGCCCGTCGGTGACGGTAGACGAGTTGGCATCCTCGTCGATCTGCAGCGACGATCCGATGAACATGTCGATCGCGTACTGGCCCGCGAGTTGCGCGAGTACGCGGTTGGAGCGCAGCGATCCGTCGCCACCTGTGAAGAACACGTCGGGCCGTGCGGCGGCGTAACGGTTCATGCCGGACTCGCCGCCGAAGCTGTGGATCGACTCCACCCAGCCGGACTCGATCGCGGGAATCAGCGTCGGATGGGGATTGAGCACCCAGTGCCGCGCGATCCTTCCCTTCAAGCCCAGCGACTCGCCATACGTCGGCAGCAGCAGTTCAATTGCGGCGGTGTCGAATCCGACGCCGTGGTTGAGGGAGACCACTTGGTGCCGTTCGTAGACGCCTCGGATCGCAATCATCGCCTTGAGGATCTCGACGGGCCCGATGTGGCGCGGGTCCCTGGTGAACAGCGGCTCCAGGTAGAACGGCCGGTCGGCCTGAACGACGAAGTCCACCCAGCTGCCGGGAATGTCGACGCGCGGCAGATCTCCACTGCCAGCTACGATCTCGTTGGCCTGGACGACGACCACTCCGTCGTGAAACGCAGCTGCCTCCGCGATCGTCGGGGTGTCCTCGGTGTTCGGGCCGGTATACAGATTGCCATCGCGGTCGGCCTTCTCTGCGCACAGCAGCACGACGTCGGGCGCGAGGTCGACGAACATCCGTGCGTACAACTCCACGTAGGTGTGGATGGCGCCGATGTCGACCGTTCCGTCCTCGACCATTTGAGCGATGCGCACGCTCTGCGGGCCCGCGTAGGCCAGATCGAGTTTCGTCGCGATGCCACGTTCGAACAGGTCGAGGTGTTCCGGCCGAGACACCGACGAGATCAACATGTGCAACTGGTTGATTCGGCCGGGATCGCACTCGGCCAGTGTGCGGGACAGGAAGTCGGCCTGCTTTTGGTTGTCGCCCTCGAGCGCCACGCGGTCACCGGGGCGAATCACGTCGTGGAAGAAGTCCTTCAGCCGTTCCGGGACGATCACCTTGCCCGTGCCGTACGCGTTGCCCGCTTGCAGCCGTTGCGCTTTCGCCGTACGGCGGGTGTCCCAGCGGCGAGGGGTCGAGGTCGTCATCGTCGTCTCGTCTCGTCAACGCACTGAAGCGATGGCCTGGTCGATCACGGCCGTGACCGCGTCGGGGTGGGAGATCAGGGTCAGGTGCGAGCCGCCGTCGAACACGGTGACCTGCGAGTGCGCCCGTGCTGCCATTGCCCTTTCCGAGGTGGGCGTGATGATGCGGTCGCCAGTGCTGATGAAGTACCACGACGGAATCGTCTTCCATGCCGCGAACTGGGACGGGGTCCCGAAGGCGACCGTGGAAGCTGCCCGTTGGGTCGCCCAGAGTCGGTCGGCGTCGTCGGCGGACAGGTCGTTGCCGAAGTCGTGGACGAACACTTCCTTCTTCAGATACAGATCGGCGGCGCCAACGGGTGCGCCAGGGTAGGGCACGGGGTCGAACAGTTGGGCGTCGGTGTCAGTGATCAGTACGGATTCCTTGCCGCTGAGCTGCTTGGTGGTCTCGCCGACGTCGGGTGCGGCGGCGTCGACGTACACCAGGGCCTTCACGTTCGGATTGCCCTCGGCGGCGTTCGTGATGACGGACCCGCCGTACGAGTGGCCCACGAGCACGATCGGGCCCTTGATGGTGGCGAGGAAGTTCTTCACGTATTCGCTGTCGGTGGTGAGGTTTTCGAGAGGGTTGGCGATCGCTCGGGCGTCGTAGCCCTGCTTCGTCAAAGCCGTCACTTCGCCATCCCAGCTCGAGTTGTCGGCCCATGCGCCGTGCACCAAGACCACCGTCGGCTTGACGCCGTCAACGGGCTGCGCGCTGGTGGTCGGGGAGGATTCGGGTTCGGGTTTGGACGACGAGCATCCAACGAGCAATGCGGCGACGACTGCGACGGTGCCCACCATCGCGCTGATGCGTGAAACCTTGGCGGGAAGTCGAGCCATCAGAGGGCTGCGATCCGTGTCGTGCTCGTGCTCGGTCATGCGAAAGACTTTCGTCGCTGCCGCCGCGCTGGTCATCGACGCTGGCGGGCAAGTGCACTACCGGCTAGCTGGAACCCGGCAGACGGTAGATTTCGGCGCGTGAGTGAAGACAGGGTTCGGGTGCAGATCGGTGCGGGTGGCGTGGCGACGGTGACGATGGTGCGCGTCGACAAGCACAACGCGCTCGACCAGGCGATGTTCGAAGGTTTGATGGAGGCCGCCGAGCGGCTGGCTTCCGACGTGTCGGTTCGCGCTGTCGTGCTGCATGGCGAGGGCAAGAGCTTTTGCTCCGGCTTGGACGTCGCGAGCTTCATGTCAGGCGGCGGCGGCACGGGTGTTCTGCTGACCCGAGACGAGGGTCGGGTGGCCAACTTCGCTCAGCGCGTGACGTACGACTGGTCGCTGGTTCCTGCCCCGGTGATCGCTGCGATACACGGCAACTGCTTCGGCGGAGGTTTGCAAATCGCGCTCGGCGCCGACATTCGGATCGCCGCGCCTGACGCGAAGCTGTCGGTGATGGAAATCAAGTGGGGCCTAGTCCCCGACATGGGCATCACGCAGACCCTCCCTCGACTGGTGCCCATCGACGTCGCCAAGGAGTTGACGTTCACAGGACGCGTCGTTTCCGGCAGTGACGCCTCGGCGCTGGGGTTGGTCACTCGGACGGCTGACGACCCACTGGCGTCGGCGCTGGCACTGGCGGACGAGATTGCGCAGAAGTCTCCGAGTGCCGTTCGGGCCGCAAAGCGTCTCTACGACGAGACCTGGGCGAGCGACGACACCGCTGCCGCCCTCGTGCTCGAATCCGAGCTGCAAGAAGGGCTGATCGGCAAGCCCAATCAGATCGCGGCCGTCGTGGCGGGGATGTCGGGGGAGCCGCCGGTCTTCGTCGACCCGGAGTGAACAGTCCGGTGGATGACGCGCGGGTTCGGCGGGCCGGTCCATCTGACGTCGGGCACATCGAGCGCATCGTGCACGACGCCTTCGACGTGTACGTCGCCCGGATGGGCAGACAACCGGCGCCAATGACCGCCGATTACCGGGCTGCTGTCGCGTCGTCGCGAGTTTGGGTGATCGAGGCCGACGGCGACATCGTCGGGGTACTGGTCAACGAGGTGCACGACGACCACCTCTATCTAGACACCATCGCGGTCGACCCCGGTGCGCAAGGCCACGGTTACGGTGGGCTCTTGCTCGCCCGCGCCGAGGACGACGCCCGTGAGCTAGGGCTGCCGGAGATCAGGCTCCTCACGAATCAGGCGATGACCGAGAACCAAACGTTCTACCCGCGACATGGGTACGTCGAGACGGCCCGTGGCCGCCAGCATGGATACGACCGTGTCTTCTACGCCAAAAGGGTCGCCGCGCAGTAGATCGAATTCAGTTGTGCGATCGGCGACCTCGCTGCCAGCGACGGTCGGTCCGCGGGACCCACGACTGCATCGATGATCATCGCTCGGCCGGCGTGACGCCATTCGTCGTCGGCGGACCGTCGCATCGGATGATCCTCAGCTTTTCATCTCGGGCGATGGTCTGTGGCGAACGCAAAGGAATTCCATCCGCGGTAGACGGTGCATGGCGAGCGTAGTGTCACTTATGCACGGGTTCGAATTCGCTTGCTGACCGCGAGTGCCTTGCCCCTGCGGGCAGCGCGGAATGTCCCGCGGGTGTGGTCAGCTGACCGCCACTTCCGACCGGGGGACGTGCCATGTCAGAGGACCAAGTGTCCGAGGACCAACGGAGACGTTCCGACATTGGACGTGGTTCCCGGGTCGACGTGGCGGAAGCACTACGCGACGTCGCGCGGTCGCTGGAGTCCGAACCCGATCTCCATCACTTGGTGGATGGCATCGTCGCCGCAGTGATTGAGACCGTGCCAGGCGCCGAAGCCGCCGGCGTGTCGCTGTGGAAGGACAAAGTCCTGCTCACCGTCGCCGCGACCAATGACCTCGTGACGCAAGTCAACGCGCTCGAGCATGCACTCGACGAGGGCCCCTGCGTGCAGGCCGTCGCCGAAGAGCGCAGCTACCGCATCGACGACCTATCGACCGATGTGCGCTGGCCACGGTTCGCGGCCGCAGCTAGCGCGCACGGCGTCAGGTCGATGCTCGGCTACCGACTGTTCACGAGCGGCCGAAACCTGGGGGCCTTGGATCTGTACTCGTTGAAACCGCACGCGTTCGACGCAAGGGCCGAAGTCATTGGGGAACTGTTCGCCGCGCACGCCGCCCTAGCGCTCATTGGTTCCACTCAGCAGGCCGATTGGCAAATCGCGCTTGGTGCCCGAGACCTCATAGGCATGGCAAAGGGAATCTTGATGCACCGCGAACGCATCACCGACGACAGGGCCTTCGCCCTTCTCGTCACCACGTCCCAGAAGGCTGGCATCAAGGTCCACGATCTGGCCCAATGGCTCGTCGACGAATCGAACGGAACGGCGCGCCGGAAGAGCTGAAGGCGGCACGATTGCTGCCAAAGCACCACCGAGCGTCTCCCAGCCTCTAGAGGGGCCGCCCGTGTGCCCACTACGGTTCGAATTTGCGCGCGTGAGGAACACAGAATTATCCGAACTTCGTTCCCACGTTGCGCCGCGTCTACGCGGACGCGCGGACGAAAATATATAGTGCGACTTTTGAAGTATTAACTTAGTGAAATGAAATATGGCAATGTCTTGACCGTTAGCGGAATTTCGTGACTGGTGGGCTCGTCTTGCTGGACCACGTTGCGACGGCTTCTTGTCGACGCATTTGCGCCAGCCGTGAGTTTTCGTTCATCCGCGCCCGTGATCAGCCCGCCAAGGCGGATCCCAGGCGCAAGGCTGCGGCTAACGTGTGTCCGTGGCCATGAAAAAGTCCTCACTGGTGGCCAAGTAGAAGTCCCCTCTGGTGGCCAGATAAAAGTCCCCACCCCGTGTTCGTCGTGTCGATCAGGAACTGCGGGCCCCGATGGTGACGGTGAAGGTGCCAACCACACACCACCACCACCGGGGAGTTCCATTGAAGTCTGCGAAGGACCGCATGGACATCATTTCTGCCTACCAACAAGTCGGGTCGTACCGAGCCGCCGCCGAGCTCTGCAGTACCACCCCCAAGACCGTCAAACGCGTCGTCGAGAAGTTCGAAGCCGGTGATGACGCACCACCGCGGGCCGCACGAGGCCACAACTACGACGCGGTGGCCGAGCTGGTCGCCGAACGGGTCGAGAAGTCGCAAGGTCGGATGTCGGCCAAGCGGATGCTGCCCATCGCGAAGGCCGCCGGCTACGACGGGTCCGCCCGCAACTTCCGCCGCCTCGTCAACACGGCGAAGACGTTGTGGCGCAATGAACATCACCGAGGACGTCGCCCCGCGGTGTGGTCGCCGGGTGAGTATCTGGTGATCGACTGGGCCCAAGCCGCGCCGGGATTGTTCTTGTTCTGCGCGGTGTTGGCGTTCTCCCGGTGGCGCTTCGTCGCATTCGCCACCGATCAGAAGGCGTCGACGACGCTGGCGCTGATCGCCGAAGCCTTCGGGGCGATCGGTGGTGTGACAGCCCGGGTATTGGCCGATCGGATGGCGTGCCTCAAGGGTGGTGTCGTCGCCAACGTGGTGATCCCTACCGCCGAATACGTCCGGCTGGCAGGCCATTACGGCTTCGCCCCGGACTTCTGCCACGCCGATGACCCGCAGTCCAAGGGTGTCGTGGAGAACTTGTGCGGCTACGCCCAACGCGACCTAGCAGTGCCCATGCTCACCGAGGCCAAGATCGCTGGCGTGCGGGTGGACCTACGGTCGGCCAACGCCGCGGCGAAGGCCTGGTGTGTGGAGGTCAATGCCGCCGTGCACTCGGAGATCTGCGCAGTACCCGACCAGCGGCTCCTGATCGAACGCGACCTGTTGCGGCCGCTGCCGTCTCTACGGCTTCGGATCGGGGCGCCCTCGGTCATGCGCAAGGTCGACCGGTTGTCGTGTGTCCGGTACGCCTCGGCCCGCTACTCGGTGCCCACCCGACTGATCGGCACGAGCGTGGCCGTCGTCGTCGATCACGGTGCGCTGTGCATCGTGGAACCCGCGACCGGGGTAATCGTGGCTGAGCACGAACTCGGTGCCCCCGGGTCCGCCTCGGTCCTCGATGACCACTACGACGGGCCCCGCCCAGCACCCAGCCGCGGCCCGCGGCCCAAAACAGCTGTCGAGCAACAGTTCTGTGCACTCGGCGAGGATGCCGAAGCGTTCCTGGTCGGCGCGGCGGCGATCGGCAACACCCGCCTGGGCTCGGAACTGGAAGTCTTGCTCGGGTTGGGTGCCGCGCACGGCACGGACGCCTTGATCGGGGCGTTGCGCCGGGCGGTGGCATTCCGGCGGTTCCGTGCTGCCGACGTGCGCTCCATCCTGGCTGCCGGCGCGGGAACACCTCAGCCCCGCACCGCCGGGGACGCGTTGATCCTGGATCTACCCCTCGCCCCGACCCGGTCCTTGGATGCCTACACGGTCACGCCGGCCGCCGATCGCGGTGTCACGTCATGACCACCGCGCCCGCCAAACTCACCAAACCCGTTGCACCGCAATCGGTGCCAGTCCTGGCGGCCGACCTGGACGCCGGGTTGCGACGGCTCAAACTGGCCGCGATCCGGCGCACCGCACCCGAGGTGCTGCTGACCGCGAAGACTCAACGCTGGACACCCGAGGAGGTGTTGCGGACTCTAGTCGAAACCGAACTGGCGGCGCGGGATGCCTCCAACGTCGTCAACCGGCTCAAGGCCGCCGGCTTCCCGGTCACCAAGACACTCGACGCGTTCGACGTGGCCGGATCCTCGATCCAACCGAAGGTCTTCGCCTACCTATCAAGCCTGGAATGGATTCGCACACAACAGAACCTGGCGATCGTCGGCCCCGCCGGCACGGGTAAGTCGCACACCCTCATCGGACTGGGGGTCGCAGCAATCCACGCCGGGCACAAGGTCCGCTACTTCACCGCCGCGGACTTGGTGGAAACCCTCTACCGCGGCCTGGCCGACAACACCGTCGGCAAGATCATCGAATCCCTGCTGCGCGTCGACCTGATCATCCTCGACGAACTAGGCTTCGCCCCGCTCGACGACACCGCAACACAGCTGCTGTTCCGGCTCGTCGCCGGCGCCTACGAACGCCGATCCCTAGCCATCGGCTCGCACTGGCCATTCCAAGAATGGGGCCGATTCCTGCCCGAGCAGACCACCGCCGTCAGCATCCTCGACCGACTCCTGCACCACGCCACCGTCGTCATGACTGACGGCCAGTCCTACCGCATGAAGGACGCCCAACACCGGAAGGAGAACCCACAACCAACCTAAGAGAATCACCGCACGGGGTGGGGACTTTTATCTGGCCACCAGCGGGGACTTCTACTTGGCCATTGACAACGTGATCCTCTCTCCTCCGGTTCCTAGTCCGCTGGTGCAGTGGACCGGGTTGCGGCGTCGGCAATTTGGCGGCAATCGTCGGCAGTGACGGCACGCGCTGGGAGACTCGCGAGAGACGCCGTGCCCTACGTCGCGATCAAGCAAATACGTCGGTTTGCCAGATCCTCCGTGTACAACGAGGGTGGTGCCGCTTCCTTCAGGTTGGGTTGACTCGACTTTGCAGATCGCTCGTTAACTGGCGGATATTGACGTATGCGCTCGAACCGTATGACGGTCGTCCGTGCGTGGGTTACGCTTCAGTGACAACCCTTAAAAAGCCAAGGGATTTCGATCTTGAAGTTAAGGGTGAGATCACTTTGAACGTTTCAGCACGAGCCAATCGTTTTACCGAGCCGCGCGACATCGGTCGGTCCGACCACGGAACGAGCCAGGCCCCCACGGGCTTGTTGCCGCATCTGCGGTGGGAGTTGGAACAAGTCATGTCGCGAGTGCGACCGGCGGATCTGTCCGGCGCTGAGATCGCCGCGCTACTCGTCGTGCTCGCGCCCGCCCACTGCCGTGTCATCGGCGGACCAGCCAGCCGGCCAGGCCTGCCCGTCTCCGGGACCCGCGGCTAATAGTCGACGCCTGAGTTCGCTCAAGAGCGAGTCGACCGACGCTCCGCTTAGGTCCCCGGTCAGTGTCGTCAGTTCCACCACCCCTACCTCGGTGCTGCTGAGGTACCCCGCTGCCACCAGGGCCTCGACCGGAGACCGGCCGTAAGCGCGGGCGAGCGCGACTACGGCCTCGGCACGTGGCGTGATGCTGCCACGTTGCCATCGCGAAATGCTGGACTGATCGATGCCCGCCGCGGCGGCTATCTCTTTCTGGGCTGCGTTGCCCGTCACCGTCACCACGTACTGCCACCACGTCACCTGAGCGGTCTTGCCTTTGTCTGGCACGGCGCGCTCGAGAGCGGCGGTGGGGAGTTTGGGTTGTCTCGGCGGCATGCTGCCCTAACTCCGTAGTCGGGAATACCCCGCCGCGGGGTGGCGCACGGCATTCGCATCGAACATCTGTGACGAGGTCGTGAAACCATAACATGCTGATTTGCATGAATGCATGCATGAATGTATGGTGACATGCATTACGCCAGGACTGGCAAAGAGACGGAGGACACGGGTTCGCGACCCCATCGTCGCGACAGCCATCGGTGTAGCTGGCGTCTCACGCCACCACTTGAAGAATCCCGGCTCTCGGAGCCCGGAAGTCTCCACCCAATAGCCAGAAATCAGGAATGACATGAAGAATTCTCTGTACCCAATCGCAACGGGCGTCGCCATCGCAGGTGCCGGAGCCGCCTTGGTATTCGGCGGCGGTGCCGCGCAGGCCGCGCCTGCGCTGAGTTCCGCCTCGAGCCCGTCCTGCCTCACGTGGGTCGGCTGTTCGTCGCACACCAATAACGTGGTCGGTTCCACGACCTTGGCGCTCTCCTCGAACACGCCTTCCCCAAATGCGTTGATCGGCGCCGGCTTGGGCGGTCAGCCGCTCTACGGCGTCATCGGCATCGCAGGCACGATCCCCATCGTCAACATCTTCGTCGCCAACGGCACCAACGGCGCAGCGGGCACCGGTGCCAACGGTGGCAACGCAGGATTGTTGATCGGCTACGGCGGCACCGGCGGGTCCGGCACCGCGCTACTGCCCGGAGGTAACGGCGGCAACGGAGGGTTGCTGTTCGGCGGCGGTGGCAACGGCGGGGTCGGCGGTGTCGGCACTGTTGGCGGGAATGGCGGAAACGCTGGCTTCCTGGCGCTGTTCGGCAGCGGCGGGAACGGCGGGGCCGGCGGGATCGGTGCAGCCGGCGGTAACGGCGGCAACGCGGGCACGCTGGGGCTGTTCGGCCACGGCGGCAATGGCGGACTCGGCGGGGCAGGCAGTACGGGTACGAGTACAGCCCCGACTCTGCTGGTCGGCAGCACGAGCAATACGAGCAGAGTCACGACATTCGCCGCGGCGGCATTGCCCGCCACCGGCGCCGACGGAGTGAACCCGGTGCCGAGCGGCCCTGCGGGGATCGACGGCGCAGCAGGTGCAACCGGCACGGTCAGCGGTGGCAACGGTGTAGCGGGGACTGACGGTAACGGCGGCGGCGCCGGCGGTGCCGGCGGTGCAGTGGCTGGCACGGCACCCCTTGCGACGGGTGGCATCGGCGCTGCTGGAGGCAACGGCACGGCAGGCTCCAACGGCGGGGCAGGCGGCGCGGGTGGCGCAGCGTCCACTACCGGCACCAACGGGGCTGCCATCGGTGGCGCTGGCGGCGCCGGCGGAAACGGCGGAACAGGTAATACCAACGGCGGCGCAGGCGGTGCGGGCGGTGCAGGAGTCAGCACCACTGGAGTAGGTACCGGCGGGGCCGGTGCCAACGGTGGCGACGGCGGAATCGGGGCAGCGGGTCAGCAAGGCGCGACCGGTGCGGCCGGTGTCGCAGGCACCAACGGGGTCGACGGCACGGTCGTCGGCGCGAGTGGCACAAACGGCGGTGCCGCAGGTGCTGGAGGAAACGGTGGCAGCGGCGGGCTATTCGGTCGCGGTGGTGCTGCAGGTAATGGCGGCGCCGGAGGCGCCGGCGGAAGCGGTGGCGTCGGACAGGCCGGTACTGCCGGCGGTGACGGCACTGCTGGCGGCACGGGCGGCACGGGCGGTAACGGCGACGCGGGTGGCAATGGCGGCGTCGGCGGCGCAGGCGGTGCTGGCACGGGTGCAGGCGGCACTGGCGTCGGAGGCGCGCGAGGACTCGGCGGCTCAGGCAATACCGGCGGTCCGGGCGGCGCCGGAGGTGTCGGTGGTGCAGGCGGTGCAGGCGGAGTCGGAGGCGCCGGCGCTGCAGGTGGTGCGGGCGGAGTCGGAGGAGCCGGCGCTGCAGCCGGTAAGGCCGGCGGAGCCGGATTGTTCGGCAGGCGCGGAGCCGCCGGTTCGGCGGGTAGCGCTGGGGCCACCGGTGTCAACGGCGCAGCAGGCGCAAGCGGGGCCTCAGGCCATGCAGGCGCCAGCGGTGCCGCAGGCGCTGCGGGCACCGCAGGTGCCAACGGCACCGCAGGCGCCGATGGGGCGCAGGGCGCCTCGTCATAAAACGCAGTAGGCAGTGGTCAGTTGAATGATCCTGCTGTTCACGTGGGGGCGTCGGCCATGCCGGCGCCCCCACGTCATGCGCATGTTCACGTGCGATCGACGCAGCAATCAGAACGGAAGCCGATGACAGTCTTAGACGGTGTACGCCCGGCGGTCGCCGTGGAGACCAGCGCGTACCCCCGGATCAGTGCGGAGACGACGTCGGTCGACGACGTGGGTCGGCTGTTGTTGCACTGCGCCGATCGGCCTGGGTTGGTAGCAGCGGTCAGTGCATTCCTCGCCCAAGCGGGGGCAAACATCATTTCGCTGGACCAGCATTCGACGGCGCAATCCGGTGGGACGTTCATGCAGCGCACCATCTTTCACATGCCCGGACTGCCGACCGCGCGGCACGCGCTACAGCGCGACTTCGGCCGGCAGGTCGCCTCACGGTTCGGCATGGATTTCCGGCTCACCGAGGCAGTCACGCCCAAACGGGTGGCGATCATGGCGTCCAAGGACGACCACTGCCTCCTCGACCTGCTGTGGCGCAACCGGCGCGGCGAATTGGACATGTCGGTTGTCATGGTGCTGTCCAACCACGCTGACCTCGCCGAACAGGTCCGCCCGTTCGGCGTCCCGTTCCTGCACGTGCCTGCGACGAAGGAAACCCGGGCGCTCGCCGAACGACGTCAACTCGACGCACTCCGCGACAAGGTGGACCTGGTGGTCCTCGCCCGCTACATGCAGATCGTCAGCCCTCGATTTCTCGCCGAGGTCGGCTGCCCCCTTATCAACATCCATCACTCATTCCTGCCCTCTTTCGTAGGTGCGGCACCGTACCGGCGTGCCAGGGAGCGGGGCGTGAAACTCGTCGGGGCAACGGCTCACTACGTCACCGAAGATCTCGACGAGGGGCCGATCATCGAACAGGACGTCGTGCGCGTGGACCATCGTCACGGGATCGCCGACCTGACCCGTCTCGGCGCTGACGTCGAGCGTGCCGTGCTCTCTAGGGCAGTTCGATGGCACTGCGAAGACCGGGTCATCCAATACGGCAACCAGACAATCGTCTTCTAGCGCTTCCGTCGGGTTCGCATTCTCCGACCGTCCGCGTGCCGAGAATCTTTCTTTTCGCAATTAGTCAGCCAACCCTGGTCGCTTGCCGAACAGAAGTTAACAGTGTTAAATTCTGTCCCGTGAGGTTGCGAGGGGGCCATGACTACCTTGCGTCCATCGCGGCGGACAGCTCCGCCTTATTCGGCATCGCCGCCGACTTCGACCTTGCACTGCCGGTTCCCACTTGCCCAGGTTGGACGCTGCACGATCTCGTCGAGCACGTGTCGGGGGCGAATCGTTGGGTCAGCCACTGTGTTTCCTCGGGATTGACTCCTCAGGAGCGCATCCTGCCCTCGGGTCCTTCGGAACCGGAGTTGCTCGTCGACTGGGCGTGGGAGTCGGTCGACGAGCTGTTGGACGTGCTTGTCGCGACGCCCACCGACGAGTTGGTGTGGACCCCGATCCGCGGCGCTCTCGGCAGCGTCGGAGAAGCCATCGAACCACCACTGGCGCTCGACGGTATCGACGAGTACGCCGAGGAGTTCCTGCCACTGATGCTGCTTGGGGTCGGCGTACCACCCGTAACCGCAGTGTTGCTCTCGCCCAACGACATCGACGAGACGCGGACGTTGTCGTTGCTCCCCGCCGGTGATGACAACGACCGATGTGCGCCCACGGTCGAACTCAAAGCATCCGCTTCCGATTTGTTGCTGTGGATGTGGAATCGGGCGCCGGACGGCGCGCTGAAGGTCAGTGGCGACGATGCCGTCGTGCAGTGGTGGAGGGGTTTGGCGATCTAATGAGACTTGGAACGAACCACGCGTTTCAACTGCCCCCCGATCGCACGTCTGCGCAAGTGTGATCGAAGACTCCGACTGGGTGAAGCGCACGTCGAACTCGCTGTTGTTCACCGACCCGAAGGAGATGGCCGAGCACATGGCCGTGCTGCGTGATGCGGGTGTCCGCAACGTCGTGCCATGGATGGGCGTTGGCGGCGTGGCTAGAGAACACGTCTTGCGTTCCATGCGGCCGTTCGCCGAACAGGTCATGCCGAAGTTTGCGGACTAGCCGGATGAAGCAACTCCGATACGGTGAACTCGACCGCAGTGTCGTCGTTGCCGCTGCCATGCGCCTCGCCGAGAGAAGCGGTGTCCGCAGCGTCACCGTGCGCGCGCTGGCAACCGAACTGGGCCTGTCGACGACTGCGATGTATCGATACGTGGACGGGAAGGCTGAACTCCTCAACCTCATCGCCGAGACCACGCTTTCCACGGTCGAGCTTCCGGAGTCTGGTCCGTGGCAGCAGCGGATCCGTGTGTTTGCGAACAGCGCGCGACAGGCGATGCTCCGCATCGATGGCATCGCCGACGTCTTGCAGACCCACCCAGCGAAAGGTGCAGCGCAGCAAGTGGATGCGCTCATGCAGCAACTTGTCGTCGATGCGGGCGTGCCGCCGGCTCAGCGTGAGTCGGCGCGCGTTCTGCTGATGATCTTCGTCATGGGCTCGGTGTCGTTCGAACAGGCCATCGACGGATTGCCCCATCAGCTGACCGTCTCCCCGGATGCTCGCTTCGCGCAGGGGCTCGACGTGCTGATAGCCGGGCTCGAATCGATGTGAGCATCCTTCTCGTTCATGGCGTCGGCGGTCGGCCGCGCTCCTGGGACATGGTCCTCGAGCATCTGGATGAAGCCGGACAGTCGGTAGCCCACGTCGCCAACGACGTCGTGCGGCGAGATCCCGGTTCCCACGTCATCGTCGGCCACTCGTTCGGCGGAATGGCCGCTCAGGAGATCGCGCTCGAAGAACCAGCCCTGGTTCGCGGTCTCGTCCTCGTCAGCACGATCCCCGGTGCAACACGCAGGGTCGGCGAGATCAACCGTGCACTGGCCGACGACGTCGAAACACGGGGACTGGACGACGTGGCAAGGGGTTTCGCCCCGGGCAGGCTAGAGGTGGACCCGCACCTCGGCGCCGCGTTCGTCGCCGACATGCTGACTGCCGGAGCGACCTCGGTGTGTGCCGCGTTGCGTGCCATCGCCAACTGGGACGCCACCGACCGACTGCCAGCGCTGCGCTGTCAGGCGATCGTGATGTCCGGGGATGCGGAAGCAGACCTCGACAGGCAAGAGCTTCTTGCGCAACTGATTCAGGCCAGGTTCGAGGTGCTCGGCAACACGGGTCACCTCGCTCCGTGGGAGGCGCCAGAACGCGTTGCGCGAGCCATTACCGAGATGAACGAGACGAGATGACCATGGTGAATCCGCAACAAGCCGAGGCCTCCGCAGAACCTCTGCGGGTTGTGCAGTGGTCGACGGGAAACGTCGGTCGACGAGCTTTGCAGGCCATCATCGATCTGCCCCACCTGCACCTCGTGGGAGTGCACGCCTTTGGCGCCGCGAAGATCGGCAAGGACGCCGGGGAACTCGCCGATCGCGCGCCAACTGGTGTCATCGCGACGGACGACGTGGCGAAACTCCTTGAACTGCAACCTGACTGCATAAGCTACATGCCCGTCACGATCGACTACGGCCTCGTGGCAGACTTCCTGCGGGCGGGTATCAACGTCGTCACCACTGGCGACTTTCTCACCGGTTCCTACCACGCCAGGGAACGCGCACAGCTCGACGAGGCCGCCCGTCACGGCGGCGTCACCTTCCTCGGAACGGGCTTCGAACCAGGGTTCGTCAACCTCACCGCCGGGTTTCTCACCGGCGGGTGTCGGCGGGTCTACAGCGTGAGTCTGGTTGAGACACTGGACTGTACGACGTATCCCGTCGCTGCCGCCTGGCGGGTGATGGGTTTCGGAAGGCCTCTGCGGGATCGGTGCGTGCGGCTCACTCCCGAGACGTCGCCGTATGGCTTGGCCTACTTCGAGACGCTGGATCTCATCGCCGCAATGATCGGCGCCGAACTCGAACACAAGGAACTGGTCGTTGAGCAGGCGACTGCCACCAAGGACCTCGAACTTGGCTGGGCCCGCTACGAGCAAGGCAGTGTCGCGGGCCAGCGCCGCACGTACCGAGGGTTCGCCAATGGTCGGTGCCTCGTCGAACTAGCGCTGTGCTGGACCATGAGCAGCGATTCCCTCGACCCGCAATGGAATGACCCAGAGGGCTTTCGGATCGAGATCGAAGGTGAGCCGCGAGTCGAGGCCACGATCAAGTACACGCTGCCGCATGTCGAGGGACTCTCGGAGGAAAAGGACACGATGAGCCTGCTCATGGTGAGCACCGCGATGACGGCGCTGCACGCGATCCCGGCAGTCTGCGCAGCGGCACCGGGCGTCGTCGCGATGTCCGAACTGCCCCCAACGGGGGCACCCCATACCGTGGTCTAGGGGATCAACGCCTGGCGCGCAGACCCTCCACGACCGCGACGAGCGCCGCGCTGGTCTGCACCCGCGCCTCCTTCGGGTTCTGGTGCGCCGCAACGGATAACGCTGCACCGTTGACGAGAATGAGAAGTAGCTCGGCCAACGTTCGAACGGGTTGATCTACCAGGATCCCGAGCGCCGCCGCCTCGGCGAGAGGCGCCTCGATTCCTCGAAGTCCTCGTTGCTCCTCGAGGTGCTGCCATCGCTCGATACCGAATACCGCATGCCCGTCGATCAACAAGGCTTGTACGTCTCGCGATCGCGACGTGATTTCGAGGAATGCGCTCATCGACGTCGCTAGCCGGGCGAGTGGGTCGGGTTCGTCGGACAAAAGTGGTGCGAGTTCGTCGACGAGCCGCGCCTGCACCTTTGCGAAGACGGCGACGAACAGTTCCTCGCGGTCCTTGAAGTGGTGGTAGAACGCGCCGCGGGTTCCGACACCTGCGCGCTCGACGATGTCGGCCGTGCTGGTCGCGAAGAAACCCTTTGAGGCCCAGAGAGTGCGCGCGGACTCGATCACTGCGTCGCGGGTGGCTTCTGCCTGAGCTTGACGTGTCATGACTGTGCTACCGTACCTTCACATGCAGCCTGCATGTGAACTTGTTGGGATGAGCTGGGGGTGGCCGTGAGCCAAGTCGCTGAGTACGAGGCGGAATCCTGGACGCTGTTCGAACAGTTCAACGAGGCCGTCTCCTTCGGGCCGCCCTCGCCATACCCCGAATTTCACCGCCTGCGCGCCGAGGCCGCCGTGCACCCGGCCATGCCACACCTGGGAGTCACCGAGCAGACGCCCGGTCAACCAAAGACGTTCAGCGTCTACGGATATGACGCGGCGACGACGGTCCTGCGCGACACCGAGACCTACAGCAACATCGCCTACAAACCGATGATCGGCGACGTGATGGGACGCACGCTCATCGAGATGGACCCGCCGGAACACCGGGGCTACCGCATGATGCTGCAGCAGTCCCTCTCACCCAAGGCGATGGTGGCATGGAAGGCGGAACTGGCAGAGCCACTTGCCACCGAGATGGTCGGCGCGATCCGGGATCGCGGTCGGGCCGACCTCGTCCGCGACCTGCTCTTCGCATTCCCCATGCGCACCTTCGCCGCGATGCTCGGGCTTCCGGCAGAACAGTTCCCCGTCTTCCATCGCCACGCGATCGAGGTCATCGCGGCGACGAGCGACATGGCCAGGGGCCACGCCGCAGCGGCTGCGCTAGGCAGGATGATCGGTGAGGTTCTCGACGCGCGACGGCAGACGCCCCAGGACGACCTGATCTCGGTACTGGCGGAGGCCACACACGACGGGCAACGCCTCACCGACGAGGAGATCTTCTCCTTCCTACGATTGCTTCTGCCTGCGGGTGCGGAGACGACGTACCGGTCGTCGTCCTCGCTGTTGTTCGCGCTGCTAACCCAGCCCGACCAACTCGCGATGGTTCGCGAAGACCCAGAACTGCTCGGCCCGGCGATGAACGAGGCCTTCCGATGGGAGACCCCGCTGCTGTTCTCCCCGAGACTGGCCGTCCAGGACTCGGTGCTCGATGGGGTCGAGATCCCTTCGGGCTCTTCGGTGATGGTCATCCTCGGTGCGGCGAATCGCGACGCGACCCGATGGCCCGACCCCGACCGGTTCGACCTCACCCGAGAGCGCAAAGGCCACCTGGGGTTCGGCCACGGCGCCCACCTCTGCATCGGTCAGCACCTGGCGAAGATGGAAACCGAGGTGCTGGTCCGAACCCTGTTGGATGGTCTTCCTGGGCTGCGGCTCGATCCCGATGCTGCGCGACCTGCCATCGTGGGAACCTTGCTGCGCTCACCCGCCCGGCTCGACGTCGTTTGGGAGGCGTGAGATGGCACGGGTACGCGTCGTGCAATGGACCACGGGAATCGTTGGCGCATCCGCGGTCCGCGCGATCCTCGACGATCCGCGGCTCGAGCTCGTCGGGGTCTTCGCCCACGGCGCGGACAAGGTCGGCAAGGACGCGGGCGCGTTGGCTGGCCGCCCCGATACCGGGGTACTGGCGACCGACGACGTAGCCGCGCTGCTCGCACTGAAGCCCGATTGTGTTGTGTACATGCCACATTGGCCCGAGGTGGACGTCCTCGAACGCATCCTTCTGGCAGGCATCAACGTGGTGACTACGGCACGCCTGGTCAGCGGTGAGCACTACCCCGACGACGCGGGCGCGCGGCTTCGGGCGGCCGCAGTGACGGGCGGCGTCACGCTCGTCGGCACGGGCATGAACCCGATGTACGTCCCTAGCCTCGCCCTGGCCTCGACGGCCATGTGCCGCGACGTTCAATCGATTCGAGTCACCGAATCGCTCGATTGCGTCGGATACGCCAGCGCACAGATGTGGGAGGGCTACGGATTCGGCGGTCCCCCCGACACGGACAGGCTTCGTGAAATCCAGTGGGAGGCCGAACCCGATTACCGTGAGGCGCTCGACCAGCTAGCGCAGGGGATCGGGCTGGAAGTCGACGACTACGACCTTGCGGTGGACTGCGCGGTTGCCGTCGATGACCGCGACCTGGGCTTCATGCTGATCGACGCAGGAACGGTGTGCGGCACTGACGCGACCTGGACCGGCAGCAGCGAAGGCACTCCGATCGTCGAGATGCGGACGATCTGGACGCTCGGAAGCATTTTCGGGGCGCCGCAGGAACCCGAGTGGAAGTTGCTGAACGGCTACCAGATCGACGTCAAGGGTGAGCCGAACGTAAGGGTGAAGCTGTCCTTCCGGCCCGACGACTTCATGAACTTCGACATCGGCACGACGACGGCGATGCCCGCCATCAATGCCGTGACGGCAGTCGTCGCGGCGCCCAGCGGGGTTCTGTCCGTATCGGAGCTGCCCATCGTCACCGCGCGCGGCAAGGTTCGAAGGCTGGCGAGTCCTCAAGCTGCGCGCTGATGCATGTCGAAAGGACGCAGTTCGTTGCCGTCCACGACTGCGACGATGGGGCCCAAGCGCGCTTCGGCACGCTCGAACACCCTGGCTCGTTGTCCGGAGTCGTCGACGTCCGCCGCGATCGCCATGACCTCGGAGTTCTTGTTGCCGTGCAGGATTCGTGCCAACGGCGCCGGAGTTGGCGCCGTCACGACCACGCGTACGCCATAGGTCAATAGTCGCAGGGCCAAGCGGTATCCCTCGTCGGAGTCCGCGTGCGTGATCAGGACGACGTCACCGCGCTCCGCGGCGGTCCAGCGGCGGTTGTGCATGTCATCGGTTCGGCTCATGTCACCAGTTGACGCGTCGAAGCTAGGGCGGTCCCATCAAGCGGCTGTGCCTCTCATCAGAGTCCGCGATCGCGATGCTCAAGCGGTCTCGAGCCGGCTAGTCACCGGGAGTCACGACGATAGGGACCTCCAGGTGTCGCAGGATCCTGGCAGCGGTCGAGCCGATGAAGAGGCGGCGAGGAGGCGCGAGCCGACTGGAACCCAGCATCAGCAGATCGCCATCTTCCCAATCGAGGCCTTCGACGGCGGCCTCGACGGTCTCGCCGTCGGCGACTACGGCGGTGACGTCGGCGCCCTCCGGCAGGGCCGCCTTGGCGGACTCGAGCGCTGCGTGGGCATGTTCGCGGGCGGCCTCGAAACCGGCCTCGCCGTGTTTGTCCAGTGCAACCAGCGACACCAGCCGCAGTGGCGCCCCCGTCGCCTTGCTCGCCCGCACGGCGGTTTCGAGCAGGCGAGCCGCGCCGGGGCGATCACCTATCGCGCACGTGACGCTTCGCACCTGCTTCACGTCGGAGTCTCGGGTGCCTCGCGGAGCGACCGCGACCGGAACGGGTGACGAGTGCAGCAGGTCGTCGACGAACGAGCCCAGCGTCAAGCTGCCCGCCAGGCCACCGCCCGATCCGCCGACCACGATTGCCTCAGCGCCGAGCCGAACGGCCTCCTCGCCCAGTGCTTCGGCGACCGATTCCGCGACGATCACCTCGCCGTGGGCCGCGACGTCGTCCGGCACGAGGCGCTTCGCCTCCTCTAGCCACTCAGAGCCCTGTTCGGCGAGCACCTCGTGGAACTTGTCGGACGTCAGCCGGTGAACGGTCACGTCGTCGGCTGCCAGGACCATCCGCAGTTCCAGGTCGGCGCCGAGAGTGCGGGCGAGCCGAACTCCGAGCGCAACGGCGTCGGCCCCACCGTTTGTCGCGAGATACCCTACGACGAGCTTCACTTCGGCTCACCGGCCTTGCCGTGTTCGACGTGGGGGATGGGCGTGCCCTCTTCTGCCAGGGTCTCCTCTTCGATCTTCATCGTGAGCGGTGTGCGCAGACCCTTGGTGACGTACACCAGCAGCACGAGCCCGATGACGAACCAGATCGCGCCGTAGAGAAGTGCGTCGAAGTGCAGGTTGATCCACAGCACCGCCGTCAGGCACATGCCGATGATCGGCAACACGATGTTGGTCAATATCTCGAACGGCGTCTTCCGCTTCTTCAATCTCACCGCGTAGTACAGGAGCACCGTCAGGTTGACGACGGTGAAGGCGATGAGGGCGCCGAAGTTGATCATCGCCGAGACGAATTCGAGCGTGAACCGGAATGCAAGCAGTGACACGACGCCGACGATGAGCACCGCGTGCAGCGGCGTCAGGAACTTCGGGTGGATGTAGGACAGGAACTTCGGGACGCGGCCCGTGCCGTTGCGGGCCATCACGTAGATCATCCGGGACACGCTGGCGTGCGAGGAGAGGCTCGACGCGAACATGGCAGCCAACGCCGACGAGACGAAGAGAATCTTGAAGAATTCGCCGCCCACCTTCAAGGCGAGCTCGGGCAGCGTGTCGTCGGTGACCTCGAAGCCTTCGAGCGTCGGGAAGGTGGCCTGGGCGAACCATGCTCCGAGCAGGAAGATCGCGCCCCCGATGAGCAGTGCAAGGACGATCGCCTTGGGAACGGTGCTCGGCGTCTTGGCCTCTTCGCTGTACATCGTGATCGCGTCGAAGCCGATGAAGGAGAAACACACCACCGTGGCGCCCGCGATCACCGCTCCCATGTCGACGCCCGCGTGATACAGCGGTTCGAGCGTCAGCGCAGTGCCCTGGCCCATGCCCTTGGTCAACGAGATGTACGCCAAGATGACGAACACCCCGATGAGCACGACCTGGAAGACGACGAGAATCCCGTTGATGCTCGACGTGCCCTTGATGCTCCAGCAGTTGAGCGCGGTGACGATCGCGACGTAGACGATGACGAATATCCACGACGGCGTGTCAGGGAAGAACGACTCGAAGTAGATTCGGCCGATGACCGCGTTGACCATGGGCAGCAGTAGATAGTCGAGCAACGAGGACCATCCGACGAGGAAGCCGACGTTGGGGTGGATCACCTCGGACGCGTATGTATAGGCCGACCCTGCCGACGGAAAGACTCGGGTCATCCGGCCGTAGCTCAGCGCGGTGAAGACCATCGCGATGAGAGCGACGAGGTAGGCGAGCGGAACGACCCCATCCGTCTCCTCCGACACGATGCCAAAGGTGTCGAAGACCGTCATGGGCGTCATGTAGCCGAGGCCGAGGCCGACGATGGCCCACAGTCCGAGTGACCGAGAAAGATGGGGTGTGCTGGTGGTTGGTGAGGTCTGTTGCACGCGAGAGCCTTTCACTCGATCGACCGGGTAGCTCACACGTCTCCCACGGGGGTGGCCGTCGGTTCCCAGACCGACACCCTATCCATCAGGACTCGACCTAGACGTGCGTTTCTGGCCATCGGCTGTCAACGCGCACGGCATCTGCTGCGGTAGCAACCGGTCAGATTGGAGCGTCGTCGCCGATCCACACCGTCTTGGCGTTCATGAACTCGCGCATGCCGAGGTCGGAGAGTTCGCGGCCGTAGCCGCTGCGCTTCACCCCGCCGAACGGTATCTCCGGGTAGCTTGTCGTGTTCCCGTTGATGAAGGCCATGCCGGATTGGACGTCACGGATGAAGAGTTGGCGTTCTTCTTCGTCCTCGGACCATAGGTTGGAGCCGAGCCCGTAGGGGTGACCGTTGGCGATCTCGAGTGCCTCCTCGATGGAGCCAACCGAGAACACTTGCGCGACAGGGCCGAACACTTCTTCGTGGTACATGTTCATGTCCGAGGTGATGTCGGTCAGGACTGTGGGTGGGTAGAACCAACCGGGGCCATCGGGTGCCTTGCCGCCGACGAGCGCCTTGGCTCCCTTGGCCAGTGCGTCGTCGACATAGGCCGCCACGTCGTCGCGGCCCGATTTGGTTGCCAGCGGACCGATGTCTGTCTTGGGGTCCATCGGATCACCCACCACGAGTGCGCCCATCTTGGTGACGAAGAGTTCGAGGAAGGCGTCGTAGACGTCGGCGTGGACGAAGAAACGCTTGCCGTTGATGCAGGACTGCCCGTTGTTCAGCGTGCGGGCCTTGACCGCGACGTCGGCGGCACGGTCGAGGTTGGTGGAGGGCATGACGATGAACGGATCCGAGCCACCGAGTTCGAGTACGACCTTCTTGATCTCGCTACCGGCGATGGTGCCCACCGACACCCCTGCAGGTTCGCTACCGGTCAGGGTGGCGGCCTTCACCCGATCGTCGCGCAGTACCTGCTCAACACGGCCCGAGGAGATGAGCAGGGTCTGGAAGACGTCTTCGGGAAAGCCCGCCTCGCGGAACAACTGCTCCATGTACAGCGCCGTCTGCGGCACGTTCGACGCGTGCTTGAGCAGTCCGACGTTGCCTGCCGTCAGCGCGGGCGCGGCGAATCTCATCGCCTGCCACAGTGGAAGATTCCACGGCATGACGGCGAGTACCGGACCAATCGGCTGATACGTCACGAAGGTCTTCTTGGCTCCGACACCGGCAGCATCGGCGGGCAGATCCGTCAGATACGCGGGACCGTGGGTGGCGTAGAAGCGCAGTCCGTGAACGGATTTCGCGACTTCCTGCTGCGCGGCGCGGTAGGTCTTACCCATCTCGGTGGTGATCAGCGCACTGACCGAGTCCGCTTGCTTCTCCAAGTGGTCGGCAGCTTGGCGTAGCCACCCGACTCGCTGTTCGATGGTGGTCAGTCGGTAGGACTCTGCGGCGATTGCAGCACGTGCGAGCTTGTCCTCCAACTGTTCCGGCGTGAGCTCGTCGAAGTTCTCGAGCACCTCGCCGGTGAGGGGGCTGACGGTTTGAATTGCCATGGTGATCAAAGCCTTTCGCGTAGTGCTTTGGTGACGGCCTCGCCGACCAAGCCGCCAGATGCCGGGTTCTGACCCGTGATGAGACGGCCGTCGACGACGAGTTTGGGTTGCCAAGGATCGGTCTGCTCGTACAGGGCGCCCTCCGCGCGCAGTGCTGTCTCCAGGTCGAAGGGAACGTCGTCGGCGGCGTATCCGTCCTCTTCGGCTTTGGTGAACGAGGTCAACTTGCGACCGCTCACCAGCGGCGTCCCGTCGTCGAGCTTCACACCGAGAAAGGCGGAAGGTCCGTGGCAGACGGCCGAAACGATCATTCCCGAGTTCCACGCGGCGATGACGGCGGCCTGCACCTCGGGGTTGCCGGTGATGTCGACCATCGGGCCGAGGCCACCGGGGGATGAAGATCGCGTCATAGTCGAGAACGTCGACCTCGGACAGCTTGCGGCTGTGTGCCAAGCGTTGGTATGCCTTGCTGCCGAGGAACGATGTCTGAACCGGGTCGTCCCCGTCGAACCCGTCTTCGGGTGGCTTCCCGCCCAACGGCGATGCGAACTCCAAGGCGACGCCTGCTTTGTCGAACACATCGAAGGGATGGGCGATCTCGGGAAAGAAGAAGCCCGTGTGCCGCTTGTTCGGACCAATCTCGGCGGCGTTGGTGGCAATGCACAAGACGTAGGGAACTGCCATGTCGATCTCCTCTGAATCCGTTTCGTGTCCGGCCGTCGCACGCCTCAGCTCGTGGTCGTCAGCCTTCGAGCCTTGCTCTGCAGTGTGGCCAACGCCTCGATGAGATATGTCCGGAACACCGGATGGTTCTCGCTCATCGGGAAGTGACCGATGCCCTTCATCTCGATGAAGGCCGCGTTGCGGATTTGCGATGCTGTACGGGCGCTGTCGCCGGGCGTCGTCAGGTAGTCGTAGTCACCGGTGAGCATCACCACTGGGCACTGGTCGCCGTCGATCTCCGACAGCTTCTCGCGCAGGTCGTGATCGACGGAGTAGAAGTACAGGTCGCCCTTGAAGGCCTCCGAGCCCTGGCTGTAGTAGAACCAGGTCTTCCAGCGATCGGCGTCAGGAGACTGCGGAGCCATCAGGTCCCACACTCCGCTGGCACAGACCTGCGCAGCGTTGGCGTGCGGGTGCTGCCACCAGTCGAGGTAGAAGCCCGGCGAATAGTCGGCGCCCTCGACGGGAATGACGCCTGCGAACCGGTCGGGACGGCGAAGCGCCAGTTGCAACGCGATGTTTCCGCCGAACGAGGAGCCCATGAAGATCGGGTTCTCCAACTCGAGCGCATCGACCAGCGCCACGATGAAGTTCGCGTAGTGGTCGGCCGAAAGACGGTATTCCTCGGTCCACCACTCCGTGTTCTCCGGCGGGTCGGACTTGCCATGCCGGGGCAGGTCGTAGGCGATGACGCGGTAGTCCTTGGTGATCTCCTCGTCTTCGAGCAGCCCGCGCCATTGGTGGTTGTGGCATCCGGCGGTGTGCTGGCAGACCAGCGGTTGACCGGTGCCGTTCTCGAGGTAGAAGACCTTGTACTGCAGACCGTCGACGTCGACGTCCACGTAGTGTCCCGTGACGGGGGAGATCTTGCTCATGGGTTGACCTTTCGGGTTGGTGGGATGACTAGACCGGCACGCCGACGACGCGCAGGAGTTCGATCTGACGGGTGACGCACCGCAGGTTCTGCATGAGCACGAGGACGTCGCCCTCTAGCTTCATGTCGCGCTGAAAGCTCGCCGCCCAGATTCCGTGGTACATCGGGGCGGGGAGCAGAACCCCGAAGTTGCGCCAGGTGTCCGCGCTGGCCTTGATGGCGAACTGGTAGGCGACGTCGAGCGGTCCGGGGTTGACGGCGATGTCGACGATCTTGCCGCGGTCGAGCTGGACGACGAAGGTGTGCGTCTCCATGTCGAGGAGGTACGAGCAGGTGAAGTACTTGCCGTGCGCAGAGATTTCGGGGTCGGCGTTGTTGGCCTCGGTGAGCGCGGCGACCCACTCGGCGACGGGCGGGGCAGCGGTGCTGAGCGTCATGAAACTTCCCTTCGGTGATGGCGGTTGGTATGCCGTCAATGACACGTCGGGAGTAGATCGATCGTCCAATACCTGTCGACAACCGACCGATAGGCAACAACTAATGGTGTCGTTTGCGCTGGTCAGCTAGCCTCAAGAGGTGTTGCCTCAGCTTGATCTGCGTCTGCTGAGCTACTTCGTCGCGGTGGCGGAGGAGCTCCACTTCGGGCGTGCCGCGGCACGGCTGCACATCGCGCAGCCGTCGCTGAGCGTTCAGATCCGCAAGCTCGAACACACCTTGGACACACCGCTTTTCGTCCGCAGCAGCCGACACGTCGAGCTCACACCCGCTGGCGAAGTCCTCCTGGACGGAAGTCGCAAACTACTGATGGACGCCGAGCGGATCGCCGGCGTCACCAGGCGGGTCGGCAACGGAGTTCCCCACCGCCGCCTCGTCGTCGGCTTTCAGGCAAACGCTGCAGCAGAGCTCACGCCGCAGATTCTCAATGCCTTCCACGATCTGCATCCCGACGTCGAGGTCGAGATGCGATCCCACGACTTCACCGATCCGTATGTCGGGCTGGGCGACGGATCGGTCGACGTCGCCTTCGTGCGGCCGCCCATCTTGGTGCAGGACTGGCTGGGTCTCGAGATGTTGTTCGTCGAGTCGCGGCTACTGGTGGTGTCGTCGAGTTCACCGCTTGCCGGTGAGAAGCAGATGAGCGTCGAGCAGGTTCTCGATCAGCCCTTCGTAGCGCGCCGGGCACCGGAGACGTGGCGAAACTTCTGGCTGGCGACCGACGCACGCGGGGGAGAACCCGTGCGCCTCGGAGCCGAGGTGGCCACCGTAGACGAATGCTTCGAGGCGATTCTTTCGGAGCGTGGCGTTGCGTTCTCCCAGGCGTCGACGCAGCGGTACTACGGGCGCCCGGGTCTGTCCTTCATTCCGGTGCCCGACATTCCGCCAACCGTGTTGGCGATCGCGTGGCGCACCGACGTGGATTCCCCCGTCGCGCGCGACTTCGTCACCACCGCAAGGGCGGTCGCGTCGTTGACTCAGATACCCGACGCCTGGTCGCCGCGGCGCGATCCGGTCGCAGTGCGCGCGCAGTAGGTCACCGGGGCAGTGTCGCCTCGATTCGCAGTTGCCTTGGCTCCCAAGGGCATTCGCGTCAATGCCGTGGCGCCAGGGGCGATAGACACGCCGTGACCGCTCCCATGCAGGGCGTCCCCGAGATGGCCCACATCCCCTTGCGCCGACTAGGTCTCGTCGGCGAAGTCGCGCCAACGATCGCATTCCTGTGCACCGAGCAGTGCAGCTACACCAGCGGCGCCTTCTTCATCGTCGACGGAGCATCGGACTGCTTCTGACGTCGCCGCGCGCAGGGCGAGACCGCGCAGTGCCTTCAGCGCGCCCGCGCGGAACTCTGCGCTGTCGACGAGGCCGTCGGGCCCGACGGAATCCCTCGCCACTGGAAGTTGGGCGCACGCCTCCGAATCGATGGCCGCGCCGACGTAGCCCAGGACGGTGGTCAGGGTCGCGACTGCACCGTCGCCTCGACCGGGGGCAGCAATGTTGAGGAAGGCCGCCGGTTTTTCATAGAGGTCCGCAGTTCCCACGGTCCAGTCGAGCAGGTTCTTGAAGCTGCCTGGCAACGTTCCCGCGTACTCCGGCGTACAAAACAACACGGCGTCGGCGCGCGAAATCTGTTCGTGCAGCGCGACCACCGACGGGTGCGCAGTCCCATCGTCGTCGGGGTCAAAGGCCGGCAGGTCGGCAAGGCCGTGGTACCAAGCGGTTTCGATGCCTTCCGGTGCAAGCGCTGCCACGGTGCGGAGGGCTGCCGTGTTCGTCGACGCGCTGCGAGTGCTGCCGGAGACGAGCAGGACGACCGTCATTCGGCAGCGGCTTCCTGCGGTGAGGGTGGCGTGTGAGGAATGGCGAGCACCGCTATCGTGGTCGCGGCGGCGACGACGAGCACGCCGAGGAACACCGCTGCCGAACCAGCTTGGATCGCCGCGGGACCGATCGAGTGAATGTCGCCTCGGCCGAAGATCGAGTTCGCGATGGCGCCGAAAACGGCGACGCCCACTGCGCTACCCAGGGAGCGGGCGAACATGTTGTTGCCCGTGACGACGCCGCGTTCGTTCCAGTCGACACTGGATTGTGCTGCGATCAGAGTAGGCACTGCCAACAACCCCATGCCTGCGCCGATCACGAAGCACACCGTCGCCACGAAGGCCACGTTGGGGCTATGCGCCATCGCCGCCAGAACCGCCGCTCCCGTGATCACCAGCGCCGCACCCGCCATCGCAGTCCGCTTGAAACCCCAACGCAGATATAGCCTTCCGGCGATGGCAGCGGTAGCTGGCCAGCCGATCGTCAACGCGGCAAGCGCAAGGCCCGCGACGATCGGCCGGACCCTCAGAGAACCTTCCAGATACGTCGGCACATAGGACGTCAACCCCATGAGAATCGCGCCGACGCCGAACCCGACGATCGTCGTCGCACAGAGCAAGCGACGGGAGAACACCCACAGCGGGAGGATCGGCTCAGGTGCGCGACGTTCCACGGCGACGAAGATTGCGAGCAGAAGGGCCCCTGCCGCGAACGAACCGATGCTCGGCGCCGAGTCCCATGCCCAGGTCTGGCCGCCGCCGAGAACGGCAAGCACTAGCGACGTCATCGCCAATCCCAGCAACAGCGCGCCGAGCGAGTCGACCGAGCGTTGCCGGGGTGTGATCCTCTCGTGGAAGTGTCGATTGAACATCCATCCCGCCACCAGACACAGCGGGATGTTGATGAGGAACACCCCGCGCCAGATCCCGAGCTGGGAGAAGATGCCGCCGAGCATGGGGCCGACGACCGAGGAGATGGCCCACACGCTGGCCAGGTAGCCCTGCACCCTGGCGCGTTCGGCCAACGTGTAGATGTCGCCGACGATCGTCATCGCGGTGGGCTGAACGGCGCCTGCGCCGATGCCCTGTATCGCACGAAAGACGATCAACGCGAGCATGTTCCACGCTGCTGCACATAGAATCGAGCCCAAGAGGAACATCGCGATGCCAAGCAGCAGGACCGGTTTTCTACCGAAGACGTCGGAGAGCTTTGCAAAGATGGGCGTGGTCACAGCCTGGCCCAGGAGGTATGCGGAGAACAACCACGGGAACAGGTGGAAGCCGCCCAACTCGCCGACGATGGACGGCACCGCGGTCGCTAGGACGGTCGCGTCGATGGCGACGAGTCCCGTGCTCAGCATCACGGAGATGAGCACCGGCCCGCGTTCGGAGCGGAACCCGACCGCGGCCGTCGAAGTCGAATGGGTACTCAAAGTTGGCAAACCCGCACGCACACCTCACTGACACAGCAGGACCTCGGGCTGGACCACCCGTTGACGACCTTCAACGCCATAACCTTGCCGTCGAATTCCCCCGTCATCGGTGAGGCGAATCTACGTAGGTCACCTGCGCCCACACTGTCGGGCGGCAGGCTCGCTAGAAGGGTGCGAGGGATTGTCGTAGTCGTTGGATGACGTCGGGGGTGTTGGCGCGGCGTTCGGTGTCGATGCGGGTGGCGCGGTCGTGGTGTCGTGTGGTGGCACGCTGCGGCATGGTCAGTCCGGTGGTGTGCTTGGTCGGCGGGGGTCCGGTCGTGGTGACGTTCGCGGTCGGGCGACATAGTTCGGGGAACAGCAGTTTGCTGCCGGGGTGGGTCAGGTAGGTGTGGCCGTCGGGGTCGGTCCAGATCACGTCCCCGTTGGGCAGTTGTCGGTCCGACCAGCCGGGCCAGAACGTTTTCAGCAAATGATGGGGGCGGCATAGACATTTCAGGTTCGACGCCTGCGTCGGCCCACACGGGTAGGGGATGGTGTGGTCGATGTCGGTGATCGTGGCGGGGCGTGTGCAGCCGGGGAACCGACACGTCAGATCGCGGCAGCGGACGAACTCGGCCCATGACGT
>Ga0207658_10000509_pt1 | contig 35594 bp, 37 predicted proteins | sample KBSS33metaG_FD_184322 | JGI IMG/M metagenome (GOLD analysis project Ga0207658, IMG submission 184322) | Switchgrass rhizosphere microbial communities from Kellogg Biological Station, Michigan, USA - KBS S3-3 metaG (SPAdes) (version 2) | ecosystem: Host-associated > Plants > Roots > Rhizosphere...
TGCACGGACCCGCTGAGCTGCTGAATGGGCGGCGGCCACGGCGGCCAGTTGGGCATCGAACACCTCACCGACGCTAATCAGCTCCACCGACCGAAACCACCCGTGAGCACCCCGGCTGGGGATCAACCCAGTTCTGTGGATAACTCAGGCCCGCAACACCATTCGCGTCAGAGGCCCATGCTAAGCGGTCGCGTCGAGCGAGTCGATGTACGCTCCGAGCATGAGCTGGACGACGGCGGAGCTCGCGCTCCTCGACGCCGCACGCGAGCTCGAGATCGCGGTACGTCGCGCGGACGGAACGCTCCGAGCGTGGACGCCGATTTGGGTCGTGCACGTCGGAGCCGACGTGTACGTCCGCACGTGGTACCGCAGGGACACGGGATGGTTCGGCCTTGCTCTGAAGACGGGACGGGCCCGGGCGCAGGTGCCCGGCGTGGAAGCCGACGTGCGCATCGAGGACGTGGGCATCGGCCCGCCAGGGCTGAGAGAGAAGGTGGACCACGCTTACCGTGCCAAGTACGGCGGCGGTTCGACCGGAAACATGGTCGGCGACGAGGCCGCGGCGACGACGCTTTGGCTGCTCCGAGAATGATCCGATGTGAGTGCCCACTGCCTACGCTAACCGGGTGAGTGATGTGGGGGCACAGGTCGATCGGGTGATCGTCGTTGGCGCGGGGATCGCTGGGCTGGCCGCGGCGTCGCGACTCGAGCGGGCAGGCATCGAATACGTCGTCCTGGAGGCGCGCGACCGCATTGGCGGTCGGCTGCACACCGTGGACCTCGCAGGTGTGCCAGTCGATCTCGGCGGCTCCTGGATTCACCACCCCATCGGTAACCCGCTGACGGACTTCTGCGACGAACACGCCATCGCCCGAGCTCCTGGCGACCCGTTCCCGAGGCTGTCGGTCTATGACCGGGCCGAGGGCAGGCGCCTCGACCCCGCCGAGATCGATACCTCGTTCCACCGCGTAGTGGAGGCGTTCGAAGAGGCCGCCGAGACACTGCTCGAACGACTTGGCCCAACCGCTTCGGCACGCGATGGGATCGAGGCTTTCATCGACGAGCGCGGGTATGTCGGCACCGACGCGCGGCGGGCGCGCCAAGCGCTCATCTTCGGTATCGAGGCCGACGCGGGAAATCTCGCCGATACCCAAACGCTGCGCTGGCTCAACGACGACCCGGTATTCGGAGGCGAGTCGCTCGGCGACCTACCAAGGGGCGGTTATCGATCGGTGGTCGACGCGCTGGCGAAGGGCGTCGACGTCACCCTGAACGCCGAGGTCGTCACGGTCGTGGTCGACGCCGACGGAGTCCGCGTGACCTGTGCGGACGGGTCGGTCGAGATCGGTACGCACGCGATCGTCACCGTCCCGCTCGGCTTGCTCAAGCGAGGTATCCCGCGATTCGATCCGCCACTACCGACTCCGATGAGAACCGCCATCGACGCGCTGGGCTTCGGCCGGTACGAAAAGATCGCCCTCCGGTTCGAGACGCCGTTCTGGCGCGAGGACGAACTCTCGCACACGATGGTGTACTCGTCGGACGAGGACGAGCCCGTCGTGTGGGTGTTGGACCTGGACGCATTCGGTGCCGGTCCGGCGCTGTGCGTGCACCTGGTCCACAGCATGGCCGACTCCGTACTCGACCGCCCGCCAGTGGAAGCTGCGAGGTGGTTTGCCGACGTCCTGGCCGAAGTGGTTGGCCGTCCAGTCCCGGAACCGATTGCCGCAGTGGTCACTTCGTGGGCGGACGACCCTTTTGCCCGCGGCGTCTACACCAGCTGCGGAATCGGCGCGGAGCCGGAGATGATTGACGTATTAGGGCAGCCGTTCCACGGTCGGCTGGTCCTGGCAGGGGAACATACGCACAGCGAACGCAATGGGTATGCGGACGGCGCGTACGTCACCGGCATTCGCGCAGCGAATTGGCTTGGCGCGTAACGCTACCTACCGTCGTCGCCGGCTGGCCGAGGATCGGTCAGTCCCGCCGTCGCTGAATTCGATTAGCATCCTTGGTAATTCGACGACGACCTTGCTCAATGCCGTAGCCCCCGCGACTGGCATGCGCATGGCGTGCAGCAGCCGGTTCACCCGCCGTCGTCGCTTGCGGTACTTCGCGATCACGACGAAGCCGACGCACAGGGCCGCCATCACCACGACGATCCACAGTGTCGCCGCCACCGCGTAGATCACTTCGACTACCGCCATGACGATGAGCGTGCAGTGCTCCAGTCGCGTGAAGGTCACGGGGAGGGCACACGTCGGCGGCTAATGGTGTGGCCGTATACCCGCAATCGGGTGAGCGGATCCGCGGTCGGCACAACGTTCTTCCATCAGGTGAAGCGCAGCCGACCTGTTGGGATTCATCGTGCGTCGCGTGCTGGGCAGCGACAAAAGGTCTTAGTCGGCCCGCCGACCTCGGGGATGAACGTCGACGAGCCGATATAGCTGAGTGTGTCGACAGGCGGCGAGCGTTACACGCGATGATTTCGCAACGAAAAGGCAAGCGCCCGACCGTCAATGAAAAATGGTTCGGTTCGCCGACCTCGGGGGAATATCGACGAACCGAACCACTCTGTAGAACCGCCGAAATGAGCGAGAAATTCTGAATGTGACATATGGCTCAATGGTGTAACGCCTGCGGGGCGAACGACAACTAAGGAGATCGGTTCGTTACGGGACGACGGAGATCTCGTCGCTCAGGTCGTACCCGGGTGCGAGTGGGAGCCTGTCGCCGCTCCAGAACTTGCCGGGGTCGAACCAGTTCGAATCCTTTTCCGTCGCAAGCAGACCCATGTCCTCGTACGTGACGGCGACGATCTCCGCGCAGTACGCGGTCTCCAATCCGACGGAACGCTTCCTCGCCTTCTTTCGTTGGCTCAATTCGCGTACCTTGTCATCGACGACGGGGATCCCGCGGGTGAAGTCGTTGGGCGTTGGTACGCGTCCGCGGAACCAGCGTGTCAAGACGCCTGCGGTGGTGGGGAACGGCGTTCCGTCCAGTCGTGCGATCGTGCGCAACATCTTGTCCTCCTGTTCGCGCGTGGCGAAGGGGGTCAGTTGGCGCAGCCAGCACTTCTGTTCGTACAGGCCCATCCATTGCTCCACTGCTTGGCGCGCATCGTGCAATTGCACGCCACGATGATGGGTTCCCGTCCACATGTCGAGCAGCTTCTGACCGAGTTCCGCATGCCATATCAGTGGCGGCATGTCGTCGATCGCGACCGTCATCCCAACGTGATTCACCGGAGCGTTGGTCAGGGTCCGGATCGCGCGATCGGGGCCAGAATCGCCGCGAAACAACCAGATGTCACCCGTACGTGTCTCGGCCAGCGCGCGCTCTAAGGGGACCGTGTTGGCATTCACCAGCGAAGCTTAGGCACACTTTGACGCATGCGAGGTATATGGAAGTTGGTCGGACTGGCTGGTGTCGCCGGAGTCGTGGCGGGAGGTGTGCTCGTCGCGCGGGACCAACGCAAGCGCGAGGCCTACACGCCGGACGACATCCGGGCCAAGCTGCACCAGCGGCTGGCCGAGGCCAACGAGGCGTCGGCGGACTAAAGGGCGACCGCATACAGGCGCTGGGCTCCGCTGAAGCCCTTGAGCTCCACGTCGCGGCCGTCGTCGAACGCGATCTGGTCCTCGGCTGTGACGCTGTCGCGGACGGGCTCGCTGACGAGGATCTGGCCACCATCTGCAGCTGCCGCGACCCTGGCGGCCATCGCGACGTTGCGACCGAATAGATCGTCACCGCGTCGCACTGACTTGCCTGCGTGAATGCCGATCCTTACCCGGATGCCGTCGGGCCGCTTGCCGAGCTCGCGCTGGATGTCCACGCTGCATCGCACCGCCTCCGAGGCCTGCGCGAAGGCGATCATGAACCCGTCGCCCTGGCTCTTGACCACGTGACCTCCGTGTCGCTTGACGTGGCGGCTGACCATGCGGTCGTGCCGGTCGATGAGCCTGACCCACGCCCGGTCACCGATGCGTTCGTTCAGAGCCGTCGACTCCTCGATGTCGGAGAAGACGATCGCGACGCGACCGTTCGGGGCGAGGCGGGCCAGGTCGGGACGTTCCACCTCGGCCCAGTCGGCGAGGTCTTCGATGTTCGACCTGACCGCTGCGCCGAACCCCTCCTTGCGCAGGATGTTCGCGGTCTGCCACATCGTCTTGACGGCCTGCTGACCTCCAGACAGCAGGGTGGCCCGCGTGTCGACCTTGCGCCGCAGTTCGGCCACTTCGCGCTTCCAACGCCGTATCTGCACACTCAGCACGGCGATGACTACCGCCTCGGCGACGACGACGGCCATGAATGCATAAATCGCGATCGTCGGTCCCGTCACCGCTCAAGTATTGGATGCTGATCCCGTGATGCGCGCCGAGCCCCCCTATTACGAGAGTCGCTTCGTGCGGGCGAACCATCCGCACCGACCGCAGGCGCTGTGGCTGAGGGAGACGTTGCTGCTGCCCACCGCCGGGGAATCGGTCGCCGACGTGTGGGTGATGGTGTTCGACCCAGAGGGTGCGGGGAACCGCGCGATCAAGGTCGCCCACAGCCTCGACGCGTCGGACTTTTCGTACGACGCGTGGACCGCGCGGATCGGTGAGGCCACGATCGACGACGTGGCGATGATAGGCGCCCTAGAGGCTGACGGACACTCCGCGTCATGGGAGATGCGCATCGATCCTGGTGACGAGAAACCGGTAAAGCTGTTGACCGAGCGCGGTTATCGAGCCAAGTTCCCGACGGCCAAGACGACGGTTCGGCATCCGCTCGCGACGTTCGACGGCCATCTCACCCTCGACGAGGGCCGCCTCGACGTCGACTCCTGGATCGGCAGCGTCAACCACAACTGGGGTAAGCGCCACACGCCCGCGTATGCGTTCGGGCAGGTGTGTGGATTCGACGAATCGCCCGATGCGAGCCTCGAGATCGTCACCGCGCACGCGGCGGTGGGCCCGCTGACGTTGCCTGCGACGACGCTGTTCGTGCTGCGGCACGCCCGAGGCGAAGTCGCGGTTCGCTCGATTCTGGCCGCACGCCGCACCCATGGCACCTACGAGCCATTCACGTGGACGTTCGGACGGCGCAGCGGGAGAGCGACGATGGAGGGCGAGATCACCGCCGACCCCTCGGACGTCATCGGGCTCACCTATTACGACACCACGGGGCATGCCAAGTACTGCTACAATTCAGCGCTTGCTACGTGTCGAATAATGTTGCGGGACAGTGCCTTCGGCAACGTCGAGCTCGTCGCATCCCGGCGCGCGATGTTCGAGATCCTCTTGTCGGAGCCGCACCCCAGCGTGCCTGTGCTGACTACGTGAACGCCGCCGTCACCGTCGCCATGTCGAAGTAGTCCCGCCACACGGCGATCTTGCCGTCGCGCACCTCGAATACGCCCATCACGGGCAGGGCCACCTCGCCGCCGCCCTTCTTGCGCATCACGTCGGTCCGTTCGTTCATCACGACGTCACCGTCACCGACTTGGCGGTGTACCTGGAAGTCGATGCCGTCGAATGTGGACACGAAGCCTGCGATGAACTCCTTGATCGCATCCCGACCTTCGGCCGGGGGCATCGGAATGTTGTGGTAGACGGCATCTTCGGTGAACCACGTCGCGAGTTCATCTGGATCGGGGTCGGCCCAGCGCTTGCAGAAATCGGTGACCACTTGATCGGGGGAGCGCGTCATGGATAGATGCTCTGTGATTTCTCCAGAGTAGGCAAGGACCTAGAGTTGACCGCGACGAATCGTCAGGTGCGATGGCCAATGGAGAACGAGGTCGCCGCCCACCGGGGTGCTGTTCCACTGGGCGATGACCTCGTTCAGTCGCCGGTTGATCGACTCCCTCAGCGCCGGCGGGACGGCGACCGGGTCGGCTTCGGGTGGGATCGCTCCGCTAAACGCCAAACCAGCGAGTTCCTCGGACCTGCCGACATCGGATCTGCCCGCGCCGCCCAATCGACGAGATCGCTTGAGCTGCTGCGCCTTTCCCCGTTTTCCTGCGGAGGCGCGGAAGAAGCCACCGACGTCACCTCCGGCCGCGCACTGGCCGAAGATCCCCAGTTTCAATGCGGCCTGCTCTTCGACGACGAAGTGCGCGAGGTCGTGTGGCACGCGGGCATCGCCGGGAGCTAGCCGCACGGCGACGTCCCCGCCGACGTCGCGGGCTCCGTCCCGGATGAGTCCGATTCCGTATTGGCGATCGTTGAGTTTCCTGAACACCACGTCCACGGTGTGCATCTCAGCACGGCTGCCACGTCCCGATCAACGCATTTTGGCCAGGCGCAGTGAGGCTACGTAGATCAACGCCGCCACGGCTGCCGATCCGCAGGTGCTGAGCTCGACGCCGCCTGCGATGTTGGCCAGCGGGCCGACGTAGAGAGCGGTGTTGACGGTGAGCATGCCGAGGGCCTCTCGGCCGTCACGCTGCGCCGCGTCGCCACCGACCTAGGCGTCACGCCTGGCCTGGTCAGCCACTACTTCTCGTCGGCTGAGCAGTTGATAGCCGCTGCGTTTCGCACTGCGGCCGATGCCGATCTCGACGCTGCGCGCGCCAGGGTCGTCGACGTGCCGACGGCGAGCGCCAAGGTCGGCGCGCTGATTGACTACCTTCTCGACGACGTCAGCGACGAGGCGAGCGCCTTGTGGCTCGACGCGTGGAGTCTGGGTCGGCGCAATCCGACGCTGGCAGCCGAGGCCGCGGCGTTGACCAACGACTGGTTGGTCTTCATCGGCGGCATCGTGCGGGAGGGTCGCGAATCCGGCGAATTCTCCGTCGCCGACGTCGACGTCTCTGCACGCCGCCTGCTGATCATGATCGACGGTCTCGGCGCTCAGAAGGTCATTCGCGAGGCCTCGGCCGACGAGCTGAAGCACATCGCGCGGTCGTACTTCGAGTCCGAACTCGGCTTGGCGGGGGCGCGTTAGCGTTTTCCCGAGGCACGCCGTCGCCAGACGCTCGTTCGTGCATCTGACGACGCGACACGCCGGTCAGACGTCGCGATCCGCACGAACGGGCTCGGGACAGCGCGAGAAACCGGTAGCTAGAAGCCCTCGGTTAACACCCGGTCCAGCGTGTCGACGTAGAAGTCCGCACCTTCTTCGTCAATGCACAATGGCGGCTTGGTCTTCAGGATGTTCTGATGGTCACCGGTCGGCTGGATGACGACGCCGAGCTCGAGCATCCGGTCGCAGATCGCGGCGGTCTCCTGCGCCGCGGGTACCAACGTCTCGGGATCACGGATCATCTCGACCCCCAGGTAGAGCCCGATGCCGTGCACGGTGCCGATGATCGGGTGCTTGTCGCGTAGACCGAGCAGCCCGCGCTTCAGATGCGCACCGACGCGCAGCGCGTTGCCTTGCAGATCCTCGTCGGCCAATACGTCCAGCACGGTGATGCCGATGGCGCACGACAACGGACTGCCCCCGGTGGACGAGAAGAAGTACCCCTGCGAACTGAACGCGTCGGCGACGGCGCGGCTGGTGATCACGGCGCCGAGGGGGTAGCCGTTGCCCGTCGACTTCGCGACGGACACGATGTCGGGAACCACGCCTTGTTGATGAAAGCCCCAGAACCACTCACCAAGTCGCCCGTACCCGACCTGAACCTCGTCGGCCACGGCCAGCCCACCCGCCGCTCGCACGGCAGCGTAGACGTGCCTCAGATAGCCGTCGGGGAGCGCCATTCCGCCGGCGTTTCCATAAACGGGTTCGCAGATGAATGCGGCGGGCGGCCGACCCGCGGCGACGAGTTCCTCGACCTGACGCACCGCGTCCGCTGCGTAGGCTCCGACGTCATCCCCGCGGGCAGCCCGATACTTGCCGCGAAAACTGTTGGGCGACTCCACCGTATGCACCCAGGCGGGGCGCGTCGTCAGCGCATTCGGATTGTCTGCCGTCGACGTCGACACGGCGTCGGTCGCGAACGTCCAGCCGTGATATGCCTCGCGGACGGCCACGACGTCGGGACGACCGGTCGACGCCATCGCCAGTCGAAGCGCCAAATCGCTTGCCTCCGAACCGGAGTTGACCAGAAAGACCGTATCCAATGGGTCGGGAAGGGTGGCAGCCAATCGTTCGCTGAACTCGACGACCGCCTCGTAGTTGAATCGTGAGTTGGTGTTGAGTCTGCTCAACTGTCTGGCGGCAGCGGAGGCGATGCGTGGATGAGCATGGCCCAGCACCGTTACGTTGTTCACCATGTCGAGGTAGACCCGGCCGGACGTCGACATCAGGAAGTGGCGCGAGCCTCGCTCGATCTGCGGCGGGCGCCGGTAGTAGTGCTCTTGGACGCGGGCGAAGCTATTGTCTCTGCGTTCCAACAGATCTCGGTCGACCGACGACTGCGACGGTGCCAGCCCAAGCAAGGGGCTGGGGTCGCGGGTCAGGGCCAGCCAGCCAGGTGCCAACTCGGCAGTGGTGAAGGCAGGCGCGGGTGGTGCGCCGACGGGACGTATGCGGACGTCGAGCCACCGGTCCGCGGCGGCCGTTGCCAGTGGATGTCCGGCATCGACGCGTCCGGCAGCCGATACTGCCGCGACCCCCGTCAGCGTCAACTCGTAGTGCGTGCCGTGCAACACCACGGTGTCGCCACCGCGTTCGGCGACCTCGCCCGGCCACGGGGCCGTCACGCTCGCGGCGGTCGCAGGCCACAGTGCGATACCGGTCGGCACGACGTCGGGCGTGTCGTGGCTCAGTGCCGGGGCCCGACGCAGCTGCGGTTGTCCGAATGCGGTGGCCACCATCGCTGCACCGGATTGAACCGCAGTCCTTGCCAATTCGTCTTCGAGACCCGGCCGCAGCCACGCGCCGGGGGAATCGAATGCGTCGGAGGTGGGCGAGAGGTCCAGCGTCACGATCGAGGCGGAATCGAGACCGGCGAACAATGGGCCGCCAAATGCGGCGTCGGTGCCTTCTTGCATGCCGAGCGCCGTCCGAATGACCTCTGTCATCACGTCGACGGGAACGGACGTGGCCTGTTCGAACATGCGATGCTCGGCGTGCGACTGGTCCGTGAGGTAGTCGTTGTGAGGGTCGAGGACCTCCTGCTGCGCGCCGCTGACGATCAGCACCGCCGTGCGCAATACCAGAAGCGGCCACAGCGCGTCGGCCTCCGCGACGCTTAGTGGCCGGATTGCATGAAAAGCCTTGACGCCAGGCAAGATCGAGGTTGGATCCGAGCCAGGGTGACCCAGTATCGAGGACAGGGTGATCGCGAGTTCGGACACGGCCCACGTATCGGAGAGATCGCCGAAGTCGATGATGCCGTCGGGGTGCGGAACCTCGCCTTTCCTCCGCGTCACGACCACGTTCGCGTCGGTCAGATCGAGGTGCACTGCCTGGCGGGGGAGTTCGTCGATCAGCGGCGCGATGCGCGACCACGCCTCGATCGCCGCGGCGGTGAGTCGGTCTCGGTAGGCTTGGTCTGCAACGTGCGCGACGAGTGCAGTGACGACGTCGTGGCCGAAGCGGAGGTCCCACTGCAGTGCTCGGTCCAAACCGTCGTGACGAAAGTCGGCCAACGCCAGGCTAACCCGAGCCGCGAGTTCACCCATGCCCGAGATCACCGACGGCGACAAATAGCCCGTACCGACCAGCGTTCCGCCCGACAGATAGCGAAGAAGTCGTACGTGCGCGGTGCCGTCCAGCAGGTCTGCCACGGCCGTCGACACCTCACCGGCGAGGTTCGGCAAGGGCACCGCGACCCGAAGCATCGGCTCCGATTCGGCGATCACCCTGGCGGCCGCGTCCTGTGCCGCGAGTTCGGTGGCGTTGAAGGCGGGGTTGGCGATCTTGAGCACGCCGAGCAGGCCGTCCGAGGAGTCGAACACCAGGAAGTTCTTGTCCTGGTTGCTACCAAGCGATTCGGCGCGCGCAGTGATGCCGTAGTACGTGGAGAGGAGCCTTTCTGCCTGCTCCTCGGTGACGTGTGGAGCAGGCAGCTCGGGCTGTTCCAGGAAGTTGAAGCCGGTCGTGGTGGTCACGTCGTCACCGCTTGACGAATTGGACAACGGCCTCGGTGAAGGCATCGTTGTCGTCGCCAGCGGCGGTGTGTCCAGCCCCCGGCAGCTCGACGAGCTCCGCGTGCGGCACCTTGTCCAGGAAGTCCGCGACGCCTTCGGGGCTGACCACGTCGGAGAGCTGCCCGCGGATCAGCAGGATCGGGATTTGGAGGTTGATGGCGGCCTGTTCCAGTTTCTCCATCCGAGCGAACGGATCGTCGTCTGGCTTGTTGAGAAACGCTGGGTCCCAATGCCAATACCACCGACCGTCCCGAAGGCGCAGGTTCTTCTTGAGTCCCTCGTTGCTGCGCGGCCGTGGTCGGTGCGGCAGATATTCGGCGATGGCGTCGGCGGCGTCGTCGAGGGAGTCGAAGCCATGAATGTGGCTGAACATGAAATCGCGGATGCGAGCGCTGCCGTCCTTCTCGAACCGGGGGACGACGTCGACGAGCACCAGCTTGGTGACGATCTCGGGGCCTGCCTCGTGCGCGGCGAGGATGCCCGTCAACCCGCCCATGCTCGCGCCTACCAGCACCACGGGTCGACCGATTTGGTACAGCACCACCAAGGCGTCCGCGCAGAGACTTTCGACCGAGTACTTGCCAGTGGGGGAGCGGTCGCTGTCGCCGTGTCCTCGGCTGTCCATGGCGATGACGTGGAAGCCCGCGTCGGCGAGGATCTGACCGGTCTTCTTCCAAGAGAATCGGTTCTGGCCGCCGCCGTGCAGCATGAGGATCGTCGGCAGGTCGGCAGCGGATTCGGACCCGGCATTCCATTCGTCGGCGACGAGGGCCAGGCCGTCTTCTCCGCGAAGCGTCACGGTTTGCGGTGCGCTGTTCGTTGTGCCCACGGACATCCTCTCGACGGCCCCTGGCCTCACGTTACCCAGGGCATTCTGCTGCTTGATCGACGGCATGGGCACGTTCGTCATGGCCGCGGACGTGGCTCTCGGGAGCGACACGTACTTTGGACCGGACGGCGGGCCACCCAAGAGCCGAACTCGAGCCCGTCGTGCCACTGAGGAGCGAACATGGCGGATGACACTGCCCCCACCGCCGACGAGGCTGACGAGGCCGACGAGGCCGAGGCGGTAGAGGGTGACGAGGTTGTCGAGGTCGTCGACGACTCGAGCGACACCGCCGAGGGCACTGCCGCGGTCGAGGGCGACCAGGTCGAGACGGTTGAGCGCCGGATGTCGCACCTTCGGCTGGCGACGATCTTCGGCCTGATTGCCCTACTCGCGGTCTCCGGGCTGGCCGGTTGGCTGGGTTATCGCGCCTACGACTCTCATCGAGCCGACGTCACGCGCAAGGACTTCTTGGCCGCAGGCAAGCAGGTGGTCCTAGATTTGACGACGATCGACGTCGATCACGCCGACCAACAGACCCAGCGCATCCTGGACTCGGCGACGGGAACGTTCTACGACGACTTCGAGCGGCGCGCACAGCCCTTTGCGCAGGTCGTCAAGGAACTGAAGTCGAAGACGGAGGGCTCGATCAACGAGGCCGGGGTCGAGTCGGCATCGGACACGGACGCGCAGATCCTCGTTGCGGTGACCGTGAAAACGTCGATCGCCGGACAACCCCCACAGCCGATTCGCGCCTTTCGAATGCGCATCTCGGTGCAGAAGATTGGCGATGACGTGAAGGTGTCGGAGGTGAAGTACGTCTCATGACCGATCATGACGACGATGAAGCCACCGCGGTGAGTGAGCCCAAGACGGTGGAGGTCGCGACCGAGGAGGCGAAGAAGGAGCCCGAGACGGTCGAGTCCGACGCCGAGGAAATCGACGAATCGGATGCCGTAGACGTCGCAGGGAAGGGCGAGCCTGCCAAAGACGAGGCCCTCGAAGAAGAGGCCCTCGAAGAAGAGGCCGAGTCCGAAGACCTCGAATCGCCTTCGAAGAAGCCGCCTTTCGAGTGGTCCAGGATCTTCGCGTACATCGTGCTTCCCGTCCTGGTGCTGGTGGTCGCACTGGCAGCGGCCTGCCTGAAGTACGTCGACACTTCGGTGCGCGACGCCGACGCAGCGGGCGCGCAGGCCGTGCGGGCGGCCAAGGACACGACCGTTGCGATTCTTTCCTACAAACCCGACACCGTCGAGAAGCAGCTCACCGACGCCCGCGGCCTGCTCACCGGTGACTTTCTCGAGTCGTACACCGAGCTGACCACGAAGCTGGTAATCCCAGGTGCCAAGCAGCAGCAGATCTCGGCGACCGCGAATGTCCCTCAAGCGGCACTGGTTTCGGCAGACCTCGAACACGCCGTGACACTCGTCTTCGTCAACCAGACGGTGACCATCGGGGCAAGCCCGCCGTCGGAGACCGCTTCGGCCGTGCGGGTGACGCTCGACAAGGTCAACGGCAAGTGGCTCATCGCCAAGTTCGACCCCGTCTAGCCTCGCTTCTTCATCGCGGGGTGCTGGCGTGCGACGAGCGGCAAGAGCAACTTGCGCGGTAGGAGCTTGGAGGCGGCGCCGGTGACTCTGTTGAGGACGCCAGGCACGATCACCGCTTGGCCCGCGGCGAGCCCGTCGACTGCGGTCTTTGCGACGACGTCCGATGCCACCCACATGCCCTTCGGCAGTGCGGCCTCGACCTCCGCATCGACGAAGCCAGTCCTCTCGTTGAACTCGGTCTTGACTGGTCCCGGGCAGAGAGTCGCGGCGACGACGCCGGTGCCTCGCAGCTCCTCGCCGAGAGCCTGCGTATAGGACAGTACGAATGCCTTCGCCGCGCCGTATGACGCCTGTCCGGGCACTGGGCTGAAGGCGCCGACGGAGGCGACGTTGAGCACGGCGCCGCCACCGCGCGACACCATGCCTGGCACGAATCGACTGCACAGGTCGACGACGGCCGCGACGTCGACCTCGACGAGGTTCAGCTCGGCGGCGGGGTCCGACACCGCGACCTTGCCAAGGGTGCTGAGGCCCGCGTTGTTCACCAGCACGTCGACCACCAGGTCGAGTCCGGCGACGCGATCGGGCAGCGCGGCCCGTTCGTCGGCCTTGGAGAGGTCGGTGGCCAAGATGTTGGCGGCCGAACCCAACTCGGCGGCGAGATCCCGTAGCTTGTCGGCCCGTCGCGCCACCAACACGACGTGTCGACCGCGACGAGCGAACTCCCGCGCAAGCTGTTCGCCGATGCCCGACGATGCGCCCGTGACGAGGACGGTGCCGTTGCTACTTGCGGCTGGAAGCATCCGCGCAGCCTAGCCTTGCCTGGTGTCCACACAGCGACTGACGCCCATCGATGCGCAGACGTTTTGGACGTCGGCCAAGATCCCCAACGACACGTTCCTGTTGTTCGGTTTCGCGGGCGTTCCCGCCGACCTCGGGCTGGCGATCGACGAGGCCCGAGCGCGGGCGAGCGCGTGCGACGAACTGTGCGTGCGGGTCGATGATCGCGGCGGATGGGCGTATCCGGCGTGGGCTCGACGCGACGTCGACACCACGCAGTTCGTCGTCCACGACCTCGTGGACACCAGCTGGGCGGGCTGCTTGGCGGCGGTGTGCGCGCTGATCGCCGATCAGGTCGACGCCGCGGTGGCGGCGTGGCGACTGCACCTGTTCGTCGGCGTGGACGGCGTCCCCGGTGTCGACGGGCCGGGCACGGTCGCGGTGTTGCAGATCTCGCATGCGCTCGGCGGCGGCGGACGTACCTCGCAGTCGGCGGCGCTGATGTTCGGCCGCGTCGGCATCATGCCCGAGGTCACGCCCTTCCGCGTGGGTGCGATGGCCATGCCGTTGCTCGGCATTCGGGCTGCCCGGGCTTACCGCCGAATGCTTGCGGACACCGAAGCCGGGCTGGTGCCTGCGCCCGCGTCGTCCTGTCCGGTGTTGCGGACGAACGACGTTCCATCGGGTGCGCGGGGTCTGCGCACCGTGGTCAGGGCACGCACCGATTTGTTGGGTCCGACCGTCACGGTTGCGGCGCTGGCGGCTATCTCCGAGGCGTTGGCCGGGCATCTCCGTGCGCTTGGCGACGATCCCGCGACCCTTGGTGCCGAGTTGATGATCGCCAAGGCGCCCCCGCGTCGGGCCTACAACCACTTCGGCACCGCGGGCGTCGGCCTTCATCCGGACGTGGTTCGTGCAGAGAGGGCAGACCGCATCGCCGCCGACGTCGATGCGCGCCGTCGACGCGCTGCGCACCCGGCGATGCGCGCGTCCGAACTAGCCTTCGCCGCTACGCCCGCGCCGTTGTTGCGTTGGGGGATATCGCAATTCGACCCTCACGTGCGGCTGACGGCGGTGACGGGCAACACGGTGGTGTCGAGCGTGAACTGTGGCAGGGCCGACTTCTCGTTCGGGGGCGCGCCCGTCGTCGTCGCTGCTGCTTTCGCAGGGTTGTCGCCGATGATGGGGCTGACGCACGTCGTCGTCGGCGTTGGAGACGCCATCGCGATCGGCGTGCATGCTGCCGAGTCGGCGCTTGGTGGCCCAGATGGGTTGGACGCCTACGTCGCTCGGCTGGATGCGGCGCTGGGTTAGCTCCGCAAGGCGGCGATGCCGAGGTCGAGGGCGGCCTCTAGATAGCCGAGGTCCCCGGTGCTCAGCAACACCGAAACTCCGCCCTGGATGCCCGCGAGGAGTGCCGCCGCGGCCTTCGCGGAATCCACCGTCTCGGAGATCTTGCCCTGGCGCTGCATCGCAACCACGCCCGCCTCGATCTCGCCACGCCATTGCTCGATCAAGGCGGAGGTCACCGCGTGGGCTCCCGGCGTGCGTCCGATCTCGGACATCACGGTCGAAAGGGGACACTGCTGACCCTGTTTCCGGTAGCGCTCGACGACTACGTCGCGCCATCGCTGCCACGCCGCCCACGAGGTCAGCTGGCTCAGATGGGGCTGTTGATCGCTGAGCACGCGCGCCGCCTCCTGCTCGGCTACCGCTAGCAGTAGCTGCTCCTTGCCGCGCGGGAAGTAGTGGAACAGCTGGCTCTTCGACGTGCCGGTGCGCGCCATCACGTCGTCGAGGGTGGTGGCTACCGCTCCGTGCACACGGATCTCCGCGGCCGCGCCGTCGATGATGCGCTGGCGGGTCGCCTGTCCCTTGGCGGTAAATTTCTGGACTTGCGGGTCCATTTTCATCGGTCCAATCTTGGACTCATGAGTCCAAACGATACGCGGCTGACGGGCCGCACAGCACTTGTCACGGGTTCCACTGGCGGCCTCGGCGTCTCCATCGCGCACGCACTGGCGAAGGCGGGCGCATTCGTCGTCGTATCGGGGCGCAGCAAGGAACGCGGCGACGACGTCGTCGCGGCCATCCGCGCGGATGGGGGAGAAGCGGCGTTCGTGCTTGCCGACCTGGCGGCGGGCGACGCCGGTGTGCGAGCGCTGGCAGAGCAGGCCACGGCGGCGGTCGGCGGCGCACTAGACGTCTTGGTGAACAACGCCGCGACGTTGCTCGTGCCGAAGCCGACTGCGGACGTCTGCGAGCGGGATCTTCAAGAAGTGTTTGGCGTCAACGTCTTTGCGCCGTTCCTTCTGACGGGTCTGCTGGCGCCTGCGATGGCGGAACGGGGCAAAGGGGCCGTCGTCAACGTCGGATCCGTTGCCGGTCTTCGCGGAGCGTCGGGCTCGGCGGTCTACTCGGCGACCAAGGCGGTCGTGCACTCGCTCACCAGGTCTTGGGCCGCCGAATACGGCCCTGCCGGGGTGCGAATCAACGCGGTGGCGCCAGGTCCGATCGCGACCGAACGCGCACTAGAGTTCGCCGATCACGTGGCTCCGGTGCTCGAGCGGATCCCTTCGCGGCGGATGAGCACGCCCGACGAAGTGGCCGCCTCGGTGGTATTTCTGGCCTCCGACGACTCGGCCAACGTCCACGGCGCCACGTTGAGTGTCGATGGGGGCTGGGCAGCGACGTGACACATCCCCTACATTCTGTTGGGTGACTGCTTACGAGAGCGCTGCCGACTTCGGTCTCCTCCTGCTGCGTGTGGTGCTTGGCCTGACCATGGCCGCGCACGGCTACAACAAGTTCTTCGGCAAGGGCGGCCTTGCGGGTACGGCCGGATGGTTCGACAGCATGGGCATGAAGCCAGGCATGTTCCACGCGCGGATCGCGGCAACCACCGAGATGTCCGCAGGCATTGGCTTGGCCCTCGGGCTGCTCACGCCGATACCTGCGGCGGGTTTCGTCGCCCTGATGTTCGTCGCCGCGTGGACGGTGCACAGGAAGAACGGATTCTTCATCGTCAAGGAGGGTTGGGAGTACAACCTGATCCTTGCCGCGTCGGCAGTTGGACTCGCGACTACTGGCGCAGGCACCCTGAGCCTGGACTACCTGCTGTTCCGCAGCAGTGGGCTCTACGAGTTCCTGCACGGCTGGAACGGCTTGGTGATCGCCCTTGTCCTCGGACTCGCAGGCGGCATCGGCCAATTGGTGATCTTCTACAGGCCACCCGCGCCGAAGGCTGACGCCGACGCCGCCTGACTCGCGGCCCTTCGCGGGAGAAACCGACCCGGCGGAACAGGAACACGTTCTAGTCTTGCCCGCATGGGATTCTTGAAGCCCGACCTACCCGTCGTCGACTTCGGTGAGTGGATCAAGGGCACGCGCTCCGAGCGAATCCGCCCCCTGACCCGGCATTGGGCAGAGGTGGGCTTCGGAACGCCGGTCGCCTTGCACCTTTTCTACGTCATCAAGATTGGGCTGTACGTCCTTGGCGCCTGGCTGATCGCGATCAGCACGCCGGGGATCGACGGCTTCACCAACGTCGCGCACTGGTACGCCGAGCCGATCGTCTTCGAGAAGGTCGTGCTCTACACCATGTTGTTCGAAGTGATCGGCCTCGGCTGCGGCTTCGGGCCGCTGAACAACCGATTCTTCCCGCCGATGGGCTCGATCCTGTACTGGTTGCGGCCCAACACCATTCGGCTGCCGCCATGGCCCAACCGCGTGCCGCTGACCAGGGGCACCGCTCGCACTCCGTTCGACGTGCTGCTCTATGCGGCGCTATTGGTCGTGCTCGTCGTCGCGTTGTGTTCGGGCGGCACGGGACCCGTCGCGGCACTGGGTACGACGGTGGGCGTGCTGCCGTCGTGGCAGATCTGGGCGGTCCTCGGCATCCTGGCCGTCACCGGTCTGCGCGACAAGGTCATCTTCCTGGCCGCGCGCGGTGAGGTGTACGGCTCGTTCACCGTCGCCTTCCTGTTCGCTGGCATGGGCGTCGACATGATCATCGCGGCGAAGCTCGTGTGTCTAGTGATCTGGATGGGCGCGGCCACCTCCAAGCTCAACAAGCACTTCCCGTTCGTGATCTCGACCATGATGTCCAACTCCCCGATGGTGCGCACCCGCGCGCTCAAGCGAGCGTTCTTCGAGAAGTTCCCCGACGACATGCGGCCGGGCAGGCTGTCGCGGTTCGTTGCGCACTTCAGCACCGCGGTGGAGGGTTTGGTGCCTCTGGTGCTGTTCTTCTCGCATGGCGGATGGCCGACCGCGATCGCCGCGACGGTCATGCTGATCTTCCACTTCGGCATCTTGAGCGCGATTCCGATGGGCGTGCCGTTGGAGTGGAACGTCTTCATGATGTTCTGCGTGCTCTCGTTGTTCGTCGGGCATTCGGGCACGGGGCTGGTTGACCTGACGACGCCATGGCCGATCGTTCTGTTCGCGGTCGTCGCAGGCATCGTGGTCCTCGGAAACCTGTTCCCGCACAAGATCTCCTTTCTCCCAGGCATGCGGTACTACGCGGGCAACTGGGACACCACCCAGTGGTGCATGAAACCGTCGGCCGACGCGAAGATCAGCAAGGGCCTGGTGGCGATTGCGAGCATGCCTCAATCGCAGGTGGAAAAGATCTACGGCAGCCCCGAGCAGGCGATGGTCATGCTCCACTCGGGCTATGCATTTCGCGCGATGAACACCCACGGCCGCGCGCTGTTCACACTCGTCCACCGTGCGATGGCAGACGGCAACGAAGACGACTATGTCATCACCGAGGGGGAGCGGTTGTGCAGTACCGCCGTCGGCTGGAACTTCGGCGACGGCCACATGCACAACGAACAGTTGATCGCTGCGATGCAGGAGCGCTGTCACTTCGAACCCGGCGAGGTGCGCGTCGTGCTGCTGGACGGTCAGCCGATCCACCGGCAGATCCAGCAGTACCGACTCGTCGACGCCGCGACGGGCGAATTCGAGCGCGGCTTCGTCCGGGTGGCCGAGATGGTGACGCGCCAACCGTGGGACGACGACGTGCCCGTCGAGGTGACCTGGTCGCAGACCACCCAAAGTCACTAGTGATGTCACCTACCAACCAGTAGGTTGACCCATTGACCCCGCTGTTCTACCTTCGGTGGTAGCCACCGTACTGGTGAGAGATCCCCTAACCCACTCCGAAGGAGAATCCCCATGGCTGAAGCCGTCATCGTCGAGGCAGTCCGGTCACCCGTAGGCAAGCGCAATGGCGGCCTTTCGGGCGTCCATCCCGGCGAGCTGTCCGCTCAGGTACTCAACGGGCTGGTGACGCGCGCCGGAATCGACCCTGCACTCGTCGATGACGTGATCTGGGGCTGTGTCATGCAAGCCGGTGAGCAGGCCCTCGACATCGCGCGGACCGCGGTGCTCGCCGCAGGCTGGCCCGAGAGCGTGCCCGGCGTGACCGTCGACCGGCAGTGTGGCTCCAGCCAGCAATCCGTGCACTTCGCCGCCGCGGGTGTGGTGGCGGGGCACTACGACGTCGTCGTCGCCGGTGGCGTCGAGTCGATGTCGCGGACCCCGATGGGAGCGTCGCTGGCCAACGGCGGGCATCCGTATCCGGAAGCCTTCCGCAGTCGTTACACGGAGACGCCGAACCAGGGCACCGGCGCCGAGATGATCGCCGAGCAGTGGGGCTTCGATCGCATCGCGCTCGACCAGTACTCGCTCGGATCGCATGAGAAGGCCGCGGCCGCACAGGATTCCGGTGCCTTCGACGACCAGATCGTCGGCATCAAGGACCAGGACGGCAATGCCGTACTCAAGGACGAGGGCATCCGGCGCGGGGGCACCATCGAGTCGATTGGGAAGATCAAGCCGGCCTTCAAGGAGGACGGCGTGATCCACGCGGGCAACTCCAGTCAGATCTCCGACGGTTCGGCGGCGCTGCTGTTCATGTCGGCCGAGAAGGCAAAGTCGCTGGGCCTCAAGCCAATTGCCAAGGTGCATAGCGTCGCGTTGGCTGGTGCCGACCCCGTGATCATGTTGACCGCACCCATCCCGGCCACGCAGAAGGTGCTCAAGCGCTCCGGTCTTTCGTTGGACGAGATCGGCGTGTTCGAGGTCAACGAGGCCTTCGCGCCAGTGCCGTTGGCCTGGCTCAAGGACATCGGCGCAGACGAGAAGAAGCTCAACCCGAACGGTGGCGCCATCGCGCTCGGTCACCCGCTCGGTGGCTCGGGTGCGCGCATCATGACGACGATGCTTTACCACATGCGGGACAAGGGAATTCAGTACGGACTGCAGACGATGTGTGAGGGTGGCGGCCAGGCCAACGCCACCATCCTCGAACTGCTGTGACGGATGCTTCGGAGGCGTCTGCTCCCGCCGCTCTCACCGAGCGGCGGGGCAACGTTCTGCTCATCACGATCAACCGTCCCGAGGCACGCAACGCCGTCAACTCCGCAGTGAGCATCGCCGTTGGTGACGCCCTGCACGCCGCCCAGCACCATCCGGAAGTTCGCGCGGTGGTCATCACCGGTGCGGGGCAAGGGTTCTGCGCGGGTGCGGACCTCAAGGCAATCTCGCGGCGCGAGAACCTCTATCACCCCGATCACGGAGAGTGGGGCTTCGCAGGCTACGTCCAACACGTCATCGACAAGCCGACCATCGCGGCGGTCAACGGCACCGCCCTCGGCGGTGGGACCGAACTGGCGTTGGCAAGCGATCTCGTCGTCGCCGAGGAACGCACGATGTTCGGTCTCCCAGAGGTCAAGCGAGGACTCATCGCTGCGGCGGGCGGAGTCTTTCGGATCGTCGACCAGCTGCCGCGCAAGGTCGCGATGGAGTTGTTGTTCACCGGCGAGCCAATGTCATCGGCCGATGCCCTCGAGTGGGGGCTGATCAATCAGGTGGTGCCCGACGGCACCGTCGTCGACGCTGCGTTGGCACTGGCGCAACGCATCACCGTCAATGCCCCGCTTGCGGTTTGGGCGAGCAAGCGTGTCGCTGCTGGAGTCGACGACGGCGTCATCACCAGTGACGAGATCGGCTGGAGCAGGACCATGCGCGAAATCGGTGCGGTGCTGCGCTCCGAGGACGCCAAGGAAGGCCCGTTGGCCTTCGCAGAGAAGCGCCAGCCGGTGTGGCAGGCGCGGTAAGCAAGCAAAGGACTGTTGATGAAGCGAGTTGTCTTCGAAGAAGAGCACGAGGCCTTGCGCGAGAGCGCCCGTCAGTTCATCGAACGTGAGTTGGCGCCCAACGCCGAAAAGTGGGAGGCGGATCGGCTCGTCGATCGTTCGGCCTTCGTCGCCGCGGGCAAGTATGGCCTGATCGGGTTCAACATGCCCGAGGAATACGGCGGGGGCGGGTCGGATGACTTCCGGTTCAACGCCGTCATCGACGAGGAGATTGCACGCTACGGCGGCCCTGCGCCCTCGTTGAGCCTCCAGAACGACGTCGTCGCACCATATTTCAAGCACCTCTCGAACGAGGAGCAACTCAAGCGTTGGATGCCGGGCATCGTCAGCGGCGAGCTCATCCTCGCCGTCGCGATGACGGAGCCAGGCGCCGGTAGTGACCTCGCCGGCATCCGCACGTCTGCGGTTCGCGACGGGGACGACTGGATCGTCAACGGCTCCAAGACATTCATCTCGTCGGGCCTGAACAGCGACCTCGTCGTCGTGGTCTGCCGCACCGATCCCGAGGCGGGCCACAAGGGTTTCACCCTGCTGGTGGTCGAGCGCGACATGCCCGGGTTCAACCGCGGTCGCAAGCTGGACAAGATGGGTCTGCACGCTCAGGACACGGCCGAGCTTCACTTCGAAGACGTCCGCGTGCCCGCCGCGAACGTGCTCGGCAAGGAGGGCAGGGGCTTCTACCACCTGATGGAGAACCTGCCTTCGGAACGGCTGGGCATCGCAATATCCGCCATCGCCGGTGCGCGCGAAAGCTGGCGGCAGACACTGCAATACGCCAAGGACCGCAAGGCGTTCGGGCAGCCGATCGGCAGCTTCCAGCACAACCGTTTCCTGCTCGCCGAGATGGACACCGAACTCGACGTGTCCGAACAGTACATCGACCGGTGTCTTCAGGCGGTCGTCGACGGTGACCTCAGCGCGGTCGAGGCCGCCAAGGCGAAGTGGTGGTGCACGGAGACCGCCAAGAAGGTGATCGACGGCTGCGTTCAGCTGCACGGCGGATACGGCTACATGATGGAGTACCGCGTCGCGCGCGACTACGTGGACTCGCGCATTCAGACGATCTTCGGTGGCACCACCGAGATCATGAAGGACATCATCGGGCGCGATCTGGGTCTGTAGCAGGAACGACGGCGTCTGGCGTCACGCTGCGGTGGAAACGCAGCGTTTGCGATGCTCGGCACCACCCGAGGAGAGGGAGCTAGCCGCCAGCTTCCGGAGACGTCGTCGGCGTCGCAGCTGCCGGGGTGTACGGCTTGCCGGTATTGCTGAACGACGTCGTCGGCGCGAGGGGCTCCGGCGGCGCGTCCGGGTTCAGCACGCTGTCGATGATGTAGATCCTGGCGTTGGCAGTCTGGATGCCGCCGCAGACCACCTTGGTGGAGTCGTTGACCTTGATGTCGCCGTCCTTGCCGGACACCTTGACCTCCGCGCCCTGCTGAGTGGGCCGCTGACCTGCCACGTCACCGGGGCCAAGCAGGCCGAGGAACGCGTGGTAGTAGTCCAGCTTGGTCAGCGCAGCGGGGTCGGACTTCAGCGCCTCCAGCTTGCCAGGGTCCAGCGCCGCGAACGCGTCGTTGGTCGGTGCGAAGACCACGTAGGGGCCGTTCTCCAGTACCGGCACGACGTTCACCGCCGGGTTGAGGCCGCCGTTGAGCGCCGAGTAGAACGTGCTCACCGATGGAATCTTCGACAGCGCCGTGCCAAGAGGCATCGTCGCGAGTTGGACGAGTGAGGTCCCCGATGCGGCTAGTTCGGCGCGCAGGGGATCGCAATTGCCCTGCGGATCCGCCGGCGGCTTGACCGGTACCGGGTCATCCGCCTGCGCGGTGATCGCGAACGGCAGTGACACCACGAGTGCGGCGGCGGCAGCTGCCACCCCCACGGCCTTGCTGGTGCTTGTCTTCACGTAATGGCTCCTCAAGTTCATTCGAGCGTGTCGCTCTGAGCCCGACCCTCACGGCGACACCGGACGAATCGTAAATGCACCGGCTGCCAATCGGCAAAGCCACAGTGCGCACGACGGTCGTATCAGTCGGCATTCACCGCGTTGTTTCGCACGTTGAGACATAGCGCCGCCGCGATCGCGCACAGGCCCGCAGCCAGGTAAAACGCCAGGTCGTAGTTTCCTTGGAGGTCACGCAACCGGCCCGCTCCCGCGGCGGCAATCGCGGCACCCAATTGGTGTGAGGCGAATATCCAACCGAATACCACCGGTGAGCGCGCACCGAAGAGATTGCGGCAGAGAACGATCGTCGGCGGCACCGTCGCCACCCAGTCGAGGCCGTAGAAGATGATGAACACCCAGGTGCTCGGCTCGGCGTGCGGTGAGAGCAGCGACGGTAACACCGCGAGCGAAAGGCCGCGGCCCACGTAGTAGACGACCAGGAGCAGCCTCGGGTCGACGCGGTCTGTCAGCCAACCGGAGAACACCGTGCCCGCGACGTCGAAGATCCCGATGGTGGCGAGAAGTCCCGCGGCGACGGTGGTTGGCATGCCGTGGTCGTTCGCGGCAGGGATGAAATGGGTGCCGATGAGCCCGTTGGTCGTCATCCCGCAAATGGCGAAGCTGGCGGCCAACAGCCAGAACGCTGGCACCCTCGCTCCGAGTCGCAGACCGTCGAACGCGGCGCGGAAAGTGCTGGCGGGCACCTCGGCTGGGGTAGCGACGGCCGTGTTGGTCGCGCCGTAGGCGGTCAGGCCCTTGTCCTGCGGGTAGTTCCGCATGAAGACCAGCACCAGCGGGACGACGGAAAGCGCGGCAGCCGCGACGATGAGCGACGCCACACGCCAGCCATGTCGCTCCGTGACGACGGCGATCACCGGAAGGAAGATCAGTTGGCCCGTCGCGCTGGCAGCGGTGAGCACGCCGGTGACGAGGCCGCGACGCTGCTCGAACCATCTGGTGGAGATGGTCGCGACGAAGCCCATCGAGATGGCGCCCGTGCCGGTACCCACCAGCACTCCCCAGAACGCCACCAACTGCCAACTCGCGGTCATCGTCACCGAGAGGGCCGAACCGGTCGCGATCAGTGCGAGCGCCGCTGCCAGCACCGGGCGCACGCCGAACCGGTCCATCAGAGCAGCGGCGAACGGTGCGGTGAGTCCGAACAGCGTCATGTTGACCGACATGGCGAGCCCGACGACGCCGTGTGACCACCCGAACTCGTGATGAAGGGGATTCATCATCACGCCGGGCACCGAGCGGAAGCCCGCGGCCGAAAGGAGCGCGATGAAGCCAACCCCTGCGACCACCCACGCCCAGTGCAGGCGGGAAGAGCGCGCGGTCTGGCCTGCGGCAGTGACTGTCACCCGATCACTCTCTGGCCTGGCGGCCCAAAAGACTAGTGGCATGAATGCCACCATCCATCAAAAACATGCCAAAATGGGCGCATGCACCGGATCGTCGTTCTACTCCTCCCGCCCGTCGTGGGTTTCGATGCCGCGATCGCTCCGACGTTGTTCGGCGCAGCCGTCGACGCCGAAGGTGTCCCCTTGTACGACGTGACCGTGTGTGGGTTGGGTGACGGGCCCGTCTCCGCAACGACCGGATTCGACATCGTGACGGGCGCGGGACCCGACGTTCTCGCCACCGCGGACACGGTGATCGTCCCCGGCACTCAGTACCCGCTCGCGCGCGAAAGCGGAACGCTCGGGCCCGAGGTTCGGACAGCGCTCGACTCGATTCGTCCTGGCGCCCGTCTGGTGTCGATCTGCACCGGTGCCTTCATCCTCGCGGCCGCCGGGCTCCTCGACGGCCGGCCTGCGACCACCCACTGGAAGTTCGCCGACGCGCTCCGACGGTTGCATCCCGACGTCAGGGTCGACGAGCGAGTGCTGTTCGTCGACGACGGTGACGTGCTCACCTCGGCAGGCCTCGCCGCGGGAATCGACTTGTGTCTGCACATCATTCGCAACGATCACGGTGCCGCGGTGGCCAACGCCGTGGCGAGGTACTGCGTCGTCCCGCCTTGGCGCGAGGGCGGTCAGGCCCAGTTCATCGACCGACACCTCCCAGCTGCCGACGACTCGTCGACCGCCGCGACCCGCGAGTGGGCGCTCAGTCGCCTCGACGAGGACCTCACCGTGGAGCGTCTTGCCAGGCACGCCTGCATGAGTCCGCGAACGTTCAACCGTCGTTTTCGCGAGGAGACCGGTCAGGCGCCAGGCACGTGGATTCGGCACCGGCGACTCGACCGCGCCCGCGAGTTGCTCGAATCCGGTGACATGTCCGTCGACGAGGTCGCGCGCATGTCCGGCCTCGGCTCCGGCGGCAACCTCCGGCACCATCTGCGGCGAGGCGTCGGCATGTCACCGTCGAGCTATCGACGGGTGTATCAGGGCGTTTGAGCGCACACGGATAGCCTTGCGCGCATGCCATTGATCCTGTCCATCAACGGTCACGCGCCGGAGGCGCACGACGAGAGCTGGGTCGCGCCCAACGCGACCGTCATCGGCCCCGTCACGCTCGCGGCGCGGGCCAGCGCTTGGTACGGCGTGGTCCTTCGGGCGGAGTTCGAACCCATCGCGATCGGCGAGGGCTCCAACATTCAGGACAACGTCACGGTGCACGTCGACCCTGGCTTCCCGGCGACGATCGGCGCGGGTGTGAGCGTCGGGCACAACGCCGTCCTGCACGGCTGCACGATCGAGGACGGCTGTCTCATCGGCATGGGTGCGGTGGTGCTCAACGGAGCGGTCATCGGGCGCGGTTCGCTGGTCGCGGCGGGTGCCGTCGTCCCGCAGGGTGCCGTCGTCCCGGCCGGATCGCTGGTGGCGGGGGTACCCGCCAAGGTGCGCCGCGAACTGAGCGAAGACGAGGTCGCCAACAACCGAATGAACGCACGGGTTTACGAGCACTTGAGTGAGTTGCACCGCAAATCGGTCGAATAGCGCCGCCGCGGGTACATGCCTACGGTGAACAACTTGCGCATCCTCGTCACCGGGGCCACGGGCTACGTCGGCTCGCGGCTCGTCGCCGCCCTGCTAGAGGACGGCCACGAGGTGGTCGTCGCGAGCCGGAACGTCGAGCGCCTCGCGGACTTCGGTTGGTTCGACGACGTCAGGCCGGTGTCCCTCGACGCGGCCGACCCCGAGTCGGTCGCGAGCGCGTTCGGCGTCGCCGGCCCGATAGACGTCGTCTACTACCTCGTCCACGGCATCGGACAGACGGACTTCAGGAACGCCGACAACAAGGCTGCCGAGCACGTCGCTCGCGCGGCGAAGGACGCGGGCGTCAAGCGAATCGTCTATCTCGGTGGGTTCGTTCCCGCGGAAGGCGAACTCTCCGAGCACCTCATCAGCCGGGCCGAGGTCGCCGGGGCGCTCACCATCGACGGTGGGCCGGACGTCGTGTGGTTGGGCGCGGCGATCATCATCGGCGCTGGGTCGACGTCGTTCGAGTTGCTGCGCTATGTGGGCGATCGCTTCCTGTTGATCCCGATGCCCCCGTGGGCGCACAACGCGTTGGACCCCATCTCGATACGTGACGTCCTCTACTACCTCGTCGCCGCAGCCGACGCCGAGCGCGTCCCGGCAGGCTCCTATGACATTCACGGCCCGGCGACGACGACATACGGTGACCTCCTTCTGACCTATGCCCGGATGTCGGAGAGGTGGCGCACCGGGGTGTCCGTGCCGAACGTCGACATGCGACTGGTATCGCAGCTGGCCGCGTTGTTCGTCCCCGTACCCGGCGGCCTCGCAGCGGATCTCGTTGAGTCACTTGACTTTCCGATGAAGGCCTCCAATGACGGCCTGCGCCCGTTCGTAGCCGATCCGCCTGGTGGCCTCGTGAGCATCGAGGATGCGATCAGGCTGTCCCTTTCGAGCCGACGGCAGCGCCCCGTCAACGGTCTTGACGATCCGCATCACCTCGCCGACACCGATCCCGATTGGGCGGGGGGCGACATCATGCGGCTGCGTAAGATCGCCGCGATGGTGACGCCGTCGCACGCACGTCCGGCGCTGGGTCTGCTGTGCGCCGTACCTGGTCCCGTCGCAGGATGGTGGCGGACGGGCCTGGACACACTGATCGGACTGGCTCCGAAGCGGGCATCGTGACGGGGCTGATCTCCGAAATCGCCGCGATCATCTCCTCGCCGCCGGTCACGCACGAAGAGGCGCCGTCGCAGGTTCGCAAGCGGCGAATCGTCGTCGCCGTGGTGCTCGTGACCGGCGCGACGCTCCTCGGCTTCTCCTTGAGCCGAACGCCCGGTAGCACCGCCTTCTACGTCTTGACGCTCGCCCTGGCCGCGGTGTGGGCGTTCGGTGCAAGGCTGTCCGGTCCCGTACACATGGGGTCTGTTCAATTCCGCGGCCGAGACCGGCGGCCGCTGATCACCGGATCGGTGATCGGCGTCCTGCTCGGCGCCGTATTCATCGCGGGCGGCCTGGTGGCGAGGGAGATCGGCCCCGTCCGCGACTACATCGTCGAGGTGTTGAACTATGCCAACTACGGCACGCTGTGGTTGGTCGTCCTCATCACGGTGATCAACGGAGTGGCCGAGGAGCTGTTCTTCCGCGGGGCCCTGTACAGCGCGCTGGGTAGGTACCACCCCGAGATCGTGTCGACGATCGTCTACGCCATCGCCGTGTCGGCGGCGGGCAATCCGATGCTCGGGTTCGCGGGCGTCATCCTCGGCGCGGTGTGCGCCTACGAGCGCCGAATAACCGGAGGAGTGCTCGCGCCCATGCTCACCCACTTCTTCTGGGGGCTCGTCATGGTGCTCGCACTGCCTCCGATCTTCGGCGTGTAGCCGTTCGTGGCTAGCGCAGCGGGTTGGCGATCTCGTCGCGCGGCATACGCGCCGCCACCATCGCGACCGCCGCCAGCACGACCGGCGCGATGCCTGCGACGAGGAAGATCGTCTGCATCGACAGAACCATCGACAGCGGACCGACGATCGCGAACGACACCGGCAGGAAGACCAGCGAGACGAAGAAGTCGAGGCTCGACACCCGGCCCAACATCTCCGTGGGCACGCGCCGTTGCAGCAAGGTCCCCCAAATCACCGCTCCCGCACCGTCTGTCACGCCGACGACGAACACGGCCGCCGCCATCACGGGGAACGACGACGTCGCGCCGACGAACACCAACGGCAGCGAACCCGCGCCCCACATCACCATCATGAACGTGAGGTACCGCCTTGGCAGGCGCGCGGACGATACGGCCAACGCACCGATGGCGCTGCCGACGCCGAAGAACGCCAGGATGAATCCGTATGCCTTGGCGCCGTCGGCGAAGCGCTCCTTTGCGATGAACGGCAGCAGGATCTCGATCGGCCCGAGGACGATCAGCACGAAGAAGCTAGCGAACAGCAACGTCCACTTGAGCCACTGGGTACCGAGCACGAAGGCGAAACCGTCTCGTAGATCACGTAATACGTGCGGACGCTCGACTTCGTCGCCGGATTCGGCTTCGTCGTCGGATTGGGAAGTGGCAGTTGCGGGGCGGGTGGCCACGAGAAGGGCGAGGCTGACGCCAAGCAACGTGGCCACCGCGATCGCGCCAACCGAGGGGAACGTCGCGGCGATCAACAAACCCGCGACCGCCGGGCCGATCGCCTCCTGAAACACTGGTCGCACCACGCCTTCGACGCCGTTCGCGGCCAACAGTTGGTCGGCGGGCAGAATCCTCGGAAGTATCGCGCTGTAGGCAGGGAAGAAGAATGCAGCAGCGACGCCAAGTGCGCCAGCTGCGATGGCCATGTGCCAGATGCGAAGTGCGTCAAGCGAACCGAGGATCGCCACGGCCGACACCGCGACGACGTTGAGCGTCTCGACCGCGATGATGATTCTGCGCTGCTCGATTCGGTCGGCGGCGATCCCGCCAACGGGAAGGAAGGCAACCAGACCGACGGCAAGACAGGTCGCCACCAGCGACAGCGAGGTCGGGTCGCTGTCGAGCGCGATGACCTGCAGCGCCATGACGACCGTCCACGTGCCCTCGGCGAAAATCGACAGCGACACGGCGGTGATCAGCAGGCGGTACTCGCGTATTCGGAAGGGTGCGAGCACGCGCCAACGGCCGGGCGTCTCCGCCTGCGACTGCGTCTCCAATTCGGTACTCACGGCATCGATGGTGTCCCACGGACCCCCGCCGAGTCGAACGATTTTCCGGCCGCCGACGTCGACGCAGTGGCGCGACCTACTCGAACTTCACCGGCCAAACGTTGGTTTGGGCGAGATGTGGGTCAGGCGTCGGTGAACTTCGCTGGGCGACGCTCTTGGAACGCGCGCATGCCCTCGCGGAGATCGTCTGACTGAAGCAGCGCCAGTTGGCCTTCGGTCTCGCGGTCGATGGCTGCGTCCAGTTCGGTCAGGGTCGCGGCATTGATGGCGTGCTTGGTTCGGCGCAGCGCGACCGCGGGGCCCGACTTCAACGTGGCGAGCACCTTGTCCACTTCGGCCTCTAGCTCGGCTGCCGGATGGACGGCACTGACCAGGCCCGCGGCCAGCGCGTCGGCGGCAGGCAGACGTTCGGCAAGCAGAGCCAGCCGCATCGCCTTCGTCCTGCCGATCGATGCGGCCACCAGGACCGATGCGCCGCCGTCGGGCATCAGCCCAATCTTGGTGAACGCCAACAAGAAATAGGCTTCCTCGGACGCCAACACGATGTCCGCCGCGATCGCCAGCGACACGCCGATGCCAGCCGCAGGGCCGTGCACCACGGACACGACTGGCTTGGAGAGCGCCACGATGGCCTTGATGGCACGGTTCGCGGCGAGGAGTACGTCACCGGGCGTCATGGCTTCCGGACCGCTGCGTTCGGCAGCGCCGATCCCTGCGCCCGAACTGAAGCCGCGGCCTGCGCCACCGATGCGGACGACGCGCACCGCGGGGTCCTCGCCCGCGCGTTGCACGGCGTCGGTGATGGCTTCGAACATCGGCGCGGTCAGCGAGTTGAGGCTGTCGGGACGGTTCAACGTCAGTGCCAGCACGCCGTCGTCAAGTGCCACGGTGAGATCGGCGATCGAGGTGTATGACGGGGTGGTCGTCTCCGACATTTGGCGCCTGCCCTTGGGTTCGGCGAGCGACAAGGCCCGCAGCCGATTGACTTCGTTATACAAGTAAGCTTTGGCGGCGGTCAACCGTGATGTGCGGACGCGAGGAGCAAAAGGGCATGGGACCACTTGAGGGATTGCGGGTAGTTGAGCTGGCGGGCATCGGTCCTGGGCCGCACGCAGCGATGATCCTCGGCGATCTCGGTGCCGACGTCGTCCGCATCGAGCGGCCGGGCAAGCGCGCTGGTATTCAGGTCGATGCCAGCACCGACTACCTCTTGCGCAACCGTCGTTCGGTGGCCGCGGACCTGAAGAGCGACGATGGGCGCGAGTTGGTGCTCTCTCTGATCGCCAAGGCCGACGTGTTGATCGAGGGCTTCCGGCCCGGTGTCACCGAGCGGCTGGGCCTTGGCCCGGAGGACTGCGCGAAGGTCAACGACCGGCTGATCTACGGTCGCATGACCGGATGGGGTCAATCGGGACCGCGCAGCCAGCGCTCCGGCCATGACATCAACTACATCTCGCTCAACGGCGTGCTGCACGCGGTCGGGCGGCACGGTGAGAAGCCGGTTCCTCCGCTGAATCTGGTTGGCGACTTCGGCGGCGGTTCGATGTTCCTTCTCGTGGGCATCCTCTCGGCCCTCTGGGAGCGCGAGCGGTCGGGCCAGGGTCAGGTCATCGACGCCGCGATGGTCGACGGCTCCAGCGTGTTGTCGATGATGATGTGGGCGTTCCGTGGTCAGGGTCTGTGGAGTGACGAGCGCGGCGTGAACATGCTCGACACCGGCGCGCCCTACTACGACACGTACGAGACGTCGGACGGCAAGTACGTGTCGGTCGGTTCGATCGAGCCGCAGTTCTATGCGGAACTCCTCGAGAAGCTCGGCCTCGACGGTGAAGACCTGCCCGACCAGAACGACACGAGCCGGTGGCCGGAACTGCGTAACAGATTCACCGAGGTCTTTGCCTCGCAGGACCGCGACCACTGGGCGAAGGTGTTCGCCGACAGCGACGCCTGTGTGGCGCCCGTGCTGTCGTTCGCGGAAGTGGAGAGCGAATCTCACATCACCGAGAGGGACACCTTCTACCGCGAGCGGGACTATCTGTACCCCGCACCCGCGCCTCGGTTCTCCCGCACCGTGCCCGCGGCGCCGAAGCCACCCGGCGTTCCTGGCGCCGACAACGAGGCCGTACTTGGCGACTGGGTATAGTCCCAACCAACCAGTAGGTCGAGCAACCGCGTCGGCCGTCCGAAACAGTGCGAAGGGAATGCTCCTGTGCAGATCAAAGACGCCGTCGCAGTCGTAACCGGTGGTGCGTCCGGCCTAGGCCTAGCCACCACCAAGCGCCTGCTCGACGCCGGTGCCTCCGTGGTGGTCATCGACCTCCGCGAGGGCGACGAACTCGGGAAGCTAGGCGAGCGGGTGAAATTCGCCGCGGCGGACGTGACCGACCCGGAGGCCGTCGGCCAGGCTCTCGACCTTGCCGAGTCGCTCGGTCCGCTGCGCATCAACGTCAACTGCGCGGGCATCGGCAGCGCGGCCAAGACGCTTGGCAAGGACGGCCCATTCCCGTTGGAGTGGTTCACCAAGACCATCGAGGTCAACCTCATTGGCACGTTCAACGTCCTACGGCTGTCCGCTCAGCGCATCGCCAAGACCGAGCCGCTCGGCGAGGAGCGCGGCGTGATCATCAACACCGCGTCCGTCGCGGCATTCGAGGGACAGATCGGCCAGGCCGCGTACTCGGCATCCAAGGGCGGCGTTGTCGGCATGACGCTGCCGATCGCCAGGGATCTGTCCCGTGAGCTGATCCGCGTGTGCACCATCGCACCCGGTCTGTTCAAGACGCCTCTACTGGGCTCCCTGCCCGAGGAAGCGCAGCGCTCGCTTGGTCAGCAGGTGCCGCACCCGGCCCGGCTCGGCGATCCTGACGAGTACGGCGCGCTCGCCGTGCACATCGTCGAGAACCCCATGCTCAACGGCGAGGTCATCCGCCTCGATGGCGCGATCCGCATGGCGCCGAGGTAACCGCATGGGAATCACGACGAAGTTCACCGAGGTATTCGGAATCGAGCACCCGATCGTTCAGGGCGGCATGCAATGGGTCGGCCGGGCGGAATTGGTGGCCGGGGTGGCCAACGCGGGAGCGCTGGGGTTCATCACCGCGCTGACGCAGCCGACTCCTGCCGACTTGGCCCGCGAGATCGAGAGGGCCCGCGAGCTCACCGACAAGCCCTTCGGCGTCAACCTCACCATCCTTCCGACCATCAACCCGCCGCCATATGACGAGTACCGCCAGGTCATCGTCGACTCGGGCGTCAAGATCGTCGAGACCGCGGGCTCCAACCCCGCGCCTCACCTGCCGATGTTTCACGACAACGGCATCAAGGTGCTGCACAAGTGCACTTCAGTCCGACACGCGGTGAAGGCACAGAGCCTCGGCGTCGACGGCATCAGCATCGACGGCTTCGAGTGTGCGGGCCACCCTGGCGAGGACGACATCCCTGGCCTGGTCTTGATTCCCGCAGCGGCTAAGAAGATCGACATCCCAATGATCGCCTCAGGCGGCTTCGCGGACGCCCGCGGCCTGGTTGCGGCACTGGCATTGGGCGCAGACGGCATCAACATGGGTTCGCGCTTCATGTGCACGGCCGAGTCGGCCATCCATCGGAACGTCAAGGAAGCGATCGTCGCGGGCAGTGAGCTCGACACTGAGCTCATCTTCCGACCGCTGCGCAACACGGCCCGAGTGGCGAGCAACGCGGTGTCGCGCGAGGTCGTCGAGATCCTCGACAAGGGCGGTCAGTTTGAGGACGTCAAGGACCTCGTGGCAGGCAAGCGTGGCGTGAAGGTCTATGAGATCGGCGACCTGGACGCGGGCATCTGGTCGGTAGGCACCGTCATGGGCTTGATCGATGACATCCCGACCTGCGGCGAGCTCATCTCGCGGATCGTGAGTGAGGCCGAAGAACTAATCAACGGGCGTCTCGGCGGCATGGTCACGCCGTCGCCCGTGACGGCCTCCTAAGCCTGGCCATAGACGCAAAGACGCCGCCGACGCGATGGTCGGCGGCGTTCTTTGCCAATGAGTCAGCCCCGAGGGTAACGCCCGTTTACACCAAGCGCCCGAGGGCTTGGGTCAGACTGCTTGAGCGAGGTCGGGGAACTGCTCGGAGGTATCGCCCTCGATCAGGAAGTCCCCGTGATAGAGGGCCTCGAAATCAACTTTGATGACATCTGCATTGGTGTCGTCGATCCACATGTACTGGACAGTAACCATCACGATTAAGAGAACTTTGAGTTGCGTTTCGCAAAACCCTGGCAATTCTTACTTGCGGGTAGGTTCTCACGGCGCTGGCTTGTCCAAGTGTAGGGGGTTCACCCCGTTCAGCAAGACCCACGTGGCAACGGCGGCGGCAATTGCCACGAAGAACAGCGTGATGGTGATGAGTCCGGGCCACCGCGATCTGCCAAAGAATCGAGCATCGAACGAATAGGTACCTGCACCGGCAAGGAGCAGGGCAGATGCCCCGAACGCGGACACGAACGGCACGTTGAACGGCTCGGCCCAGAAGGCCGACGTCGACACCGTGGCGGCCCAGGCGTCGATCATCGCCGCCATCACCGCGCACGCGGCAATGGGTGTCAGCAAACCAAGAAGCAGACCGATCCCACCCGCCGTCTCGGCGGTCGTGAGCAGCCCTGCGGCGAAGGTTGGTGCCCGCCAGCCCGCACTTTCCATGAAGGCGGTGGCCGTGCCGAAGTCGAACGCCTTGATGAGGCCCGCCTGGATCATCGTGGCGCCGACGCCGAGCCGCAGCATCAGCAGGCCGAGGTCGGCCGGCGAGCTCCTTCGCGCTTCTGGCATGTCGCCGGTGGCCATGCGGTGAGCGTATTCGGCTTGAAGGGTGCTGTGGGTCTAGCTCTGCGCTGAACGATTCGCGCGTACGCGCCGTGGTTCAGCGTGTGAGGGTTTGGATTGACGGTCGTAACTTATCGTTGATAAGTTATCGACGATACTACGACAGAGGGGCCGTCCCGTGCTGAGCAGAATCGCCCGAGTGTCGATCGCGATGCCACGCCGCATCGTCGCCGTTGCCGCCCTGTTGATGGTGGCTGCCGCCGTATTCGGCATTCCCGTGACGAAGAGCCTGTCGGCGGGCGGGTTCCAGGACCCCACGTCGGAGTCGGCGCAGGCGACGCAGCTGCTGGCCGACAAGTTCCATCAGGGCGATATGCAGATGCTCGTCACCGTGACGTCGCCAGAAGGGTTCGACAGCCCCAAGGCTAAGGCGATCGCGACCAAAATCGTCGAAGGAGTGACTCGATCGCCCCACGTCGCGACGGTCACGTCGGCGTGGACGGTGCCGCCGCAGGCGGCGGCCGACCTGGTGAGCAAGGACGGCAAGTCGGGATTGATCGTCGCGGGCGTGACTGGCGGGGAGAACGACGCGCAGAAGTACGCCCAGGCGCTGGCCGACGAATTCGTCCACGACAGCGACGGCGTCACCGTGCGGGCTGGCGGCACCGCGATGGTGTACTCGCAGATCAATGCGCAGACCCAGCGGGACCTGCTGCTCATGGAGTCGATCGCGATACCGCTGAGCTTCCTGGTGATGGTGTGGGTGTTCGGCGGGTTGATCACCGCGGCCCTGCCGATGATCGTTGGCGGCCTTGCCATCGTCGGATCGATGTCGGTGTTGCGGCTCATCACGTTCACCACCGACGTGTCCATCTTCGCCCTCAACCTCTCGACCGCCATGGGGCTGGCGCTGGCCATCGACTACACGTTGCTGATCATCAGCCGGTACCGAGATGAGCTCGCCGACGGCTCTCCGCCGGAGAAGGCCCTGGTGCGCACGATGTCGACCGCAGGGCGCACGGTGTTGTTCTCGGCGACGACGGTTGGTCTCTCGATGGCGGCGATGCTGTTGTTCCCGATGTACTTCCTGAAGTCGTTCGCCTACGCAGGAATAGCGACCGTCGCCTTCGCCGCCGCGGCAGCCGTGATAGTCACCCCCGCGGCCATCTGGCTGCTGCGAAACCACCTGAACGCCTTCGACGTTCGGAAACTGGTCCGCCGCGTGCTGCGTAGGTCGGCGCCCGCGCCCAAGCCCGTCGAGAAGTTGTTCTGGTACCGGTCGACCAGGGTGGTCATGCGCCGCGCCCTCCCGATCGGGCTCGCGGTGGTAGTGCTGCTGTTGGCGCTCGGCGCGCCGTTCCTCGGCGTGCGGTGGGGCTTCCCTGACGAACGCGTGTTGCCGAAGTCTGCGTCGGCGTACCAGGTCGGAGACCAACTGCGCCAGGACTACGCGGACGACTCGTCGACGGCAGTGCAAGTCGTTCTTCCCGACGCAACGGGGCTGACGGCCGAGGCGCTCGAGTCCTACGCGGCCAAACTGTCTCGCGTCGCCGACGTTTCATCGGTATCGACGCCAAGCGGGACGTTCGTAGGGGGCGCCAAGACAGGACCGCCCAGCGCGGCAACTGGAATGGCCGACGGCAGTGCATTTCTCACGGTGGGCAGCACGGCGCCGCTATTCTCCGATCGCTCCGAGACCCAGCTCGACCGGTTGCACGACGTCGCGCCGCCCGATGGTCGCACCGTGCAGCTGGCCGGCATCGCTCAGGTCAACCGCGACAGCGTGCAGGCGATCACGGATCGTCTGCCTTGGGTGCTCGGCCTGATCGCCGTGATCACGCTCGGGCTGCTCTTCCTGCTGACCGGCAGCGTGGTGCTTCCGCTGAAAGCCGTTGTGCTGAACGTGTTGTCGTTGACGGCCGCGTTTGGTGCCCTGGTTTGGATCTTCCAGGACGGACATCTGAACGCCCTCGGCACCACCCCCACCGGGACGTTGGTGGCCAACATGCCGGTGTTGTTGTTCTGCATCGCATTCGGTCTCTCGATGGACTACGAGGTCTTCCTCGTCGCCAGGATCAGGGAGTTCTGGCTTTCGATGCATTCCGCCGATGGCGCCATCCCGTCCGGCAGGCATGCGATGAAGCTCGCGCGCAAGGACAACGATGAAGCCGTCGCCCTGGGCCTGGCACGCACTGGCCGTGTCATCACGGCCGCCGCGCTCGTGATGTCGATATCGTTTGCCGCGTTGATCGCCGCGCAGGTCTCCTTCATGCGGATGTTCGGCGTCGGCCTGACACTCGCAGTGCTCGTCGACGCAACCCTCGTACGGATGATGCTGGTGCCCGCGTTCACGCACGTGCTCGGCGGATGGA
>Ga0207658_10000510_pt1 | contig 35545 bp, 25 predicted proteins | sample KBSS33metaG_FD_184322 | JGI IMG/M metagenome (GOLD analysis project Ga0207658, IMG submission 184322) | Switchgrass rhizosphere microbial communities from Kellogg Biological Station, Michigan, USA - KBS S3-3 metaG (SPAdes) (version 2) | ecosystem: Host-associated > Plants > Roots > Rhizosphere...
CGACGGCGAGCGGCGGACGATCCTTCGCTTCGGCGCGGTCGACTACAGCGCGCGCGTCTGGGTCAACGGCCAGCTCGCGGCGACCCACGAGGGCGGCCACACGCCGTTCTCCGCCGACATCACGTCGATGCTCGACGCCTCGGGGCGCCAGCGGGTGACGGTGATGGCGATCGACGACCCGCACGACCTCACCAAGCCGCGCGGCAAGCAGGACTGGCAGAAGGAGCCGCACGCGATCTGGTACCCGCGCACGACGGGGATCTGGCAGACGGTGTGGATCGAGCGCGTCGGCCGCACCTACGTCGACAAGATCCGCTGGACGCCGCACGTCGAGAGCTATGCGCTGCGCTTCGAGGCGCGCGTCGGCGGCGATCCTGTCGAGGACCTCGCGATCGAGGTGCTGCTCCGTCACGGCAAGCGCGTTCTCGCGCGCGACCGCTACCAGGTCATCGACCACGAGGCAGATCGCTTCATCGTCCTCGCCGACCCCGGCATCGACGACTTCCGCAACGAATTGCTGTGGAGCCCGGAGCGGCCGACGCTGATCGACGCGACCGTCCGCCTGATCGCGGGCGACACGACGATCGACGAGTTCACCTCGTACACGGCGCTGCGCTCGATCTCGATCCTGCGCGATCGCTTCATGCTCAACGGCCGGCCGTATCTGCTGCGCATGGTGCTCGACCAGGGCTATTGGCCCGACACGCTCATGGCGGCGCCGAGCGATGCCGCGCTCAGGAAGGACGTCGAGCTCGCCAAGGCCATGGGCTTCAACGGCGTCCGCAAGCACCAGAAGATCGAGAACCCGCGCTACCTCTACTGGGCCGACAAGCTCGGCCTGATGGTCTGGGCGGAGATGCCGTCGGCGTACCGGTTCACGCGCACCGCGATCAAGCGGACGGTGCGCGAATGGAGCGAGGCGATCGAGCGCGACTACAGCCATCCGTGCGTCGTCGCCTGGATCCCGTTCAACGAGTCGTGGGGCGTTCCCGAGCTGACGAACATGCAGGCGCAGCGCCACGCGGTCGAGGCGCTCTACCACCTCACCAAGACGCTCGATGCGACCCGACCGGTGATCGGCAACGACGGCTGGGAGAGCAGCGCGACCGACATCATCGGCATCCACGACTACGACGCCAACACCGAGCACCTGCGCCAGCGCTACGGCCCCGAGATCAAGACCGAGCAGCTGTTCGACCGGCGCCGTCCGGGCGGCCGCGTCCTCACCCTCGACGGCTTCCCGCACCGCGGCCAGCCGATCATGCTGACCGAGTTCGGCGGCATCGCGCTCGCGCGCAAGGCGCAGGCCGACGCCGCGCCGCCGAAGGAGCCGGCCGTCGCCACGTGGGGCTACAGCTCGGCCCGGGACACCGAGGAGCTGGCGCGGATGTTCGAGCGACTGCTCGAGACCGTCGTCCACACGGCGCTCTTCAGCGGCTTCTGCTACACCCAGTTCGCCGACACGTTCCAGGAGGCCAACGGGCTCCTGCGCGGGGACCGCACGCCGAAGATTCCGCTCGCGACGATCGCGCGCTGCACGACCGCGTCGCGGATGCACATCCCAGGCGGGGTGTAGCGCGAAACTCCCCGGACCGATGCATTCGCTCGAGCTCGTCAAGCCCGATGGTCGCGCGCTGACGCTCTATGCGCGCGGGCCGATCGCGCCGGTGGCCGACGTGCCGAGCCCGTTCCGCGAGCCGCTCGCGAGCCAGGCCCACTTGCGCTGGCATCCGCTGCGCGGCGAGTGGGTGACGTACGCCGCGCATCGGCAGGATCGCACCTTCCAGCCGCCGCCTGAATACGACCCGCTCGCGGCGACCGTCGACCCGGAACGGCCAACCGAGCTGCCGGCGGGAACCTGGGACGTCGCCGTCTTCGACAACCGCTTTCCGGCGCTCGGCGGCGGCGGCCGCGCCGAGGCGCCGTCGCTGCACGTGCCGACTGCGCCGGCCGGCGGCCAGTGCGAGGTCGTCGTCTACACGCCCGAGCGCGACACCTCGCTCGGTGCGCTCGGCCTCGATCATCTCGAGCTGCTCCTGTCGGTGTGGGCAGATCGGACGCGCCGCCTCGGCGAACGCGACGACGTCCGCCTCGTCTTTCCGTTCGAGAACCGCGGCGTCGAGGCCGGCGCGACGCTGCACCATCCGCACGGCCAGATCTACGCCTATCCGGTCGTGCCGCCGCTGCCGGCGCGGATGGCCGCGCAGGCGAAGGAGCACCTCGCCGAGAAGGGCCGCGGCCTGCTCGAGACGATGATCGATGCCGAGCGTCGCGACGGCGTGCGGCTGCTGTACGAAGGCGCGCACGCGGTCGCCTTCGTACCCGTGTGCGCGCGCTATCCGTACGAGTGCTGGGTCGCGCCGATCCGTCCGGCGGCGCAGTTCGGCGACCTCGACGACGCGCAGCGCACCGACCTCGCGCGCGCCTTGAAGACCGTGCTGCTGAAGTACGACGGCCTGTGGCGCCGGCCCATGCCCTACCTGATGGCGTGGTACCAGGCGCCGAGCGACGGCGAGACGCATCCCGAGGCTCACCTGCACGCCCAGTTCTATCCGCCCTACCGCACGTCGGAGCGACTCAAGTACCTCGCCGGCACCGAGCTCGGCGCCGGCTTCTACGCGATGGACGCGTTGCCCGAGGACAAGGCGCGCGAGCTGCAGGCGGTCGAGGTGACGCTATCGTGAGGAACGGATTCCTCGCCGCGTTCGGCTACGCGCCCGAGGCGGTCGCGAGCGCGCCCGGGCGCGTCAACCTGCTCGGCGAGCACACCGACTACAACGAGGGATTCGTCCTGCCGATCGCGCTCGCGCAGCAGACGACGGTCTCGCTCGGCCACGCGGTCGGCGACGAGTTCACGCTGCGCTCCGAAGGGTTCGCCCGGCCGCTCCGGTTCAGGCTCGATCGCCTTCCCGACGAGCCGTTCGGACGCTACGTCTTCGGCTGCGTCCGCGAAGTCGCGCGCCGCGGCCATTCCATCCCGCCGCTCGACATGCACGTCTCGTCCGAGCTGCCGATGGGCGTCGGCCTGTCGTCGAGCGCCGCGCTCGAGGTCGCGACGCTGCGCGCGCTGCGCCGCTTCCTCGACGTCGCGATCGACGACGTCGAGATCGCGCAGATGGCGCAACGCGCCGAGATCGAGTACGCCGGCGTTCGCTGCGGCATCATGGACCAGATGGCGTCGAGCCTGGCCGACACGTCGCACGCGCTCTTCCTCGACGCGCGCACCCTCGAGACGCGGCTCTGGTCGCTGCCTGCCGGGACGGCGGTGATCGTCATCGATTCCGGCGCTCCGCGCACCCTCCTTTCGAGCAAGTTCAACGAGCGGCGCAGCGAATGCGAGGAAGCGTGCGCGCGGCTCGGCGTCGCCAGCCTGCGCGACGTGCGACGCGTCGCCGTGGTCGAATCGCTTCCCGATCCGTGGCGGCGCCGCGCCCGCCACGTCGTCAACGAGAACGAGCGCGTCGTGCGCGCCGTCGCCGGAGCCGACGGCGCGAGGCTCGGCCGGCTGATGAACGAATCGCATGCCAGCCTGCGCGACGACTACGAGGTGTCGATCCCCGAGCTCGATCGGCTGGTCTCGCTGCTCCAGGAGCATCCCGCCGTGCACGGCGCCAAGCTGACCGGCGCCGGCTTCGGCGGCGCCTGCGTCGCCATCTGCGCCGCCGACCGCATCGCCGACGTCGCTGCCGAGGTGCTCGGCGACTACCGGCGCCTCGGCGGCCGCGGCCGCCTGCTCGCGCCGCCCGAGCTCCTGGCCTGACGCCGTCGCGCCCGCGCGGTCAGGCGGCGACGTCGAGGCGCCGCGGCGCGCGCTCGGCGAGGCGCCGCTGCAGCCGTTTGAACGCCGTCAGCGCCTGGCCGACGACCTGGTCCATGTTGTAGTACTTGTACGTCGCCAGCCGGCCGACGAAGGTGACGTTGGTGAGCTGCTCGGCGTCGGCCTCGTAGAGCTTGTAGAGCGCCGCGTTCTCGGGCCTCGGCACCGGGTAGTACGGATCGCCCTCGGCCTGCGGGTACTCGTAGACGATCGACGTGCTCGCGCTCCTCTGCCCGGTGATGTGCTTGAACTCGCTGATCCGCGTGTAGGCGTAGTCGTTCGGGTAGTTGACCGTGCCGACCGGCTGGAACTGCTCTTGCGCCAGGTTGACGTGGCGGAACTCGAGGCTCCGGTACGGCAGCCTGCCGTGCCGATGGTTGAAGAACGCGTCGATCGGGCCGGTGTAGACCATGTGCTGCCACGGCACCAGGTCGACGATCTCCCGATAGTCGGTGTTGAGCAGGATCTTGATGTTCGGATGCGCGAGCATCCTCTCGAACATGCGCGTGTAGCCGTGCTTGGGCATCGCCTGGTAGGTGTCGGCGAAGTAGCGGTCGTCGCGGTTGGTTCGCGTCGGCACGCGCGCCGTGACGCTCGCGTCGAGCTCGGAAGGGTCGAGCCCCCACTGCTTGCGCGTGTAGCCGCGGAAGAACTTGTTGTAGAGGTCACGGCCGACCTTGGCGATGACGGCGTCCTCGGAGGTCTCGATGCCGTCGAGCTTCTCGGCCATCGAATCAAGCCACCCCTGCATCTCGAACGACGTCAGATTCAGGCCGTAGAGGCGGTTGACGGTATCGAGGTTGATCGGCATCGGCAGCTGCTGGCCGTCGACGCTGGCGAGCACCCGGTGCTGATACGGCCGCCACTCGGTGAACTGCGACAGGTACTCGAAGATGTCGGCCGAGTTGGTGTGAAAGATGTGCGGGCCGTAGGGATGGATGAGGATGCCCGCGTCGTCGTGGCGATCGTACGCGTTGCCACCGATGTGCGGCCGCTTGTCGCAGATGAGGACCCGCTGCCCGCAGACATTGGCGAGCCGCTCGGCCAGGACGCTTCCGGCGAAGCCGGCCCCGACGACGAGGGTGTCGAAGCCGGGGCGGCCGGGGATGGCATCGCGCAGTGCGTTGTCGACGGTGGTGCTGTTCTTTTCCAAAAGGCGCTCCAAGGGCATACAGACCCGGACCGCCAGCCTGCGCCTGGTTTCGGCAATCGCTATGCCATCCTTCGCGCCAGGCGAAAGCGGCTCTTGCGCCGCATTCCGCCGAGCAGCATGACGACGAGCGCGAGCGCGCCGGCCCCCATCAGGACGTTGCTCACGCGCCTGGTTCCACGCGAGCTCGAGCGTTCGCGGCGCGACCGGCTCGAAGCGCCGCTCGGTCATCGCGCGGCCGAGCTCTTCGAGGCGATCGGCGAGGACGCGCTCGGCGTCGGGCAGGAGGCTGCGGCAACGGGCATGCCCGTTGCCGCTCTCGACGCGTCCGCTCGCTCGACCCTCGTCGCGGCCTATGCGGCGAAGTCGGCGTTGCTCTCGCTGATGCGATCGGCGGCGAGGGAAGACCGCGACAACGGGATTCGCGTCAATGCCGTGCTTGCCGGCGCGCGATCGAGACGCCGATGCTCCGCTAGAACCCCGATGTCAAGCTGTAGCGGAACGCGGCGCTCCGCCGACGCCCCTCACGCGGCAAAACGCGCCTGGCTGATCGAGGGATAGGCGTACTCGACGCCGACGACGGCGCGCGCGTACAGGTAGTTCTCGCGCGCACTGTCGCTCAGCGAATCGAGCGGCACCTCGCCCCGCTCGTCACAGGGAAAGCACAGCGACGGACCCCTGAACAGCGCCTGATACGTGATCTCGTGGGAACAACCGTTCATGAACTGGCTCCTGTGGGGGCTCGGCGGCATTTGCACACGAACCCAGTGTGGCCAGTGTTCCGGGCGAAATCTGTCGGGGCTGCGCGCTAGAGCGTGTCAGGCAAAGTCGAAGTCGGTCGTCGGCGATCCGGGCATGGGCGCGAAGTATTTCGCGCCTGACGAGGGTCCCGGTCGCGACCGGCGGCCTGGTCCAGGCAGGTGGAGACCGAGGCCTCGAGTCGAGGAGCGCGTCAAAGGACGGTCAACACTCCCGACGCGACGTCGTACATGGAAGAGACGATCCTGATCTTCCCCTCGGCTTCGAGATTGGCCAGCACCGCGCTGCGCTGGCGCACCTGTCGAGCCGATTTCAGGGCCTGGGTTCGCGCGACCGCATCGACGAAGGCCGCGTTCTTCGAGGTCCGCGACCCGTCATAGACGGTCTCGTCGATCGCCGCCTTGAAGCGCGCGAGGAGCAAGGTCAGGTTGCCGAGGACGACGTTGTCGATCGCTCCCTTGATGGCGCCGCAGGACGTGTGACCCATCACCAGGACCACCTTGGCCCCGGCGACGGCGCACGCATATTCCATCGAGCCGAGGATGTCGTCGTTGACGGCGTTCCCCGCCACCTTGGCGTTGAAGGTATCGCCGATGCCGAGATCCGACACCACCTCGACGGGCGTCCGTGAATCGATGCAGGAAAGGACGATCGCGGCAGGGTACTGACCTGCCGCGCTGGATTTCATCTCGCCGAGAAAATCGCGGTCCCGTTGCGCGCCCGAAACGAATCGCGCATTGCCGTCCAGGAAGGCCTTCACCACCTGATCGGGCGTCAGCGAGTCGCGCTGGGCCTCGGTCAGCGACGCGCCGCGCACCCTCGGCGCGACCGCCGCTGCGCCGCTCGCGAAAGGTCCGGGCGCGGCCGAGCACGACAGGAATCCACGACATTGAAACTCGCCGCAGCCGGAACAGACGTCCACCGAGTCTCCCTGAGTCCTCGCCCATCATGCCAGTGCCGCCGGCAACGCGTCAGTGGCGCGGCCTCCCCAAACCCGTGGCACCGGGTCCGCGTCGTCCGGAATGCCACCTTGGTGCTATAGCGCGGCTGCCGGGCACGCGGTGCAATTCACCCACTCACGCGCATTTCGAGGAGGCACGATGCGTACGCTCTCCCTGGCCGATGCGGTGGCGCTGATCCCTGACGGCGCAAGCCTGATGATCGGCGGCTTCATGGCCGTGGGAACTCCGGAAGCAATGGTCGACGAGCTCGTGCGGCAGGGCAAGCGTGATCTCACCGTGATCGGCAACGACACCGCGATGCCCGGCGTCGGCATCGGCAAGCTGGTGCGCGCGCGTCTGGTGAAGAAGGCGATCGTCAGCCACATCGGCCTGAATCCCGAGACCCAGCAGCAGATGATCGCCGGAGAGATGGAGGTCGACCTGGTGCCGCAGGGCACGTTGATCGAGCGCATCCGCGCCGGCGGCTTCGGGCTCGGCGGAATCCTCACCGCCACCGGCGTCGGCACGGTGGTCGAGGAAGGCAAGCAGAAGGTCACGGTGGCCGGCAAGGAGTATCTGGTCGAGGCGGCGCTGCGCGCCGACTTCGCGCTCGTGCATGCCTTCATGGCGGACTACCAAGGCAACCTCGCCTACGCGCTGACGGGTCGCAACTTCAACCCGGTGATGGCGATGGCTGCCGACACCGTGATCGTCGCCGTCGACAACGTCGTGCCCGTGGGACTGATCTCGCCGGACCATGTCGTCACGCCGGCGCCGCTCGTCGACTACCTCATCGCCCAGAGCTGACACCATGGACGCGCAGACCGTTATCGCCAGACGCATCGCGCTCGAACTGCGCGACGGCATGCTGGTCAACCTCGGCATCGGCATCCCGACCCAGGTCGCCAACTACGTGCCGGCCGGCATCAAGGTGTATTTCCAGTCCGAGAACGGGCTGATCGGCACCGGCGCGGTGCCCGAGGAAGGCATGCACCACCGGCTGTTGACCGACGCCGGCGGCAAACCGGTCACCGCGCTGCCGGGCGCGAGCACGTTCGACAGCGCGATGTCGTTCGGCCTGATCCGCGGCGGGCACCTCGACATGACGGTGCTCGGCGGCCTGCAGGTCGATCAGTCCGGGCACCTCGCCAACTGGATGATCCCCGGCAAGATGGTCCCGGGCATGGGTGGCGCGATGGACCTCGCCTCGGGCGCCAAGCGCGTCGTCATCGCCATGCAGCACAGCGCCAAGGGCAAGTCGAAGGTCGTCAAGGTGTGCTCGCTGCCACTCACGTCGGCGCGACCGGTGGACCTGCTGGTGAGCGAGCTGGCCGTGATCGCATTCCCGGCAGGGCGCGCCACGTTGATGGAAACCGCTCCGGGCGTGTCGGTCCAGAAAGTGCTTGACGCGACCGAGGCCGCGCTCGTCGTGCCCGACAACGTGCCGGAGATGGCGATCTAGCGCGCCGGTTGTGCGCGCGCGGCCACGTTGACGAGGATCAAGCGACCGCCGTCACCACGGCGCACGATGAACGCGCGCAGCGCGATGTGAGCCGGTACGCGAACGAACGTCGATCCATCCATCACCCGGCTCGAGGCCGCAACAGCACAGAGGTAAAGCAGCCATGTCAGAACGACCGCACCACAAGTACGACGCCCTGATCGCCCACTGTAAAGCGCTGCCGGCGACGGCCTGCGCGGTGGCGCATCCGTGCGACGAGAGTTCCCTGCGCGGCGCCGTGGAGGCCGCGGAGCTCGGCTTGATCCGTCCGATCCTGGTCGGGCCGAGCGCGCGCATCGCGGCGGTCGCCGAACAATTCCGGATCGACATCGCCCCCTTCGAAGTGGTCGATGCGCCGCACAGCGTCGCGTCTGCCGAGACCGCCGTTCGCCTCGCCCGGGAAGGCAAGGCGGAGATGCTGATGAAGGGCAGCCTGCATTCCGATGAAATCATGGCCGCGGTCGTCAAGCGCGAGACCGGGCTGCGCACCAGCCGGCGCGTCAGTCATTGCTTCGTCATGGATGTGCCCGCGATCGACCGCGTCGTCATCATCACCGACGCCGCGGTGAACATCTTTCCGACGCTCGAGGACAAGGTGCACATCGTGCAGAACGCGATCGACCTCGCCCATGCACTGGGCATGGCGCAACCCAGGGTGGCGATCCTGTCGGCCATGGAGACGATCAACCCGAAGGTGCCCTCGACCATCGAGGCCGCGGCGCTGTGCAAGATGGCCGAGCGAGGCCAGATCACCGGCGGCGTCCTCGACGGACCGCTCGCGCTCGACAACGCGATCGACCTCGGTGCGGCCAAGATCAAGAAGATCACTTCGAGCGTGGCCGGACAGGCCGACATCCTTGTCGTTCCCGATCTGGAAGCCGGAAACATGCTGGCCAAGAGCCTCAGCTTCATGGCCGATGCCGATGCGGCGGGGATCGTGCTCGGGACGCGCGTTCCGGTCATCCTGACCAGCCGGGCCGACTCGGTCTCGACGCGGCTGGCCTCCTGCGCCGTGGCGGCCCTCGTCGCCAAAGCGCGGCGCGACAGCCTGCAGATGGTGGCGTGATGAGCGACTCGATCGCGGTTCTCAACGCTGGCTCGTCGAGCATCAAGTTCTCGCTCTTCGCGGGCGCCGACCTCGAGCTGGTGGTGCGCGGTCAGGCCGAGGCGATCCACACCGCGCCGCGCTTCGTCGCGAAGGATCCGGCCGGTGCCACGGTCGCGACCCGCTCCTGGGGCGAAGGCCACCCGCTCGGGCACGACGGCGCGCTCGCGCACATCGTCGAATTCGTGCGCGAGCAGCTCGGCCGGACACAACTCGCCGGCATCGGCCACCGTGTCGTTCACGGCGGGCTCCAGTACGCCCAGCCGGTGCGCGTCGACGGCACGGTGCTGAAAGACCTGGCGCAGTTCGTTCCGCTCGCGCCGCTGCACCAGCCGCACAACCTGACGCCGATCCGGCTCCTGCTCGAGCGCCGGCCCGAGCTGCCTCAGGTGGCCTGCTTCGACACGGCGTTCCATCGCGCTCAGCCGGAGCTCGCGCAGATGTTCGCTCTGCCCCGGGAGCTGCACGACGCGGGCGTGCAGCGCTACGGCTTCCACGGCCTCTCGTACGAATACATCGCATCGGTCCTGCCGCAACTCGACGCGAAGGCGGCGAGCGGCCGCTGCGTGGTGCTGCACCTCGGAAACGGCGCGAGCATGTGTGCGCTGTCGAGTGGCCGCAGCGTCGCCAGCACCATGGGCTTCACGGCGGTCGACGGGCTGCCGATGGGCACGCGCTGCGGCGCCCTCGATCCGGGCGTCATCCTGTACCTGATGGACCAGCGCGGCATGGACGCGCGCGCGATCGAGAAGCTGATCTACAGCGAGTCCGGCCTGCTCGGCGTCTCCGGCGTGTCGAGCGACATGCGCACGCTGCTGGTGAGTGACGCGCCGCGTGCCCGGCTCGCGATCGATCTCTACGTCTACCGGATCGGACGCGAGCTGGGCTCCCTGGCCGCTGCGCTGGGCGGCCTCGATGCGATCGTCTTCACCGGCGGGATCGGCGAGAACAGCGCCGAGATTCGCGACCGCGTCTGCCGCGACGCGCGCTGGCTCGGCGCATCGCTGGACGAGCAGGCCAACCGCAAGGGCGGGCCGCGCATCGATCTCGCGACCGGCTCGGTCGCGGCCTGGGTGGTGCCGACCAACGAAGAGCTGATGATCGCCCGGCACACGCGGCGCGTGCTGCAAGGGTAGCCAGCGAACACCCTTGCCGGAACCCATGAAGATCGCCGTGTTCGGCACCCAGCCCTATGACCGCCAGTTCCTCGACGCGGCCAACGCCGCGGAGGGCCACGAACTGCACTATTTCGACATGGCGCTCGGGCTGGAATCGATCGCCCTGGCCGCCGGCTTCGAGGCGGTCTGCATCTTCGTCAACGACGTGGCCGACGCCAACGTGCTGGAAGCGCTCCGCGCCGGCGGAACAGGGCTGGTGGCGCTGCGCTGCACCGGCTTCAACAACGTCGATCTGGCGGCCGCGTCGCGCCTGGGCATCAAGGTGGTGCGCGTGGTCGACTACTCGCCCTATTCGGTCGCCGAGCATGCCGTCGCTCTGCTGCTCGCTCTCAACCGGAAGACGCATCGCGCCTACAACCGGACGCGCGACTCGAATTTCTCTCTCGACGGGCTGATGGGCTTCGACTTCCACGGCAAGACCGCTGCGGTGGTGGGTACCGGCAAGATCGGCCGCGTCTTCGCCCGCATCATGCTGGGTTTCGGATGCGAGGTGATCGGCTACGACCCGTTCCGCTCCGCGGAGTTCGAGGCGCTCGGCGCGCGCTACGCGCCGCCCGGTGAAGTCGGTGCGAACGCGGACATCGTGTCCTTACACTGTCCGCTGACGGCGGAGAACCACCACATCGTCAATGCCGGAACCCTGGCGAGGATGAAGCGCGGCGCCTTGCTGGTCAACACCAGTCGAGGCGGCCTCCTCGATACCGACGCTGCCGTTCAGGCGCTCAAGAGCGGCCACCTGGGCGGCCTGGCCCTGGATGTCTACGAGCAGGAGGGCGATCTGTTCTTCCGCGATCTGTCGAGCACCATCGTCACCGACGACGTCTTCCAGCGCCTGATTTCTTTCTCGAACGTGATCGTCACCGGCCATCAGGCCTTCTTCACCCGGGAGGCCATCGGCACGATCAGCGAGACCACGCTGCGCAGCGTGTCCGAGTTCGCTCGCAAGGCTCCGCTTTCGAATGAGATAAGGTTGGCTTGAAGAGCAGTCCCGCACCTGCGCGCACCCATCGAGACGGCCGCCCGTCCGCGACGTCTCGACGACAACTACCTGGACACAGAGAGAGTGAACATGGCAAAGACCCACGCCGCCAAGCCTGGCAAGGCAGCCGACCTCCAACCGTGGGGCCCGGTCGGCGAGTACATGACCGACGCGATGCAGCGCACCGTGCTGTTCTGGGATGTGATGCGGCAGCGCAGCGAGCAGTACTACAGCGAAAGGGCCAAGGAGGTCCCGCATGTGCTGCGCTTCGACGCCGAGCTCGTGCTTGACGGCCGCACGTTCGAGAAGCCCGTCAACTACCTCCTGGTGCGAGTGCGGCCGCCGGCCGGGATGACGGCCGACGAGCGCAAGCGTCCGTTCGTGGTCGTCGATCCACGCGCCGGGCACGGCCCGGGAATCGGCGGCTTCAAGGCCGACAGCGAGCTCGGCGTGGCGATGGCCGCCGGCCACCCGGCCTACCTCATCGGCTTCGCGCCCGATCCGATGCCGGGCCAGACGATCGAAGACATCATGCACACCGAGGCGGTATTCCTCGAGAAGGTCATCGCGCTGCACCCCCGCGCCGAAGGCAAGCCGTGCGTCGTCGGCAACTGCCAGGGCGGCTGGTCCGTGCTGCTGGTGGCGGGAATCCGGCCGGAACTGTTCGGGCCGATCATCGTCGCCGGCTCGCCGCTCTCGTACTGGGCCGGCGTGGAAGGTGAGAACCCGATGCGCTACACCGGCGGCCTGGCCGGTGGCAGCTGGATGACCGCGCTCGCCAGCGACCTCGGCAACGGCAAGTTCGACGGCGGCATGCTGGTCGAGAATTTCGAGAACCTGAACCCGTCCAACACGTTGTGGACCAAGAAGTACAACCTGTGGGCGAACGTCGACACCGAAGGGCCCCGCTTCATCGAGTTCGAGAAGTGGTGGGGTCAGCACGTCAATCTCAACGCCGAGGAGATCCAGTGGATCGTCGACGAGCTGTTCGTCGGCAACCGACTCGCCACCGCCGAGATCGTCACCCGCAAGGGAGAGCGAGTCGATCTGCGCAACATCCGCTCGCCGATCATCTGCTTCTGCTCCAAGGGCGACAACATCACGCCGCCGCAACAGGCGCTGGGCTGGATCAATGACCTCTACGGCAGCGACGACGAGATCCGCGCCTGCGGCCAGACCATCATCTACGCCGTGCACGACACCATCGGCCATCTCGGCATCTTCGTGTCGGGCGGCGTCGCCAAGAAGGAACACCAGGAGTTCGCCTCGAACATCGACCTGATCGATGTGCTCCCGCCAGGTCTGTACGAGGCGGTCATGACCCGCAAGACGGCCGAGTCGGTTCATCAAGAGGCGATCGGCGGCGACTGGATCGTGCGCTTCGAGGCGCGCACCTTGAACGACATCCACGCGATCGTCCAGCCCGACCCCGAGAACGAGCGCCGCTTCGCGACCGTACGGCGGGTGTCGGAAATCAACCTGGGCATCTATCGCACCATGGTCCAGCCTTTCGTCAAGGCCTTCATGACGGACGAGACCGCCGCGTGGCTGAAGGAATCCAAGAACACCGAGTTGCCGTTCGAGGTCTTCTCCGATCGCAATCCGATGATGAAGCAGGTCGCCGAGCTGGCCGAGCAGGTGCGCTCGAACCGCCAGCCGGCAGCGCCCGACAACCCCTTGCTGAAATGGCAGGAGGTGGTCTCGGACGGCATCGTCGCCGCCCTCGACGGCTATCGCGATCAGCGCGACGCCGCCCTGGAAAAACTCTTCCTGGCGATCTACGGCTCGCCCGTGCTGCAGGCGATGGTCGGAACCGCGTCGCCCGAGGCGGAACTACGGCCCCGGCCGGGGCTGGATCCGGAGCGCGTCGCCCGCATCAGGGAGCGCATCTCGGAGTTGAAGGCGGGCGTCGCCAAGGGCGGCGCTCGCGAGGCCGCGATCAGAGCCTTGCTCTACGTCGGCATGGGCGAAGCGGCGGCAGACGAGCGGTCGTTTAACACGCTGCGCGCGATGCGGGCCGAGAACGACGGCATGACGCTGGAAGAGTTCAAGCAAACCGTGCGCGAGCAATACTTCAGCCTGGTGCTGGATCCCGAACGCGCGCTGGCCGCGATCCCGGACATGCTGCCGGCCGACGCGACCCGGCGCAAACGCATCCTGGACGCCATTCGTCGCACCGGAGACGCCGCGGGCGCGGCAGCGGGCGAACGGGCCGCACGTCTGGCGAAGCTCGAAGAGCTCTTCGCCTCCGGCGCCCGAGGCGCGACGGCCAAGAAGACGGCCCGAAAGACGGCCCGACCCGCGAAGTCCTCAAAGCCGCGAGCCACGGGCCGAACCCATTTGCCAACGCGCTGAAAGAAGGAAGACCATGCCGGCCCCTGTTCCCCACCCTGCCCTCAAAGGCGCCAAGGCGCTGGTCGTCGGCGTTGCCAACGACAGCTCGATCGCCTATGGCTGCGCCAAGGCGTTCCGCGAGCTGGGCGCCGAACTGGCCCTCACCTACCAGAGCGAGAAGGCACGGCCCCACGTCGAGCCGCTCGCGCGCGAACTCGACGCAGCGCTCTTCCTTCCCCTCAACGTCGCCGTCGACGGCGAGCTCGAAGCAGTGTTCGATGCGGTCGGCAAGCAGTGGGGCGAGCTCGACATCCTCGTGCATTCGATCGCGTTCGCACCCAAGGAAGACCTGCAGGGCGGGCTTCTCGACTGTTCGGCCTCGGGGTTCGCCACGGCGATGGACATCTCGTGCCACTCGTTCGTGCGCATGGCCAAGCTCGCGGCGCCGCTGATGAAGAACGGCGGCACGATGATGGCAATGAGCTATCACGGAGCGAGCAAGGTCGTTCCCACTTACAGCGTGATGGGCCCGGTGAAGGCTGCGCTCGAATCCTGCTGCCGCTACCTCGCCTACGAGCTGGGCGGCAAGGGCATTCGTGTGCACGCGATCTCTCCCGGCCCGTTGAAGACGCGTGCCGCCTCCGGCCTCAAGGGCTTCGACCTCCTTCTCGCCGAAGCCGCGCAACGCGCGCCGATCGGCGAGCTGGTCGACGTCATGGACGTGGGCTTCACCTGTGCCTACCTCGCGACCCCGTATGCGCGACGCCTGTCGGGCGAGACGCTGTACGTCGACGGAGGCGTCAACATCATGGCGTGATGCCGCTTTCTCGCCGTGACACCAGGGTGCGTCGTGGATCGGGCCTGACAGTCACGCTATCGACTGCCCCAAAGGCATATGGATCGTCGGGGGTCCGCTTCCTACACTGGCTCAGATCGCCGCGCGAAGGCAAGCGTCGGAGAAGGGAGCGTCATGGCCGCGAAACGAGAGACGCTCAGGCGGGGCCACCCAACTGGTCGCCCAGGTGACTTTTGACCCGCTCACGAATCGCCGTGACCAACCCCTCGGTCTCCACCGGGCCCAGCGCGTCGACGGACTTCCCCTTGACCACGAAGCCCATCAGCATGGCATCCCTGAGCTTCTTGAACGACAGCGGATTGCTCGTACCGCACACCGATTCGTCGTTCCGGATCACCGCGTCGATGACGCCGGGGTCGAGGAGCCTGACCTTGCAGATGGTCGCCTGGCGCGCGATCTCCGACATCAAGCCGTCCATCTGGCGGCCCCAGTGCTTGCCTCGGATCTGTTCACTCATCGCGCACTCACGTCAGGTTGAATTGCCGGGAAGCAGCATAGCGCGGCACGCGCGGTTCAACAACGCCGCCGCGCTGATCACCGCGCGAGCAAGCCGACGACACCGGGTTCCCGCGTCTTGTGTTATCCATTGGAAGGAGACCGATCGATCATGAACGTCCGCACCCCCAGCAAGACCAGGCCTGCCGCGCGAAGCGCGCCCGAGCCGGGCCCGACCTCGCGCGTCGACGCCTCCGACGGGGCTTCCGGAGGTGACCTGTCGGCAAAGGCGTATGACAAGGCGCTGCGCAAACTGCACGTCGAGCTCGTGAAGCTCCAGCTCTGGGTGGCGCACACGGGAGCGAAGGTCTGCATCGTCTTCGAAGGCCGCGACGGCGCCGGCAAGGGAGGCACGATCAAGGCGATCACCGAGCGCGTCAGTCCGCGTGTCTTTCGCGTCATCGCCCTGCCCGCGCCGACCGAGCGCGAGAAGTCGCAGATGTACATGCAGCGCTACGTGCAGCACCTGCCCGCCGCGGGCGAAGTCGTCATCTTCGACCGAAGCTGGTACAACCGCGCCGGGGTCGAGCGCGTCATGGGCTTTTGCACTCCGGAGCAGACTGATCGTTTCCTGAAGACCGTTCCGCTGCTCGAGAGGGCGATCATCGAGTCGGGCGTCATCCTGCTCAAGTACTGGCTCGAGGTCAGCCCCGAGGAGCAGACGCGGCGGCTGAAGTCGCGCTTCGAAGACGCGCGCAAGGTCTGGAAGCTCTCGCCGATGGACCTGAAGTCGTACAGCCGCTGGTATGACTACTCGCGGGCGCGCGACGCGATGTTCGCCGCCACCGACACCAATTTCGCGCCCTGGCGGGTTGCGCCCTCGGACCGCAAGAAGAGCGTGCGGCTGAACATCATCAGCGACATCCTGAAGCGAGTGCCGTACAAGGAACTGCCGCGCGAGAAGCTCAAGTTGCCGGCGCGGCAGAAGGCGGGCGGCTACGTCGAGCCGGACCATCCGCTCAAGATCATCGAGCAACGCTTCTGAGACGCCGGCGTCCGATCCAGCCTCCGGGGAACACCATGCTCGAACTCGACCTCACCTTGCGCGACGGGCGTTCAGTGCACGTGCGCGCCATGCGCTCGGCCGACGAGGCCGAGGTCCTGCAGGCGTTCCAGCGACTGAGCGACGCCGCGCGCTACATGCGCTTCATGCGCGTCGTTCGCGAGCCCGACCCGAAACGGTTGCGCGAGGTGCTCGCCTCGTTCCCCGAGGCCGGGATCGGGCTGGTGGCGACGGTTCCGGCGGCCGACGGGATCGACATCGTCGGCAGCGCGATCGCCGTCTTCGCGGCGGACCGGACCAGCTGCGAGTTCGCGATCACCGTGGCCTCCGAGTTCGGCGGAACGGGGCTCGCGACCCGTCTCATGGCGACTCTCATCGAGGAAGCGAAGCGGCGCGGCCTGAAGCAAATGGAGGGGCTCGTGCTGACCCAGAACCAGGCCATGCTTCGCCTTGCCAGGCGCCTCGGTTTTCGCATCGAGTCCGAGCCTGGCGACCCGACCGTTCGCGTGTGCCGCATGACGCTGGCCGAGTGAAGCCGGCTCGTCCTAGGGGGCGCCTGCAGCCACCGTGTCTTCCCTGGCGCGAAGTGCCTGGTAGCGCTCGATCACCATCCGCGAGTTGAACACGAGGCGCTCGCTGCCCAGCTGCTGGTCGAAACCGGAACGACGCACGACCTCGAGCACGCTCGGATTGAGTGCCGCCAGCCAGACGACCACGCCCTGCTCCGTCACCCGCTTGTCGCTCTCGATGAGCGTCTGCAGCGCGGAATACTCGATGTCGGGCACCCGGCTCAGGTCGAGTGCGAGCACACGCGGCTTGTATTCCAGCGTCAGCGCCTTGATCTGATCGGCGACGTTCTGCACGTTCGCGAAGAAGAGGCGGCCCTCGGGCCGGAGGATCAACAGTCCCTCGAACGTCTCGTCGTCGGGGTGCTCGGGCGAGACCGGCCGCAGGACGTCGGCGCCGCGCTTGCGCCCGATGACACGCACCATGGGCCGCGTCGCCTGCGCCGACAGGCTGATCAGAGACGCGATGATCGCCACCAAGATCCCCTGCAGCGTCCCGAACAAGAGCACGCCGAGCGCGGCGGCGACGGCCCAGCGAAACTCCATCGTCCGCACCTTGCGGATGGCGATGAATTCGGCGGGCTGGATCAGGCCGATCGAGTAGACGATGACGATCATCGCCAGCGTCGCGTTCGGCAACAGTCCGAGCAGGGGCGCCAGGAAGAGCATCGTCGCGAGCGCGGCAGCCGCGGTGACGAGCGAAGCTCTCTGCGTGCGGCCTCCCGCCGCGCGGCCGACCGCGGTCTGCGACGTGCCGCCGCCGGACGGCATCGCACCCGACAGCGCTCCGGCGAGATTGCCCGCGCCGACAGCGACCAGCTCACGATTGGCATCGACGGGCGGGTCGCCGGGGCGGGCGAACGCGCGTCCGGCGGCGATCGTTTCGGTGAAGCTCATCAGCGCGATCCCTGCCGCGGCCGGCAGCAACCGCACGGCGAGCGCGAGGGCGGGCAGCGTGATCGAGGGCAGCCCTTGCGGGATGTGCCCCACCGTCGAGACGCCGAGCGCTTCGAGGCCGAGGAACCATGCCGCCGCGATGCCAGCGCCGACGGCCACCAGCGGCGCCGGCGAGTGCGGCCAGAGGCGCTCCATCGTCACGAGGATGACGAGCGTCGCGACCGCGACGGCGAGCGTCAGCAAGGAGGTCGCGGGAATGTGCTGCGCCACGCTGAGCAGGTCGGCAAAGAAGCCCTGCTTGGTGATGTGGGTGCCGAGCAGCTTGGGAACCTGATCAAGCACGATCACGAGGCCGATGCCGGCCTTGAACCCGGTCAGTACCGGTGCCGAGATGAAGTCGGCGACGAACCCCAGACGCATCAACCGGGCGAGCACGAGCATGATGCCGACCAGCGCGGTCAGCGTGGCGGTCGCCGTCACGAGCTTGGCCGGGTCGCCGTCCGGAACCACCAGCGCGAGCGCGGTGCCGGCGAGGATCGCCAGCGTGGTCGTCGAGCTGACGCTGAGCACGCGCGACGAGCCCAGCAATGCGTAGACGACCATCGGGATGAACGCCGTGTAGAGGCCCACCGCCACGGGCAGGCCGGCCACCGCGGCATACGCCATTGCCTTGGGCAGCACGACCGCCGCCGCGGTGAGGCCGGCGACGAAATCGAAGCGCCAGACGCCGCCGGCGGGCACCTTCATTCCGAGCGGAGACGGCGTTGCGGTGGCCTCGACGGGCACCGCGCCGAGGGGTGCAGACCGCTGGCGGGCGTCCGGGGCGTCGGCATGTCCGGTCCTCTTCGACTCACGGCGAGTTGCCGTGGCCCGGTGATAGCTGCGCCCCTCGATCGGAGCAATTGCCCCTTCGGGCTGACGGGCTCGATGCTCTCCCGTCAGAGCAGCCACTCGATCGGCAGCATCCGTAACAGGTTGACGAAGAACATGCGCGAGGCGCTGGCGCCGGGGGTCGACGAATGGCGGACTTCGCCCGCGGAGGTTCGCTCGATCCACTCGACGCCCGTCCGGTCGGGAGTGAGGCGCACTTCGTAGGCTCGCTCCGGAATGCTGCGGTCGAACGCCTTCGACAACTGCGTCGCCAACGTGGCGCTCTCCACGACGACACCCACCTCCGTGTTCAGCCGGGCCGAGCGAGGATCGAGATTGAACGAGCCGATGAAGATGCGGCTGCGGTCGATCGCGAAGGTTTTCGCATGCAGGCTCGCCGCGGAGCTCGTGCCGACCTTGCCGCGCGGCCGCGCGTCGCTCTCCGGCTTCAGCTCGAACAGTTGGACGCCGCCGTTCAGCAGCGCCTCGCGGTACTTGACGTAGCCCGCGTACACCGGCGCCACGTCGGTCGCCGCCAGCGAGTTCGTGAGGATGCGCACCCTCACCCCGCGCGCTGCGGTCGCAAGAAGCGCATCCGTGCCTTCCTGTGTCGGCACGAAGTACGGGGAGACGAGGTCCATTTCAGCGATGGGCCGACCCATCGCCGCCTGCAGGCGCGGGCCCATCTGAATCTCGCGCCGCTCGGGCGGATGGAGAACCTTGTCGGGATCGTCGCTGACCAGTCGCGCGGGCACCCATTCCACCTCCAGCTTGCCTGCCAGCAACTGCTGCACCAGCTCGGTCTCGCGCACGGCATCGAGGTATTGCGCCGCCTCCGGACTGGCGCTCAGCCTCGACCAGGCGTCGCGGACCGTTGCTGCGCCACTCGCATCGGCCACCGGAACCAGGCTGGCCAGCGGGTAGGCGGACGCGCTGTTCCAGTAGGCGTCGAACTGCGCCGAGACATCGCGAACGACCGCCCCTTCGACGACGGTGTCGAGATCGGTGAAGGCGACCGCGGTGGCGGCCTCGAAATATTCGTCGCCGATGTTGCGGCCGCCGACGATCGCCACCTGGTTGTCGGCGGTGAACGACTTGTTGTGCATCCGGCGATTGAGGCGCGCGAAGCTTCCCGCGTAGTCGCGGAAGCGAAAGGATCGGCTCACAAAGGGATTGAAGAGCCGCACCTCGATGTTGGGATGCGCGTCGAGGGCCGCGAGCGTAGGGTCGAGCCCGCCCGTGTTCTGGTCGTCGAGCAGGAGGCGGACGCGGACGCCGCGCTCCGCGGCCTGCCACAGCGCCTCGAAGATCAGCGTTCCGGTCGTGTCGGCGTGCCAGATGTAGTACTGGACGTCGAGGCTGCGCTCGGCGGCCCGCGCGAGGATCATCCTCGCCGCGAAGGCTTCGCGGCCGCTGAGCAGCGGCAGCACGCCGGTCTTGCCGGGGTGTGCGGTGACCCCGGGCGCGAGCGCGCGGGCGATGTGAGTGGCGCCGGTGTCCGCGAAGGCGCTCGAGGGTTGCCGGTCAACCACGGCGGGCAGGCCCGCGCAGCCGGCGAGCACGGCGATCGAGGCAGCGACAAGGATGCGCGACGCTAGCGCCCCGGCATTGAAGAAGTGCATTCAAACGTTCGGATCGCGTTGCTGTGGCGTTGATCGATGCAAGGCGAGCCGCTCCTCGTGCCAGGGCGCAAGTGTGCCTCACGCTTGGGCCCATCGAATACAGTGCACGACCATCGACTCGAGGCGTCCCGTCGTGAACCAATGAAAACGGGTTAGCCCGGAAGGGGGCTAACCCCTCGTATTGCTGGCCGGGACGGCGGGATTCGAACTCGCGAACCCCATCACGATTCGGGTCTTCCGAGGCTGTCCGTCAACGTCCGCAGGCCGTCCGCTTATTCCCTTTGAGATCAACCACTTAGATCGTGCTGGTGTTTGCAGACGTCTATCCAAGTCCGCACAGAGCGTGCAGTTCGGAGGGGTCGACTGCCGTACCTCTCAGCGCAGGGCGGATCCGAGCGAGTCCGCGTAGAGCTAACTGCTAAGTCAGTAATACCACTTGGCAACGAGTCCGAGCGCGTTGACGCTCTCCCACCACGGCAGGCGATCGACGACATTCGCCGTCATCGCATGACGGGCTCCGTATGGCCGAAAGCCGTTGTTGGCTAGGAAGCAACCCACAGCTCGTCGGTGGCGACGTCAGATCGCCGCGAGCGCCCGCGACAGATCCGCGGTCAGGTCGTCGATGTCCTCGATCCCGACCGAGAGCCGCACCAGCGCGTCGCCGATGCCGAGCTTCTGGCGCGAGGTCAGCGGGATCGTCGCGTGGGTCATGATCGCCGGGTGCTCGATCAGGCTTTCGACGCCGCCGAGGCTTTCGGCGAGCGCGAAGACCTCGCAGCGCTCGAGGAAGCGCCGCGCGCCGGCGAGGTCGGTGTCGAGGTCGATCGAGACCATGCCACCGAAACCATTCATCTGCCGCTCGGCGAGCTTGTGCTGCGGATGCGACGACAGGCCCGGGTAGCGGACGCGCGCGACCTTCGGCTGCGCCTCGAGCCAGCGCGCGAGCGCGAGCGCGTTGGCGCAGTGCCGCTCCATGCGCAGCGCCAGCGTCTTGACGCCGCGCAGTGCCAGAAAGCTGTCGAAAGGCCCGGCGATGGCGCCGACCGCGTTCTGCAGGAAGGCGAGCCGCTCGCGCCACTCGGCCTGGCGCTCGTCGTTGCCAACGATCGCGACGCCGCCGATCACGTCGGAGTGCCCGTTGAGGTACTTGGTGGTCGAGTGGACGACGACATCGAAGCCGAGCTCGAGCGGCCGCTGCACCCAGGGGCTCGCAAAGGTGTTGTCGGCGACGGCGATGAGGCGGTGGTCGCGCGCCACCTGTGACAGCGCGGCGAGGTCGGCGAGCTTGAGCAGCGGATTGCTCGGCGTCTCCACCCAGAGCACCCGCGTCTCGGGCCGAATCGCGGCGACGACGGCATCGAGATCGGCCATGTCGACGAAGCTGAAGTCGGTGCCGGCACTGCGCCGGCGCACGCGCTCGAACAGGCGATACGTACCGCCGTAGAGGTCGTCGCTGGCGACGACATGCGCGCCGGCGTCGACCACCTCGAGCACGGTCGCGATCGCCGCCAGGCCCGACGCGAAGGCGAACGCCTGCGCGCCGCTCTCGAGGTCGGCGACGCAGCGCTCGAAGGCGAAGCGCGTCGGGTTGTGCGATCGGCCGTAGTCGTAGCCCTTGTGCACGCCGGGGCTGCTCTGCACGTACGTCGAGGTCGCGTAGATCGGCGGCATGATCGCGCCCGTCGTCGGGTCGGGCGACTGGCCGGCGTGGATCGCGCGGGTCGCGAAGCGCTGCCGGGTCGTCGCTGCCAGCGCCGTGTCGTCTCGTTTCATGGCCGGGCCTTTCGCAAGTGGTTGAGCAGGTCGAAGCGGGTAATGAGCCCGTGGAAGCCGGAACCATCCGCGATGATCGCGACGAGCCCCTTGTCGAGGACCGCGCGCAGCGCCGGCAGGCCGGCCGAGGGCGGCAGCGTCTGCAAGGCGGTGCTCATCGCGGTGCGCACCGCGTCCTCGTAACGCGACGGATCGTCCTGCACGTGGAGCAGCAGGTCGGACTCGTCGACAACGCCGACCAGCCGCTCACCGTCGAGCACGGGCAGCTGCTGCAGGTCGGCCGCGCGCATGCGCCGGAACGCGTTGAGCAGCGTGTCGTCCGGGCCGACTCCGACGACGCCGCCCTCCTCGGCCCGGCGCGCGATCAGGTCGCGCAGGTCGCCGTAGCGACGCTGCCGCAGCAGCCCTTCGTCGATCATCCAGGCGTCGTTGTAGACCTTGCTGAGGTAGCGCGTGCCGGTATCGCAGACGAAGCTGACGACGCGCTTCGGCTCGGTCTGGGCGCGGCAGAAACGCAGCGCCGCGGCGAGCAGCGTGCCGGTCGACGAGCCGCCGAGCAGGCCCTCGGCCTTCAGCAGCTCGCGCGCCATCGCGAAGCTTTCCTCGTCGGGGATTGAGTACGCGTGCTTGATCGCCGACAGGTCTGCGATCGGCGGCACGAAGTCCTCGCCGATGCCTTCGACCGCCCACGAGCCGGCCGTGCCGTGCGTACCGGTGACGACCTGGTCGCGCAGGATCGAGCCGGCGGGATCGGCAAGAACGAACTCGACCGCGGGCTGCGCACGCCGGAAGAATCGCGTCAGCCCGGTGAGCGTGCCGGACGAGCCGACGCCGACGACGATGGCGTCGACGTCGTGGCCCATCTGCTGCCAGATCTCGGGGCCAGTCGTCAGCTCGTGGGCGAGCGGATTGGCCGGATTGTTGAACTGGTCGGCGAAGAACGCGCCGGGGATGTCGGCGGCGACGCGCGCGGCGAAGTCCTGGTAGTACTCGGGGTGGCCCTTGCCGACGTCGCTGCGCGTCGTGTGCACTTCGGCGCCGAGCGCCTTTAGGTGCAGCACCTTCTCGCTCGACATCTTGTCGGGAACGACGAGGACGACGCGGTAGCCCTTGGCGCGCGCCACCAGCGCGAGGCCGAGCCCGGTATTGCCCGCGGTCGCTTCGACGACCGTGCCGCCGGCACGCAGCCGGCCATCGCGCTCGGCGGCCTCGATCATCGAGACGCCGATGCGGTCCTTGATCGAGCCGCCGGGATTCTGCGATTCGAGCTTGAGGAACAGCGAGCAGCAGCCGGTGTCGAGGCGCGTCACCTCGACCAGCGGCGTGTTCCCGATGAGGCCGAGGACGGCGGGGCGAAGGCTCGAGTCCATGGTGGGTGACGGTAATCCTTTTCGGAGGCGTCGCGCACGGCGGCACACTTCGGCTGCAATGGCGCGGCTCGAACTTCCTCCGTCATGATCGGCCCTGCTACCGCCGCCGGGAGCTGACGCCGCACGCGAGTTGCTCATCGACGCCAAAGCTCTAGCGCCGATCCTCTATGAGCGCATCCAGTGAGGCGCATTCCCCGAAGTCTGTGAAGGTTGGTGTCCGCAGCGCGACTTGGTCACATGCCGCGGTGCAGGCGTGGATCTCCGAGCGACTGGCTGCACGCGAGCGACTGTCCGATGTGTGGCCGCAACAGCTCTCCAACTCGAGATTTTTAGGACATCGCTAGGACACGGCGACGGCACAACGAAAACGGGTTAGCTCCGCGAAGAGCTAACCCGTTGTTTTTGCTGGTCGGGACGGCGGGATTCGAACTCGCGACCCCTTGCACCCCATGCAAGTGCGCTACCAGGCTGCGCTACGCCCCGTGCTGCGGATTATAGGCAGCGGCTGGTCGCTGCCCGGGCAAGCGCCCGATCGAGAGCAACCTCGGCGCACAGGGCCCTCGCGCCCGTCGCGACCGCATTGCCGCGCCCCCCTGTCAAGAGGGGGAGCCGGAGGTCCCCCGCTTCAGAGAATTTGTCCGCTTCACCACAAGCGCCTGTACGGGCTTGCCCACACGAATCAAGCGGAGACACCGTGACCCCTCTTTCATTTGCTCAGCGAACCCGCCCCAAGCGCGCATTCGCCCCTTCGACCCTTGCCCTCGCGGCGACGCTGGCGCTCGGCGCCGGCGAGGCGAGCGCGTTCGACATCGACGTCGGCAATCCCGACCTCGCGATCCGCTTCGACAACACCGTCCGCCTCAACTACGGCGTCCGGGTCGAGTCGCGCGATTCGAAGATCGGCAACTCGGCGCTCGCCGACGAAGGCGACTACAGCTTCGACAACGGCGACGCGATCGCCAAGCGGATCGACCTGCTGTCCGAGTTCGATCTCGTCTACAAGAAGCGCTACGGCCTGCGCGTCAGCGGCGCTGCGTGGTACGACGGCGCCTACGGCGACACGAGCAAGTCCAATCCCAACCCGCCCCTGGTCGCAATCCCGAGCTATATCGGCAACCAGTACAGCTCGACCGTCAAGCGGTTCTACCACCAGGGCGGCGAGCTCCTCGACGCCTTCGTCTTCGGCGGTGTCGACCTCGGCGAGGTCCCGGTCCAGGCCAAGCTCGGCCGGCACACGATCTACTGGGGCGAATCGCTCCTGCTCGGCGGCCACATGCACAGCGTCTCGTACGCGCAGGCGCCGCTCGACCTGCAAAAGGGCTTCGCGACCCCCGGCACTGAAGTCAAGGAACTGTTCCGGCCGCTCAACCAGCTGTCGATGCAGGCGCAAGTCACCGACACGCTGTCGGTGGCCGGCCAGTACCTGCTCGAGTGGGAGTCGGCGCGCTACCCCGAAGGCGGCACCTTTTTCGGCCCGGTCGACTTCGTCTTCAACGGACCGGACCGGCAGTTCATCAATGCGCCTGCCCAGTTCGGCGGCAACGGCTTCGCCCTTCGCGGCGCGGCCTCCGAGCCCAAGCAGCATGGCGAGTTCGGCCTGACGGCGCGCTGGAGCCCGCAATGGCTCGACGGCTCGATGGGCTTTTACTACCGCAACTACGCCGACAAGCTGCCGCAGGTCCTCCTGACCTCGGTGCCGGTCGCGTCGCGCCAGTACAACCTGATCTATGCCGACAACATCCAGTTGTTCGGCACCAGCATCGCCAAGAACATCGGCGGCATCAGCACCAGCGCCGAGATCTCGTACCGCAAGAACACGCCGCTCAACGCCCAGGTGCTCGGCATCGCCGTCGGCCTGCCCAGCGAGGGCGACACCAAGGGCCCGCGCGGCGACACGTGGCACGGCCTGGTGAACGCCATCGGCACGATTTCCAAGACGCCGGTGTTCGACGCCGCGACCTGGGCCGCCGAAATCGCCTGGTCGCATCTTGCCAGCGTCAACAGCGGCGCGAACCTGTTCAACGGCGTCGGCTACGCGCCTTGCGCCGGCAAGGACAAGTGGGACGGCTGCTCGACCCGCAACTACGTCGGTATCGGCGCCTCGTTCAACCCGACCTGGTTCCAGGTGTTGCCGGGAGTCGACCTGTCGGCGCCGGTGACGTACGCGATCGGCATCAGCGGCAACGCAGCGACCACCTTCGGCGGCAACCAGGGGCTCGGCAACTACAGCTTCGGCGTCGGCGCCGACGTGCTGCAGAAGTACCGCTTCGACCTGAAGTACATCGACTGGCTCGGTCGCTACCGCGACAACGGCACCGTCGTGACCTCGACCAACGGACTGACGACGTTCCTGCGCGACCGCGGCGCCGTCAGCCTGACCTTCAAGACCACCTTCTGAGGAGTTCTCCATGAACCGCAAACTCAACTGGTTCGCCGGCCTGATGGCCTTCTCGGCGATCGCCGCCCATGCCGTCTCCGCTGACGAAGCCAAGACGCTCGGCACGACGCTGACCGCGGTCGGCGCCGAAAAGGCCGGCAATGCCGCCGGCACCATTCCCGCGTACAGCGGCGGCCTGACCACCGCCCCGGCCGGCTTCAAGCCGGGCGACGGCGTGCGGCCGGACCCGTTCGCGTCGGAAAAGCCGCGCCTGCAGATCGACGCCAAGAACATGGCCGCTCATGCAGCGCAGTTGACCGAGGGCACCAAGGCGCTGATGCAGAAGTACCCGACCTACCGCATCGACGTCTATCCGACGCATCGCACGGTAGCGTTCCCGAAGTTCGTCGCCGACAACACCGCCAAGGCGGCGGTCAGCGCCAAGACGCTGAACGAAGGCCGCTCGATCGAGGGCGCGCACGCCGGCTTCCCGTTCCCGATCCCGAAGACCGGCAACGAGGCGATGTGGAACCACCTGGTGCGCTTCAACGGCCAGGCCTACGAGGCGAAGTACCGCAACCTGAACGTCGACGCGAGCGGCCGCGCGACCCTCGCCACCGAGGGAATGAGCACGCAGGAATTCCCGTTCTGGGACAGCAGCAAGCAGTCGGCCGAGACCTACTGGCGCATCAAGCTGGTCTACAGCGGCCCGGCGCGCCGCGCCGGCGAGGCGCTGCTGCTCATCGACCCGCTCGATATCGGCAGCAAGGACCGTCGCGCCTGGACCTACCTGCCCGGCCAGCGTCGCGTCAAGGTCGCCCCCGACCTGAGCCACGACACGCCCAACCCCGGCACCGCCGGCGCGACGACGTTCGACGACACCTTCATCTTCAACGGCTCGATGGACCGGTTCGACTTCAAGTTGGTCGGCAAGAAGGAGATGTACGTCCCCTACAACGACTACGCGGCCGTCTACCAGGCCAAGCAGGACGACCTGCTCAAGCCGAACCATCTCAACCCCGACCTCATTCGTTGGGAACTGCACCGCGTCTGGGTCGTCGAGGCGACGCTGAAGGAAGGCAAGCGCCACATCTACAGCAAGCGCACCTTCTACCTCGACGAGGACTCGTGGGCGGCGGTCGCCAGCGACGAGTACGACGCGCGCGGTCAGCTGTACCGTGCCGGCTTCGCCTACATGACGCCGAGCTACGACCTGCCTGCGCCGTACACCGACATGTTCGGCCACTACGACCTGGTGTCGCGCGTCTACTCGCTGACCGGCTTCATCGCCGAGACCGGCGGCCTGCGCCACACCAAGCCGCTCGCCGAGCGCGAGTGGACGGCCGACTCGCTCGCCGGCAGCGGCGTTCGCTGACGCAGCACGGAGGATCACGGTCATGCAACGGCGCACCCTTCTGAAGGCGCTCGCCGCGGGCGGCGTGCTGCCGCTTGCCGCCCGCGCCGCCACACCGGCGGGCGCCGGAAGCTGGCGCGATGTCCTCGACACGCCGGCGCAGCGCAGCCCGCTCGCGCCGAAAGCGGTCCTCACCGGCCTGGCGCGAGCCGGCAAGCGCGTCGTCGCGGTGGGCCAGCGCGGCCATGTGCTGCTCAGCGACGATGCAGGGCAAAGCTGGCAGCAGGCCGACGTTCCGGTCAGCGCCGACCTGGTCGCGGTGTCGTTTCCGAACCCCGAGTCGGGCTGGGCGGTGGGCCACGACGGCGTCGTCCTGCACAGCACCGATGCCGGCCGCACCTGGACGCGCCAGCTCGACGGCCGCACGCTGGGCGACGTCCTCGTCGGCCACTACGGCAAGAGCGGCGACGACAAGTGGCTGGCCGAAGCGAAGCGCTTCGCGGCACAGGGCGCCGAGAACCCGTTCCTCGACGTCTGGTTCGACGATGCCAGGAACGGCATCGTCGTCGGCGCGTTCGGCCTGGCTCTGCGCACCGGCGACGGCGGCTCGACGTGGGCGCCGCTCATGCATGTCATCGACAACCCCAAGGCGCTCCACCTCTACGCGGTGCGCCGCATCGGCGGTGAGCTCTTCATCGCCGGCGAGCAGGGGCTTCTGCTCAAGCTCGAGCGCGACAGCGGACGATTCGCAGCGCTCACCCTTCCCTATGCCGGAACGCTGTTCGGGCTGGTCGGCAAGGACCGCGTCGTCGTCGCCCACGGCCTGCGCGGCAACGTCGTGCGCAGCGCCGACGGCGGCCAGAGCTGGCAGAGCGTTCCGACCGGCGTCGGTGTCGGCCTGACCGCGAGCGCGCTCGACGAGCGCGGCCGGATGGTCATCGTCAGCCAGGCCGGACACGTGCTCGTGAGCGGCGACCTCGGCGCGAGCTTCGCGCCAATGAAGCTGGAGCGGCCGACCCCGGCCTCGGCAGTCGTGAGCGCCGGCCCGGGTGCGCTCGTGATCGCCGGCCCGCGCGGCGCCCAGATCCTCCCCCTCGCCTGAAGGACGCCTGCCATGCACGCCCCCAGCCCCGCGATCGCGCCCGAGACGCTCGAGCGGTTCGACCCCGCGAGCGGCTCGCTGCTCGAGCGCTCGGTGTTCAACCACCGCAAGGCGGTGATGCTCGCCTGCGCCGTCGTCACCCTGCTGCTCGCGATCCTCGCGGCGACCCGGCTCACTCTCAGCGCGAGCTTCGAGAAGATGATCCCGCGCAGCCATCCGTACATCCAGAACTACCTGGAGAACCGCACCGAGCTGCGCGGCCTCGGCAACGCGCTGCGCATCGTCGTCGAGAACCCGAATGGCGACATCTACGACCCGAAGTACGAGAACACGCTCAAGAAGATCCACGACGAGGTCTTCCTCACCCCCGGCGTCGACCGGGCCTGGGTGAAGTCGCTCTGGGCGCCGGGCGTGCGCTGGACCGAGGTCACCGAGGAGGGCTTCCGCGGCGGCCCCGTGATGCCGGACAACTACGACGGCAGCGCGGCCGCGACCGAGAAGCTGCGCGCCAACATCGCCCGCGCCGGAATCGTCGGCAGCCTGGTCGGCAACGACTTCAAGTCGACGATGCTGGTCGTGCCGCTGCTCGACATCGACCCGAGCACCGGTCAGCGCATCGACTACCGCGCCTTCTCGCACGCGATCGAGAAGATCCGCAGCGGCGTCGAGGCCGACGGCAGCGCGCGGATGCACGTGATCGGCTTCGCCAAGCTGGTCGGCGACCTGATCGACGGGCTGATGCAGGTCGCGCTCTACTTCGGCCTGGCGGCGCTGATCGCCGCCGTCATCATCTGGCTCTACACGCGCTGCGTGCGCTCGACGGCGCTCGTCATCGCCTGCTCGCTCGTCGCCGTCGTCTGGCAGCTCGGGCTGGTCGCCGCCTTCGGATTCGAGCTCGACCCCTATTCGATCCTCGTTCCCTTCCTCGTCTTCGCGATCGGCGTCAGCCACGGCGCGCAGAAGATGAACGGCATCATGTCGGACATCGCCCGCGGCGCCCATCGCCTGGTGGCGGCGCGCTACACCTTCCGCCGCCTCTTCCTCGCCGGGCTGACGGCGCTGCTCGCCGACGCGGTCGGCTTCGGCGTCCTGATGGTGATCGACATCCCGGTCATCAAGGACCTGGCGCTCACCGCAAGCCTCGGCGTCGCCGTGCTGATCTTCACCAACCTGATCCTCCTGCCGGTGCTGCTCAGCTACGTCGGCGTGAGCGACGCCGCGGCGGCGCGTACGCTCAAGGCCGAGAGCGAGGCGGGGCGGACGCAGGGCCTCAATCGCCTGTTCGGGCTGCTCGCGAACTTCGTCGAGAAGCGCTGGGCGCTCGCCGCGATCATCGTCTCGGCCGCTCTGCTCGGCGGCGGCTACGCGGTGAGCCGGCACCTGAAGATCGGCGACCTCGACCCGGGCGCTCCCGAGCTGCGCGCCGACTCGCGCTACAACCGCGACAACGCCTACATCACCGGCCACTACTCGCTCTCGAGCGACACCTTTGCGGTGATCGTCAAGACCGAGAAGGAAGGCTGCCTCAAGTACCAGACCCTGGTCGAGGCCGATCGCCTGGCCTGGGCCCTGCAGCAGCTGCCCGGCGTGCAGACGACCGCCAGCCTCACCAACGCGGTGCGCCAGATCACCGCCGGCAGCAACGAAGGCGCGCCGAAGTGGCTGACGATCGCGCGCAACCAGGACGTGCTCAACTACGGCGCGCAGCAGGCCAGCGTCAACAACCCCGACCTGTTCAACACCGACTGCTCGGTGATGCCGGTGATCGCGTATCTCTCCGACCACCGTGCCGAGACGCTCGACCGCGTCGTCGACGCGAGCGCCGAGTTCGCGACGCTCCACAGCACGCCCGAGCGCAAGTTCCTGCTCGCCGCGGGCAGCGCCGGCATCGAGGCCGCGACCAACATCGTCGTCCGCAAGGCCTGGGTGCAGATGCTCCTGCTCGTCTACGCGGCGGTGATCGCGCTCTGCTTCGTCACGTTCCGCAGTTGGCGTGCGGTGGTCGTCGCCGTCGTGCCGCTCGTCATCACGTCGGTCCTGTGCGAGGCGCTGATGGTCGCGCTCGGCATCGGCGTCAAGGTAGCGACGTTGCCGGTGATCGCGCTCGGCGTCGGCATCGGCATCGACTATGCGCTCTACCTGCTCTCGGTCCAGCTCGCGCAGCAGCGCGTCGGCGTCTCGCTCGCGCAGGCCTACCGCAGCGCCCTGCAGTTCACCGGCAAGGTGGTCGTCCTCGTGGGTGTCACCCTGGCCGCCGGCGTCGCGACCTGGGCGCTCTCGCCGATCAAGTTCCAGGCCGACATGGGCATCCTGCTCGCGTTCATGTTCATCTGGAACATGGTCGGCGCGGTGATCCTGATTCCGGCGCTGTCGCACTACCTGCTGCCGTCGGGCCGCGAGCGGTCGGGTCTCGCGCTCGCGCCGCTGCACGAGGCGAGCGTCGGTCACGGCTGAGCGGGTCGACGCGGCTCACTGACGACTCGAACGACCGCTTCGAGCAAGACGACGGAGCGATCGCTACTGGCCACACAAGCGGCCGGTCGCGACCGGCTGCTATAGAGAGAATCGCAGCCGCGCGCTGCGGCGCAGATCGTTCGCGGTCTCGTCCGCGAGAACCCACAGTTGGCACCGAGCGTGCCCGCTAATGATCGTTCTTTCCCCAATTCAAGTCTGGACTCCGTGCTCGCGACAGAAAAGGCGCAGAAGTTCGAGATGAGGAAGGCGATGATGGCGGAGTTGGGCGTCCAGGACGAGCGTACGGCCTGAGCGCGAGTAATGCCTGGGAGCTGTCGCCGACGCGCAGGCTGCCCATCGCATTACTTGTGCGGGGCAGGGCTCGGGTTCGTGGGGGGATCGCTCCCAACCATGCCGCTGTAGTTGGAGCAGCGGCTCTAGGTAGGGAAGGTGACGTTGCGACGGGCGGCAAACGACCCAGCCGCCATTCGCGCCTTCGCCGCATACGTACTGATCCGGCGCCGCTGCCGAACTACGTGTACCGGATGGCAGCGGGCTGAGTAGACGCTAGGGCCCGCCCGACCCGCCGCGGATCGGTCAGTCGGACACCCTGTTCGACTTCCACCAGGCCAGCATGCGGTCAAAGTCGCCGTCGAAGGCACGCGCCTTGAGCGCCTCGTGGACCGACGAACATCTGGCCGCGTCACTCTGGGAGAGCAGGCCCTTCGTCGCGTAGTGGTCGCACTGGAGGTAGGCCCGCTTCAGTTGTTCGATCGTGGCGGCTTCGGGCTGGCCGAGGCTCGCGCGGGCGGCCGTCCGGGCGACGGCAGCAGGCTCCGCCCGCGAGAGGCCGGTCATTGCGCAGCCGACGAACAGCGTGTAGAAGATCAGGCTAGGGTTCATAGGTCCTCCTTTGGCAGGTGGACTCACTCTGTCGCTGGCCGGGGCGCGGGTCTTCGAGACGGGCTTGATTTTTCCTTGACTTTCCGTCGACCTCGCTCAGCCGGCCCGGGCATGCCCGCGGTGGAGGGGCGATGGTCTACGCGTTCGAGGGTCATGTACTGGACGTCGAGCGGCGTGAACTGCGCCGCAGCGACCGCATCGTCCCGGTCGAGCCTCAAGTGTTCGATCTACTGCGCTATCTCATCACAAACCGGACGCGCGTGGTGAGCAAGGACGAGCTGCTCGCGGAAGTCTGGGGCCGCCGCATCGTCTCCGAGTCGACGCTCAGCAGCAGGATCGCCTCGCTGCGCCAGGCGGTGGGCGACAGCGGCGAGCACCAGCGTGTCGTCCGCACGGTCGCGCGTAGGGGGTTCCGCTTTGTCGCTGTCGTTCAGGAAGCCGCCGCGCGGGAGCGTTCCGGGACGCTCGATTCCGACACGCAACCGGACCACCGGGATCCATCGACGCTGCCGTCTTCGCGCCCGCCGAACGGCCCCGAGCGGCGCCAAGTCACGATCATGGCTTGCGGCCTGGTCGGTGCCGCCCGCCTGGCGTCGCGCCTCGATCCCGAAGACCTGCGCGCGATCGCGACCGGATACCGCGAGTGCGTCAAGGGCGCGGTTGAACGGCACGGCGGGACGGTCACCCAGTACACGGCAGACGGTTTGCTGGCGCTGTTCGGCTATCCGCGCGCCCATGAAGACGACGCCGAGCGTGCGGTTCGCGCAGGGCTGGCCGCGATCGAGGCCGTCGCCGCTCTCAGGGCGCTCTCGGTGGCGCTGCAGGCTCGCGCGGGCATCGCGACGGGCCTCGTCGTGATCGGCGAGTGCGACGCGGCCGGCGCGACGCTCGAACCTTCCCTCGTTGGTCAAGCGCCGCACCTCGCATCGCGCTTACTCGAAGCGAGCGATGCCGGCGCGCTGGCGATCTCGGCGAGCACGCGCGAGCTGATCGGCAACCTGTTCGAGTACTACGATCTGGCGCAACTGGATGCGATGGCTGGCAACGAGCCGGTCCGCGCCTGGCGAGTGGTGCGCGAAGCCGCAACGGCCGATCGCTTTCAAGCCTTGCGCCCGCGGCGCGAACAGCTCGTCGGCCGCGATGAAGAGCTCGATCTGCTGCTGCGGCGCTGGAACCAGGCGAAGACCGGCGAGGGCCGGGTCGTGCTGATCTGGGGCGAAGCCGGCATCGGCAAGTCGCACCTGATGGCCTCGCTTCAGGAGGCGCTCGGCTCGGAGCCGCATGCGTGCGTGCGCTACTTCTGTTCGCCGCATCGGGCCCAGACCGCACTGCACCCGGTGATCAACCAGCTCGAGCATGCAGCCGGATTCACGCCTGCCGACAGCGACGACGAGAAGCTCGAGAAGCTGACGCGCCTGCTCGCTCAGCTTTCGAAGTCCGAGCCCCAGGACGTCGACCTGTTTGCCGATCTGCTCTCGGTCGCGCGGCGCGATCGCAGCGCTCCATTGGCGCTGAGCTCGCAGCGGCGCAAGGCGCTGGTGTTCGAACGCTCCATCGCCCAGCTCGCCGGCCTCGCGGCGCGAGGACCGGTGCTGGTGCTCTTGGAGGATGCGCACTGGATCGATCCCACGACGCGCGAGCTGTTCGACCTCGTCATCGACCGGGTTCGCAGCCTCCCGGTCCTGTTGGTCATGTCGTATCGGCCGGAGTTCACCCCGCCCTGGCTGGGCCAGGCCCACGTCACGGCGCTGACCCTCAACCGCCTGGGTCGTCGGGCAAGCGCCGCGCTGATGACTCGCGTGACCGGAGGAAAAGTTCTGCCCGACGCGTTGCTCGAACGGATGCTCTCGCAAGCGGACGGCGTACCGCTGTTCATCGAGGAGGTCACCAAGTCGGTGCTAGAGAGCGGCGTCGTGCGCGAGGAAGACGGTGCCTATGCGCTGGCCGGACCGCTGGCCAACCTGGCCGTGCCCTCGACCTTGCAGGCCTCGCTCGTCGCACGCTTCGATCGGATCGAAGGCACCCGTGCGCTGGTTCAAACGAGCGCTGCGTTGGGCCGCGAGTTCCGCTACGACGCGCTCAAGGCCGTTGTCGCGCTGGGCGATGCCGCGCTCGAACCTTTGCTCGAGCAGCTCGTCGCTTCGGGACTGGTGCATCAGCGCGGGTCGCCGCCGGATGCCGAGTACCTTTTTAGGCATGCCTTGGTGCAGGACGCAGCCTACGAGACCATGCTCAAGAGCCAGCGCCTGGCGGTCCACCGCCGGATCGTCGAGGTGTTCGAGCGCGACTTTCCGGAGACTGCGGCGCACCAGCCGGATGTGATGGCATACCACTGTCGCGAGGCGGGACTCACCGAAAAGGCCATCGACTATTCCATTCTGGCCGCCCGCATGGCGCTCGAGCGCTCGGCCGGCGTCGAGGCCCAGGCTCTGGTCGAAACCGCGATGAGCCTCCTTCCGACCCTCGCGGCAGGAGACGTGCGGCGCAACCTCGACGGGCGGCTGCAGGTCGCGCTGGCCGACGCGCTGATGATGACGAAGGGCTTCGCGTCGCCGGATGTCATGGCCACCTTGTCGCGCGCGCGCGGCTTGCTCGACGAGACCGCGCAGCCCATCGAATCGCTTCGTGCGCTCTGCGGCCTGTTCAACTATCACTTGATGCGCTCCGAATCGCCCCGGTGCCTGGAACTGACCGAGGCCAAGCTGAAGCATGGGCTAGACCGACCCACCGCGACGGTCGTCCGCTATCTGACGGGCACCGCCCAGCTGCACCTTGGGAACTTCAAGGTCTCCAATGCCCAGCTCGAATCGGCGCTAGCCCTCTACGACGAGGACAGCTGCCGGACCGTGGCGTTCGTGCCCGGCTATCACTTACGTTGCTTCACGCTCATCTGGCTTGGACTGGGTACCCTCTACGTCGGCTCGCTGGAACGTGCGGCCGCGACAATTTCGGCGGCCGTGCAGGATGCGCGCAGCCGCGACCATCCCTTCACGCTGGTGTCGGCCCTGCTGGCCCTGGCGCGCTTTTGCAACCACACGCAGGACGTGCAGAGCGCCAGCGCCGCGGTCGACGAAGGACTGGCGATCGCCACCGAGCAGCGCAGCCCCTATCACGTGTCGCGAGCGAACATCCTTCGTGCCGTCGGCATCATCGAAAGCGGCCGGCCCGAGGAGGGAATCGCGCTCATGGAGCATGCACTCGCGGAGCACCGCGGCACGGGTGCGAACTTCCAGAGCTCGTTCAACCTCACCCGCCTGGCGGAGGCCTACGCCCGGGCCGGCCGGCTCGGGCGCGCCCTGGACCTCGCTGCCGAGGCAGTGGCCGAGGTCGACCGGACCGGTGAACGCTGGTGGGAAGCCGAGGCGAAACGGTCACACGGCGAGATCCTTCTCTTGGCCGGTCCAGCGCATCGCGCCGAGGCCGAGCGCTGCTTCGGACAGGCGCTCGACTGCGCGCGCCGCCAGGAAGCGAGGCTTTGGGAGCTGAACGCGGCGCGAAGCCTGGCCACCATGCACTTGGCGCAAGGTCGCGCCGACGACGCGCGGGCCTTGCTGGCGCCGGTGTGCGGCGCATTCGCCGACGGCGTCGACAACGCCGGGCTGAGGTCCGCGAAGGCGATGCTGCGTCAGCTTGCCTGATCGGAGGTCGCTCCCTCGTTCGATCGCGGCAGGCCCGCCCACCTACGCCTACTCAACGAACTACCTGGTCGACCTGCGCGCCGGCGTCATCGTCGATGTCGAAGCCACGCCGGCGTTGCGCACCCAGGAGGTCAAATCAACCAAGACGATGATCGAGCGGGTCGCGGAACGCTTCGGCCTGAGACCCCAGCGCCTCGTCGGTGACACCGCCTACGGCGTGGCGCCGATGCTCAATTGGATGGTCGAGAAGAAGCACATCGCGCCGCACGTGCCGGTCTGGGACAAGACGGCACGCAAGGACGACACGCTCTCGGCTGCGGACTTCGACTGGTACGAGGAGACGAACGAGTACCGCTGCCCCGAGGGGCATGCGCTTCGAGGCGACTGGCGTCCGTTCAAGAACCCTCGCGATCACGTCACCAAAGCTGACACGATCGTCTACCGCTCCAGCGCCAAGGACTGCGCGCATTGCCCGGCAAAAAAGCAAAGCTGCTGCCCGAA
>Ga0207658_10000519_pt1 | contig 35139 bp, 42 predicted proteins | sample KBSS33metaG_FD_184322 | JGI IMG/M metagenome (GOLD analysis project Ga0207658, IMG submission 184322) | Switchgrass rhizosphere microbial communities from Kellogg Biological Station, Michigan, USA - KBS S3-3 metaG (SPAdes) (version 2) | ecosystem: Host-associated > Plants > Roots > Rhizosphere...
CACCGCCAGGATCAGCCGCACCGACTGCAGCCGCTACTCCTGGAAGCGCGCCGCCCGCGACAAGGCGCAGGACGGCGCCGAGGCGCAGTGGCACGACCAGGCCGCCGGCAAGCGCAAGACCACCTCGACCGGCGGCAAGAACCGCAAGCGCCTGAAACGCGTCTATGCCAGCGAGCAGGATGCGAAAGCGGCCAGCCAGGCCGAGCACCAGCGCCTCAAGCGCGCCAGCGCCACGCTGGATATCGATCTGGCGCTAGGCAATCCGATGCTCGCCCCCGGCATGACGGTGACCCTGACCGGCTTCAAGCCCCACATCACCGCCGCGAAATGGCTCATCGCCTCGGCTGACCACGAGATGAGCGACCGAGGGCTGGCAACGCGCCTGTCGCTTGAGGTGGCGTAAGCGATCAAAATCCCGCAGACTGGCGGGTGGAGGAGGACAGGACGTGGACCCTAAGACCCTTACCGACCTAAGCGCGTTGCCGTGGACCACCCAGCTCGTGCTCGCCAGCGGCTATTGCGGGTACCTCGTCGCCTACGTCGGCATTCGATACAACCATAAGGCTGCCGATACGATCTTTTCATCCCTTGCCTTTGGATTGGTCGCGTTGCTGTGTCTCGCCATTCCCTTCCCGGTGGTCACCTGGGCGAAAGGAATTGCTGCATTCATGAGCAGCATTGCCATGGGTGTCCTCTGGCGCGCGTGGCTGCGCGAGGCGATCCGCGAGCTCGCTAACAAACTTCACTATTCATGGGCTGATGGCACCCAGAGCGCTTGGGACCGGGTTCAGGAAAACTCGAAGTACCCGCCGTCTCAACTAGCCGTAGAGACGCAAGACGGGTGGACCTTTTACTGTACTGACGCGCATAAGGTAATGGATCTGCCTTTTGGCCCCTTCATCCTGGGCACTAACGGCGACGTGCTGATGTACGTAGACAAGTCCGAGGCGCCTGGGAAAGAGCCCGCAGACGTCGAAGGCGTATTCGACGAATGGGGCTCCCAGATCACCTACCTGCCGAAAGACCGCATCGCGCGGATTGCGATTCGCTTCACTTCCTCTGCGGAGGCGGAGAAGTAGGCGGCGGCGGAGCGGGCCGGGGCTGCGTATTGGCACCGCCACCCTCACGCGGGTCAACTGTTCGGGGCTGGCTGCTGCGGCGCTCGTCCTCTCCGGAGGCCATTGCGCGGGGTTGGTAGCTATTCAGTGATTGAACGTCTCTTGTCATTGTGGTCCTCCCTAGGAAACCAATTTGCACTCACTGAGCTGCGGGCTGCCCATGACCTCCAAAATCGTGGCGGGCGTCGGCCGTCACCGAAACAGCTTCTTCAACAGCGACCAGAACGAAACTGTCGTTCGCGCATAAATGCGGTTGTAGACGGCCTTCTTCGGGTTGGTGAGCAGCCCGGCACCCTTCGGCGCCTTGAGGCCGAGGTTGTGCCGCACGTACCGCTTGGCCGAGGTGCGCGCCCGCAGACTTTTCTTGATGCTGGGCTTTCGGATGCCGAACTTCATGACTGCCCTCCTACTCGCAGGCGATCCCGTCGCCGTCTCGATCGAGCTTTCTCGCGTACCCTGGATCGCCCACCCTCAGTGGTGCCGCGCCCGCCGCCCGCGCCTCGCTGCAGTTGGCGTAGTAAGCCGATCCCGACGACGTCCGACTTCCACTGCGCGCGCCCCGGCGGCTCGTCACCCGTGTCGAAATGCTCTTGCGGGTTCGACCGCGCCGCCGTTTGGCCTCAGCCGATCCCGGCAGGACGCATACCAAAAGCAGGCCGATGAGGAAGAGGCGCCGCGATGCAGCGACACCCTCCCCCAGCGTAGTCACGAAACCACCTTGCAGCCGCCAAGCTGCGGGCTTCCCATCATCTCGTCGACGGAGGCGCAGTCGAACGTCATTGACGAGCCCTTGGTGATTTCGGCCGCGACCTCCTTGCCCAGGCCATTGATGGCCACATCGGTTAGCTTGCCATCCTTGCTGATGCCGGCATGGTACTGCTCGCCCGCTCCCGCGAGCGCGATCACCGGATCGTCGGCGAAATCCAGCGTGATGTCCTTGACCACACCGCTCACGCGCAGCGTCTTGCCGTCATAGGCCAGCTTGGCCTTGGCCTCGTTCTCCTGGAATGCGGTAGATAACTCGGCGGCGGTAACGGTCAGCACATTTGGCGCGGTCGCCACGGCAACTGCCTCAGGACTGCTCGCGGGCGTCACGCCGGCATCCGCGCCGCCGGGCTTGTCGCCCACGATTGCGCCGATAACGCCCAAGAGCACCACCACGCCCACAATTCCGAGACAGCCCAGTCCGATGATCTTTCCGGCCTTCGCCGGCTTCTTGCCCTCAGCCATTTCAACGCCCCCTGTTGATGTACGACCCGCCCCGCGCGGTGTGCACAAATTACGCACATCGACGTAATAGGCTGGGCAACGCCTTGTCCACGATGAAAAATCTGTAAGCCCGTCGAGATCGCTTTCCTACACGCCCGCTGCCGAAGAGAAGGGAACATAGGCAGAACATAAGTGAGGGATTCGCCGTGAGCGGCACGATACTGAGACTGACCCCAGGCTGCGATTTCGCCTGCCCGCAATGCCCCGTCAGTTGTGCGAGTGCGGTGGCGACTCGCGATGCCCTGTGGCGGGAACTGGAGGCGGCTCGGCGCGAGCAGGCTCTGCGTCCGTCTCCAGCTCGATCACCGCAGGTCCGATCGCTGCGAGCCCAGCTGGAAGCCGCCGAGCGAGAATGCGCGCGGCTTCAGCCGGACTGGCGTCGCGAGGGACCAGCGCCATTATCGGCTCCAGCATCGCCGCCAGCGCGGCTTCACTAGGCAGCGCGACCTGCGCGGTGAAGAAGTGAACCTTCGGTCGTGCCGCATTGATCTCGCGCGCTTCCGGTCCGGCTTCATTATCAGTGAGACCCGCGAGCTTCATGACTTCGGCGGCATCCACGCCACGGCGGGAAAGCACGGCAGCAATCTGCCTAACCAAATCAAGCGGCAAGGCTCGTTTCTTGAACCGCTTGGGATCTTCGAAGTACGAGTAGCGAGAAAATCCGATCCCAAGTTCATCAGCCATCGCCCGAATCGTTAGCTTCGGGTTGGCGGCAAGACGCAGCCGTTTCAGGCGCAGGTTCACGGGTTCAGACACTCGCGTGGGTGTGCAAATTCCTTGCACGCAGTCAGTGCAAATTTCAGCTTGATTGTTGTACAAATATTTTGCACAAGCTGCGGCATGCAGCAGCCTTACTCCCTCTTCGGTCTTTTCGGCGGCATCCGGCCCATGGCGCGCAAGCTCAACGAGCCGGTGTCGAACGTCGCCGCATGGAAGCGCGTGGGCCGCGTCCCTGCCGAAAAGCAGCCGCGCGTGTTGGCGATCGGTCTCTCGCTCGGTCTGCCCATCACAGCCGAAATGGTGATCTACCCCACCGGCGATGTCCCTGAGACGGTCGCCCGTGCCCTCGTTCAAGCCGATCTTCCGTCGCTGCTGCCACACCCCAGCGGTGATGCCGTCTTCATCGGCGTAGACCAGGGCACCCACCAGAAATACGGCAATCGCGCCGGCTGTTTTCCCCCTCACGCCTCGGTGCGGGCGTGACCAAGCCCCGCCAGCCCCTCACCCAGTACCGCGCGCTCGAGAACGTCGCCGAGCTGCTGAGCTGGGAAACCTGCGCCGAGATCGTCGAGCTGTCGGTCTCGCAAACCCGCAAGCTGGGTGACCCCGACACCGGCCGCGAACTCAAGTTCCGCGACGCCATCCGCCTCGACGTCGCGTACCGCCAGGCCGGCGGCACCGAGGCCAGCTTCTTCGACGTGTTCGGCGCCCGCCTGGGCATCGACACCGCCGTCTCCCAGCCCTGCTCGGCCGGCATCCTCGTCGCCTCGGGCACGGCCGCCAAGGAATCGGGCGAGGCGCTCGCCGCCGCGATCGAGGCCGCCGGCAGCAACGACCCCGCCACGCGCCAGCGCGCGATCCGCGAGATCGAGGAAAGCGTGCAGGCCTTCGCCACCCTTCTCAACAAACTCAAATCGCAAGCGCCGGGGGGCTGATCATGGCGGGGGGGACCATCCAGACCGAAACCGAATGGGTCGACATCGCGGCCGACGAGGAGGCTGGCCGCTTTGCGCCGCTCTACTGCCCGCACTGCGGCTGCCGCGGGCGCATCCGCTCCAGCAAGCCGGTCACCGGGCAGCACCGCATCATGCACTACCAGTGCATCAACCTGTTCTGCAGCCACACCTGGCGCGCCTCGCTCTCCTACGAATACGGCCTCGTCGCCAGCGGCATCCCCAATCCCAAGGTCGACCTGCCGCTGCGTCCCGTCAGCCGGCAGGACGTGCTCGAGGCGATGCGCCCGCGCGACACCACCCAGCCCGACATGTTCGACGGCGGCGCTGGCGCTTCCCCTCCTGCGGCGTCTGCCGCGTGAGGCGCTCCGACCTGCAACCCCGGCCTCGCCCGCCGATCCACGCCGCCGAGTGCGAATGCGCGGCCTGCGTCCCGCACTGCCGCAACGGCGGCGCCGATGCCCTCGCGATTGCCGCGCTCACCCTCGCACTCGTCGCCGTCACCCTCGTCGTCGTCTGGGCCGGGGCCCGCCTCGACGCCCTGTTTTCCACCCCCTTTCACGGGAGCTGAAACCATGCCTGCCAACCGTACCGCCAAGGCCTTCGCCGACGCGCCCGCACGCAAGTTGCCGCCTGCCATCACCTTCATCTGCACCGGCTGCGAAGCGGTCGAGCATCGCCGCACGCCCGCCCTGCCCGAGGGCTGGACCACCCAGGACGTGGGCGACGACGTCCACGCCTTCTGCGCCGAGTGCAGCGAAGACGCCGCCGCGCCCCGGAACACCTGGCAATGACCGCGCTGCAGGACCTGCGCCGGCTCGAGGCGCACTACGCTCCCGAAGCCCGCGACCGCATCGAGGCGATCCGGCGCATCGACGCCCGCGCGCTGCAGGCCCGCTTCGACGCCGAGGGCGAGGAACTGGCCGAGCTGCAGGCCGCCGCCGAGCAGCGCGAACTCGCACGCCGCGTCCACTCCGGCGAACCGCTGCTCATGCGCTTGCTCCTCGGCGCCTGCGCCGCGCTCGGCCTGGTCTGCCTGGCCTCGCAGATCCTGCGAGTGCTGATCCCATGACGCCGATCGCCCGCCACCTGCGCGAAGGCCGCGACGCCGTGATCGCCGAGCGCATCCACGCCGCCGGTCCCGCCGCCAACCCCTACGGCCTCAAGTCCCGCCGCGGCCTGTTCTGGCAGCGCGGCGCCGATCTCGCCCACGCGAAGATCGACGAACTCATGAGGATCGGCTGATGACGACACTGTCCGTCGACTATGGCGAAGCCGTCGCGCTCGTGCGTGAGTGCAACAAGCCCTCCATCTCCTGGCTCCAGCGCCAGCTGCGCATCGGCTACAACGCCGCCGCCCAGCTGATCAAGCGCATGGAAAGCGAGGGGATCGTCTCCGCGCCCGATCACGTCGGCCGCCGCTTCCTCATCGGCGAGGACGGTAAGCCTGCCGGCACGCCCGAACAGCAGATGACCATTCCCGTGGACTTGCCCAACAGACACCGGGAGGCGGACGAGCGCCTGCGTCTGCTGATCGAGCGGATTGAGCGCCTCGAGGAGGAGAAGAAGGGCGTCGGCGACGACATCCGCGATTGCTACTCCGAAGGCAAGGCGGTCGGCTACGACGTCAAGATCATGCGCCAGATCGTTCGTATCCGGAGGATGAAGCCGGACGATCGCCGCGAAATGGAATCGCTGCTCGACACCTACAAGGCCGCCCTCGGCCTCGATTGACCGGTGTTCCGCCTGCGCAACCCCTTCCGCCGACAAGCCGAGCCGCCCGCCACCACGGTAGCGGCCAGGACCCTTGGTCAGCGCAGCGCGGAAAAGGCCGCTGAGCGCCGGGCAAGGCAGCGTGCCCAGATCCGCGCGATGGCCAACCAGCTCCGCGCCGACCTGCGCACCAAAGCCATCGCCGACCTCCCCGACATCGACTGGAGCACCTTCAAATGACGAAGCCCGCCAGCTTCCTACAGACCGCCCGCGCCGCGCTGAAACTGCACCGAAAGGGCAAGACGGCGGTCGAGATCAAGCTCGCCCTCAAGCTCGCCTACGCGGCAGATGCGCACCGGGCCGTCAATGTTGCGTTCGAGGAAGAGAGCTTCAACGAACCGCGTCTCACCCCCGACGAGATCGGACTGTTACTGTCGGTCGCAGCAGCACAGCGCGCCGCCGTCGCCCGCGGCGACGCCTGCTCTCCGAAGCTGAAATACTGCGGACACTGGCGCTGGCCGAAGTCGCGCGCCGCCTATCTCGCCTACAAGCGCTTGGGATCACATCGGCGGGGCGAGGACGAACACAAGCCCGGCACTGGCCTTGAGCTGCTCCATCCCTACAACGGCTACGTGCGCCTCACCCGCGCAGGCTGGGCACTGGTGCATGCGCTCGAAGCGCAAGGCGGTGCGGCGTGAGCAGGCACAGCATTCCCATGCCCCCTGGCCGCCAGCGCCTGCTCTCTGCAACCAAAGCCGAATACCGCCGCCTGCAGCGCGAGCGGGCTGCTCAGTTGGCAGTGCTGCCGAGCGCGGATCTGCGAAACATCAACGTCGCTCAGAACGTCCTTCGCGACGTGCTGACCGCGCTCCTCAGCGAAATGGCACCGTGTACGCACCACACCGCGGTCGAGCTGTCCCGCAGGCTTGCCAGCTACCATGGCCGCGCTGCCACCTGGCTAGATGCAATGGCGCATTGCACGCCCGAAACGCAGGCCCGCTGGCGCACCGAACTGATCAGCCTGGGCGTCGACGTCGATGCCGGCGCCGTGAACCCACAGAAGCGGGAGCGTACCCGTGGCTGACAGGGGCATCATCTTCTCGGCGCCGATGGTTCGCGCGCTGCTCGACGGGCGGAAGACGCAAACGCGGCGCATCATCAAGCCATGTCCTTGGCCCGATGACGTGGAGCCGCCTTACATAGCACCCTATCCCGAAGGCGCCTGCGCTGTCTGGCACGATGCCTTCGATGGCAGTATCCGTCTTGCCGCTCCCTTCGTCGTCGGCGACCGCCTCTACGTCCGGGAGAACTGGCAGGCACTAAGCCACGGCGATTACCTGCCGACCAAGAGCAGCATTTCTGATGTGCGCTATGCTGCCACAGATCCGCTTGCTGACGCGGATAAAGATGTGCGCGGCTATCCGTGGCGACCGAGCATCCACATGCCGCGCTGGGCCTCGCGGCTCTGGCTCGCCGTCACCGAAGTTCGGGTGCAGCGGTTGCAGGGCTGCAGCGAGGCGGATGCGATAGCGGAGGGAATACAGCGAGACTCCATCCCGGACGGACTAATTCCCGGTGGCAACACATCGTTCGGCTACCCTGGCTACAGCGGCTTCGATACCGCCATATCAGCCTACACCACCCTCTGGAACAGCCTCCATACCGGTGAGAGCGAGCGCTGGGAGGATGATCCCTGGGTCTGCGCAATCAGCTTTACCGTCCACCACGGCAATATTGACATGGTGCCCGCATGAGCGCGCAGGAACGCCTCGCCCACTGGCACCCCATCCGACTCATCCGCTTCATCGCTGACCAGGCCGAGGCGTTCGGCTTCCATGCCGGCGTCGGCGGTCGCGAGACGGCCGGCGCCGTCGTCTCCTACCTCGCCCTCCACCCCGAGCACATCGAGCCCTTCCTCACCGGCGGCATCTCCGAACTTCCAGACGAGTGGATCGATGGCGGCTGCCTCACCTGGCACGTCACCAACGGCATCGTCGTCCACCCCGACACCGTCCGAGCAGCCCGCGAAGCGCGCCGTCTGGCTGAGAGCGGGAACACGTCCGCATGAAGCTCGCCCCCATAACCAACGTGCGCGAGATCCGCCACGCTCACTTGTTCTGCGGCATCGGCGGCGGCGCGCGCGGCTTCAACCGTGCCAGGCCGCGGGTCGGCAACACCGTCGCCCGGTTCGTCTGCGTCGGCGGCATCGACAGCGACGCGGGCGCCATCCGCAACTTCGAGCGCATGACCGGCTGCAAGGGCACCGTCATGGATCTGTTCGACCGCGAGCAATACAGGATGTGGCACGGCCGCGAGCCTGCCAACGACTGGCGCGAGGCCACGCCCGCCGACATCCGCAAGGCCTTCGGCCCGATCGTCGACGTCGCCTTCCTATCGGCGCCCTGCAAGGGCTTCTCCGGCCTGCTCTCGGCCGCCCAGTCGAAGACCGACAAGTACCAGGCGCTCAACCGCCTGACTCTGCGCGGCGTCTGGCTGATGCTCGAGGCGTATAAGGACAACCCGATCCCGGTCGTGCTCTTCGAGAACGTCCCCAGGATCCTGACTCGCGGCAAGTGGCTGCTCGACCAGATCACCGCCCTGTTCCGCGCCTACGGCTACAGCGTCAACCTCGACACCCACGATTGCGGCGTCATCGGCAATCTCGCCCAGAGCCGCAAGCGCGCCCTGCTCATCGCCCGCCACATGGCGAAGGTGCCGCCCTTCATCTACCAGCCCCGCGAGCACCGCCTGCGTGGCGTCGGCGAGGTCATCGGCAAGCTGCCGCTGCCGGGCGACCCGATCGCCGGGGCCATGCACCGCGTCCCGTCGCTGCAATGGAAGACGTGGCTGCGTCTGGCGCTCGTGCCCGCCGGCAAGGACTGGCGGGCGCTCAACGAGCTGGCCGTGGTCGACGGCAACCTGCGCGACTTCGGCATCGCGCCCGAAGTGCCGCTGCGCGAGAACGCGCTGGGCGTGAACGCCTGGGCCGACACCGCCCCCGTCATCACCGCCGCCCGCGCGCCCGGGCAGGGCCGCTTCTCAGTGGCAGACCCGCGCGTGGCGACCGAGTGGAACGCGGATGTGCTCGGCGTTCGGGACTGGGATGGCCCCACAGGAACGGTCGCGGGCCGCAGCTCGCCGAGCAACGGCGCCTACAGCGTTGCCGATCCCCGCGTCGACGGTCACCCCCGTAGCGTGCAATTGGGCGTGCGGCCGTGGGACAAGCCGAGCGCCTGCGTAAAGGGTGACGTCAGTGTCGGCACTGGCCCATACGCCGTTAGCGACCCGCGCATCGCGGGAAAGCCGCGCTTCAACAACGTCTACCGCATCGTCCCCTTCGACGGCGCCTCGCCGGCTGTCGCAGGTCCTGGCGGCCCGGCCGGCGGCGTCGCCGTCGCCGATCCCCGGCCCGAGGGCAACGGCTACACCACCACCAAGTACAAGGTGACGCCCTACGACCGCAGCAGCCGCGCCGTGATCGGCGCCAGCACCACCGGAGACGGCGCCTTTGCGGTGGCGGATCCTCGGCCGAGTTGGGGCAACCAGCGCCACCAGAACATCATGCGCGTCACGCCCTACGATGACGCCACCGGCACCATCTCCAGCGGCGGCCACAGCGTCACTGGCGGCCACCCTTGCGTCGCCGATGCTCGCCGCCAGCACTACCAGACCGGCGGTCACTACGGCGTCGTCGACTGGGATCAGACCGCCTATGCCGTGAGTGGTTCGGCCTGTCACGACAACGGCTTCAACTCGGTCGCCGACCCGCGCGAGGCCATCTTCCCGGCCGAGCCGATCCTCCTGCCTAAGCCCGAAGACCGCCTCGTCTGCCGCATCGTCTCGACCGACGGCACCTGGCACCGCCCCTTCACCACGCTCGACTTGGGCGCACTGCAGGCGCTCTTCGATCCCGAGGAGGTCTTCTACCAGGAGCAAACGGAGGCCGGCGACGTGTGGCGCTGCCGCGAGGCGTTCGATCTGGTCGACGGCAGCGACGTCACCAAGCGCGAGTGGATCGGCAACATGGTCCCCGGCGCGGCGGCGACCGGCATGGCCAACACCATCGGCGAGACCCTGATCCTCGCCGACATGGGCGAGACCTTCTTCCTCAGCACCCGCGAAATCTGGGCCAAGCCCGGCGCCCTCGCCATGGCGATCGACAACGACCAGGCCGCCTTCCGCATCGATGGAGGCGAGGCGTGATCGACATCGGCCACGCCATGGCCTCGGCCGGCGCATCGATCGGCTACAAGGCCCGCGCCCAAGCGACCCTCTTCACGGGACAGGGCGCGATCATGCCAGTCGGCGAGTGCGTCGAGCGCACCATCCAGAACATGCTCGCGCATGCCTGCAGCTATGACCACTGGGTCTTCGCGTACTCGGGCGGAAAGGACAGCTCCACTGTCGTCTCGGTGATCATCACGCTCCTGGAGCTGCAGGCCCTGCCTCGCCCGCGATCGATTACCGTCATGTACGCCGATACGCGCATGGAGTTGCCGCCCCTGCAGGCAGCAGCGCGCGCCATGATGGACCGGCTTCGCGCCATGGGCATTCGCGTCGTCGAGGTCTGCGCGCCGATGGACGAACGCTTCTTCGTCTACATGTTCGGCCGAGGCGTGCCGCCCCCGTCCAACACCTTCCGTTGGTGCACGCCGCAGATCAAGGTCGAGCCGATGACGGCCGCGATCGGCGAGTTGCTCGCCGGCATCGACGGCCGAGTTCTGACCCTCACCGGCGTACGCCGCGGCGAATCGAAGACCCGCGACGATCGCATCAATCTTTCGTGCACCCGCAATGGCGCGGAGTGCGGACAAGGCTGGCTGCAGACCGATCTGCCCGGCGAGCTGAGCGACACCTTCGCACCCATCGACCATTGGACTCTCTGTATGGTCTGGGACTGGCTCAAGGTCTTCGCCCCCATGCCCGAATTCGGCGCTTGGCCCACGCCTATGATCGCGGATGGCTACGGCGGCGAGGAGGACATGCGCACCGGGTGCACGGGTTGTAACCTGATCGCCCACGACGGCGCCCTGGCCGCCGTACTGCGCTTGCCCGGTTGGGACCACCTGGCTCCACTGCTCGGCCTCAAGCGGCTCTACACCGAGTTGAGGCGGCCGAAATGGCGCAAGCGCCAACCCGGCTTCCAATGCCGCAAGGACGGCAGCCTGCAGTCCAACCAGCAACGTATGGGCCCGCTCACCTTCGAGGCGCGCCTGATGGGCCTCGAAACTGTCTTGCGTATTCAGGATGCGGTGAACCGCGAAGCTGATCGCCTCGGCCGCCCCGGCATGGTGCTGATCCACCGCGAGGAAGAGGTCCGCATCCGCGAGCTGATCTCGCAAAAGACATGGCCGAATGGCTGGACCGGCGACGAGCCCAACGCCGATGTCTGGTTAGATCGCGTCAACAATGACGGCAGCGTCGAACCGCTCCTCTTCCGCGAGCTAGTTGGCTCATGACGCCCGACTTCAATTGGCGCCAAGTGCACGGCTTAGAAGTGCTGTTCATCGGTGAGGTAGAGGTCGGACGCGTGCACCGAACGGGCGGCCGCAATGGACGCCCTCGCTGGCTGTTCCAGCTTGATCAGCACGGCGCCTTTTGGCGCGACGAAAAGACGATCGAGATTTGCCGCGCTCAAGTGATTGGCAGGATGGTCGACTGGTTGCGGCGCGCAAAGGTCATTTCATGACCCAGCCCCTCCTCATGGGTCTCGACCTCGCCGCGCCCGGCAGCGACATGACGGTCGTCGAGATCGGCCCGCACACCCTCTACTGCGCCGACGCCTACGACCTGCGCCCGCGCCTCGGCTTCTTCGACGCCGAGTTCATGGATCCGCCGTACAAGTTTCGAGCAGCAGGCGGCGGGCGCTTCCGTAGCGAGCGTCAATATCTCGACATGATCGTCGATGAAGCGCTCGATCAAGGCTTCGACCTTCAGATCATCAACCCTCTGCTATGTGGCTCGATCGTTGTGTTCTGCCACAATGATCAGCTGCCGAAGCTACTGCCCCATATGGACGGCCTCTTTCATCGCTTTGCTCTTTGCACATGGATCAAGAGCAATCCCGTCCCCATGCGCAACAAGCATTACCTCCCGGACATGGAAATCTTCTGCCACGCGTGGAACCGGGGCTATCACCCGCTTGGCGACCATCACGACATGCACCGGTGGATATCGTCGAACTCGATGGCCTCGAAGGTTTTCGGCCACGCCACCGTCAAGCCGCTCAAAGTGATGGACAAGATCCTGCGCAACCTCTCCGGCCGCACCGTGATCGACCCGTTCATGGGCACCGGCAGCACCGGCGTCGCCGCGATCCGCCGCGGTAAGGTCTTCACCGGCATCGAAAAGAACCCCCGCCACTTCGCCACCGCCGTCGAGCGGATCGGCGCCGCATGGAAGCAGCACGCATGACCAGCCACAAGCTCTCCCGCCACCAGCTCGTCATGCTCCGCTGCTCGGGCTTCGACCACAAAGACGGCAACGGCTTCGGCGTCCACCTGATGACCGCCAGCAGCTGGCGCACCGCCCGCAGCCTCGTCGCGCGCGATCTGGGCTGGATCCAGGGCGGCCACCCCAACGGCTCCGATCTCCCCGGCCTCTTCTTCGCCAATCACAACGGCACCGCCATCACCCACCCCGAGCAGCTCGCCGCCTTCGAGCGGCGCCGAGGCGCGTTGTGAACCGCCGCCACCACAACCTCAGCCCCATTCCCAATTCAGAAAAGCGACTAGGTCTCATGGCTTCAACAACACAACGGTCGGGAGCGAGCATGCCGACTGCCGCCGCGCAAACCCCCGCCGCACCGACGTCCGCAGGGCCTGGTCGCTTCTTGTCCATCGCCGACGTCGTCGCCGAGACCTCGCTCTCACGCGCGACGATCTACCGCATGGTAGCCGCTGGCGCCTTCCCCGCTCGCATCCGCGTCAGCGCCAACCGCGTCGCCTGGACCGAAGCCGCCGTCCAGGCCTGGAAACACCAGCGCATCGCCAGCCCGCCAACATAGCAAAACATGGGGTATATTCGGGGGTATCGATCAAACGAGCTTGCAACAAATCGTCGATATAACGGGGACTTAACAGTGCAATCCAACTCCTCGCGGGGCATCCAAGGTCTTCCCCATCAATGTCATCGCCGTGCGGATCATGGCGCCTGATCTGGCGATGCCGGGTCGACGCCAGCGGTGCGTTTGACCCTGTTTCTGCAACGCCGCATCGCGGACCGCCCACAAACGGATTCCTCGCCAGGAACGCGCCCGTCTTCGCTGCATTGCAACAACCAGATCGAACGATGTGGGTGAAGCGTGGCAGCAGATTATCAGGCGTATCTCTGGGGTATCAAGGCGGCGCAGGCCGGCCTTCAAATCAACAGCAATCCCTATCGCGGACACCGCGCCCGTGCAGCTTGGCTGAGTGGGCTCGAGGAAGGCGAGCGCTTGTCGGGGACCTGCTGGCGTGAGGATGGTTTTGGCGCGACGATCAGCGCTGCCGCGGCGTTCGTCGATCGGCAGCCGAGCCCCCGCAAAGCTTGAACGGAGGCCGGGTCCAAGAGCTTGTCGCGAGGCGGCAGAGGAGACGAGAGATGGCAGAGCATCTTACGAAGGGCGACAAAGTCAGCTGGAAAAGCCACGGCGGCACCGCGCACGGGAAGGTCGTGAAGAAGCTGACGAGCCCGACAAAGATCAAGAGCCACAAGGTGGCGGCCTCCTCCCACAACCCGGAGTATCTGGTCGAGACATCCGAAGGGAAGCAGGCCGCGCACAAGCCTGGGGCCTTGAAAAAGGACTGAGCCGAGCCCGTTGCGAGACCCTGCCGGTCAGTCGCTGCGCAGCGACTGAAATGGCACCACCTTGCTGGGCGCCCGGGCCGTTGCAGGATGCGGCGCGCAGACGAGGTAGTTGCCTCCGGTAGCAGCCGACCCCGGGACTGCTGAGACATCGCTTTCGCAGGCGAGTCCGATGAATGAAGAGCGCTCGGGTTCGGTCCGCGGCATGCCCTTCGTTGCCGACGACAGCGCCGCGAGCACCGCATCGTTGATCGCCTCGACCGCGATCGGCCAGTTGAGGTAGGCCACCGCGCCTTTGGCCAAGGCGCGGGCGCGGGCCAGCTTGTCGAGCTTGGGCGCGAAAGCGATAAAGGGAAGTGGCTTCTGCTGCCGGCGCATCATTCGGGTCAGGCGCGTCACGTTGTCCGCCTCGTCCTCCACGAGGACGACCGCCTGGTCGGGCCAAGCGCCGCAAATCTCGCCCACGTCTTCCAGCGGCAGGACGTAGCTCATCAGGTTCGTGAGTTCGAAGGCTACCTTGGCCCGACGGCGGCAATCGCTGTCGACAAGAATAATCTGGGTTCGACGCATGAGCAGTCTCACTCCTTTACTGACTTCATTGAACTAGACCAACTGAGCCGCTGTCGTGGCCAATTGGATCATGGCATAGTCAAGCCATCAAATGCGACTAGCAGATCAATTCCGGTCACCGCATGTGATGTTGGTTAATTGATCGCACATTTCTGCTGTCATGAAGTGAAAGGATAATTAGGATAAAAACCTTATGAGGTAATTTACTAAGTACTATTATCTATCGTCTCTCCGCAGGACACTTTCCGCAAAGATACCGGACATTTCGCATGCGCAGCATTGTAGGCGCGGCCACGCGTCGGCTGCCGTTTCTTTCCGCTCGTTTACACTTGCTCTGATACCTAGGCAGCGCGGCGCCCCCGTGCGCCGCACACAATTGAAAATGCTTCCGCAAGCCGCGTCGATAGCCCTGCGAATCAGTCGCGCCAAGGTGCCCCGTGTCCAGAGCCAGAGGACATCAAGTTGGGCGTCGTGACGGAGCGGGTTTTGACGCGGGGCGAAGACAGAAGAGAGAACCATGCCGTCGCATAGTGACCGACGATCGACACTGCGGTGGGCCAAAACCGACGCGCTGCGCAGCGGTTGCCTCTGGCAGCCTCGTGGACAGGGTCGGTTGCTCTACCGGGCGACCAGCCCGGCCTGCGTCACGCTCCTTGCCGAGAATCTGTCTGAAGCAATCCCGGCGATGCAAGCCGACGTCATCTGGCTCTAGAGCTGGGCCAGCATCTGCAGCGAGGCTGCGAAGTAGTCGGTGTCAAGCGCCGCGGGGGCGGGCGAGCCGATCAACCGTGACGCGATCGCGGCGCCGCCGTTCGACACCGCGTACGGCGCCTCCTCGCCCGTGTAGACGTCCACCCAGGCCGGCAAGGCGCGATGCTGGGCGACGCACGAGCGCCACCAGTCGGCGACCGGCGCCACCAGCGCGGTGCGGCGGCCAAGCACGGCGTAGAGCGCCACCCGTATCGCGTCGTAGCCAAAGCGCGGCGGCTTATCGAGCGCAGGGCCGACGGACTTGGCACCGGTCACCGCGATCCAGTCGGTCGGCAGCTGGTGTGTGCCGAAGCGCGCCATGCGAGTGATCTCCTCGCAATCGCGGATCACTGGGCCCCACACGGTGGTGCCGTCCAGCTTGGCGAAGCGATCGAGCGCCGGCCACACGAAGTAGGAGGGATTGAGCGTCACCCGGGCGGGTTCGGCAAAGCCGACGAGGCCGGGCAGCAGCAGGTTGCGATCGTACCGTGCGATCACGCAACGGCTGCGGATCGCCTGGCGAATCTGGCGCGAGCGCTCGAGCCAGTCCGACCGGCCCCACCGCTCTCCGGCGAGCGAAAGAGCCCAGGCGATGACGATATCGCCGTCGGTCGCATTGTTCGGATCGGAGACGGGATCCATCGAGCGCGAATCGTAGCGCCAGGCGTGGAGGGCCACGTCCTGCCGCCCGAGCGTCGTTTCGGTCCAGTTGGCGATCCGTTCGAAGACCTCACGGTCGGAGGCATGGAGCGCCAGAATCAAGCCGTAGCTCTGCCCCTCGCTGTGGCTGATGCGGCCATTGCCGGTGTCGATCACGCGACCGTCGGGGGCCACGAAGCGATCGCGCCACAAGGGCCAGAAGCCGCCAGCCACGGGCTGCGCGCGCCCCTGGTTGCCACCGGTGTTGCAGGCCGCCGTCATTGCCATGATCAGCCCGAGCGAAAAGGTGCGCCGGTCCACGCCGGCGCGCTCAACGGCCATGACGCAGCTCGACCGTGTCCCCTTTCCACTCCGCGGTGGTGTGCAGCGCCGGGCCGCTCCCCAACACCCGGAACCAGCTGTCGTATGCTCCCTCCAGGACCGTCAGCAGCATCAAGGCCCAGTGGCCGTCCGGGTCCGCCGCGATCTGGTTGGGCAAGTCGCGGTGGCGCACCACGATCGACTCCTTGCCAAGCGCGAGTTCCACTTCCCCCCAATCCAGCGACTGCCAGAAGGCGTTGATCCGGGCGCACAGCACCGAGGCGTCGTTCACGCCGTCGAGCGGTTCGAGCGCGGCCATGCGGCGACCGATCGCCAGGAAGAAGCCGCGGGCCTGCGCCTCCGTTACGCCCTCGCACACCTCGGCGGCGGTCGACAGCGCCAACAGCGCAAGGCCGCCGACGCCCGCTTCGCCGGGACTGAGACGGGGTTGGGGAAACGCCTGCATTTTCATCGATTGCTGCTCCCGAGGCTCTGGCGCACGCCCAGCATGCCACGGAATTCCTTATAACTTCCGAACGTGCTGTAGCCTGTTTCGCCGCCCACGCGGGTATTCTGGCCGACTTTGTAGTAAAGCGAACCCGCGGCCGACAAAGCGAAGCCGGTCTTGCTCAGATTGTCGTAGTTTGACCGCACGTCGTCGTTCAGCGCCTTCAGGTTGTCGAGCTGTGCCTGTGCGACCAGGTCGGTCGGGTAGAGCGGGCTTTCATCCTCGCTGTAGCTCTGGAAGCCCGGCGTGAACGAGGCGCGCGCTTCCAGTCGGTCGTCGTCGTAGGCATAGCTCACCGGGAAGCCGACCGAGATGAAGCTCTGCGGGCTGAAGTAGCCGCCGTTACCCAGCGTGAAGTAGTTCTGGCTCTTGTCGTAGGCCTGATAGTTCACGTTGAGGCCGGCGGTAACGCTGGAGTGCTGCCCGCGATAGGCGCGCAGATAGCCGCCGGCGTTGGCCTCGTAGCCGCTGTTCTTCACGACGTTCTCGCCGCGCAGGCGATAGTAGCGGCCTTCGGCGTAAACGCCGCTGCCCTCATCGTCGTAGGACAAGCCCAGCCCACCGGCGGTGCGCATCACCCGGCCCCAGTACTCTCCGGTGACGGGATCGCGGGTGCCGGCGTAGGATACGATCGAATCGGTAACGGGCTTGCGCTCCGCGAACACGCTGGCGCGCAGGTTCTGGCCCAGCTTGGGTGTCGCAGCCGCGCGGAAGGTCAGTTGGGCCTTGCCCATGCCGATCGGCGTGGTGCCGCCCTCGACCTGGAAGGTGTCGTCCTCGTAGCCCGCCGCGAATGCGACGCCGGAGTTGTGCTGACTGTCGGCATTGACCAGCGCGGAGGGCTTCTGCGCAACGATGCCGACCGCTTCGGGCGTGGCGTTGCGGCCGAAGCGGGCGAGACCCGAACCCTTCGGGGTGCCGGCGTCGATCACCGAGGCCTCGGCCTTGGCATAGACGCGGCCGCCCATCAGGCCGGTGGACATTTTGGCCGAGCCCTTGATCTCGTCGAGCTTGCTGAGGCCGGTCTCGCCAGAACGCTGGCGGTAGGCGGTCTGGACGTCGACGCGCGGCCCGGAATCCTGCGACATCTGTGCGATCTCGGACTGTATCTGCGCCATCACCGGATCGCCGCTATAGGCCATCGGATAGCCTGGAGCGGCGGGGGCAGGGGCAGCGGCGGGAGCGCCCCAGCCGCCCGGCGCTGCCGGAGCCGGAGCCGGAAGTGGCGCCGCGCCACCCCAGCCGGTGTTGCCGCCACCGAAGACGGGTGCAGGATAGGTCTGCTGCTGCGCCGGGATGTAGGCTGCCGGCGCGCCGCCGTAAGCTGGTTGCGGCACGGCTTGAGGTGCGTAGGCCGGCTGAGCGTAGCCCTGCTGGTCGTAGGCGGGCTGGGCAAAGGACTGTTGCGCGAACCCCTGCTGAGGATAGCTCTGCTGGGGGTAGCTTTGAGGGCTGCTGGGCTGCGGATAGCCTTGCTGAGGATAGGTCGGCTGGGGATATCCTTGCTGGGGATAGCCCGGCTGCGCGTAAGCAGTCTGGCCACCGCTTGGCGGGTACGCATTCGGCAGGCGGGTACCCCCGCCGAGCGCGAACGGATTGACCGCCTGGGGTGCGGCGACCGGTCCCTGGTTGCGGAACGGATTGGTGCCGGGGGCACCGGGCACGCCCGATCCGGGGCCGAAGCCGGCAAAGGGGTTGGCACTGGCGAATCCGGCGCCCTGCTGGCGGCTGTAGAGCTCGCGAGCATCCTTGAGCAGGCCGATCGCCGCGCGATCGTTGCCGCGCGCCCGCTCGACTTGCGCCAGCGCCATGCGCACCTGATAATCCTGCGGAAACGCCTGGAGCACCTGCCGCGTCGCGCGCTGCGAAAGCTCCCGATCGCCAGCCGCCTGAGCGGTATCGGCGAGCCCGAGCAGTGCATCCTTGTCGCCCGGCTTGCGCGCGAGCACGAGCTGATAGCTCTGTGCCGCCTTCGCCGACATGCCGCCAGTCTGGTACAGGCGCGCAAGTCCCATCAGGATATCGGGGTTGTCCGGCGCGGCGTTGTACGCGGCCTGGAGGATGTCGAAGCTCTCGGCATAGCGGCCGCCGAGACGGGCGTTGTCCGCTTGACTGACCATCAGCGCCGCGCTCATGCGGCCGTAGATGCGTTGTCCGTCGGCAGAGCCGCCAGCCATCTGCGCGGCCCGCTGGAGAGCCATCTGCGCGAGATCGTCGCGCCCGGTGCGTGCCAGCACGCCGACGAGCCCTTCGTAGTCGGCCAAGGCCAGGTTGGGGCTCTCGATCGCGTTCTGCGCCACTTGGGCAGCACCGGCGGCATCGCCCAGATCGTAAAGCGCGGTCGCGACCGCCGCCTGCTTGGCGGGCGGCACCGCGGCCATCGCACCCAGCTGGCGCAGCGCATTGAGGGCGACGCCCTGCTGGCCGGTCTTCGCCAGCGAACGGGCGCGGGCGATGGCGCTGTCGGTTTTCACGCTGATCGACAGGGTACGCATCGGCGCGGTGCGCTGCGCCTCCGGGATCATCGAGATCAGGCGCTCGGCCTCGCCGCTGCGGCCAAGGTCGTTGTTAAGCAGCGCCGCGGCATAGAGCGAATCGGCGCTGCCGTTGGTGGCGAGCGAGCGCAGCAGCGATTCCGCTTCGGGCACGCGGCCGCGCTTGATCATGAATTCGGCGAACTCGTAGCGGATCCAGGGATCGGTGGGATCGAGCACCAGCCCATTCTGGAATTCGCGCGTGGCGCCCAGATCGTCGCCCCGTTCGGCGGCGGCAAGGGCTCGGCCGCGGGCCGCGCGCATCTGCAGGCGGCGATCGTCGGCAGTGCTGCCACCTTCGCTCGCCTGGCGGTAGAGGTCGGCAGCGTCGGCGTAGCGGCCCTGCTTCTCGTAGATGTCGCCCAGCAGCTCGAGCGCCGGGCCGGGTTCGGGGTAGCCCGAGCGAACCAGCTCTTCGGTGCGGTTCTGCGCGTCCGCCGTGCGGCCCTGGGCCAGCAGGTTGCGCGCTTCGCCAAGCCCGGCGAAGAAACGCGCCGAGGCAAGCCCCTTGGCCCACTGGCTCGCCTTGCCGAGGCGCGAAGCCTGGTCGAGCAGGTCTGCCGCCTGGGCGAAATTGCCTTGGCGCAGGCGTACGAGGCCGAGGCCGCCGAGCGCGTCGGGGTCCCGGCGATTGACGTTCAGCGCCCGCTGAAATTGCGCCGCTGCCGAAGCCAGGTTGCCATCGTCGAGCGCATCGAAACCGGCGACACGGGCTTGTCCGCCGCGGACCGACGCTGTCGGCGCGGCCGCCTTGGGCGCAGCGGGGGTCGCCGGTGCGGCTGACGGAGCCGCCGCCACGCGGGCAGGCGCGGGATCTGCGAACGCCGGCTTGGGCAGGGCGCGCTTGGGCGTCGCCTTCGATGCCGATTTGGGCGCCGGCTTGGGAGCAGGCGCAGCGGCTGCCGCCTTCAGCGCCGGATTGTTGGGATCGATGGCGCGGGCGCGGCGCAAAGCCTGCTGGGCCAGGTCCTCGCGCCCCTTGCCGCGCCAGTATTTGGCTTGCTCGACCAGCGCCTCCACGCCGTTGCCGGCAGCAAGTGCCGCAGCCGGTAGCAGCGCCGGGCTGAATGCCAGCGTGGTGGTTAACAGGGCCAGGCGCAAGGTTGCGGTGTGAGATGCGCGATCGGTGCTCGTATCACGGTTCATGCATGGTCATCCTGGCTACCGAGGCGGCGCTGCGCCTGGCGGCGGAAGTAAAGGTATGCCGGACCCGCAAGGATCGCCGCGAGCATCAGCGTAAACAACCCTAGCAGCATTGGCCGCTGACTGAACCAGTACGCAATTTTCATCCACACCGGCAGTGATCCGACCCAATATCGATCGCCGATGGCGAAGCTGGTCATGCCATCGCCCTTGGTGACCGAGAGGTCGCCCTGGATCGCGGCGTTGATCTTCACGTCGGCCATGCCCTCGACGAGTTCCGGCAGCGCCGGGCCGTCATCTGCGAGCAGCGCGACCACCGTGCGGTCGGACGCGAAAGGCGACCGGAAGCTGATCAGGCCCGAAAAACCGCGCGCGTCGTAGACCAGCGGCGCGGCCGCCATAGGGTCGTCGCGCTCGACCCCGCCGAACAGCGACGTGATGTTCTGCAGCGGCGAGCGCTCGGCGACACGCAGACGCCCGTTCTCCCATCGCACCGGCGAATTGGCGAACAGGCTTTCAGTGCCGGCCAAACCAGTGCCGCCGATCACGAGGATATCGCTCGCCTGGACCTGATCGGGATCGACCGAGGACGTGACGGTTACGGCGGTCGCCGGCACGCCGGTCGAATCGCCGAAGCGGCCCATCAGCGCCAGAAAGGCCTCGACCGAGGAGAGCGAGGGGTTTTCAGCCATCACGACGGTCGTCTGGGACAGGTCCGGGCTGACCGTGAACGGGAAGCCGGCGCCGGCGAACGTCGCCAGGTCGGGCATCAGGATCGCGTGGTAGGCGCTGGTCAAGTCGATCGTGCTGGTCGGATCGATCGAGACGCGCACGTTCTCAGGCAAGGTGCCAGTGCATTTCTTCTTGTCGGCGATGATCAGGTTGTAGTCCATCGCCAGTTCGTTCTGGCCGAACAGGTTGTAGCGCGGCAGCATGACGCTGGCGTTCGAATCCTGGCTCTTGGCGCCCGCACCGCCGAACAGCTCGCTCCACCAGCTGGCGCCGAGCGGCAGCGTCTTGAGATACTGGCCGTTGATCGAGACATCGAGGCGCGAGGCCCGCTTGTCGAGCCACGCCGCGGTCGGATAGCGATAGCCCAGGTTCAGTTTGCCGCCTTGGCGCGGCCAGAAGAACAGGTCGGGCGCGACGCGGAAGCGCGCCGAGAGCGGACCGGGCGGGATGCCCATGCCCTGCAGCGCGTAGCCTTCCATGATCGAGCCGAGCTGCACTTCCTTATCGGTCGAGATCCAGCGCAGCGCGCCGTAGCGCGGCCAGGTGGGGATGCGGATGCCATCGAAGCCCATTCGCTCGCCGCCAAACACCCCGCGGCCGAGCGCGATCGCAGCGGCGGCCGTGCGCAGGTCCTCGTCGTTCGCGCCCATGATCACCAGGAGCGTGCCGTCGGGGTCGACCGGGTTGCGGACCGCGGCAGCGGCCGGACCCGAGGACGGCGCCACCGCCAGCCCCGGGATCGACTGGCCGGACTTGAGGAACACGATCGCGTTGCCGCGCGGCAGCGCGCCCACCACCGGCTTGAATGAATAGCCGCGATAGCTCGACAGCGCGCCGAGCCACGAAGCCGTGGCGGCAGCGGCTTCGAGCTCACCCTTCTTGGGCGGCCCGGCAAAGACGAAGGGCACTTGCAGCTTCAGGTTCTGGCCCTTGTCGAAAAAGGGCAGCGGCAGGCGTGCGAGGTCCGGCTTGAACGGCAGCGGCTGCGTGTTGAAGTCGATCCACGAGCGCGTGTTGCTGATGTTGGCCCACAGCGAGGAGTGGAACGGGTCCTCGCAATCGCGGGCGTAGTGGCCGACCAGGCGCAAGTTGAGCTGGTTGTCGCCGGGCAGGAACAGCGCCGGGTTGACCGGGATGTCGACGATCTGCCCTGCCGAGTTGGCGCGGGTGAGGCGCAGCGTCTGCACCACTTCGCCGTTGACGATGACCACCAGCTGGCTGAGGTCGTCGAGCATCGAGGGCGACCACGCCAGCTGCAAGTGCAGGACCGCGCCGGTAACGACGCGGTCCTGGCGGGTGCCGAACGGCACGCCGATCTCGCCCTGGACGCCGCGCAGCCGGATCGGCTGGGTGATCCGCAGGTCCTTGAAGGTCAGGCGCTCGGCACTGGTCACCGGAGCGGCTGCCGGCTGTGCGGCCGCAGCCACGGGTGCCGCGTGGACCTCGGTGGTGCCCAGGAACACGCCGACGGCGCCGGCCGCGAGCGCGCAGGCCACTGCAGCGGCGCGGGCGGCCGGGATCAGCGCGCGGGCAGAGCGCGGCGCCTTTACCGGCTCGACCTTGGCGTGAGTGACGGCGGCGGCAATCTCGTTGCGCTTGCTGGCGCGGCGCTCGGCGAAGTTGAGACGCAGCATGCGCTTGATCGTGACCATGTCCACCACGATGATGTCGGCGAGCGAGCGCAGGCCGCTGACCGGCGCCACCGGCGCGACTGGCTGCCACGCGTCCGCTCGGCCCATGATGGCGCGCACGAGGTGACGGTTGGCGAGCATGTCGAGTTCCTCGAAGCGGACGAAGGCCTTGGCATCGGCGATACGCACCGTCGTCACGGGAATCGAGAGCACTTCGCCGCCCATTGCCATCGTGATGTGGCGGACCTGATGGCCCTTGGCCGGCACGTCGGCCGGCAGCGCCAGCGCGGCGCCGCCCATCGAGATGTCGATCGTCTCGGCCGGAACGACGTGGCCGGTATCGAGGTAGGCGCTGACCGGCAGCTTCACCGGGATGCGAATGTGCTGGCGCGTCTGGCGCGTCTCGCGGGCCACCGAGACGGCCGCGATCAGGATGATGAGGCTGAACGTCGCCCATGCCAAGTTCAACACGAGCGTGTCGGCCTGGACGTTGAACATGTAGGGGAAGAACAGCCACTTGACGACCGCGAGCGAGATGCCGCCGACCAGCAGGCCGATGCACACCAGGTGCGGCTTGATGACGCCCCAGTCGAAGTAGGTCTTGTCGAGCAGCGAGCCCTTGTCGGTCACGTTGAACTTGCCCTTGCGGGGCTGGAACCAGGTGATGACGGTCGGCTTGACGAGGTGGAAGGCCAGGATGGTTTCGTAGACCTCGCCCCAGAACGGCCGGCGGTCGCCGCCCTGGGTGCGCACGTTGGCGACGGCCGAGCAGTAGAGGTGCGGCATGGCGTAGGCGAAGATCAGCGAGGCCGAGGCCTGGATGATGTTCTGGCCGAAGATCAGGTACGCGAGCGGGCTGGTCAGGAAGACGATGCGCGGCAGCGGGTACTGGAAGTGCAGCATCGCGTTCAGGTAGCACAGGCGCTGCTGCCACTTCAGGCCGGGGCCGAAAAGCGGATTGTCGATGCGCATGATCTGCGTCATGCCGCGCGCCCAGCGAATGCGCTGGCCGACGTGGAGCACGAGGCGCTCGGTGGCGAGGCCGGCAGACAGGCGCGCGCTGATATAGGCGGTGTTCCACCCCGTGCGCTGCAGCTTGAGCGCGGTGTGGGCGTCCTCGGTCACGGTCTCGCCCGCGAAGCCGTTGGTCTCCATCAGCGCCTCACGCCGGATGATGGCGCACGAGCCGCAGAAGAAGGTGGCGTTCCACAAGTCGTTGCCGCCCTGGACGGCGCCGTAGAACAGGTCGCCCTCGCCCGGCATCTCGCCCATGGTGGAGGCGAGGTTACGCTGCACCGGGTCGGGCGAGTACATGTGGTGCGGAGTCTGGATCAGCGCCAGGCGCGGGTCCTGCTGGAACCAGCCGACAGTCAACTGCAGGAAGGCGCGGGTGGGGACGTGGTCGCAGTCGAAGATGGCGATCAGTTCGCCGTCGGTCTTCTTCATCGCCGCGTTGAGGTTGCCGGCCTTGGCGTGCAGGTTGTTGTCGCGCGTGATGTAGCCGCAGCCCGCCTCCTTGGCGAAGGCGCGGAACTCGGCGCGCTTGCCGTCGTCCAGGATGAAGATGCGATAGCGGTCGACCGGGTAGTCCAGATCCATCGCCGCGAACACCGTGTTGCGCACGATGTCGAGGCTCTCGTTGTAGGTCGGGATGTAGATGTCGACGGTCGGCCAGGTCTCGGGATCGCCCTCGGGCTCGATCACCGGGCGATCGAGCGGCCAGCTGGTCTGCAGGAAGCCCAGCAGCAGGATGACCCAGGCGTAGAGCTCGGCCAGGTACAGGCCGCCGCCGAAGAAGAACTCGGGCAGCGAGCTGAACGAGAGCGTCTGCGTGGTGCGCCAGAAGATATAGCGGGTCGAGACGAGGACAGCGAGAATGCCGAGCGCGAGCGCGCCCTTGCGTCCCTTCCAGCGATTGAGCAGCAGCGCACCGACCATGGTCACGCCCGCGCAGGCCCACTGCGCCGTGCCGTCGAGCGGAACGCCGATCACCAGGGCGGCGACCAGCGCCAGCATGGCACCGATGACGTAGCGCACGATCCGCGAGGAAGGGAAGCTCAGGCTCATGCCGCGCGGCTCGCCGAAGAGGCGCTCTGGGGGCCGCGCGCCGTCCAGGGCTTGCCCGGCCTGTCGAGCATGGGCAGCAAAGCTGCACCCACGGCGCGCGCGTCCGAGAGCGCCGCGCTGGACGGGGCATAGCGCGAAAGCGGCTGCAGCGAGGCGATCGCTTCCGGTACCGATTCGTCCAGCCGCACGCGGCCGAGCAGGCGCGGGCCAACCAGTTCGCGGATGAACGCCGCGGCGTGGCGCGAGAGGCGGCGCGTCTCGTCAAGCGCGTTGATCACGAACGAAGTGCGCAAGAGGTTCTCCGGGGTCGCCTCATCGAGTGCCTGCGGTGTCAGTGCTAGCGTATCGGGCGTGGCGTTGACCACGCACAAGTGCGCGCAAGAGTGCGGCACTACGGTACGGGCGAAAGTCGTGTCGCCGGCAGGAACGTCCATCACCAGAACGCGGTCCATTCCGGTCTCGAGAAAGCCGAGGTCACGCAGCGAAGGGATGAAGTCGGGGTCTTCGGCCGCTCGCACATGGCTGCGCAGGTCGATGCCCGCGGCGACCACGGCATCCTCGGTCGGGGCGTACAGCGAAGGCAGCGTCAGCGCCGGCTGGAGGCCGAAGTGGAGCGGCAGACTGTCCCGGCGCGCCATGGTCAGCATGGTGACTTCGGCGCCGCTCTCCGAGAGCGCCATGGCGACGTGCGCGGCCATGAAGGTGGTTCCGGCGCCGCCCTTCAGCGCATGGCAGACGATGACCGGCATCAGATTTCTCCCCGCGAACCGAGGTCGGACAAGTGGCGCAGCATGGCCCGCACGTCCTGCGGCTGAGCGCCACGGCGCTCGCTCGGGGGCGACTCGGCATCTTCGCCACTGCGCCCGTAGCGGTTGAACAGGGCACCGAACGGCTCGGCCGGAGCCACGTGGGTGACTTCCTCCTTCGGCGCGCTGGGCGTCATCCCCTCGGCCGCATCGAGCATCTGCAGGCGCGGATCGCGCAGCAGCGCCTCGAACATGGGCCACAGCTCGAGTTCGGTGAAACGATCCTCGAACTCCTTGTAGGCGAAGTCGTTTCGGCCGAGCCGGTCGAGAAGATGTCTGGCGTCGATACGCATGCGGACCCCCGTGGTTGCACCTAAGGAATCACGCGAAATGGTTAATATACCGTTTCCCCAACTTAATCGACCTAACCGGTGTGACCCGGAAAAAACCAGCAAATGCCCTGCTTTCACGCAAATAGACCCGATCCGAAGTCTAACCGCATGGTAGACTGCCAAACGTTTGCAGATTTACCATCTTATGTATACGCCTGAAGAATGGTCGCAGGATTTCTCCGTCACGCGACGGCTGGTTCGAGCAGGCGCAGGGTGCCGGCATCGGCGTCCATCTCGGCCCTTACCCCCAGCGGGATCGTCACCTGGCCGGCGACATGGCCGATCGGCGCGCCTTGGAACGCGGGCACGCCCAGCTTGCCGAGCTGCTGGTCCAGGACCTCGTAGACGGTGAAGTTTGAAAACCCGCCGTCCGGGTTCTGGCAATTGGTGCACTGGCCGAAGCCGACCCCGGCGACTTTGCCCAGGATGCCGGACAGCTCGAGCTGGGTCAGCATGCGATCGATGCGGTACTCGGCCTCGTTGGTTTCTTCCAGAAACAGGATCGCGCCGGTGAAATCGGGCAGGTAGGGCGTGCCGACGAGCGCGCTCAGCACCGCGAGATTGCCGCCGAGCAGCCGGCCCTGCGCCTTGCCGCCATGCAGCACCCGCAAGTCCGACCGGCGCGTGCCCAGGTTGGGGCCGGCATAGGCAGGCACCGCGTAGCTGGGCATCGCGCCCTCGAACGCGACCTGGCGGAACGAATCCCACGAACTCGGCGGCCATGATGTCGAAGCGTTGGGCGCGTGCAGGCTGACCACGCCGCTCCTCGCCACCAGGGCCAGGTGCAGCGCGGTGTTGTCGCTGAAGCCCGCGAAAAGCTTGGGATTGTTCGCGATCGCCGCGAAATCAAGGTGGGGGAGCATCCGCGCCGAGCCCCAGCCGCCGCGCACGGCCATGATGCCGCGCACCTCAGGATCGGCGAACATCTCCATCAGATCGCGCGCGCGGGCCTCGTCGGTGCCGGCAAGGTAGCCTTCGCGTGCCAGCAGGTGCGGCGCGAACTTCGGCACCAGTCCCATGGCCCGCACGGTCTGCGCGATCTCCTCGATCCCGAAGCGGTCGGCGACGAAGCCCGCCGGCGCGACGAGGCCGAGCACGTCGCCGGCGCGCAACCGCGGTGGCTTGATCGGTGCCCTGGCGGGTAGCTTTGCCGGGGCAGTGGGGGTACGCGCCGCCAGCGGCATCGCCAGCCCGAACGCCGCCGCGCCCAGCCCGGCCAGCGCCGTGCGTCGATCGATTTCCCGGCCCCGTGTCATCGAAGGCGAGACTAACGCGCGATCGGCTGGAGGCGCAAGCCGAAGCCCTCCCCCTCGACGAAGCGGCCGCGAGGGCCCATGTGGCGGCACATGACCGAAGAAGAAGACAAAGACCTCACTCACCGCCGTTTCTACAAGGCCGAGCAGGAAGCCAATTTCGCGGAACGCCAGGAAGGCACCCGCCAGACCGAGCACCCCGCCTATCGCCTCGCCTTCCTCGACACCGATTTCCTGCTGCGCGACGAGCTGCGGCCGGTGCGCTTCCAGCTCGAGCTGCTCAAGCCCGAGATGATGCTGGAAGAAGCCGAGATCGGCTCGACCATGGTGTTCTACGGCTCGGCCCGCATCCCCTCGCCCGACAAGGCCGAGGCGCTGCGCGCCGCCGCGACCACCGAGTACCAGAACAAGGTGGCCGAGCGCTTAGCCGAGAAGGCGAAGTACTACGACGTGGCGCGCGAACTGGCGCGGCTGGCGAGTGAATGCGCCGTCGTCGAAAAGGGCATGCGCCAGTTCGTGGTATGCTCGGGCGGCGGGCCGTCGATCATGGAGGCCGCCAACCGCGGCGCCGCCGATGTCGGCGCCGAATCGTTGGGGCTGAACATCGTCCTGCCGCACGAACAGGCGCCCAACCCCTACGTCAGCCCCAACCTCTCGTTCCAGTTCCATTACTTCGCGCTGCGCAAGATGCACTTCTTGCTGCGCGCCCGCGCGGTGGCGGTGTTCCCCGGCGGCTTTGGCACGTTCGACGAGTTCTTCGAGTTGCTGACGCTGATCCAGACCGGCAAGATGAAGCCGATCCCGATCCTGCTCTACGGCCGCGACTTCTGGAACCGGGTGATCGACTTCCAAGCGCTGGCCGAGGAAGGCACGATCAACCCGAAGGACCTGGAGCTGTTCCACTGGTGCGAAACCGCGCAGGAGGGCTGGGCGCACGTCCAGAAGTTCTACGACCTGGAGTGCGAGTGATGACGTTGCGGTAGAGCTAAGCCCCTCCCCTTCAGGGGGAGGGGTTGGGGTGGGGGCGCGCCGGCTAACGCTGCGCTTTGACGCCAGCCCCCACCCCCGGCCCCTCCCCTGAAGAGGAGGGGAGATCAGCACTCCTACGCTTCATCAAACGGCACCCGGCCCAGCGTATGCCCTAGCGGACCATTGCCGGCGCCGTAGCCGGGCGCGGCGAGGATCGCGCGGTGGACGTATTCGGTCGCGCGCACCACCGCCTCGGGCAGCGCCAAGCCGGCCCCCAGCCCAGTGGCAATCGCACTGGCAAGCGTGCAGCCGGTGCCGTGGGTGTGGCGCGTGTCGATGCGCTGCGAAGTATAGCGGCGGATTGCACCACTCGCGTAGAGCACGTCCTCGACCTCGGCCCCGGTTCCGTGCCCACCCTTGACCAGCAAGCTGCCAGTACGAGCGCGCACCGCCTTGAACCCGCCGAGCGCCGCCAGTTCCGGCAGGTTCGGCGTCGTCACCGTGGCGAGCGCCATCAGCCGGCCGAACGCTTCCACCGTGGGTCCGTCGGCCAAGACCGAGCCGCTGGTGGCGATCATCACCGGATCGAACACAACCGGCGCATCCAAGCCTTCCAGCGCGTCGGCCACGGCATGGGCGATCTGCGCCGAGCCGAGCATTCCGATCTTCACCGCATCGACGCCGATGTCCGAGACGCATGCCTGTATCTGCGCCGTCACCATCGCCGCAGACAGCGTCTCCACCGCCGTGACGCCGAGCGAGTTCTGAGCGGTAATCGCCGTCACCGCGGTCATCGCGTAGCCGCCCAGCATCGTCACCGTCTTGATGTCGGCCTGGATCCCCGCACCGCCCGAGCTGTCCGAACCGGCGATGACGAGAATGCGGGGAGGCAGGGTCATGCCTTGTGCCGCCGCTCCTTCGACGGTGGCGCCGAATCGTGGTGCCGCTTGGCCCGCGTCGGCCGGTCGACGAGTTCGCCGCTGCAGTTGGGGCACAACTCGTCGAGGTCCTCGGCGCATTCCGCGCAGAAGGTGCACTCGAAGCTGCAGATGAACGCGCCGGGCGCCTCGGCGGGAAGGTCCGTGCCGCAGCGCTCGCAGTCGGGACGCATCTCTAGGGGCATCAGGCGGCCGCCTGCTCGACCGCGTGGCAGATCGAGGCGACCGCCGCCTCGACTTCGCCGGCATCGTCGCCTTCGGCCATGACGCGGATCACCGGCTCGGTGCCGGAAGGACGGATGACCAGCCGGCCACGGCCGTCGAGCGCCGCCTCGGCATCCGCGATCGCCGCCTTGACGCTCTGCGCTTCCAAAGGCTTGCCGCCGGCGAAGCGCACGTTGCGCAGCAGCTGGGGCACCGGATCGAACAGGTGCAGCAGTTCGCTCGCGCGCTTGCCCGACTGCACCAGCGCTGCCAGCACCTGCAGCGCCGCCACCGTGCCGTCGCCGGTGGTCGCGTGGTCGAGCAGGATCATGTGGCCGGACTGCTCGCCGCCGACGTTGTAGCCACCCTGGCGCATGCGTTCGAGCACGTGGCGGTCGCCCACCGCGGTGCGCTCCAGCATCAACCCCTCCCCCTGGAGATAGCGCTCGAGGCCCAGGTTCGACATGACCGTCGCCACCACCCCGCCGCCGCGCAGCTCGCCGCGACGGGCGAGCTGGCCGCCGATCAGCGCCATGATCTGGTCGCCGTCCACCGTCTGGCCCTTCTCGTCGACCACGATCAGCCGGTCGGCATCGCCATCGAGCGCGATGCCGATGTCGGCGCCGCTGGAGACGACCGTCTCCTGAAGCAGACCGACGTGGGTGGACCCGCACTTGTCGTTGATGTTCTTGCCGTTGGGATTGACGCCGATGGCGACGATCTCCGCCCCCAGCTCCCAGAAGGCCGATGGTGCGACCTGATATGCAGCGCCATTGGCGCAATCGACCGCGATCTTCAGCCCGTCGAGCCGGACGGTGGCAGGCAGCGATGCTTTGACCGCGTGGATGTAGCGTCCGCGCGCATCGTCGATCCGGCGCGCGCGGCCGATGTCGGGCGAAGGCGCCAGCGACAGGTCCTGCGCCAGCATCGCCTCGATCGCCAGCTCGTCCTCATCGGAAAGCTTGAAGCCGTCGGGGCCGAACAGCTTGATGCCGTTGTCCTCGTAAGGGTTGTGGCTGGCCGAGATCATCACGCCGACGTCGGCGCGCAGCTCGCGCGTCAGCAGCGCCACCGCCGGGGTGGGCATCGGCCCCAGCAGCACCACGTCCATCCCGACGCTGGTGAAGCCGGCCACCATCGCGTTCTCCAGCATGTAGCCGGAAAGGCGGGTGTCCTTGCCGATGACCACGCGGTGGCGGTGGGTGCCGCGCAGGAAGCGGGTGCCCGCCGCCTGGCCGACCTTCATCGCCATGGCCGCGGTCATCGGTCCCTGGTTGGTACGGCCGCGGATGCCGTCGGTGCCGAAGAACTGCTTGCTCATGGATTGCGCCGCTACCGTGAAAGTCTGGATAAATTGCTATGTCGCGCCGGCTTGCCATTGTCACGCCCCTGCGCCACCTCGGGTAGCGACATGACGCTGGAAAATCCCGCCCCGGACACCCGGGCCGCCCGCCTGCCCGAAATCAAGGTGCCCGGCCTGCTGACGCTGCTCGGGCTGGGCGCAGGGCTCGGTATCGGCCTGGCGCTGGCGGGGACCCCGGCGCTCGATCGCATGCTGCCGCTGGCCGAGCCGGTCGGCGCGCTGTGGCTGCAGGCGCTCAAGATGACGATCATGCCGCTGGTGTGCGGACTGCTGTTCACCGGCATCGTCGAGACCGTGGCCGCCGCCAACGCCGGAACCATGGCGCGGCGCACGCTGGGGTTCATCGTCGGCACCCTGGCGCTGTCGGCGGTGGTCGGCGGGCTGCTGATGCCGGCCCTGATCGCGCTGTTCGATCCGCCACGCGGCATCGCTATTGCCGGCGCCGCCGCCGGCCCGCCGCCGCAAGTGCCGGGCGTGAGCGACTTCCTGCGCTCACTGCTGCCCACCAACGTGATGACTGCCGCCGCCGCCGACGCGCTGCTGCCGGTGATCGTGTTCACCGCGTTGTTCGCGCTCGCCTCCACCCGCCTCGCCGATGCGCCGCGCCGGCAGCTGGCGCTGCTGTTCGAAGGGCTGGCGGGCGCGATGATGGTGGTGATCGGCTGGGTGTTGACACTGGCCCCGATCGGCGTCTTCGCATTGGGGCTGAGCCTGGCGGCGCAGAGCGGCGCGGCGGCGCTGGGCACGCTGGCGACCTACATCGTCCTAGTCAGCAGCTGCGGCGCGGTGTTCCTGCTGGCCGCTTACGCCATCGCCGCGGTGCTTGGACGCAAGCCGGTGCGCGCATTTGCCAAGGCGATCCTGCCGGCACAGGTGGTGGCGGTCTCCACCCAGTCCTCGCTCGCCAGCCTGCCGGCGATGCTCGTCGCCTGCCGCGAACTGAAGGTTCGCCCGACCAGCGCCGAGTTCGTGCTGCCGCTGGCGGTGACGCTGTTCCGCGCGACGAGCCCGGCGATGAATGTGGGGGTGTGCGTCTACGCCGCCCACGTCGCGGGCGTGGAGCTGTCCGCGGGCGCGCTCGCCGCGGGCACCTTCGTGGGGTTCCTGACGACGTTCGGTTCGGTCTCGCTGCCCGGCACCGTCAGCTTCGTCGCTTCGACCGCGCCGATCGCCGCGGCCATGGGCATCCCGTTGTGGCCGCTGGGCGTGCTGGTCGCAGTCGAGATGCTGCCCGACATCATGCGCACCGTGGGCAACGTGACGATGGACGTCGCGGTGACCAGCGCCGTCGACGCCGCCGATCCGCCGGCATCGCGCGAGACGGTGCATTGATTGGATCAGTGCGGCACCGGCCCGCGAGCGAAACGCTCGCCCGCCCCTACTCCTCCAGCTCGATATCCCAGTAGAGCCAGTCGCGCCAGGTTTCGTGCAGGTGGTTGGGCGGAAAGCCGCGGCCGCGTTCCTGTAGCTGCCAGCTGGTTGGGCGGATCGGCTGGACCAGCGGCGGCATCTTCGCCTGCTTGGGAGTGCGGCCGCCCTTCTTGAGGTTGCAGGGCGCGCAGGCGGTGAGGATGTTCTCCCAGCTGGTGCGCCCGCCCAGCCGGCGCGGGATCACGTGGTCGAACGTCAAATGGTGCGGGCTGCCGCAGTACTGGCAGCTGAAGCGGTCGCGCAGGAACAGGTTGAAGCGGGTGAAGGCGGGAAACTCGCTCGGCTTCACGTACTGGCGCAGCGCGATGACCGAGGGCATCTGCATCGACCAGCTGGGGCTGTGTACCACCCGCTCATAGCTGGAGACGATGTCGACCCGCTCCAGCACCACCGCCTTGATCGCGGTCTGCCAAGGCCAGAGGCTGAGCGGGTAGTAGGAGAGCGGCGTGTAGTCCGCATTCAGGACAAGGGCAGGACAGTCGGAAAGACTTCGCGAGGGATCCCCCTCGGCGCTGCGGAAGCGGGCCGCGCGCTCGATCAGCTCCGACTTGAGCATGGCCTCCTGTCGCAGGCCAGAATGGCGGTTTGATGGCGATCCATGTGTGCTTTGCAGCATTTACGGGAGGTGGCGTCAAGCCGCTGTCCCGTCGCCCCGCCAAGAGAATCCACAGGCTGCGTGACCCTTGCTGCGATGGGAGCGAACGCTAGTAAGACCCCGAAATGATCTGCACCCGCTTCGCCCCCAGCCCGAACGGCCCGCTGCATCTGGGCCACGCGTGGGCCGTGATCGTAGCGCACGACCTGGCACGGGCGCGGGGCGGCGCGTTCCTGCTGCGGATCGAGGACATCGACGGTGAGCGAAGCCGGCCGGCTTTCGTCGCGGAGATTCTCGCAGACCTTGCCTGGCTCGGCCTTGGCTGGGACGGCGACCCGGTGTTCCAGTCCGCGCGCCTCGGCAGCTACGCGGCGGCGGGCGAGCGGCTCAGGGCCATGGGACTGCTGTACCCCTGCCACTGCACCCGCGCCGAGATCGCGGCGGCCGCCACCGCGCGCGGGCCTGACGGGCCGATCTATCCCGGCACCTGCCGCCACCGTGGCGTCGATCACCCGGACGTCGATCACTCTGGCGTCGATCACTCTGGCGTCGATTCCAGGGGCGCGGCCTGGCGGCTCGACGTGGCGGAGGCGATGCGGCGCACCGGACCGCTGGAGTGGGTGGACGAACGCGCCGGGCCGCAGGTGGCGCGCCCCGACCTGTTCGGAGACGTCGTGCTGCTGCGCAAGGACCTGCCAGCCAGCTATCACCTCGCGGCGACTCTCGACGATGCCGCCGACGGCGTGTCGCTGGTCACCCGCGGCATGGACCTGTTCGCGGCCAGCCACGTCCACCGCCTGTTGCAGGCGCTGCTCGAGTTGCCGGTGCCGACCTGGCACCATCATCCGCTCCTGGTGGAGCCGGACGGACGCAAGCTCGCCAAGCGGCGCGGCTCGCCCTCGCTCGGCGATCGGCGGCGCGCGGGCGAGGATGGCGAGGCCATCGCGAAGGCGCTGCGCGAACGGCGCTTCCCCGCTGGAATTTCGCTCGGCAACGGCCTACATCCCGGCGTATGACCTATATCCTCGTCCCCATCATCGCCGTGCTTGTGATCCTGGTCGTCATCAGCCTCGTTCGCGGCATCGTCGCCTTCATCAACAGCACCAAGGAAGACCTCAACCGCGACCCGCTCGCGACCGGTCCCAGCGCCAACCAGCTGTTGCAGAACAAGATGATGTTCAACCGCATCAAGTACCAGGCAGCCGCCGTCCTGGTCTGCGCGCTGCTGCTGGCGATGGCGCGCTGAGCCCTTGGTCCGCCTGAACAAAATCTACACCCGCACCGGCGACGACGGCACCACCGGCCTCGTCGACGGTTCGCGGCTGCCCAAGCACGCCCCGCGCATGGACGCGATCGGCGCGGTGGACGAGGCCAACTGCGCGATCGGCATGGCCGTGCGCGCGCTTTCAGGCAGCGATCACGCGGCGACGCTCACGCGCATCCAGAACGACCTGTTCGATCTCGGCGCCGATCTCGCCACGCCCGCCGCGCCGGACGACGACTTCGCGCCGGGCGAGATGACGCTGCGCATCGTGCCCGCGCAAGTCGACTGGCTGGAGACCGCGATCGACGCGATCAACGAACACCTCGCCCCCTTGCGCAGCTTCATCCTGCCCGGCGGCAGCGAGGCCGCCGCGCGCGTCCACGTCGCCCGCGCCTCGGCCCGCGCGGCGGAGCGCAAGGCCACGGCGCTGGCGGAGGCGGACGCAGTCAATCCCGCCGCGCTGCGCTATCTCAACCGGCTGAGCGACTACCTCTTCGTGCTTGCCCGTGCGGTCAACGCCAATGGCGCGGACGATGTACTGTGGGTGCCGGGGCAGAACCGGTAGCCCCGTCCCCCGGGTTCCCTCCGTGCGCGCAACCCGCTAGGTCGCGCGCATCCAATCCAAGCGAGGGAGCAGCGGCGTGCAGACAGTCGGTATCATCGGGGCGGGCATCATGGGCGCGGGGATCGCGCAAACGGTGGCAGGCAGGGGGATGGACGTGGTCCTCACGGACATCAGCCTCGATATCGCCGACAAGGGCAAGGCGGGCATCGCCAAGGGCCTGTCGAAGCTGGTCGCCAAGGAAAAGCTGACACAAGCCGATGCCGACGCGTTGCTGGCGCGGATCAAGACCGCGGGCTCCTACGAAGACCTGGCGCCGTGCGACCTCGTCATCGAGGCCGCGACCGAGCGCGAGGACATCAAGGCCAAGATCTTCGAGGCGGCGGGCAAGGTGCTCAAGGACGGGGCGCTGCTCGCGTCGAACACCAGCTCGATCCCGATCACCCGCATGGCCGCCGGCTCGCCCGATCCGGCGCGCTTCTGCGGATTGCACTTCTTCAACCCGGTGCCGGTGATGGGCCTGGTCGAGGTGATCCCCGGCCTCGCCACCTCGCAGGACACCATCGATCGCATGAAGGCGTTCGGCGAGGCACTGGGCAAGACCGTGGTGCTGGCCGGCGACGCGCCCGGCTTCGTGGTCAACCGCATCCTGTGCCCGATGCTCAACGAGGCGATCTTCGTCCTGGGCGAGGGCCTCGGCTCGGTCGAGGACATCGACGCCGGCTGCCGCATCGGCCTTAATCACCCGATGGGTCCCTTGACGCTGTGCGACTTCGTCGGGCTCGACACCCTCTACGAGATCATGAAGGTGTTCCACTCCACCACCGGCGATCCCAAGTACCGCCCCGCGCCGCTACTGCAGAAGTACGTGGAGGCGGGCTGGTACGGCCGCAAGACCGGCCGCGGCTTCTACGACTACTCGGGCGAGAAGCCGGTCCCGACGCGGTAAGTGTCGGCTTCGTCAGGCTGA
>Ga0207658_10000521_pt1 | contig 35108 bp, 39 predicted proteins | sample KBSS33metaG_FD_184322 | JGI IMG/M metagenome (GOLD analysis project Ga0207658, IMG submission 184322) | Switchgrass rhizosphere microbial communities from Kellogg Biological Station, Michigan, USA - KBS S3-3 metaG (SPAdes) (version 2) | ecosystem: Host-associated > Plants > Roots > Rhizosphere...
CGTCGAGTGCTCGACACATTCCGGCGACCGATCCACATTCTTCCAGAAGCTCGGAGAGTAGCTGGCGTTTCTGCTGGTGGTGGTTGGTGAGTAACGCGGTTTGGCGGGCCGCTAGATCGGAATCTAGGGCCCGCAAACGCTCAACAAGATCAGAGGTCATCGGACCCAGTAGGTGACGCCATCGAAATCCACCGCGGTGTAGTCCATCTGGAGCTCTCGCGCCGCCTGCTCCCAGTCGATGCATCGGAACGGCCAAGCCTCGGCCAGTTCCCGCGCCTCATCGGACGGCATCACATCGTCGGCCAGTTCTTGCGCGTAGGTCGTGAAATAGCTGTCCCGGATCAGGGTTGCCCCGTACTCCCAGTCTTCGGAGTAGTCGGACGCTTCGGCGGCTAGCGCCTTGAGCGTGTCGAGCTCGGCCTGGTCGAAGTCCTCAACGTCTTCGGTCTCGCTCAATTCGAGCATGGCCTCGAGCTCGGTGATCCGTTCGATGATCTCTCGGCTGTCGATGACATCCTGGTACTTGTCGATTCGTGTTGTGTTCATTGCCCACCATCCTTTGTTTAGGGAGCTTGAGAGCTCCCCATCTACCCCCAACTGGTGAGGGCAGATAGGGAACCATCAAACCTCGCGGAGAACCCGCCTGTAGATGATCCGGTAAGCGCCACCCTCGTTCTCGACGTAAGCCTTGCGGTCGGTCACCACCTCTGACCGTTTCGTGCTAGCGGTCAGATCCTCCCATCCCTGCCCGTAGTCGCCCTGTAGGACGTAGAGGTACTCGTACTTGTTCATGCTGATACCAGAACCTTTCCGAGATGCCGGCGCACTTTCACGTCAACATCGTCTGCCCAGTCTTTATCGGGCCGGTCGGGGAGCTCCGAACCCAGTAGCAGGGCCCTAGCCACTTTCTCCGCGTAGTCACGTTTGGGCTGATAGACCAGTCTGCCCAGATAGGCCGATAGAGCGTCCGGGAACGTCACGGACTCGGAGACTGTCACCGTTGGTGCGGGGGGAGGGTAGAACGCGTCGACAGCGGTTACAGGCGCTGGTCGTTCCACTTCGATCTCACGCGATATGGTCACTTTCGGCTCCCTCTTGACTCGCCCACCGTTTCGGGAGGGAGCCTTTACACGTCCCTTATCGGTCAGGTCGACGATTGCCGGCACCTTCAGATACTCCCCAACGAGATCCCGAACCTCGGCAGTGGAACACCGCGCCTTAGTCATCGGCGCTACCCGCTGGCCATGAACCAACGGCAAGTCGACAGCCTCGATCACCCACGGTGTCTCACTCCCGGCGAGTTCTTTAGGTAGCCAGAACCCGGCGATATCACCAGCCAACATCGCCCGGTTGCAAGCCTCATACAACGCTCGGAGCTCTTTAGGGCAATCCGAACCCTTCCCAAACTTGGTGGAAGAGAACCCGGCCCGAGTCATCGTGCTAGCCGACGACCTCCAAGCCGCGCACACTGACGAACCCCGACCAGTCGGCGCACCCCACTCGATACGGGTTACAGGCTTACGGTCAAACGAGAAAGCTTCCATCTCACTCACCAGCCTTCAGCTCGGCCCGCAACCCCATAAGCCGCTCAACCTCGCCGTAATCCCCACGCAACTGAGCCTCGTAAGCCTCATCCAACAGCGCCGCATCGTTCATAGCGCACTGCTCCGCCTGGTCATACCAACCCGACATGACAACTCTCTCAATCCCAGCCACGCCCACCGCGGCTGACAACACCAACCGTAAACCCCCCACTCACCACTGTCAACCCCCGAATACACACAAACCCAAACAAACCCCAACCCAACCCCAAACAACCCACCACCACCACCAACCACCCCGCACCAAAGTGCAACGAGCAGGTTGCACATCTACTTGCAGATTGCAAGTAACTCTCGGATTCTCCCTGGATACGTTCGATAATGGGCAGTATCACACGACTCTTGGTGTATCTCGACCCATATCAAACCAACAACACCAGGCAACCGAGCTCACCACCCCCAGAAACCACGCAGAGAGACGGAAACGACCTGCTCACCCCCCTCACACGCCCGTAATTACAGCCACCGGACCCGGGTATGTGCCGACCCACCCCCGCACACGTAGATGTGGTAGCCCGCTATACGTGTGTGTGACACCGCTTGTAAGTACTTTGTGTGTACATCCCGTAGGTGCTGGTTAGAGACCTAGAACGGGTTTACCGCCAGTACAAACATCTGACCTCCTGCGGAGACTCAGATGTGTCTCCAACTCGCCGTTGCTTTGCCGGCTCGCCGGATGAGTCCACGTTATCACATTGTGGAAGTGGTGGTGGTGGATGCCTGTTTTCTATGCTTCGGTTTCGAATGTTGGCTGGTCAGAGGCTTAGAACTTCATCCACCCTATGGTGAGGTCCGCTGGTTGCGTCCCGTATAGGCGGGTCATGCGGTCGATGTGGTCCTCGGCGTCAGGGTAGCTTCCTGCCGTGAGGAGTCCTGTGCCGTTGGCGTCCCATCGGGGGTCGGATTTTGAGCGGACCCACCACTCGCCTTCTTTGATCATTCGGGTCCTTTGAGGATCATGCGGCAGGTGCGGTGAACCCACCCCAAACCGTGGATGCTCTTCGTTATCTTCGCGCCCTTCAAGTAGTTCTCGCCGCAGGCGCGGCAGACGCCGGGGTGGTTCGCTTCGATGTGGTCCGCTAACGCTGCCCCGACTGTCATGTCAGGTACCGCGGGGGTTCGATCTTGAAGGGTGGGCCGACAGGGCGGAGTTGTTCGCCGAGAATCTCGAGTTCTCGGGAGTCGAGTTCTCCTTCCCAGAACAGCCTGAAGTGGTAGTTCCCTTCGACGTACGCCCCGTAATCTTGGAGGGCTTTCGCGATTACCAGGGCGCGTTGGCTGAACTGTTGGAACGGGGAGGCTGGCCCTTCTAGCGGGATCCCAGCGGGGATAGCTACCAGCCAACCGACATCAACGCCTCGCATATCGACGGATAGGACGTGGCGGATGATCCCGTTGTCGGTTTCCTCGATGGTGACGAAACCAGGGAACTTCGCGAGCTCAACCTTCATAGTGCCCCCATCCTAAACGGGTGGCTCCCCCGGGAAACGGTGGGCGAAAACCGGGGGGCCTACCCAAACCTTGATGGTAGTGGTTCTCACAACCATTCTCAAGGGTTAGTCTCCTGGGTATGGCTTCGGTCGTCTACAAGTGGGCCCACGAGATGTGGGCTGTCCGGTGGCAGGAGTTCTTGAAGGCCCACGACCGTTTGGCTGAGGTCCCCGAACCGACCCGGACACAACTCGCGGCCCAGTGGGCGATCCAAGCGATCCCTCGTACGATACCCCGATGATGGTTCCCATTCTCAGATACGCTCGAACCCATGTTCGCTGATATCACGACCTCTGACCTGATCTTCGTGCTCGTGATTATCGGGATCCTTTGCGGTGTCGTCTGGCTGATCCAACACCTCCGCTAATGGGCTGGTTGCTGGTGGTGTCGTGTCTGGTTACCTGCTGGTTCCTTTACGAATGGGCCCGCGAACACTCCTAGGTCACCAGTGTTCGGGGTCGTCTTCGTCGTGTAGGTAGAACCAGCGGGTGATCGCGAACGCCGCGGCGAACCCGATGACGGCTACCAACACCCACATGCCACGACCCTACTATCGGATACGGGGCGTACTCGCTGACTCTACTGCCCAACTGACGGACCAATCAGTTCGTCTTGACTTTGGTAACGGTTCCCAGTATCGTTCCGCATTGTGGAATGCCCCGGCGCGGTTTGATGGCACCGAGCGAATCCCTCGCCGCGCTCCGCGCCGAAGGGAAAGAACGCCGACGCCAAGCCCGCGCTGAAGCCCTCCGGGTCCGTCAGGAAGCCGCCAAACTCCGCAACGAGAAACAACGCGAAGTCAAACACACCCTAAATCAGACGGCGGATCGGAAACAACGCTACCTCGACGCTCTCAAAGCCGGAGCCACCAAAAGGGAAGCCCGACTTCAAGCCGTAGGGAACCACGGCACCCGAATCGTTCCCCTTTCCGAACCCACCGTCCGGAAATGGCGGGAACGAGACATCGAGTTCCGCCGCGCCGAATCCGCCTTGTATTCACCAGGTGGTGACCAGGAGGGGTTCGATCCGCTCGACCTCACGTTCGCGTCGTTCCGTAAACAGTTCTTCGGGTACGACACCCCACCCCACCAGAAAGCGATCGTCGCCGCCCTCAAGAAAGCGATCCAGTCGCATCAACGCACGATCACCCTCATCCTCTGCCCCCCGGAAGCGGGGAAGACCTCAACGATTGAGGATTGGATCTGCGAACAAATCAAAAACAACCCGAACGTCCGGATTGGGATTGTGTCGTCCACCCCGACCCACGGCCGGAAAATCATCGGGAAACTCAAGAAACGGTTAACGACCGACACCTCGGCGTATGTGCAACGGTGGGGTCCGTTCTACGAGGGCGGCCAAGAGAAACTGGGTAGGCCGTGGGCGTCTGATCATTTCACGATCCTCGGGAACGCGTCCGATGAACGTGACTACACGCTGTCGGCGTTCGGGTGGGACGGGTCAATGATCGGTACCCGTTGGGATCTCGTGATTTGCGACGACATCCAACCCTTCAAACTCCTGTCGCAGACCGACAAGATCCTGAACACCTTCAAACAGGACATCTATACGCGTGTCGGCGCTGACTGTCCGATCGTGTTCATCGGTAACCGGGTTGGGATGGGGGACATCTACGAAGAAATGCTCGCCACCCCCGCTTTCATTGACCATCTCGTGACGGTGCCGGCGTTGGATGACAACGGGGAGTCGTTCTGGCCGGAGAAATGGCCTACCGAGGCGTTGCTTCGCACCAAAGTCGTTGTCGGTGAGGACGTGTGGTGGCGGAACTACATGCAAAACCCGAAAGCCTCCGGGAAAGGCTCATTCTCCGAGCTGCTAGTGGAACGGGCTCTTGATAAGACGCAGGATCACAACAAGCCTGCTACGGCGACGGGGGTTGTGGTTGGGGTGGACCCGGCGATTTCGGGTGGGTGCGCGGTGATCGCGTGTGCGTACAACCAGCAACGTCTCGTTGTCTTGGATCTGGCGTACCATTTCGATCTCGGGTCGAACGAAGCGATCATCAACGCCGCGAACCTGATGGCAACCACTTACCAGGCGAAAACGGTGGTGATTGAACAGAACGCGATGCAGAAAGGCATCGTCCGGGACGAACGGTTCGATCAGTTGGCGTCGTACGGGAATTATCGGATTCAATCTCATCAGACCGGGATCTTGAAAACGGATCCGGTGTGGGGTGTCCCGGCGATGGCGGACTCGATGCGTCGCGGTGAGCTCGTGTTGGCGTGGGGGCCTCTTTACTGTCAGGAACGTTTGCAGCCGTTGGTGGATCAGTTGACGCGGTGGCGTCCCGATATCCCAACGAAGAACCTTCGCCAGGATTGCGTGATGGCTTTGTGGTTTGCGCATAAGTGGTGGAAAGAAAACCGGAATGTTGAGGCGCAAGGGGAGAACTGGAACACCGGCCACGCGTTGCCGTGGGCGGCTCATCAATACGCGAAGACAGGATAAGAGATGGCTGAACCTATTACTGTGTGGCATAACCGTGGCGGTGACGACGGGGCCGGTGGATATGTGAAACCGGTCGGGTTTGTTCAGGTCGGTGCCACCGGGTCGACGGTCGCGGCGGGGAACGATGCCCGTTTGCATACGTACACGACCGGGGCTGCTACGTCGGTCGCGGATGGTGGGACGATCACTCACGGTTTGGGGGCGACCCCGACTGTTGTGTTGACGCAAGCGTCTGTGTCTTCGGAGTTCGTGTCGGTCACAGCGTTGTCCGGGACGACGTTTACTGTCGCGATCAAGAAGGACACCGGCGCGGCTGGGACGACGCAAACCGTCTACTGGAAAGCCGAGTAATGGGCCGGATAATCGGGGTAGCAGCGAACCGTGGCGGGGGTCCCGTTGTCCTCACCATCCCTCCCCCGTCAGGTGACACGACCGGAGCTACCGACGCTGCCGCTATCCAAGCGGTCATCAACGCGTCGAACGTTGGGGACACCGTCTATTTCGGCGCTGGCACATGGTATGTGAACGCGACGATTTCTTTGAAACCGAAACGCTATTACGTCGGGGCCACCCGCGATAACTCGATCATCAAACAGGCGAACTCCACGAACCTGTCCGCCGTTCTCGCTTCCGAAGCGTGGCTCGCCACGACCGGTGCCGCGGTTGCTGACTCCCCGACGTACATCAAGGATTTGGGGATCGACGGGAACAAAGCGAACCAGGCGTCCGGGTCCGGTATCGGGCTGGTCACGATGACGTTCTGGAATGATATTTCTCGGCTACTGGTTCAGAACACGTTTGGTGACGGGATCCGTCTCACCGACACCCGCAAGGATTCCACGGTTCTCTCCACAACAACCGCGGTGGAGAACCACATCTTCAAATGCGATATCCGTCACGCTGGGGCGCATGGGATCCACATCGCGGACTCGGGGGCTTCGCAAGTCACTGACGGTTGGGTGATGGATTGCATCATCCACGACGTTGTTGGTGACGGGATCCGCATCGAGTCATCCGAAGGGTGGCTGGTCCAAGGGAACCACCTGTACTCGATCCCGAAGAACGGGATTTTCTGTGGCCGCGGGTATTACACGCGGGTCATCGGGAACTACATCGAAACATTCGGGAACTCCACCACACCGGGGAACTACTCGGGGATAGCGTTCGGTGACGGCACCCTGGGGTGGATCTCGTCGCAGGGACCGATCTCGATCGTTGGGAACGTCGTCAAGTATTCGACCGCGGCGGACGCCGCTTCGTTTATCCGGGGGATCCGTGTCGGGGCGGGCACGAACCATACCGGTGAGATCGTTATCACTGGTAACGGGCTGCATGGCACAACCCACCCGGGGACATCGGATCCCATTCTGGTAACGAACCAGGATTCAACGGCGACAGTGAATTGTTTGATCGGCCCGAACTTCAAGGTCGGGTGGGACACTCCTGTTTCCCTTTCGGCGAACAGTGGGACGCTTACCGCTCCCGGGTTGCGGTCCAAGACGCTCACTGTTGCGGTCCCAACGAACGCAGAGAACATTTCGATCATGCATTGCGACGACGCGATCACGATCACGAAAGTTCACGCCGTTGTCCGAGGGTCGTCGAGCCCGTCTGTCACGTTCAATTTGCCTCACGGCCTTGATCGTTCCGCGGCTGGAACGAACCTGTTCAGTTCCGATCAAGCGATCACGTCGACGACCACCGGTACGGAACTTGTCACGTTCAACGACGCGACGCTCGCCGCTGACGAGATGTTGTGGTTTACCACATCGGCAGCGTCAGGGACGCTTCTTGAGATGGTGGTCACCGTCTACTACATGGTGGACGCCGCATGAAATCTTTGTTCTTCGGTACGCAAACCACGGCCGCGTCAACGTCAGCGACGAACTACATCTATCCGGCAGGGTCGAATGTCGCTACGCCTTCATCGACCGAAGCGATCCGCCAAATCCCGATGCCGGTCGCCGGGACGATCAGGAACTTCGCGGTGACACACGACGTTGCTCCCAGCTCCGGGAAGTCGTGGTTTTACAGCGTACACAAGAACGGGGCTGCGACGGGGGTGTCTGTCACCATCGCGGACACCGCGGTTTCCGCGGTGGATTCGACGAACTCGTTCGCTTTCCAACCGGGCGATCTGATCTCAATCGCGGTGGTTCCCACCGGCACCCCAACCGCGCCGGGGATCTACTACTGGGATATGGAAGTCAACGCGGCCGGGCAAATCATCATCGGCGGTAACGGCAACACCCCCTCGAACTCGGCTACGAACTACACGAATCTCCAAGGCCCCGCGATCACGTCATGGACCGCGACCGAAACCAACGTTCAAGGTATCTGCCCGACCGGGGGGACGATCTCGAATCTTTATGTTCACGCTTCCGGCGCGGCGAATACGGGGGCGTCGTACACGTTCACGGTCCGCGACGGTGGGGATACGGCGTTGACGTGCGCGATCTCCGGGTCGAGTCAAACCGATAACTCTGATCTGACCCATTCGTTCACGGTCGCGGCTGGGGATAAACTGGCGTTGAAATGTGTTCCCGCTTCCACCCCCGCGGCTCGTTCGTTCTGGTGGTCCTGCCTGTTCACCCCGACCGTGGACGGGGAGTCGTGGTTCTCTTTCGGGAATAGCGCGGTCCCGTCCGCTTCGGCTACGAACACTGAGCAAGGGTTCCTGGCGGGGGCTAACGGATGGAACGCCACCGAAGCGAACGTTAAAGGGTTCATCGGTCCGCAGACCTTGAAGAACTTTTATGTTTCGCTGGTGACCGCGCCCGGTGGGGTCACGACCCGCAAGTTCACGGTGAGGAAAAACGCGGGTGACACGGCGCTGAACCCGACGATCACTGGGGCAGCGACCACTCAGAACGTAACGGCTGATGTCTCGTTCGCTCGCGGTGACCAGTTCGATATTCACTCCGAGCTCACTGGCTCACCCGCTGCTGCTACCGGAGGGGTCCACATGGGTTTCCTGGTTTACAACGCTCCCGCCGCGCGTCGACGCCCGGAGGTGATCTGATGCCCGAATACAGCCCTACTTCTTGGTTGACGTGGGAGGAAATCTGCCAGATCGTCACGTCCCGCCGCGCTTCGGACGCGCCGTGGAAACGACAGATGCAAGCCGTGAAACAGCAGTACAACGGTGATTACATCATTCCGCTCCCCGAAGTGAAAGGTTCCCCCGAAACCCAAGGACTCTCACCGGCACTTGTTTCGTCCGCGATTGATAACAACGCTCTACGCGCGGCGTCTCAGTCGGCGCAGATTTTTTGTCCCGCGACGGATCAGACGTTGAAGGGCGCGGTGAAACGGGCAGCGACCCGTCAACGCGCGATCGCGGCTGGGTGGTCCGAGTCGAAGATGCCGATGATTCTCCGCCGCTACTACCGGCATTACTCGGGGTACGGGACGGGGGCGATGATTGTGCAACCCGATTTCAAACGTGGCCTCGCCCGCTACGCGTTACGCGACCCGTTGGGGACGTACACGGATCCGCGGGCAGCGGAGGATGTGTGCCCCCCGGAGAACGTGGCGTTTGTGTATTTGCAGACGGCGTCGTGGATGGCGTCGAAATACCGGTATGACTTCGATGGGAATGATCTCGGGTCGTATTGGAAGCAGCAAACCTTGTCGGGGAACATGATTGAGGTTGTTGAATGGATTGACGGTGATCAGATCGCGGTCGGGTTGATCGGCACCGCTAACGCCCAGTACGCGAAGTATTATGTGGGCGGCGATTCGGGTCCGGGGACTTTGTTGTCGCAGGACGCTAATCGTTTGGGGGTCGCGCCGATCGCGGTGGGTTCGGCGGTGACGTTGGATCGGATTCAGGCGTCGGTGTTCAAACTGCTCCCGATCGCCGGTTGGTTGGACAAGATCACGTCGTTGGAAACAATCGCGGCGGAGGACGCCGTGTTCCCTGACATGTACGCGATCGGCCGGGACGGGCAGCTCCCGAAGATGAACGGGAAATGGCAGCGTGGCGCGACGGGGAATATCAACTTGATTGAGGGTTCCGCGGTCGGGTTGCTGCAACGCAACGTGGGTCCGTCGACGCAGACGATCATGTCGAACCTGGAACGGGCGGGTCGGATGATCTCGGGGGATCCTGGGATGTTCAACGGCGAGTTGACGGGTTCTCTTCGGTCTGGGCAGACGGTGAATTCGTTGGCGGGGATGTCGGTCGACCCGCGTATCGCTGAGATGCATCAGGTCGCTGAGGTGACGTTGGAGCAAATCTCGAGGCATTGGGTGAACGCCCAGAAGGCGTGGTTCGGGTCGAAGAAGATTTCTCTGTATTCGCGGAACTCGGGGGATATGGATGAGGTGACGTTCACCCCGAACGAGGATTTCGATTCGGACGCGGTGTCGGTGATGTTCCCGTTCCCCGGTGCGGATGAGAGCCAGGTGACGGTGGGGACCGCTCAGATGGTGGGGGCGGGGATGATGTCGTTGCGGCGGGCGATGACTGTTCACCCTTGGATTGGTGACGCTGAGGCGGAGATGCATCAGTTGCAGGTTGAGGGGTTGCAGAAAGCGATCGAGTCGGCTTATGAGCAGCAGACCGCTACGGGTTCGATACCGATTTCGGATGCGGCTCGTGTGTACGAGTTGGTGTCGGGGGGGCGGTCGATGATTGAAGCGATTCAGCAGGCGCAGAAAGAGGCGCAGGAACGTCAGGCGTCTCAAGCTCCGCCTCCGGGTCCGGGGCAGGGGGCCGCTCCGGAGACGCAGCCTGGTTTGTCGTTGCCGGGGCAGGGGGTTGAGTCTCAGCCGCCTCCGACGATTGGTCCGCCGCCTGATTCGTTGCAGAATTTGCAGGCGGCGTTTCACGCTCTCCGTCAACCGGCTCCGGTGCGTTGATGCCTAGGGCGAAGAAGCAGCCGGTGAGAGTCCCGACTGGGCTCCCGTACGGGCAAGCGGGCGCGCTTCAACAGCAGCAACAAGCCGTCCCGCTCCCAACCGCAGGTCTTCCTCCGCAGGGGGAGGCGTCAGCGATGGACGCGATGCGGAACATGCCGGCCGTCGAAGGGTTGTTTACGCAACCGTCTGATAACCCGCAGGCCCCTCCGACTCATGGGATCCCGATGGGTATGGGTCCCGGACCGTCCGCGTTGCCGGATCCGCGGACGTTTGTGCCTCCCGCGTCGGATGATTGGATGCTTGCCCGTTACCTCCCCACGTTGGAAGCAGCCGCTAATGGTGATGGCGGGTCGTCGGAGCTCCGCCAGTTGGTGCGTCGGATTCGGGGTTCGGTGAACCCGCAGGTCACTCAGGCGGCGTTGGTGCAACAGTCATCGGGTGGTCCTCAGCCGCCGCCTCCGTCGATGAATGTCGGGTGGGTGGGTGCGGCTCCGCCTGGTGGGATCCGGTTCAACCCGGAAGCGAAGTTGGATCCCTCCCAGGTGCAGGACATGCGGCCCAGAAGTATCGGTCCTAGGGCGAGGTTCAAGTAGATGGGGATTTTGGATCGTGTCGCGGCGTTGGACCGGGTGACCGGTGGGATCAACACGTACGCCGACTACCAACCGGTGGTGAACACCGTTTTGCAGGGTGGTCCACCGATCGCGGCTCAAGGGCTCCCGTTGCCTTCCGCGTATCAGAACAAAACGGCGTCTGATGTGGTGGGCCGGTATGGGTTTATGGCGCAAGCCGCGTCTACCCCGATGACGGGTGAGGATTTCACGCAGTTCCGTTCGGATTGGGCGGGGTCGAGAATCGCTGGCCAGTCACAAGCGGTTCAACAGGTCGGTGAGCAAACGTTGCGTTCCTCGAATGGTGGTTCGTTCCTGGGGCATGTCGCGCACGCGGTTGGTGATGTGACGAGTTTGGTGACGAAACCGGTGTCGTGGGGTATGGACGCGATGCGGTGGGCTTACTCGAATCTGGTGTCTCAGCCGTTGTCGACGTTCATCATTCTCGGGTCGGATGGTTCCCAGTGGAAGGGCGCGTCGACTCATGGGTGGGGGGCGTGGGCGAAGTTTCTGCATTTGGATAATTGGCAGACGGCGTATGGGATGGCGGAGCACACGTCACCGGGGCAGGCGATGGCGCAAATGTTGAACACGGACGACGTGTTTGACCAGGTGCAGATCACGAAAACCGTGAACTCGGATTGGTACAACATGGCGACCGGCGCGATGGACGCCCTCGTCAACTGGCGTGCCGATCCGACACAGATCGCGGCGGGGAAAATCTCGGAGTGGTCGAAGATGGCGCGGTTCACGCCGGAGGCTTACGGGTCGGCGGAGAAAGCGATGCAGGTCGCCTCGGTGAACGGGGCTGTCCGCAAAATCTCGGATCATCTCGACACTGAGCTAGCGAAGAACCGCGCGATCTTCCCTGCCGCTGAGGATACGAGGGTAGCGAAGAAACTCGCTGATGAACCTGGGATCGTCCGGTTGAGGGAAGCACCGGTTCTCACCCCTCAGGAAGTCGACGCTCGGAACCTGACCGCGGCACGGTTCCGTGACGAACGATTGTCGAATGTTCTCAATGGGGACACGATCGCGTACAACCTTGTGAACGCCGACAACTACGAGCAACGCGCCGCGTACCTCTCGATGCTGGCGGGTGACGCGTCAGCGAAGAAGGTCGTCGAGGGGATCCGCGACGATCTCAAATCGAGGTGGGATTTCTGGCAGACAGAAATGGGCTACATGGACAATCTGTCTGGCCCGTACAAGTCGCTGCGGAATTTCGAGTTGCACAACCTCGTCGAGGAACCCCACGCCGGTTTGGGTGCGGAGGTGAAGCGTCTACAGGACCAGATGAACTTCATCAACAAACTGATCCCCGGTTCCGCGGCGTCGTCGGGGAACACCGGCACCCTGTTCGGTGAACTCGCGTCCAAAGGGCTACCGGTGGACACGTTGATGTCCCACATCAAATCCGGGGTGAACTCTTCCGCCTGGTTCCAGTCGTCCCCGTTCGCCGCCGCGGTCAGGGTGGTGTCATCCCCGATCCCTCAGAACTATTTGAATCTCACCCAAGCCGGCTCGGACACGAGGTTCGATAATCTGCTCCGGTACATGGGGGAGCATTCCGAAGCGGAACGGAACACGCTCCGCGGGGAATGGATGGCCGGGAACACGACCTCCCGGTTTGAGCTCGCCAACAAAGTCCAGCAGGACGCCCTCGCCAGGATCGCTAAGAAGAATGGGATCACCCCTGAAGAAGTGAAGCAGTTGGGTGAGAACATGACGGCCGCTCATCAGGCCGCAAACGATTTCCTCAAGTTGCATCAGGGCGAGGCGTACGGTCTGGTACGGGACCCGGATACCGGGGTGATCCACATGTTGGATTCCCCGATCCTGCAAACCCAACTGTCCGATGTCGCGTTGGTCAACGACTGGCACGGTATTCGGGGGGCGATGTCGACGTGGGGGAAACAGAAGGCAGCGAACCCGTTTCTGCATCTCACGTTCGATGGGGGGCATGAGGTCGCTAACCGGATCATGTCGTTCTGGCGTCCGATGGTGTTGCTGTCCCCGCGGATCGTGGTTCGGAACATGATGTTGGACGAATCGATGTTCAACCTCGCGAAGATCCATTCGGTGTCGGATCTGATTTACGCCGGTCATGTGTATGGGACGCAGATCAAGAATTTGGCGCATGGGTACGCCGAGTCGTTGGGGTTGACGACCGAGGCGGCGATTCGTAAAGCGGCCGCTGAGAAAGGGATCACGAACCCCGACCTGATCGCGAACGCCGCGTATCTAGCGGAGAAAGGTATCGACACCGACGCGATCGCGAGGTACACGAAATACAAGGCGGGGGTCGCTGGGGTTCTCACCGGTTCCACCCTCGGCTATCTCGCGGGGGACGCCGCGGGCGCGGCCGTTGGTGGGGTGGCGGGCGGCCTGTTGGGGAAAACGATGGCAGGGATCTCGAGGACGGGGATCCCAGCGTTCGATTTCAATGATCACAACATCATGTCCGCGATCCCGGACGACCCGGAAATGTCGAAGCAGCTTTTGGAGCAGCTTCACAACCCGCACGCGATGGTGTCCGTCCTGAATGATCAGACGAACGCGTGGAAAGCGAAAATCATCGGGTCCGGGAACTGGAAAGCCGCGACCGCGATGGACTCGGAATACGACGACGCGATCGAACGGGTCCTCAATTTCCAGTACGGCCAGGATTTCATGGGCCGGAAACTGTTGAAAGGTGAAACCCCCGGTGAGGTAGCGATGTGGCTCGCTTACGACCCGGAGGGTCAGGCGTACATGGCTGACATCCCGTTCAAAGCGGATCATGTCGGGGAGTACTGGTACGCGAAGCAGTACGCCGATCAGGTAGCCGATCAGATCAACACGTACACGATGGGAAACAAAGCGATCGCTGACGCCGCGTTGGATGGGAAGGTCACCGCGAAGTTCTATCGCTCCACCGTCGACGACCCCTCACAGCTCCCTCCGTTCCATGCCGAAGCCGTCATGCAAGGGCTGGGGAAATCGAAGTCTCAGATCGGGTTGAAAGACGCGATCGACAAAGTGTTCCTCCACATGAACGCCCGACCCACCTCCGAACTGTCTCGGATCCCCGCGTTCTCGATGACGTACCGAGCGGAAATGAAGAACCGGATCGCCGCGCTCGGGTTGGGTCACAAACTCACCGAAGACGAAATGTCCGCGATCGAGCACAGCGCACGCGGAGCAGCGTTACATGAGGTTCACCGCAACTTTTACAGCTACGCCGACCAAACCGATCTTCACGCCATCCTGCGGAACATGGTCCCGTTCCTCCCCGCGACGCAGGACGCGATCGAACGGTTCGCTCGGATCTCGATTGATAACCCTGTGTTCGCCCGGCATGTCACCCAAGCGTGGGCGGGGTTGAATGATTCGATTGTCTCAGCGAAGGATCAGGACGGGAATCACACCCTCCGGTTCCGTATCCCTGACTTCGCGAAAGGGTTAGTGAACCATTCCCCCATGTTCCGGAACGCGTTCAAGGACGCCGGGTTCTTGTCGATTGATAAGAACTCGTTGAACATGATAACTGGGAACGGGATCGGGTTCGGTCCGATCATCCAGTACGCCGCGTCGAAGGTTGTGGAGCATCAACCCGATTTGGAGGAAGCGTTCAAAACGATCATCCCGTACGGCCCGAACACTGGGCTCGGGGTGGGTGGCGTGTTCGACCCGACCTTGTTTAAGACTGTCCGGGCGGTTGGTGGGGATGAGTCGTCTCGGGCGTTTCTCGCCGCTACCGCGCTGGTGCAACGCGCCTCCCTCGCGAAGATGACGTTGGGGGAGGAACCCCAAGTCAATTTTCAGGATCAGCAAGCGGTCGATAAGTGGGTCGCGCAATCCAAGAAGGAAGCCCACGCCCTCTACAGCCTGACGCGAGTCGCGAACATGTTCTCCCCCGGTCAGTTGTCGGTGCTGTCCCCGTTCCAGTTGCAGATCGAGCATTACCAGCAGATCGCCGCCGCGCACCCGCAGGACGCTCAACAGATCTTCTGGGATCAGATGGGCGCGGAGTTCATGAAGCTGTACGACAAGGTCCACGGCGACGGGCTCGAAGCGACACGCCTAACCCCTGAACAGGAAGCCGAGGTCGCCGCGAAAATCTCCCAGGACCCGAAAGCCTCCCAGTACGCCGACGCGATGTATTGGCTCACGTCAAAGGTCACGAAATCCGTGAACGGGCTACCCGCCACCGAAGCCGCCTACCAGGCGTCAAAGAAGTTGGGTGGGTTGATGTCCGCGTACCCGGAGGTTGCGTCGTTCATTGCTGGGGTTCAGGGGACGGGTGAGGGACAAAAGTTTTCGCACGCGGTGTATCAGTGGGAGTTGAACACTGGGCAACGCAAAGTGATGTCCCCACTGGATTCGTTTAAGGATGTGCAAACCTCGAAAGGGTGGGATGAGTTCGGTCGGGTCCAAGATTTGATTGACGCTGAGCTGATTTCCCGAGCCCAGTTGGGGGGGTCGGGGGACATCAACGACAAACGCAACGCCGATCTTCAAGCCGCGAAACGTGGCGCGAAGGCGGATATCGGGCAGCGGTACCCGGCGTGGTGGCAGGATTACAACACTCGGGACGACTCGAAGTTTCAACGGCAGATTGACGGGTTCAAAGCGACCTTGAATTCGGGGTTGATCGACGGGAAGAAACGTCCCGAGCTTCACTATCTGTCCGAGTATTTGACGGTGCGGGATGAGGTGACCGCGGAACTAGCCAGACGGCAGCAGGCAGGGTTGCCGTCGACGCTCACCGCGAAAGCGAACGCCGATTTGTATGGGGCGTGGCAGGCGATGGTCACGCAACTCAAGGAGCAGTCGACGGATTTCTCGGCGATGTATAACCGCTGGTTGGAGAACGACCCGGTCGCGCTCAACCCCTTGGATTACGGGCAGGTAGCAGTATGACCGAAGCGACCCCTACCTATATCACGAGCCTCGTTTCGGGTTCGGGTCTGTCGGTTAGCGAGAAACGACGGGCGGTCACAGGGTTCTCCGAGTTGGGGACGATCGCCGGTTTATCGGACCGCGAGTTCGAGACGAGAATCAAGAACTACTCGCCGTCCGATCAACGCGTCATTCAGGCGTTGAGGACGGGGATGTCGCGTACTGGTGATACGGCGGCGGCGTCGGGGGCGAAGAAGAAGAACGCGGGGGTAGCGAAGGACGGCCCGTTGGGTCAGGTGACCCTTTACGCGGATGGGTCGATGCAACTCCCGAAGAAATCGAAGGCGGGTGAAGAGTTCACTGTCAAGAACGAGGATGGTTCGGTTCTCGGGTTGGCGAAGTTCGCTGGGAACGGGAAAGGCGATTTTGGGGGTCCGTTCCAGTGGACCGCGAAAGTCGCTTCTGACGGTAAGACTCTCATCCGGGGTGGTTGGGCGAAACAGGACCCGAACGATCCGTCGAAAGCGGTCCCTGACGCTTCGGGGGACCCTAAGGCTCACCAGTGGATGGCCAACGAAGAGGGGACAGCGAAACTCCAAGCGCAAGCCGCTCAGGCTCCGGCCGGTCCGGGGGGGATCGCTGAGGGGGCGTTGCCTCACACCGCGTCCGGGCAGATCGCCGTGCTCGGGGAACACACCGTTGTCGGCGCACCCACCCAGGGGGGGTCGTCCCCGTCGAATCTTCCCCCGACGTTGGGGAAGTACGCGCAGGCCGGCGCAGCGCAAGGGCAAGGCCAGTCAACGGCGACCTCGTACAACTCGAACTATCTCGGTGGGCTCTCCGGTGACGAAGCGATCCTCGTTTCCAACCAGTGGACCCCACCCCCCAAAACATTCGACCCGGCCGCTATCGGCGCAGGGTTGGGTGGGATCGACCAGCTCGGCCCGTTAGGCGCACCCGTCGCGACACGCGGCGCGCAAGGCGACGTGTCAGGCGGGTTCATCCCGTCGAAATGGGTGCAAGGCCCGGACGGTTCGTACCATCTGGAAACACAGCAAACGTCAACGGTTGACGATCAGATGCGTCGGCTGTACGGGATGAATCCTCAAGAGTTGGCGATGGTTCAAGGCGCTCTCTTCCAAGCAGGGTTCTACTCGAACTCGACGAAAGCCACCGATATCCAGTGGGGCGCGGCCGATGGGGATACAGCGACGGCGTGGACTCATTTGTTGATGGACACCCAACGATTGAACGCGGCCGGCCAGCTTGTCTCGGTGGATCAGGTGTTGGCGTCAAGGTCAGCGGCGGGCGCTACGGGGGCGCACAGCCTCACCCCGGGCGCGGGTGGGGCGCATACCCCTCCGACGATCTCACCGCAGGAGATAGCAGCCACAACCGACGCGGTCGCCACCCAAATCCTGGGGCGACGGGCGACACCGGAAGAGGAACGGCTGGTGATGGCCGCGGTCAACAAACAGATGGCAGCCCAGTTCACTGCTTCTGACACGGCGGGTTATCAGACGGGTGTGCAGGCGGCTTCGCCGTCTCAGATCGCTCAGGATGTGTTGCAAGCCCACGCTCCGCAGGAAGCGGTAGGTAACAACTTCTTGGGTGTGTTCGGAGCGTTCCAACAGATGCTCGGCGGGTTGACAGGGAGCTCGGCATGACAACGAAAGTCTCCGAAGCGAACATCCCACAAATCCTCGCGACGATCCGTAAACGCGAATCGAACAACAACTACACCGCGCACGCCAAGAAAGGCTCAGCGTCGGGTGCGTACCAGTTCATCGACTCCACCTGGCGGTCAATGGCGAAAGCCGCGGGGGTCGACACCAGCCAGTACCCGACCGCGATGTCCGCCCCGCCCGAACTCCAAGACAAGGTGGCTACAGCGTATGTCCGTAACATCCTCCAATCGAACGGGTGGGACGCTGAAGCTGTCCCCGCTGTCTGGTACATCGGGCACGTCCCGAAAGGCTCCGAGTGGGACACGGTCCCCGCACCCGAGTATGGGAACACGGCGACGCCGCGTAGTTACGTGTCGTCGTGGATGAAAGCGTTCAACGGAAGCTCAGGTCCCTCTTCACCGCAGCAGACAGGGGGTATCACGCCTGGTTCCACCGCGCTCAACAACATGACCGACGACGAAATCAAGGATTACATCGCCGCGAACTATGGGTACGCCGCCGGTTACCTCAACGTCCCCGAGGTCGGCGCGATCCTTGTTGACGCAGCCCGCAAAGGACAGACACCCGCTCAGGTCCAAGCACGGATAGCGAACACGACTTGGTGGAAAACCACTACCGATTCGGTACGCCAGTTCCAAGGGATCGCTTCATCGGATCCGGCGACGGCGCAGCGGATGATCGCCCAGAAACAGGCGTCGATCTCGGATCAGGCCGCGGCGATGGGCGCGAACATCGACCCGGCCACACTCAAGACGATCGCGTGGGAAGCGCTCTCGTTCGGGTGGTCCGACGCCCAACTCAACGACGCTCTCCTAGGGGAGATGAAGAAAGACCCGACTGCCACGTCCGCGCCGCGTGGGCAGATGGCCGCGAATATCGCCGCGGTGAAACAGTTGGGCGCACAGTACGGGATCTCAATCTCCGATCCGCAGGCGCAGGAGTACAGCTTCGCGATGTTGGATGGGAAACTCACCCAACAAGGGTTGCAGGCCATGATGATTAACCAGGCGAAAGGTAAGTACCCGTCCCTGGCGGGGGTGATCGATCAGGGGATCACCCCGCAACAGTTCTTCGCGCCCTACCAAAGCGAGGCGGCGAAACTGTTGGATGTCCCGGACGCGTCGATCAATCTTTTCAATGATCCCCGTTTCTCGGATGTGCTCCAAGTCCCCGGCGATAAGGGACCGCGGCCGATGACGATCTCCGAGTTTCAGCAGAAGGTGAGAACGTTGCCCGAGTGGAAGCAAACCCAGAACGCTCAACAAACGGCGTCTGACGTGACCGAGTTCTTGTCGCGTAAATTCGGGGCGGTCGCGTAATGGCTGAGCCGACACCGGAAGAAGTCGCTGCGTTCCTACACGCGTACAACAACGCGACACCGGAACAGAAGGCGTCGATCAACCAGTACGTCGCGGACCAACAAGGGACAACACCCGCAGCGCCGGCCCCCGCGGCTCCTACGGGGACGTACAACACGACCACCGGCCAGTTCGCCGCCACCCCTGACGGCGGGTTTGTTCCCACTCAAGGGTCGAACTACGGCGACAAATACGGGATCGTGTCCCAGACCGGGAAGTTCACGGATTCCAACGGGATCGTTCAATGGCAGTACGCGTTTAACACCCCGAACGGGATCACGTCTGTTTACATGCCGGAGGCAAACGCGAAGCAGTACGCCGAGTCGTTGGGGATCCCGTTCCAACCGGTCGGGCCGGTCACCGGGACCGCGGACCCGTCGTACCTTCAATCGCAATGGGGGTACAACGCTGGTGGTAGCGGCGGGTTTGGGCAAGGGAACGGTGGTGCTCCTGGGAGCGGACCTGGCGGTACCAGCGGTCCGGGTTCGAGCTCGGGGTCGGGGGACAAGGACGCGTTCGCGACCCTGAAAGGGATCCTTGACCGGTACGGGCTCGGGTCGTTGGCGGATTGGGCGTGGGACCAGATCGTTCAAGGCAACACCCCGAACCAGATCCTTCAATCGTTGCGTGACCGCCCGGAGTACAAGCAACGGTTCGCGGGGATGGACATGCGCCGGCAGAACGGGTTGGCTCCGATGTCGGAAGAGGAATACATCGCTTCCGAATCTCAGATCGCTGACTACCTGCAACGGGCGGGGCTCCCCAAAAACTTTTATGACACCCCGGACGATTTCGCGAAGTTGATCGGTTCGTTCGCGAATGTCGCTCAGGTCGCTGACCGTGTCGAGAAAGGGTTCATGCAAGTCACCCAGGCCCCTAAAGAGGTGCGGGACGAGTTCGCCCGTTGGTTCGGGGTGCAAGGCGACGCCGCGTTGGCAGCGTTCTTTTTGGACCCGGATAAGGCGGAACCGGCGTTGGAGAAAATGGCTGCCCAGGCCCGTATCGGTGGGTCCGGGTTGCGGCAAGGGTTGGATGTCACGCAAGGGTTCGCGGGGGATTTGGCGGACATGGGTTTGTCGGATCAGCAGGTTCTCGCGGGGATGCAACAGGCGGGGACCCTGTCGGGGTTGCAGTATCAGACGTTGGATGAGAACGCCGCGAAGCTGGCTGGGCTCACCGCGGACACCGTGGTTGGAGGGGTGTTTGGGTCGTCGGGGGCGGATCAGAAAGCGGTGAAGAACCGTTTGGATTCGAGGGCGTCCCAGTTCTCTTCGCAGGGTTCGGCGTTGGGGTCGGTGACCACCGGCGCGATCGGCCTGTAGTCGGTTCCGAACGGACTGTTGGTATTGGTTCCCATTCTTGACATGTCCCACATTGTGGGATACAGTCAGGGTTAGCGAGATTCGGCCGACCCTCGATACGGGTCGTGTGCTGGGTCACTCAAGCCGTTGCCCCCGAACGTCATCGGGGAGGACACCCCCGGTAGCGAGCTGGGGCCGCGTGTCTGCTTTCTCGCCACTCACGCGGATGTCCATTCAACATCCCGACGTGACCAGGAGAGAGTCCAATGAGCGAAGAAGACGTGTGGCCCGACGCCGAACAAGAACCAGAACCGGCTAAAGGACCAACCGGCCGTGATCTACGCGACCAACTTGCTACCGCTAACGCCAGATTGGCGGAGGTAGAACGCAAGTCGGCGCTTCTCGAAGCTGGTGTCGACACGAAATCACCGATCGGCAGTCTGTTCGCCGATGCTTACAAGGGTGATTTGACCTCGGAAGCCATCAAGGAAGCGTGGGAGAAAATCGTTCCCCCCGCTCAAACCCCCGAGAACGTGTTAACCCCCGCCGAACAGCAAGCAGCGGAGAATCGGCAAGCCCTCGCCCAGCAAGGGCAATCAGCGCCCCCGTTGGATTCGAGCCCGGACCCGTACGAATCCGCTATCGCGGAGGGCCGCAAGGTGATGGAACGCAACGGCACCCAAACCGATGGGATGGCCATAGCGGTTCACAGGCTCCGCACCGCGGCAGACGCGGGGGATCAGCGAGTGATCGTTGGTCGGAACCGGCCGTGAGCCACGAACACGAACAGTTCGTGGAGGGCTGCTTCGCTTGCAAGTTGGGGTCGTTGCAGTTCTCTCCCGCCGCTACACCCACCAGACGTAAGGACGTGGGGAAACCGCGGGAACCGAAGAACTCTTGGGAACGAGGGATAGCGAAAGACGAACGCGGGGTGCCGTACCTCGACGCACGACTCCAAGAAATCCCGATCAAAAAGTGGGGGGAGTCGGAACGCCGCAAACACGAAACGGCCCGCAAGGCCCCACCCCCAGGAGTTAACCGATGACTATCTATAACCAGGCCGCAACAACGGGTGCGCTCACTGTCGGCGTGATGCTCGACATGGACCCGATGATCGAACTGTTGGATCCTTACGATGTCGCTTTGACGATGCTGTTGCCGTCGTCTCCGTGCCACGCGATCAAGGTTGAGTGGATGGACGACGTGCTCAACCTGCCGTTCGTCACGACCGCCGCGACCGCAACGACCGCTGAAGCTGTGCTCACGGTCGCTACCGGCACCCAGGGCCGATTGAAGACCGGTGACGTGCTCGTGAACCAGTCGACCGGTGTCGAGTACATCTACGTGACCGGGTACGGCACTACCGCTGACACGCTGCTCATCACCCGCGGTTACGCGTCTTCGACGGCGCAAACCATCGGGAACGGTCAAACGTTCGAAGCGATCGGTCAGGCCGGCGCTGAAGGCCAGGACCCGGCCGACCCGCGGTTCGTGGATCGTGTCGGCCGGTCGAACTTCACGCAGATCATCCAAGAAGCCGTGAAGGTCACCGGTACTGAGCGGGCGGTCTCGAAGTACGGGGTCGCGGATGAGTGGGATTACCAGATCGCGAAGAAATACAAGGAAGTCGCGATCGTGTGGAACAAGACCCTCATGTACGGCGTCCCGTTGAACACGACCACCGCGTCCGCTCCGAAGCGTCTCGCCGCGGGGTTCAAGAACTTCATTTCCACGAACGTGGACACGACCACCACCACTTTGACTGAGGCAGCGTTGCTGACCCAGATCCAAGCATGTTTCGATGCTGGTGGTTCCCCGGACACGTTGGTGATGGGCTCGAAGAACAAGAAGCTCATGTCCGGGTTCACGACCGGTGGAACGATCCAAGTGGTTCGTGATGACGGGCAGCGAGGCACGATGGTTGAAACGTTCATGTCGGATTTCGGTCCGGTGCGAGCAGTCCTTGATCGTTGGTGCAAGACCGCTGACCTGTTCATTTTCGCTAGGGATCAGGCTGTGCAACGGGTGCTTCGCCCGACGTTCTTTGAAATGCTCGCCAAGACCGGCGACTCGTTCAAGGGTGAGATCGTCGGGGAGCGCACGTTGCAGTTCGAGATGCAACGCCACGCGGCGCGGTTCTCGGCTCTGACCTAAATGGTTGTAGCGGCCGGTCTGTACCCCCCCTGACAGACCGGCCGCTACTTCCGATAAGGGGGAGGGAACCAGCATGAAAACAAAGTTGGGTGCGGTCACGCTCGCGGTCATGTCGGATGGCTACATGCATTCGGCGATGGTGCAGTGCATGTGGAAACTGATGTTGGATCCCCGGTTTCGTGGCCGTCTCGATTTCGATACTGGTGGCGGGTTCCTCGAAATGGAATCAGGTCCGCGTATCGCTTCCGCGAGGAATCAGATCGTCGAGAGGTTCCTTGATAAGTGCGACGCGGAATGGTTGTGGATGTTGGACACGGATCACACGTTCACTCCTGACGTGTTGGAACGCATGTTGTCGTTCGCTGACCCGGTGCAAGCACCGATTGTGGGAGCCCTGTGCATGTCGGGTGGGGCGGGGGGCGCGGTGATGCCGGTCATGATGCGTAAACACATTGTGGAGGGCCAGGTCGGTTTCGAGAAAATCATTGACTGGACCCCTGGTGAAGCGGTCGAGGTTGACGCGACGGGCGCGGCGTGTCTGCTGGTGCATCGGGGCGTGTTCGAAGCGATGCGCGACGCGTATGGGGAGGCCCGCCCGAAAGCGACGTGGTTCGCGGAGGGGATGCGGGACCAAGCCGAGTTCGGTGAGGACGTGTTTTTCTGTCTCTCGGCCCGCCGTTTGGGGTTCCCGATCTACGTGTTGACATCGGTGGAAGCTCCGCATGTGAAGACGTGGATTATCGACTCGACGGATTTCTACGCGTTCCGGTCGATGGTTGAAGCGGTCGGTGAGCCTGCGGTGTTGGCTCGTGCGGTCGGGAAACGCAACGGGCAGATCATCCCCCTCCAACCCCCCGTTGAGGAACCACCTGTTGCGTTGAATCGGCAGCAGCGCCGCAAACTTGAACGGGCATCGACGTGAGTTTCCCCGTCTCGAAAGCGGTCGCTGACGTACGCCGAATCGCGTACGGCCGGCTCCGACCCGTCCGCAACATCCTCGGGACCACTCTCGACGCCACAACGACAACCGTGTCTCTCACCCTGGGAACTTCGGAAGGGGTCACTGTCCCCGTCCCGTCGTACCTTTCGATCGACCGCGAATTGATGTGGGCGTACACCAACACTGCCACTACCACCACCCAAACGTTGACGGTAGCGAGAGGTGAATACGGCACGACCGCCGCCGCTCACACTTCGGGAGCTCGGGTGGGAGTGAACTCGAGGTTCCCTGACGCGTTTATCGCGGACGCGATCCGAGACGAGATTTTGGGGTGGCAACCCGATCTGTTCCAACCCGTCGCCGTGGATTACACGGTCGATTCGTGGCCGGGGACTGTTGACGTTGGCGGCGACGCGGTCGGGTCGTTCGGTCCCGCCGCTGCTCGTTACTTGAAATCGACGGCTTCATCCACCCAGTACCCGGAGGTGGAGTGGCGGTGGATGCAAGGCATGGATCTCGCGTCGTTCCCTTCGGGGGAAGCGATCGAATTCCTAGAACCGACCAGCGCCCCGGCTACTTGGAGCGCTCAAACCACATCGGCGGGTTCGGTGCGGGTTGTGTGGGCGATGCCGTTCGACGTGGAAACCTTCACTGACACCACTGACCTTGTCGAGTCGTGCGGGCTCGCGCCGTCGATGGTGGATGTCGCCGTGTTGGGCGCGGTGATCCGTTTGTTGGCGACCTCAGAGGTTCAACGCTCCGACATGGGCACAGCCGGGCAACCGCGGGACGCCGCCGAAGTGTCGGGTGGCGCGCAACTTCAAGCCGCGGCGCAGCTCCGCGGGTTCTACCTGGCGCGTCTCGACGCGGAGCAACGCAAACTCAAACGGGCTTACCCGGACCGGTTCTGATGACTACCACCGGGGTCACGTTGAATGGCCGTTCCTATACGTTGGATCTCTCGAAATATAAGCGTGGCCTCGAGTCGGCGTTGCGGCAGTCGTTTAACTCGTCGGAAGAACCGGGTGACGGGGCGCTCGCATCGAACGCGGTGTGGCGACGTAGCCAAGTTGATTTCTCGGATGGGTCAGGGGAACGTTTCTTTGACCCGACCCCGAACTCGAACCGGTCATCGTTCCACGAGTCGACGGGGATCGATCCGTGGCGCAAAGGGTATCTATCTTTGCTGCCCGCGGTCGCGTCGCATTCAACGAATCTCGCGTCGAACGGTGAACTGATCCAAGCCGGCCGGTACGTCGTGTACGCGTCTGGTACGTCGGGGACGATCAACGTGTACGACCCATCAAACGGGGTGACCACCGGTTACGCGACGGGCGCGGGCGCTATCTCGCGTCTCGCGGCTGACGGTGAGGTTGTGTACGTGGCGGGCGCGTCGAAACTTCGGACGTTCACGATCGCGACCACAACCGCCGCGGATTTCGTGAACTCCGCCCACGATTTCGTCGCTGTCTGCCACGGTCGGGTGATCGCCGGGAACGGGATCGCGCTCTACGAGTATTCGGCTGCCGGGGCGACGTTGACGACGTTCACCGCGGCGACGATCCCCACCACCGCGGGATGGAGTTGGCGTTCCGCTGCGGCGGTCCCAGGGTTCATTCTTGTCGCCGGGGGCGGTGGGTCCACCACGACGGGGGACACGTACGGGGGGTTGTATCGAATCGAGTTCGACGCATCGACCGGAGCGTTGAAAACACCGGTCTACCCGGCTGCCGCGTTGTCGACGTTGGAACGCCCGAACCGCATGTTGTATTACGGCGGGTTCCTTATGTTGGGGACAACTCTCGGGTTGCGGGTCGCGACGATCGACACGTCAGGGAACGTCACTTACGGCCCGGTGGTCGGCTCGAACGACACCGGGAACCGGCAACCCTCAAACGTGTACGCGTTGGCTCCATCCGGGAAATTCGTGTACTTCGGGTGGTCGAACTACAACGGGACGCAGACCGGGCTCGGCCGGATTGATCTCTCGAACTTTTGGCGTGGCCCGCTCCAACCAGCGTACGCTTCTGATCTCCTAGCCACTGATCAGGGCGCTGTCGTGGGGGTCGCGTTTTCGGGTGGCCTCACGTTTTTTTCTGTGGCGGCTGCTACCTCAACCGTCTACAAATCCTCGTCGAACAAAGTATCGGCCGGCCTTTTGTACACCGGGGAGTTGCAGTACGGATTCCTCGGCCCGAAAGCCGCGGTCGATGTCGATTTCCGTCACGACGCGCTCCCCACCGGCGCGTCCGTCGCCGTGAACCTGTTCCCCGTTGAAGCGACCTCTGGGACCACGTTAGGGACATCATCCACGGCAGCCTCGTACGGGCCCACGAACCCCTACGACGGGCAAGGACTGTCGTCCGACGCGTTCTATCTCGAGTTCATCTTGTACCGGGCGACCGCCACCACAACCGGCCCGCAGCTACGGCGGTGGATATGTCGGTCCGCTCCCATCCCGCGTCGTTACGAGATCATTGTCGCCCCGTTCATTCTCCGCCAGATCGTTGATGACACGAACGGTGCCGAAATGATGGTGGATTCGTGGACCGAGTACCAGGCGATCCTCACCGCCGCGCGTTCGGGGCTTGTGACCTACACCGAAGGTGGGCATTCGGACACGGTACGGATCGACACTGTCGAGATAGACGGGCCGACGCATTGGTCAACGGACCCGTCGACGGGGGACAAGTCGTTCTTTGAGTGTGTGTGTGTCGTGACAATGGAGACGATGGCATGACACCCGATGCGTGGCGCTTGGACGGTTACGACGTTTCGCATTGGAACGTTGACCGCACCGGCCGATTCCCTTGGTCACAATCACGAGACGCCGGCCATCGGCTCGCCGCGTTCAAAGGTGGGACAGGGAACCACGGTATCGACGAGCAGTACATCTACAACCGGGTCACGACTCTCAATAAGGGGTTCGAGTACCGAACGATCTACTGGTGGCAGCTCCCCCACACACAGGAAAGCCTCGAATCTCAGGTGGCGTGGTGGGTTGGCAACATGGGCGACCTCACAGTAGGGGAGTGCATCGAGGTTGACCAAGAAAACCCGGTGACCCCTCTCGATCTAGCGGAGTGCCGCGCTGCGCTCGACATGCTCCAAGCCCACTACCCAAACCGCGATGTGCATTACGGGTTCGGGAGTTACGCCAACCGTCTCCACTACAACCTGAAGCCGTACTGGTGGTGGAGGGCGTCACCCACGAACCTCCCCCCCGATGACTCCGTAGTGGTTCTTCAGTACGGGCAGGAGAACGTCCCCGGCGTCGGGCTTGTCGACTGCAACCAGATCATCAACGAAGACGCTCTACGCAAGTTGTGTGGCTATGGAGGGAACGTGATTGACCGTCTCGCTAACCGTCTCACTCAAGAGGTTGGTTACGTCGAAGGCCAAGGGAACATCACGAAATACGCGGCCGAGCTCGACGCCGTCGAAAACCCGAAACTGCCTCGGCAGGGGTCGCCTTGGTGTGGAACGTTCCAAGATTGGGGTGCGTGGAAAGAGGGCATCACGCTCCCGGTTCAGAACTTTTGGACTCCGGGCGCTGCCCGCTGGTATCACGATCACGGTCAATGGTCGCAGGCGTCTCCGCAACGCGGCGATTACGCATACCTGAATCGTCTGGGTGTCCACGGCCATGTCGGGTTCGTGTTGGAGGTTCAAGGCGCGAACGTTCGCACGGTGGAGGGGAACACGACCACATCGGCGGCGGGGTCGCAAGCAAACGGTGGTGAGGTCGCCTTGAAGACAAGGCCGATCTCGTTCTGGCAGGGCGGTTTCGGTCGCCCCAACTACGGGACGGACAACCCTGCCCCGGTAAAGGAGGTCAACGTGATCCGATTCGTAAGGCTTGACGGTACGGACCCGGTCTGGCTGTCGTCGAACGCCGCGACTCTCACCTGGATCCAATCGCAAGAGGATCTAGCCGCGAAGAAATACATTCTCGGTTGGTCCCCTGACGAACCTGACCATGTAGTCGCCTCGAAGACCGATCTGTATCGCTGGGGGGTTCCGGTCGGTCCTTTGCCGCCCGGGTGGGTCGCGTGAGCGTATGGACACCCCGAACGGGTGGCTTATCGCCGTCACCATTTTCTCAGCGCTCATCGGGGCCTACGCAACCCTTAGAGCGGCCCGAACAGAGAAAGCCCGGACTGATGTTGCTGACCGATCACAAGCCTTCCAAGAACTCGAGTCTCTCATCGAGTTCTACCGCGAGGACAACACCGATCTGCGGCGACGTAATCACGAATTGGAAAGACGCCGGAACGGAAGGGATCCCGACCATGACTGAGGTTCACGACCTACTCGAACGTTTGAAGGAACCGGAACGCGACCCGAACATCTGGTGGAAGGTCGCGTGTTGTTGTTTCGCTTTGGCGGCGCTCGTCGCGATTGTGTCGTTGTCGTGGGTGTCGTATGTCGGTAACCCGGCTGTCCGTCACCAGAACTCGTTATCGCAGTGCCGAACGAACATTTCGGCTAACGAAGCGGTCGCGTTGGATGACCTCGTGATTTCGTTGACGACTCAGGATCGGGCCGCTTACAAGGAGAATGTAGCCAGGCTGGAAGCGGCGTCGGATGCCCGTCGTCGCATCAACGACATCTGCAACTAGGGAAGAAGAAGATGAGAAACAACAAGTTCTTCGTAGCGCTCGTCCCCGCCGCAGCGTTCGCCGCGGAAGCTCTCTCAGACGGGCAGATCACCGCCAGCGAACTCACCAAACTCGCCGGACTTCTCATCGCAGCCGGTCTCGTCTGGCTGGTGCCAAACAAACCGTAACCAAACGCCGCGGGGGGTGGCCAAACACTGAAAAGGAAACTCCGTGGCTAACGCTCTCTACCCCACCGCTAAGCAAGCCTTTGGACAAGGACTCATCGTCTGGAAAGCCTCAGGCGGATCCACCATCAAAGGGATCCTGGTTGACACCGGGACCTACACCTACTCATCCGCCCACCAATACCGGTCATCCCTGTCGGGGACAGTCGGGTCCGCGTTCACTCTGACCCTCATCGATTGTGATGCAACGGGCGCGTTCGACGCGGCTGACATCACCGACTCGTCCGTCACCGGGGTATCCGCTGAGGCAATCGTTCTTTACAAGGACACCGGGAACTCCGCTACCGACATCCTGATCGCCTACATCGACTCCGCGACAGGGCTCCCCGTCACCCCTAACGGTGGGGACATCGTCATCCAGTGGGACAACGGGTCCTCGAAGATTTTCCGGTGGGTCTGAAGTGACGAACGTCGCTGATCTGCGGACGGAGGTGAACGCAGCGATCACCGCGCTAGACACGGTCGCCACCCAACTCGATTCGGTGACCGCTTCCGTCGCGTTGTACGACGCGGAAGGCGGCGCTCTGTCAACGGTGTCATTCAAGGACGCTATCCGCCGTCAACGCGCCGCGGTTACCGCCGCTAAATACAACGCGGCTAACGCTTCGACGTATCTCCAAACGATCGAATCGGGGGCCGGGTCACAGATTCTTTCCCCGTCCGGGATCCCCACTTCGACGGTGTTCGGCGGTTCGCTGGTTCTCAACAACTCGAATGTCGCTACCGGCACGGTCGTGGGCCGGTTCATTTCGGCGTCGACCTCGTACACGGATGGGTTGGGGAATGTTTGGGCTTCCCTCAATTCGTACGCGACGGGGCAGAACTTGACGACATGGGCCGTTGGTACGGCGGGAGCGTCCGACGCGACGATTTACAACTCCGAAATGTCGGCTCTGTCGTATCCGTCCGGGTCGTTCACCGTCGTTCTCCCTATCCCGGTTGGTTCCACCGCGCTTGTGGTTCGCTGTTTGTGGGCTGAGCATTACGGCCCGGCCGCCGCGACGAACAAGCGGCGCAACACCGTCTACCAGACCTCCACGTCAGGGACGAAACTGATCGACACCCTCGACGTTTACACCTGTTGCACAACGGCGTACGGGCAGGGGCAGGACCGAGCGCTTGTCCTTGAACGGAACGTGACGGTCGCCGCGTCTGCTTCGACGTTGACGTTGGTGTTCGCCACCGAAACCGGGTCGACGTGGCAGACAGGCGCGTTGTGTGGGATCGAGATTCGCACCGGGTCGGATGCTGCTTCGGACCCGGCCGCGTTGAACGCCGGTTCCGGTACGTCGACAACGCTGCCCGGTACCCGCAGCAAGTTCTATTGGCCGTTCACCCAGGGATCTATCTGGAACACCCCGATCGGTTCTAGTGCCGTGTACCAGGCTGGCGCAGGGATAGCACCGACATCGGGGGCTTTGATCTACCCGGATTGGGTGTATGTCCGTACGGTCGCCTCCGCCGATCCGTTCACGAACCTTTACACCCCATCCCAATGGGTTCCGGAAGCGTCCGGTGGCACTTACGCGGGGACGTTCCAAATGAACGCCGGGTTCACGTTGCCCGATCACACGGCTTCGTCACAACCCAACAATCACAGCATTTGGATTCAACCAGACGGGGAAACCGTCAAGATGCTGGTCGGCACGGTCCGCCCGACTGTCGGTGGGAACCTGTACGCCTACCGGTACGGGACCTCAACCGATTCGTACACGACGACCCTCACAACGGGGGACGGCGCGCACGGTGCGCACGCTTCACAGTTGAACGCGATGGGCGGCGCGTTGCGTCCCGATGATTTTACGGGGCCGGCGATCTATCACGTTCTCGACTTGGAGTTGAACGAGTACTACTGGTACAAGAACGGCGGCAGCCTCGCTAATTCGTATGTGTGGCCGGCTATCAACGCTGATTCGTATTGGAACTCGGCGTACGGCACATCGAACCCTTCGCTCCCGTCGTATTGCAAGATTGGGATGCTGCTCGCGATTCACCCGTCGAAGGTGTACGCCGATTACAGCGTGACGACCACTCTCGGCAAGAAGTTCTTCGATTGTTTCCAGAACTATGGGGCGTACGCCACCGAATCGGTTGGGAACGCGTCGTGGAACGTAGCGAACCTCGCTATCCGAGACGACGCGAGTCCCGCCGCTAACTCTGCCGGGTTTTTCAATTCGACAACCCTCGCGGAGATCGCCCGGATGATCGCCGGCCTGTATGTCATCACGAACAACGGTCCTACCGCTATCGGCGGTGGTGGCACCCCCCGCGTTCCTCTAGCACCCCCCTTCGCATAAGGAGATTTCATGGCAACCGTTTCACTCAAGGCGTACCGGGCGATAACGACTGTCCTTTCAACCGGCCTCAACTCGCTCGCGAACGGCACGAACTCGGCGGCGAGCTCGGCGTACGACAACACATCGAACCTTGATCCGCTTGTCGATATCGAGTTGAACTTGACGGTGCAGGGCTCGGCCCGTTCCGCGGGGGCGACGGTTGATGTGTACATGGTGACCCGTTTGGATGGTACGAACTTTCCTGACATCAACGAAACCACCGCCGAGTTGGTGGCGTCGTTCGTTCTGGACGCGGCCACTACGGCACGGAGAGCTGTGATCCGTGACATTGCGTTACCCCCGGAACAGGTTGAGTTCTTTCTCCGCAACCGGACCGGGCAAGCGTTCAACGCTTCGGGGTCAACCGTGAAGATCGCCCCCCACGCCTACACCATCGCCTAATGGCCATCCAAGTCGCGGCCGATAGCTGCTACGCCGAGATTTCCCACGCGGCGTTGAACGTGGGGAAATTCACGGTGCTCGGCTGGTTTAAGGTCGATGACCTCGCCGCGAAACGAAGCCTGTGGGCGTTGGGGGACGCCTCAGCGGATGTCGTCAACGTGTACACCGCTCATTACGCCTCGGACAAGCTCACCGGGGCGTGTTTCACCCCCACTGGTGGCGGAGCGAACGACGCTGACTACGAGGGTTCTTACGTCCCCCCGGTCACCACTTGGTTCCACGCCGCCCACATCTGGGATATCACCGGAACGATCCTCACGTCGAACCCTCGACAGTTCGTGAACTGTGCCCCTGACCCGACAGTCCTCGGAGGTGGGGGCGCGGTCACGCAAGCGTTACCGGCGACCACGAAGTTTCGGGTGTTCGCGAACTTCACTGGTGACTACGGTCGGGGGGGTGCGGCGATGGTCCGCGTGTTCCGCGGTCCGCTCACAGCGCGGGATATCCGCCTCAACATGTACTCCCGCCGCTGCCCTACCCATCTGCGGGCTCGGTGTCTTGTTGACGCACCCTTGGAGGGGGATCTCATAAATCGGGGCCGGTTGGGTGGCGCGTTAGCCACTACCGGGACAGTGACGTTCACAGCCAGCCCGAATGTGATGCGTCGCCCAACGAGAAGGCCGCTCGACATGGCGTTCTTCGGGGCGTTCACCCAAACGATCTCACCGTCAGGTATCGCTACCTCCACTGTGATCGGGACCGCCGAGGTGACCCCCGCCCCCTGGCCTGTCGACGCCACCGGGATTGATACGTCCACCGCGATCGGGGATCCAACAGTGATCGGTCCTCGCGGGGTGTCCCCCACTTCGATCTCGACGGCCACCGCGTTCGGTTCCCCGTTTGTTTACCGTGCCCCCACCGGGGATATCTCCGGTTCGTTGGAAGCGTCCCGAACTTTCCCTGCTTCTCTTTCCGCCGTCCCAGCTTTCACCAAGACTTTGGAGGTTCTGTCATGACGTTGCCAGTGTTGAACACTGAACGGATCACGAGAGGGGAAACAGTCACGATCCGTCTCTTTGACATCGTGGACGCCGACGACGCCGACGTTACGACTGTGACCACGATTGAGGGGGTCGCGGTGGATCGGGGCGGGTTGGAGGATGACATCACGTTCACGCTCGATCAGGAGAGTTCCACGAACGCTTGGCGGGGGACGTTCACCCCGGTCTGGTCGGAAACTCCGGAGACGGTAGCGAAACAGACGTGGGCTGTTCGGGTGGTGGGGGACGTGTTGACTTCGTCGTTCGCTGAAGCCGGCAGGGTCGTCGTCTACAACTGGCGTTAACAAGATGCTTGACTTCGACGCTGAACCACCTGTGGGGAGGGGGACAAAGTGCAGTGTCGGTGAAGTCCTCGCCCTGTTAGACCCCGAATCCGCGGCGGCGTTCCTAGCGAAACTCGATGATGAAAGCTACGACTCGGAACGGATCTGCCGGGTCTTAAAGAAGGCTGGGATCGTTACGGATCGGGGGGTGGCGGTCGGAGCTAACGCTGTGCGCCGTCATCGACGCGGGGTTTGTGCTTGTGACCCTTGACTTCGATGGTGAGGACGAATCCGAAGTTCTAGCAAGGACACGGATCAGGCGGGAACGCGATAGAGCTGTCACCGAGGCGGCGGGGTTGGCCCGCAAACTTGAGGAAGTTCAACGGGTCCTCGCGATTGTGGAAACCGCCGAGGGCGCGGCGCTTGACCCCCCGAAATGGTTGTCGACCCCTAAATCCGCGAAGAAACACCGCGGGACCCTCGCACTCCTTCTGTCCGACATGCACTTTGATGAGGTTGTGGAACCGGGGGAGATGGACGGGTTGAACGCCTACAACCGGACCATCGCGGAGTTGCGGTTGGAGAAGTGGGCGTCGAACGTCGTGAAACTCACCCGCCACCATTTGACGGGGGTGACGTATGACGGGGTGGTTCTCATGTTGGGAGGCGATTCATTCTCGGGGGATATCCACGAGGAACTGACCCAAACCAACGACGACACGATCCTCGGCTCGCTCCTGCATTGGTCGGAGCAGTTGGCGGCGGCGATCACGGTCGTAGCGGACGAGTTCGGGAAAGTCCACATCCCCGTCGTCGTGGGGAACCACGGCCGCATGTCCAGGAAACCGCGGGCGAAGTTGAAGGCCCGAACCAATTTCGATTGGCTGCTTGGGAAGATGCTGCAACGCCACTTCACCGGGGATAAGCGGATCACGTTCCAGATCGATGAGGGTCCGGACGCCTATTTCAAGGTGTACGGCTGGGGCCAGCTGTTGACGCATGGGGATCAGGTGAAAGGCGGCGGCGGTATCGGCGGTGTCTGGCCCCCCTTGATGCGTTTGAGGGCTCGGAAAACGCAGAGACATATGACGATCGGTCGACCGTTTGAGGTGTTGTGGTGCGGTCACTGGCACACCCTTATCCAAACCCCTTCGCTCGTGATCAATGGGAGCTCGAAAGGGTACGACGAGTATGCGCGGGACATGAATTTCGGGTTCGAGGTCCCGCAACAAGCGCTCGCGGTGATAACCCCGGAACGTGGGATTACTTGGCAATGCCCGGTTTTTTGCCAGGACAGGAAATCTGAGGGCTGGTAATGCCCGAGGAAGATGACCCTGCCCGGTGGCCTGTGGAGTGGGTCCATTTCCATGACCTGACGGAACCCCCACAGCTTGCGGTGGAGGTCACTGAGGCGGAAGTGATCGCTCAACTGTTAGGGCCGGATGGTGAGGTGATTTCGGAGATGTTCGATCGGGAGGTGGGGACGTTCGGGTTCACGAAAGACCCCTGGTCCACGACGTGGCGGTACTAGGCGTAGTGTCCCGCGATGGTCGCTGTCGTGAACTTCCTGATCTTTGTGGGTGTCATGTCCCTCCTGTTCCTCGCGGGGAGGGGGATTTATCGGCGGGTGAAACCGGAAGGATCGACCCCGGCTGAGTCGTTGGGACGGAAGGTTGGGGAACGCCGCCAGCGTTAACGGCCCCCGACCCCGGCGCACGTCCCACAGTTCGGGTGTTCGTAGTTCGATGCGCCCGCGGTGGTTTTCACGGCGATTAGAAACCCGACTGTCAGGATGACGCCTAACACGATGACGAGTAGCCAGATCCCGGGTTCTTTCAAGATGACTTTTCGGTCATGCACGAGGCGGGACCTTAGCTGGTTCTTCTTGGGTTTTGTGTTTAGCGCTAACCAGATTTCAGGGTACTCTTTGAGAGGGTTGGGGGAGGGCATAACGGTGTCTGGCCGGCCTTCCCCCAACTCGCTCAAGCAACCCACATCAAATCCACGATCCGGGAAGCTTCACCCCCCGCTAGCTGGGCGTAGATCATCGTGGTCGCTGGGCTTGAGTGCCCCATGAGGGTCGCTACCAAGAGCATGTCGCCTCCTGAGGCGCGGGCCAGTTCCGTCCCGTAGCAATGCCTCAACTGGTGGGGTACCCCGTCGATCCCGAGAAGAGTCAGAACGGCCTTGATCGTGCGCCCCACCTTGCCTCCGTCGAACGGGGTTCCATCGGCGCATAGGAGAACGGGGCCGTACGGGCGGGGGGAGGGGAGCGCGGCTATCAGGTTGGGGTGCATTGGCAGGATGCGAGATTTCCCGCCTTTACCGTCACGGACCGTGAGCGTCCCGCCTTCGGAGAGGCGGATATCTTCCCAGCAGAGGGCAGCCATTTCAGATACCCGTAAGCCTGCGTAAAGACCGAGGCGAATCATCAATCCGTATGTCGGGTCCAACGGTGCCGCTAACAATCGGTCGATTACAGCTTGGCTAAATGGTCGAGGAACCCCGCGGGGAACCTTCGTTGCAGGTAACGAAGCCATCGGGTCTTCCGGGATGAGTTTCCGTAGCAACGCCCACTTGTAGAACAGGGATAGATCCGATCGGTAGGCGTGTCTCGTGGCGGGGCTGGTGTAGCTGAGCAGCCAATCTTCTACCACTTCCGCGCTCGAGGATCTCAAACTGAGGGGTGCTATATGCCTCCGGTAGGACTTCATGGCGGTATCTCTTCGGGTAACGGTCCGGTTTGAGAAACCTTGGGCTTGTTGGGTGCGGAGCCAGGCTGTTACTAGCTCATCGTCGCGTTTTGTCATGGCGGCGATATCACCAGGCGATAACAG
>Ga0207658_10000525_pt1 | contig 34999 bp, 37 predicted proteins | sample KBSS33metaG_FD_184322 | JGI IMG/M metagenome (GOLD analysis project Ga0207658, IMG submission 184322) | Switchgrass rhizosphere microbial communities from Kellogg Biological Station, Michigan, USA - KBS S3-3 metaG (SPAdes) (version 2) | ecosystem: Host-associated > Plants > Roots > Rhizosphere...
CGTACCAACGACGAAATACCTTCGGGCAGAGACTGATTCGATTCCGCTGTCACGATGACCCGAGCGGCGCCGGACACGGTGAGCTGATACACCAGCGACGCCGACAGTCGGTCCAGCAGATGCGCGTCGTCGACGGCCAACAGCAGTCCGCTGCCGAGGGCGTCCCGCGCCGCCCGTAACACCTGTACCGTCCGGCCGGTTTCGGGCACCGTGAACAACCGCTCGAACGCCCCGAACGGCACGGGAGCGTCGGCCGCGGTGCCAGTGATCCAGGCGGCCCGCTCGAATGTCGGTGCCAGTTCGGCGTAGGCCGCCCGCGCCGATGTGGTCTTGCCGGAGCCGGGGGCGCCGGTCAGCAGCGCACCGGACCGGTTTTCGACGCCTGCTATCAGCTGGCTGAGCACCACGGTCCGATCCTATGGCTGCGCGCCGGACGGGACCGCTCTATTAGCGTTGTGCTGTGCCGGCCGACAACAGCTCCGAAAACGCCAACATCTCCGACAACAGCTACGCCGTCTGTGTCTACTGCGCCGCCGGTCCCCGTCATCCCGAATTGCTCACTCTGGCCGGCGACGTCGGCCGCGCCATCGCCGCGAAAGGCTGGACCCTGGTCTCCGGCGGCGGCAACGTCTCGGCGATGGGCGCCGTCGCCGACGGAGCCCGGGAGAACGGCGGCCGCACCGTCGGCGTCATCCCGAAGAAGCTGGTGCACCGCGAGCTCGCCGACGTCAACGCCAGCGAACTGATCGTCACCGACACCATGCGCGAGCGGAAGCAGATCATGGAGGACCGCTCGGATGCGTTCATCGCGCTGCCCGGCGGCATCGGCACTCTCGAGGAGTTCTTCGAGGCCTGGACGGCCGGCTACCTCAACATGCACGACAAGCCTCTGGTGATGCTCGATCCGCACGGCCACTACGACGGCCTGCTGGCCTGGCTGCACACCCTGGTCGAGAGCGGCTACGTCCAGCAGGCCGCGCTCGACCGGCTCGTGGTCGTCAAAGACGTCGATGAGGCGATGGCTGCTTGTGCACCGGGTGACGTCGCTCACTAGGCTCACCGGGCATGAGTGACGAGACATCACGCACCGGCGTCGGTCTGCTGGACATTGCTAAGCAACTGCCCGGTTTCTTGTCCGACGCCCCGGTGATCGTGCGGGGCCTGATCACCGGCTTCGGTGCCAGCCCGACGGCTAAGACGTCCATCGGCAAGGTGTTCCAGGACCGCGCCGCGGCCAACAAGGACAAGGTCTTCATCAAGTTCGACGACCAGCGCATCACCTACGGCCAAGCCAACGCGACCGTCAACCGCTACGCGTCGGTGCTCGCGGCCAAGGGCGTCGGCCCGGGCTCGGTGGTCGGCATCATGCTGCGCAACTCGCCGGACGCCGTGCTGCTGATGCTGGCAACGGTCAAATGCGGCGCGATCGCCGGGATGATCAACTACAACCAGCGCGGCAATGTGTTGGCGCACAGTCTGGGCCTGCTGGGCGCCAAGGTCCTGGTCGCCGAGTCGGACTTCGTCGAGCCCGTCACCGAATGCGGCGCCGACCCGGAGCTGACGCAGGGCCTGATCTCGGTCGGGGAGTTGCGCGAGCTCGCGATCGGCCAGTCGACTGCCAACCCGGTGGGCACCAGCCAGATCCTGGCCAAGGAGAAGGCGTTCTACATCTTCACCTCGGGCACCACGGGCTTGCCGAAGGCCAGCGTCATGACCCACTACCGCTGGCTGCGCGCCCTCGGCGGGTTCGGCGGGCTGGGGCTGCGCCTGAACAGCAGCGACACCCTGTACTGCTGCCTGCCGCTGTACCACAACAACGCCCTGACGGTCGCGACGTCGTCGGCCCTCAACGCCGGTGCCGCGCTGGCGCTGGGCAAGTCGTTCTCCGCCTCGCGCTTCTGGGACGAGGTCATCCGGTACGAGGCGACCGCGTTCATCTACATCGGCGAGATCTGCGGCTACCTGCTGAACCAGCCGCCCAAGCCGACGGACCAGGCGCACAACGTGCGCGTCATCGCCGGCAACGGGCTGCGCCCCGCGATCTGGGACGAGTTCACCTCCCGCTTCGGCATCAAGCGCGTGTGTGAGTTCTACGCCGCGAGCGAGGGCAACACCGGCTTCGTCAACGTGTTCAACATCGACAAGACCACCGGCATCTGCCCGTCGCCCGTCGTCTACGTCGAGTACGACCTGGAGACCGGCGAGCCGGCCCGCGGCCCCGACGGCCGGCTGCGCAAGGTCAAGCGCGGCGAACCGGGTCTGCTGCTCAGCAAGGTCAACAGCCTGCAGCCGTTCGACGGCTACACCGACAAGTCGGCCAGCGAGAAGAAGCTGGTGCGCAACGCGTTCAAGGACGGCGACGTCTGGTTCAACACCGGTGACCTGATGCGGTCGCAGGGCTTCGCGCACGCCGCGTTCGCCGACCGTCTCGGCGACACCTTCCGGTGGAAGGGCGAGAACGTCGCCACCACCGAGGTCGAGGCCGCGCTCGGCGCCGACGACCAGGTGGAGGAGTGCACCGTGTACGGCGTCGAGGTGCCGGGCTGCGGCGGCCGCGCGGGGATGGCGTCGGTGCAACTGCGCGACGGCGCCGAGTTCGACGGCGCCGCGCTGGCCAAGGCCGGCTTCGAGCACCTGCCCGCCTATGCGGTGCCGCTGTTCATCCGGATCGTGCCCGAGCTGGCACACACCTCGACGTTCAAGAACCAGAAGGTCGACCTGCGCAAGCAGGGCTACGGCGACGAGGTGACGGACCCGATCTACGTTCTGGCCGGACGCGACGACGGCTACGTGCCGTTCTATGCCGAGTACCCGGCCGAGGTGAAGGACGGCAAGAAGCCCCGCTAGCCCGCGGAATCAGTAGATTTGCGGCAGCCCGATAGCCTGGGAGTCGTGCAGTCCTCCGCAAGGGGCCAGTTCCTGGGTCGCCAGGTGGCCGGCGATCGCGCGCTGATCATGGCGATCGTCAACCGCACCCCGGATTCGTTCTATGACCGGGGGGCGACCTTCAGCGACGGCGCTGCCAAGGAAGCGACGCACCAGAAGATCGCCGACGGGGCCGATGTCATCGACATCGGCGGTGTCAAAGCCGGTCCGGGCAGCACCGTCGACGCCGACGAAGAGATCGCGCGCGTGGTGCCGTTCATCGAGTGGCTGCGCGGCGAATACCCCGACCAGCTGATCAGCGTCGACACCTGGCGGGCGAACGTGGCCAAACAGGCCTGCGCGGCCGGGGCCGACCTGATCAACGACACCTGGGCCGGTGCCGATCCCGGGTTGCCCGAGGTGGCCGCCGAGTTCGGGGCGGGGCTGGTCTGCTCGCACACCGGCGGGGCCGTGCCGCGGACCCGGCCCTTCCGCGTGAACTACGGCGTCACCGAACGCGGTGTGGTGGATGACGTCATCGCCGAAGTGACCTCAGCGGCGCGGCATGCGGTCGACGTCGGCGTCTCGAGGGACGCCATCCTGATCGACCCCACGCACGATTTCGGCAAGAACACTTACCACGGTCTTAGTTTGTTGCGCCATGTGAAAGATCTTGTAAATACCGGATGGCCAGTGCTGATGGCCCTGAGTAACAAGGATTTTGTAGGGGAGACTTTAGGTGTCGAACTGACCGAGCGCCTGGAGGGGACGCTGGCCGCGACGGCACTCGCCGCCGCTGATGGCGCCGCCATGTTCCGGGTGCACGAGGTGGGCCCCACCCGACGCGTCCTGGAAATGGTCGCGTCGATCCAGGGCGGGCGTCCACCGAGCCGAACAGTGAGGGGACTCGCGTGACTCTAAGTCCTGAATTGACCGCCGACGGGATCGCCCGCCACGAGTGGCTGGCCGAACGCAGCTGGAGCCGGCCGACGTGGACCATCGCCGAGCTCGAGGCCGCCAAGGCCGGCCGGACCATTTCGGTGGTACTGCCGGCGCTGAATGAGGAAGAGACCGTCGCCGACGTCATCGACAGCATCAGCCCCCTCCTCGGCGGCCTGGTCGACGAGCTGGTGGTCCTCGACTCCGGTTCGACTGACGAGACCGAACTGCGTGCCATCGAGGCCGGGGCGCGGGTCGTCAGCCGGGAGCAGGCCCTGCCCGAGGTGCCGGTTCAGCCGGGCAAGGGCGAGGCACTGTGGCGCTCACTGGCGGCCACCACCGGTGACATCGTCGTGTTCGTCGACTCCGACCTGCTCGACCCCGATCCGATGTTCGTGCCCAAGCTGCTCGGCCCGCTGCTGCTCGCCGACGGCGTGCACCTGGTCAAGGGCTTCTACCGCCGGCCCTTGAAGTTGAACGGCGGTGAGGACGCCAACGGCGGTGGCCGGGTCACCGAACTGGTGGCACGGCCCCTGCTGGCCTCGCTGCGGCCCGAGCTGACGTGCCTGCTGCAGCCGCTGGGTGGCGAATATGCCGGGACCCGGGAGTTGCTCACGTCCGTGGCGTTCGCACCCGGCTACGGCGTCGAGATCGGTCTGTTGATCGACACCTACGACAAGCTGGGTCTCGATGCCATCGCGCAGGTCAACCTCGGCGTGCGCACGCACCGCAACCGGCCGCTGACCGAGCTGGCCGCGATGAGCCGTCAGGTGATCGCCACCCTGCTGTCGCGCTGCGGTATCAGCGATTCCGGCGTGGGGCTGACCCAGTTCTTCGCCGACGGCGACGCCTTCACGCCGCGGACGTCGTCGGTGTCGCTGATCGACCGTCCTGCCATGAACACCCTGCGCTGATCCCACTTGTCGGGGTGATCCGGCAGGATCGTCGGTGTGACGCTGATTCTCATCTACCTCGTGGTGCTGATCCTGGTCGCGGTGGTGCTGTTCGCCCTCGGCACCGTGCTGTTCGGTCGCGGCGAGCAGTTGCCGCCGCTGGCGCGGGGCACCACAGCGACTGTCCTGCCCGCATCGGGTGTCACCGGTGCCGACGTCGACTCCGTCAAGTTCACTCAGACGCTGCGCGGCTACAAGACCAGCGAGGTCGACTGGGTGCTGGACCGGCTGGCACAGGAGCTGGACTCGCTGCGCGGTGAGCTGTCCATGCTGCGCGCCCAGACCGCGGACAGCGAGCAGTGACGGCTCCCGACGGCCGGGTCCGGTGCGGCTGGGTCGACATCGGCGAGACGGCAGACGGCGTGCTGTACCGCGACTATCACGACACCGAATGGGGCCGCACGCTACGCGGCACGCAGGCGCTGTTCGAGCGGGTGTCGCTCGAGGCGTTCCAGAGCGGCCTGTCCTGGCTGATCATCCTGCGCAAGCGAGAGAACTTCCGGGCCGCGTTCCACAAGTTCGACGTGGCGAAGGTGGCGGGCTTCGGAGAGAAGGACATCGACCGGCTGCTGGCCGATCCGGGCATCGTCCGCAACCGCCTCAAGATCGAGGCGACCATCGCCAATGCCCGCGTGCTCGACGGCGGTCTGGACCTCGATGAGCTGCTGTGGTCGTTCGCGCCACCGGCGCGGCCCCGGCCGGCCGACCTGGCGCAGGTCCCCGCGACCACACCCGAATCGGTGGCCATGGCAAAAGAACTGAAGCGCCGGGGGTTCCGGTTCGTCGGCCCCACCACGGCGTATGCGTTGATGCAGGCCACCGGGATGGTGGACGACCATGTAGAGGCCTGTTGGGTGCCCCGGCACAGCTTGTCAGAGGCGTGACGGGCGGGTCTTTCACACCCTCGGGTAGCGATAGGGAACAATAGACATAGTTCAGTTGCAGTTCAGTGCCGTGAGCCGACCCGCTGAGTGGGTGGCTCCGGCCTTGATCCGGGACCGTGGATGCGGTCCGGGCGCGTGCGGAGGGAGCACCCGATGGCGGCGATGAAGCCCCGGACCGGCGACGGTCCATTGGAAGCAACCAAAGAGGGGCGCGGCATCGTCATGCGGGTACCGCTGGAGGGTGGCGGTCGTCTGGTGGTCGAGCTGACCCCGGATGAGGCCGCAGCCCTGGGCGACGAACTGAAGAACGTCACCAGTTAGTTCAGCTGCAGACGCTCCGATAGATGTCGAGCGTCTGCTGGGCGACCTGCATCCAGGAGAATTCCTCGATGCACCGCCGACGGCCAGCCTGCCCGAACGCGCGGGCCTGTTCCGGGTCACGGACCAAAGCGTTGACCGCGTCCGCGAGCCCGGTCTCAAATCCCACCGCGTCCTCGGCCTCGTAGTGCACCAGCAGCCCGGTGTTGCCGTCGTCGACCACCTCGGGAATGCCGCCGACGTCCGACGCGACCACGGCGGTGCCGCAGGCCATCGCTTCGAGATTGACGATGCCCAGTGGCTCGTAGACCGAGGGACAGACGAAAACTGTTGCTGTCGCCAGGATTTCCCGGATCTTCTCGAGGGGCAGCATCTCCTGGATCCAGTGCACCCCGGCGCGTGTGGTGCTGAGTTCTTTCACGGCGGCCGCCACCTCGGCCGCGATCTCCGGGGTGTCCGGGGCGCCCGCACACAACACCAGCTGCACATCGGGATCGAAGCGGTGGGCTGCCGCGATCAGGTGGCCGACGCCCTTCTGCCGGGTGATCCGCCCCACGAATGCCGCGATCGGCCGCGCTGGATCGATCCCCAGGTCGGCCAGGGTCCCGCCCGCCTCGACCGGATACCAGTCGTCGGTGTCGATCCCGTTGCGCACCACGTGTACTCGTGCGGGGTCCAGCTGCGGGTAGGTGGCCAGGACGTCGGCCCGCATGCCCAGACTGACGGCGATGACGGCGTCGGCCGCTTCCATCGCCGTGCGCTCGACCCACGACGAGATGCGGTAGCCGCCGCCGAGCTGCTCGGCCTTCCAGGGCCGCCTCGGCTCCAGCGAGTGCGCCGTCAGTACATGTGGGATGCCGTGCAGCAGCGCGGTGAGGTGACCGGCCATGCCCGTGTACCACGTGTGCGAATGCACCACGTCCGGCATGGCGGCAGGCCCTGCGAAGGCGTTGTTGACCATTGCCAGGTCCGCCGACAATGTCGTCAGCGCGGCATTGGCCCCGGCGAGTAGCGGGTCGGGCTGGGCCACGAACGCGTCGCGGCGGTGCACGCCCATACAGTGGACGTCGACGTCGCACAGCTTCGTGAGCTGACCGACGAGTTCGGTCACGTGTACGCCCGCACCGCCGTAAACCTCCGGTGGATACTCCCGAGTCATCATCGCCACCCGCATGTCGATGACGTTAACGCGTGCGACGGGTTGGGGCGTATGTCTGGCCGCTTCGGTTGGTGGCTATTAGGTTTGGTGGCATGAGGGAACAGCCGCAGGTGCTGGGAATCGTCTTGGCCGGCGGTGAGGGCAAACGGTTGTATCCGCTGACGGCGGACCGCGCCAAGCCCGCCGTCCCGTTCGGCGGTGCCTACAGGCTCATCGACTTCGTCCTGTCCAACCTCGTCAACGCGCGGTACCTGCGGATTTGTGTTCTGACGCAATATAAGTCGCATTCACTGGACCGGCACATCTCGCAGAACTGGCGGCTGTCGGGGCTGGCCGGCGAGTACATCACCCCGGTCCCGGCGCAGCAGCGGCTCGGCCCGCGGTGGTACACCGGCTCGGCGGACGCCATCTATCAGTCGATGAACCTCATCTACGACGAGGACCCCGACTACATCGTGGTATTCGGCGCCGACCACGTGTACCGCATGGACCCCGAGCAGATGGTGCGGTTCCACATCGAGAGCGGAGCGGGCGCGACTGTCGCCGGCATCCGGGTGCCGCGGGCCGAGGCGTCGGCGTTCGGCTGCATCGACGCCGACGAGTCCGGCCGCATCCGCAGCTTCATAGAAAAACCAGCGGAGCCTCCGTCTTGCGCCGACGACCCGGAGCAGACGTTCGTCTCCATGGGCAACTACGTGTTCACCACCAAGGCGCTCATCGATGCCATCCGGGTGGACGCCGAGAACCACGATTCCGATCACGACATGGGCGGCAACATCATTCCGCAGATGGTCGCCGACGGGATGGCCGCCGTCTACGACTTCGACGACAACGAAGTGCCCGGTGCCACCGAGCGCGACCACGGCTACTGGCGCGACGTCGGGACGCTCGACGCGTTCTACGACGCCCACATGGATCTGGTGTCGGTGCACCCGGTGTTCAACCTCTACAACCGGCGCTGGCCCATCCTCGGCGAGTCAGAGCACCTGGCCCCGGCCAAGTTCGTCAACGGCGGCTCGGCGCAGGAATCGGTCGTCGGCGCGGGCAGCATCATTTCGGCTGCCTCCGTGCGCAATTCGGTGCTGTCGTCCAACGTCGTGATCGACGACGGCGCCATCGTCGAGGGCAGCGTCATCATGCCGGGTGCGCGGGTCGGCCGCGGTGCCGTGGTGCGGCACGCCATCCTGGACAAGAACGTCGTCGTCGGCCCCGGCGAGATGGTCGGCGTCGACCTGGAGAAAGACCGCGAACGGTTCTCGGTCAGCGCCGGGGGAGTGGTCGCGGTGGGTAAGGGCGTCTGGATCTAGCCGGCCACTTCGCCGGTCCTACGGCGCTTCCTGCGTCGCAGCAGCACGACCGCCGCCCACACCAGCACCGCCACCAGGACCAGGACCAGCGCCGGCAGCACGATCGCAACGATCACCAGCCCGACACTGGCGACATCCTCCAGTGTGCTCAGGACCGGAGCCGCGAGCCCGCCGGTCGCGACGTTCGCGACGGGCCGCACCGTCGACTTGGTCAGGGACACGATCAACGCGGTGACGGCGCCGATCACCACCGGAATCCACTGTCCCGAACTGGCGAACGCTCCCGGATCGGTGACGGCCGCCGTCTGCGCTGCGGTGCCGGAGCCGAAGACGATGCCGCCGGAGGTCGGTCGCACGAACGTCTGGATGGTGTCGTTGACGCTGTCGAGGGCGGGCACCTTGTCGGCGACGATCTCGACGACCAACAGCACGGCCACGATGCCGATCACCCAGCCGTTGGTCAGCCACGCCCACGGGTGCGGTAGTGCCACGAGATTGGTGAAGCGCCCCAGCAGCCCCATCGCCAGTAGCGGGATGTACGCGTTGAGGCCCGACGCGGTGGCCAGGCCGAGCCCGGTGAACAGTTCCACCCGTTCAGTGTCCGCGATCTGTGCCCGATTTCCCGCGCTGTCCGCAGATTTTCGTGCACAGGTCCCGGGGTGTCACCAGACGTACGGCAGCAACCGGTAGCGCACCTTGCGGGTGTACTCGACGTAGCCGGGCAGCTCGACGCGCAACATCTTCTCTTCGTCGAAGATTCGGGCGATGAGCGCCGGCACAGCGAGTAGCACCGCGACCAGCCCCCAGTAGGAGCCGAGCGCCGGCGGGGTCGCGAGCATCATGATGAGCGCGCAGATGTACATCGGGTGCCGCACGATCCCGTAGAGCCCGGTCGAGATCACCGGCTGGTTTTCCTCGACGGCGATGCTCGCGCCCGCGAAGTTGTTCTGGATGACGACCCACTGGGCCGCCAGCAGTGAGACTGCGACCACCACGTTGCCAAGGATGACGACAGCCGTCGGCACGTCGGACCAGCCGAAGCGCCAGTCGAGTGCGCTGACCACGCCGGTCGCGATCACCGATGCCAGGATCGCCCAGATGGCCACCTGCTGGACGGGGCGGGTCTCGGCCGTCGGCCCGCCGTGCATCCGCCGGGCCAGTGCCTCGGGGCGTTTGATGGCCAGGTACATACTCGGGCCCATGGTGGCGATCATGAAGACCGCGATGAAAACCCAAGCCTGCCAATAGTGGATGGTGCCGGCCGGCACGCACAGCAACACGGCGAAGAAGACGATGCCGGCTGCCGCCGAGGCGAGTGCCTGCAAAGCGAGCTTCATGTTTCTCCTACCTTAGGTCACGGCGCCGGAAAGCCAAGGCGCCCAGGATGATCAGAGTTGCGTCCAGAACCAGCAGCCACACCAGTGGTGTTGCGGTGAAGCTGTCTGACCCGACACGCGGGACATGGCTGAACGGGTCGAGGTCCAGCACCCAGTGCGGCGAGTTCGCCAGCGAGCCGAGCAGATACACGGCGATGAACCCGACCAGCGCGCCCCACGCGACCGGGGTGAACCGCGGCGCGGCGCCGAACAGCACTGTCGTCACGGCCACCAGGAGCCAGATCGCGGGCAGTTGCACGGCCGCCGAGCCCACTACCGGTGGCAGCTTGCCGCCGACATCGCCGGCGGCGGCACCGTAGGTCAGGCCCGCCAGTAGTCCGGACGTCAGCATGGCGACCGTCGTGCCGGCCAAGGCGACGACCAGATAGCCCCTCAGCCAACGGGTTCGGCTCACCGCTCCGGCCAGCAGTGTCTCCGCGCGCTGCGCGGTCTCCTCCTGATGTGGCCGCAGCGCCAGCGATACCGCGAAGGCTGCGGCGACCATGCCCAGCATGTTGAACGCGATCGCGATGAACGCCTCTTCGAGCGCACCGGTGCCACCGAGTCGGGTGATGATGTCGCGGGCCGAGCCACTCCCACCCAGCTCGTCGCCGATCCCGTGCACGACGCTGCCGACCAGCAGCCCGTACAGTCCCAGCCCCACGGTCCACACCAGTACCGATCCGCGGGTCAGCCGCCACGCCAACCCCATTGGGCCGCTGAGTATTCCGGTCGCCCGCGGCCGGCCGCGCCGCTCGGCGAACATCCCGGCACCGACGTCGCGGGCGCCCTGGAGCAGGTACGCCAGTACCGCCAGCGCGACGGTCAGGGTCAGATGCAGCGCCAGCAGGCCGAACCGGTCACCGGCATATGGCCGGACCAGCAGCGACCAGCCCAGCGGAGACGCCCAGGACAGTTCGCTACCGCTGGCGTCGCCCACCGCGCGCAGGGTGAACGCGGCGCCGAGGACCCCGAAGGCGATACCGCGGGCGACGCGGGCACTGGCAGACAGCTGTGCGGACACCGCCGCGACGGCGGTGAACACCAGCCCCGAAGCGGCTAGCGCGCAGCTGAAAGCCAGCGAACCCAAAACGGGGACATCGGTTTTCATCAGGCCGAGGAATGCGAGCAAGCCGGTCAGCACTGACGCGCCACCGGTCAGCAGCAGTGCGGCGGTAAGGCTCGCGTTGCGGCCCACGGCCGTCGAGTCGATCAGTTCGGTGCGACCGGCCTCTTCATCGGCGCGGGTGTGCCGGATCATGGTCAGGATGACGGCGACGGCGATCAGCACGTGGAACATGCCGGCCTTCCAGATGCCGGCGGCGCCGAGACTGTCGTTGTAGATGTTGCCGTAGATCGCGCGTTGGGCCGGGCTGGCCATGATGCTCGCGACGAATCCGGAGCGGCCCGCCGCGGTGGGGTAGACGGCCGCGATGCTGCCGATGTACACCGTCGACAGCGGCAGGGACAGCAGCAGCACCCAGAGCGGCAGGATAATCCGATCAGTGCGCAGGTAAAGGCGAAGCAGCCCAAGGGTTCCGGTGAAACTGGAAGCGCCGGCGGCAGGTCGGGCGGGCCCTGCCGGGCGGTCCAGTACGGCGGTCATGCCCGCACCTGCTCGGGCTCGCGGCGCGCGCGGCCGCTGTCGTAGTGCCGCAGGAACAGGTCCTCGAGGGTTGGCGGCTGGCTGACCAGCGAGCGCACCCCGGCATCGCCGAGGGCTTTGATGACGGCGCCGAGGCTTTCGGATTCCACCCGGGCGGTGAGCATTCGGCCGTCGAAGAAGATGTCGGAAACCCCTGGGAGATGGTCGATCCGGCCGGGGTTGTCGATCATGTCGGCCTTGATGGTCGTGCTCGAGAGGTGCCGCATCGACTCCAGGGTTCCGGTCTCGACCGTCCGGCCGGCCCGGATGATCGTCACCCGCTGACACAGTCGCTCGGTCTCGGCCAGAATGTGGCTGGACAACAGGACAGTGGTGCCGCGCTCGGCGGCCTCGGCGACGCATTGCTGGAAGATGTTCTCCATCAACGGATCCAGACCGCTGCTGGGTTCGTCGAGCAGCAGCAGGTCGGCGTTCGAGGCGAAGGCGGAGACCAGCGAAACCTTCTGCCGGTTGCCCTTCGAGTACGTGCGGGTCTTCTTGGTGGGGTCCAGATCGAACCGCTCGGTGAGCTCGGCGCGGCGCTTCTCGTCGATGCCGCCGCGCATGCGGGCCAGCAGGTCGATGGTCTCGCCGCCGGTCAGTGTCGGCCACAGCGTGACATCGCCGGGTACATAAGCGATGCGGCGGTGCAGCGCCACCGAATCGCGCCACGGGTCGCCGCCCAGCAGGCGCACCTTGCCGGAGTCGGCGCGGACGAGCCCGAGCAGGATGCGGATGGTCGTCGACTTGCCCGCGCCGTTGGGTCCGAGGAAGCCGTGTACCTCGCCCCGCTCGACTCTCAGGTTCAGGCCGTCGAGCGCGCGGACCGCGCCGAAGTTCTTGGTCAGGGTGTCGATGGCAATGGCTTCCGTAGCGGCGTTCACATTCACTCCTCGGTGGTGGGGACGATCGGTTTGCCTGCTTCGCGTTGCGCCAGAAACGCCTCGTACATGGTCGAATCGGCCATCAGGCCCTCGGTGTAGAGCTCGAGCGAGGGCAGCAGCATGTCCTCGGCGTAGTCGTGCAGCACCTGGCGGAAATCCGTCGGGTTGGGGTGCAACTGGATGTAGGTCAGAAGTGCGCCGCCACTGGTCAGCGCCAGAAATCGGGCACGGGCCTTGGGATCGTGACTCGGCTTGAGCGTGCCGGCGCGGACGCCTTCTTCGAGATAACCCTCGGCGTTGTCGATCATGCTCTGCCACAACGACTTCGCCAGGCCGCCGCCGGTCTGCAGGGCACGCATCAGGTACGCCGTCATCGGCGCGAAGGATTCGATCTCGGCGATCTGCGCGAACCACGCACTCGGGCTGGCGTTCTGCATCGACTCGCTCTTGGCGGCCCGGACGGTCTCGATGACGTAGGCGTCGCAGGCTTCGCGCAGCTTCTCCTTGGACCCGAAGTGGTGGATCACCAACGCCGCGCTCACTCCGGCGGCCGCGGCGATGCTGCGGACGCTCGCCGCGAACCCGTGCTGGCCGAACTGTTCGATCGCCGCGTCGCGAATTCGGGCGACGGTGGTGAGGTCCTCGGCTGAACGCATGTTTAGTACGTTAAACACGTGTTCAGTCGGTCGTCAAGGATCTGACCCGTCAAGAGCCCGTAAAGGTTCGACAGAAACGTCAGCCGACGCGCCGTTGACCCGGCAGTGAGGGTGCGGGTTACTCGGCCTTCTACGCCCTGTGTTCAGGGTCAACGGTGACTGGCGACTGACTTGCCAGTACAGACCTCAGTCGCGAGCGGCGGCCAGCAGCCCGTCGCCGAGCGGGACCAGGACCGGGGTCAGCCGTTCGTCCTCGGCTATGGCGCGGGTGGCCTCGCGCACCGCGGTGACGTCACGGTCGTTGGCGGCCGCATCGCCGGCGCGCCCGCCGAGCGCGGCCCGGTGCACCACGATCACGCCGCCCGGTCGCAGCAGGCGAACGCCCTCGGCGACGAACTGCGGCTGGTCGGCGGGCTCACCGTCGATGAACACCAGGTCGTAGGACTCGTCGGCCAGCCGGGTCAGCACTTCCTGCGCGCGGCCGACGATCAGCCGGGTTCGGGACGGCCCGACACCCGCGGCGACGAACGCCTGCTTGGCCAGCCGCTGATGTTCGGGCTCGATGTCGATGGTGGTCAGCACGCCGTCGTCACGCATGCCGGACAGCAGCCACAACCCGCTGACGCCGGCACCGGTCCCGACCTCGACGACGGCCTTGGCCGACGCGATCTTCGCCAGCACGCTCAGCAGGGCGCCGACCGCCGGGGTGATCGGGTTGGCCCCGCTCTCCTCGGCCCGCTCCCGGGCCGCCGCGGTGATCGGTTCCTCGGTGATGGACCGCTCGGCGTGCTTGACGATGGCCTCGGCGGTGCTTGGCTTGGGTGCGACCGCCGGGGCCGCCTGAGCGGGTGCCGCGGGAGCCGGCTGGGCCGGTACGGGCTGGTCGGGGCCGGCCGAAACCGTCGGGTCATCGGTGTTGGACATGTGCGCAGCGTAACGAATGCCCAGCATGCGGCGGCTCAGCACACGCGCAATGGGCACGGGCTCTCAGGTGGTCACGAAGCGATGCTGAGCGGCGGCGCGCCACGCCCGGGACGCAAGGTTAAGTTTTGGCCAACATCTAACGGGTATTCGCAGGTCATGGAGCTGACGCCGGGTTTCTCAGGAAAAGTTCAGTTTGCTCATACATCAACCTCACCAGGGTGGGGAACCGTAATCGCCATGCACGCGAGTGTGAATGATCTGCAAACCGATTCCGGACTCCGGCAATCGCCGGACATCCGCGGAATCGGGAATATCGGACTCCAGGTACCGGTTTCTGCTGATGCGTCATCTGTCGACGACGCGGAACTCACGGAACTGGAGATTGCCACGACCGCCATGCCGGCCCCCACGATGCTTGCCCCGACCCACATGTCTCATGTCCCGGTCGCCGAGGCCGAGGTGGATTGGGCTGAGGTCAGCGACGAATTGACCGGCACCGCCGTCTTCGATGCCACCGGCGATGTGGCCACCATGCCGTCCTGGGACGAGCTGGTCCGCCAGCACGCCGACCGCGTGTACCGGCTGGCCTACCGCTTGTCGGGTAACCCGCAGGACGCCGAGGACCTCACCCAGGAGACCTTCATCCGGGTGTTCCGTTCGGTGCAGAACTACCAGCCGGGCACCTTCGAAGGCTGGCTGCACCGCATCACCACCAACCTGTTCCTGGACATGGTCCGTCGCCGCACCCGTATCCGTATGGAGGCGCTGCCCGAGGACTACGACCGGGTGCCGGCCGACGACCCGAACCCCGAGCAGCTGTACCACGATTCGCGGCTGGGACCGGACCTGCAGGCTGCGCTCGATTCGCTGCCCCCGGAGTTCCGCGCCGCCGTCGTGCTCTGTGACATCGAAGGTCTGTCGTACGAGGAGATCGGCGCGACGCTCGACGTCAAGCTGGGCACCGTGCGCAGCCGCATCCACCGCGGCCGGCAGGCCCTGCGGGAGTACCTGGCCAGCCACCCCGGTGACTACTCCGAGGCGGCCGCGGCGATCTCCGCCAAGTCCGCCTGAGCGTTGTGACGTATCCGTCCCAGGTTGTCGCGCTACATTCAGTAGTAACGGCAACACGGACGAAGGCGTGGCGCGGAGAGGAGCTCGGTGATGGTCGACCGGGGACAGTTGTTCCGTCGTGCATTCTCCTGGCTGCCCGCCCAGTTCGCCTCTCAGACTGATGGGCCGGTCGGCCCGCGGCGTTTCGGGTCCACGGAGCACCTGGCCATCGAGGCCATCGCCGCGTTCGTCGACGGTGAGCTGCAGATGGGTGCGCACCTGCGTGCCGCCCACCACCTGTCTCAGTGCCCGGATTGCGCCGCCGAGGTGGATGCCCAGGGTCAAGCGCGGAGCGCACTGCGCGATTCATGCCCGATCATCGCGCCCAATTCTTTGCTGGGTGCATTGGCGAACATCCCCAACGATGCATCGATGCAGTTCGCAGATATCCAGACTTCCGGAATTGAAGACCAGGACTTTGCCGATCGGCCGCCGCGAGAACGTCGTCGCCGCCGGTAGGGTTGAGCCTGAATTTTGAGTAACCGTGACGCCGTCCACGCGGGTCGCGCGAATAGAGCCAGCAGATGGGGAGTGGAACACCGGTGACGAATCAGGACATGTCCGGCGATCGCCCGCGTCTTGCTCCGCGTCCGGTGACGCGTACGCCGGTGGACCCGGCGTCGCAGCGCGCGTTCGGCCGTCCCGACGGCTTCGCCGGCTCCTTCCTCGCCGAGGACCAGATTCGGAACCAGGGGGAGTACACCCCCACCAACCAGTCGCCCGACCCGGTGCTGGCCGAAGCCTTCGGTCGGCCTGGCCGCGGCGCCGATTCCCTGCAACGGCACCCCGCCGACGCCGGCGCGCTGGAGGCCGAGGGCAAGGACGACGATGACGCTGTCGCCGACCCCTGGCGCGACCCGTCGGCCGCGCCGTCGCTCGGCACCCCGGCTCTGCCCCCGCCGCCTCCGGTGGTCGTCGCCGCTCCCGTCGGCAAGCTCGGCGTTCGTGACGTGCTGTTCGGCCGCAAGGTCTCGATGACGGCCCTGGCGGTGCTGGCCCTGCTGGCGTTGGTCATCGGCACACTCGGCGGCGTCGTCGGACGCAAGACCGCCGAGGTGGTCGAGGCCTTCACCACCTCCAAGGTCACGCTGAAGACCAGTGACGGCGGCGACCTGCCGGAGGGTCGGTTCGCGAAAGTCTCTGCCGCCGTGGCTGATTCGGTGGTCACCATCGAAGCCATGGGGGATACCGACGGATCGCAGGGCTCCGGCGTCGTGGTCGACGGCCGCGGCTACGTCGTGACCAACAACCACGTCATCTCCGACGCGGCGAAGGACCCCAGCAAGTACCACATCTCGGTGGTGTTCAACGACGGTAAGCAGGTACCGGCGAACCTCGTGGGCCGTGACCCCAAGACCGACCTGGCGGTGCTGAAGGTCGACAACGTCGACAATCTCGTCGTCGCGAAGTTCGGTGATGCGGACAAGGTCAAGGTCGGTGACGAGGTCATCGCCGCGGGCGCCCCGCTCGGCCTGCGCAGCACCGTCACGCACGGCATCGTCAGCGCGCTGCATCGCCCCGTGCCGCTGTCCGGCGAAGGGTCCGACACCGACACCGTCATCGACGGCATCCAGACCGACGCCTCGATCAACCACGGCAACTCGGGTGGCCCGCTGATCAACATGAGCTCCGAGGTCATCGGCATCAACACGGCCGGAAAGTCGTTGTCCGACAGTGCAAGTGGTTTGGGCTTCGCCATCCCCGTGAACGAGGTCAAGGCCACCGTCGAGATTCTGATCAAGGACGGCAAGATCTTCCACCCGACCCTGGGTCTCAATGCCAAGTCGGCCAGCGACAAGGTCGCCTCGGGCGCCCAGGTCGTGAACGTCGTCGCCGGCAGCCCCGCGGACAAGGGCGGCGTCCTCGAGAACGACGTCGTCGTCAAGGTCGGTAACCGCAAGGTCGCCGACGCCGACGAGTTCGTGGTCGCGGTGCGGCAGCTGCAGATCGGTCAGCCGGCGCCCATCGAGGTGATCCGCGACGGCCGGCATGTGACGCTCACCGTTGTTCCCAACGCAGACACCCCGGCCAGCTGATGTTCGGCAACATCGGATGGGGCGAGATGCTCGTGCTGGTCATCGCGGGCCTCGTGATCCTCGGCCCGGAGCGGTTGCCCGGCGCCATCCGGTGGACGGCCGGCAGCCTCAAGCAGGTTCGCGAGTACCTCAGCGGTGCGACCAGCCAGCTGCGCCAGGACCTCGGCCCGGAGTTCGAGGACCTGCGTCAGCCGCTCAGTGAGCTGCAGAAACTGCGCGGGATGACGCCGCGCGCGGCGCTGACCAAGCATCTGCTGGACGGTGACGATTCGTTCATCACCGGCGCCTTCGACACCCCCGCGCCCCCGGATCAGACGAAGCCGTTGACCACACCTGAGGTCAACGGCATTCCGCCCGCCCCGGGCGCCGCGGGGGCCGCTCCGCAGCCGGGACCGACGCAGTTCGACCCCGACGCGACCTGACACCGCTAGAGGTTCAGGGCCTGCAGGCGCGCCGGATCCCGGTAGCGGTCCGAGTTCTCGGCGATCTCTGCGGCAGGAGGCAGGATTTCGTCCGCGGCGACGTAGACGCCGCCGGCGCGCAGTGAGTCGTCGAGCAGCAACCAGATCCAGCGGGTCAGGTCGGCGACGAGTGCGTCCTGGGTGTCGCGCAGCGGCTGTTCGAGCCAGTGTCCCGCGGCGGTTTCGACGAGGCCCACGATGCTGTAGGACAACCGCTCGGCGTCGGCCGCCACATCGAAGGCCGCCACGTATACCTTGAGCACCGCGGTCAGCAGGTTCGCGATCGTGATCTTGATGTCGGCGAACGCGTTGAAGCCCTCGTCGATCGAGCAGCGCTGCAGGTAGCGGTACAAATTCGGGTGCTGAGTCAGGAAGTGGACGTGTGCACTCACGCCGGCCTGCACGATCTGCGCCATGCTGCCCTCAGGCCGCCACACCGGTGCGAGCTCGGCGGTGATCATCTGGCTGGTCCGGTTCGCGACCTCGCGTTGCAGGTCCGAGGCGTCGACGAAGTGCCGGTAGAGCTTGGTGCGGCTCACGCCCACGTGCGCGGCGATCTGTTCAGTCGAGGTCTGGGGCCCGTGTTGCTCGATCACCACGAGGGCAGCGTCGATGAACTCAGCGCGTCTGCGCTCGCGTTGGCCGGCCCAGCGACCGGTGGTGGCACTCGCCATGGCTCCTTGTTTACCTCATGTACCTGGTCGGGAGTTACCTGATGCGTCCAATCAGTAGGAGCCTGGCTATCTAGTGGTACGTGGCGTACCATTCAGCGCATCGCGCCAGCGGGTGGCGCCTTCATGTTCAAAGGGGAACGACGATGGACGCTGTCGCGACTTTTCGCCGCGTTGCCGGTCTGCCGGTTGCGGACACGAAGCTGACGCCCGCGGTCGACTACGGGTTCTTCGGACCCGACTCCGTCACCTGGCGGGTGTGGAGCTACCCGACGTCACTGCTGCTGGGCTTCGCCCGCGCCGTGACCATCGAACACCTCGACCCGTACCTGGCCGCCGCCGTGGACGCGAGCGGCCAGGTGTACGCCCGCACCCGGCTGCGCTACGACCGCACCATGCAGTACTTCGCGCTGGTGGCCTTCGGCGACGCCGAGGCGGTGCTGGATGCCTCCGAGATCCTCGTCAAGATTCACGGCAAGGCCATCGGCACCGAACCGATAACCGGTAAGCAGTTCGACGCCAACGACCCGTACTCACAGCTGTGGATCCACCTGACCGCCTGGCACTCGATCCTCTACACCTACGAGATGTTCGGACCGGGCAAGCTGACCGCGGCCGAGGAACTGCAGTACTGGGAAGAGTGCGCGCGGGCCGCGGAATTCCAGACCATCAACCCCGATGACGTGCCCCGCACGCGAGAGGGCATTCAGCAGTACTTCGAGCAGTACCGGCCGCAGATGGCCGGCTCCGAGGTGGCCCAGAACATGATGAACTACCTCGTCGACCTGGGCTATCACATCCTGCCCGAGCAGGTGCCGAGCTGGATGCGCCGCGTGTTCAACTGGCCGATGCGCCGGGCCATCATCGCCACCATGCCGAAATGGATGCGCACTCTCGGCGGCATCCCGCAGAACTACTCCGACGACGTCGTCGCCAAGCTCATCGCGCGGCCGCTCCTGCGGGCGGTAGCGAGCATCCCGCGCCTGGAACTGGCGATGCTCGACTTCACCACCCCGCACACCACGCCGATCGTCGGCCCGACGCTGATGAAGATCCCGGCCCAGAACCCCGTTACGTACACCCCGGCCGAGGCCCGCGAAAAGTTCGGCCGGACCACACCGTTCGCGCAGTACCAGGCGCTCCTCGCCAAGCGGGCGCTCGGGCAGGGCCCCAAGCCGTACGAGCACAACCACAGCGACGCGTTGCTGGAATTCGAAGCACCCGCCGGCTGATTCCGGCCCATACGAACCGCACCACCGGGAGAATTCAGTACATGACGGACACTGCGTACGCGGCCCTGGTGGACCAGGCGCTGAACGAACTCGCCGAAGGCGAGAAGGCTTGGGCGGCAACCCCTCTGGCGCGTCGACGGGAGATTCTCGACGACGTGCAGCAGTTGGCGGTGCAGCACGGCGCCGAGTGGGTCGAGGCCGCGATCCGGATCAAGCAACTGAATCCGGAGTCACCGCTGGTCGGTGAGGAATGGATTTCCGGCCCGTACCCGCTGGCTGCCGGCGCGGCCGCGTTGTCGGAGAGCCTGGCGAAGTTGGAGTCGGGCAAGAGTCCGCTCGATGGCGCCGACTTCGGCACCGCCGCGGGTCGCACGACGGTGAACGTGTTGCCACTCAACGTCTTCGACAAGCTGTTGCTGTCCGGGTTCAGTGCCCAGGTGTGGCTGCAGCCCGGTGTCAGCCGCGACGAAGCGCTGCGGACCGCCGGCCTGGCGCAGCGGGATCCGGGCAAGACCAATGGGATCGGCGTCGTGCTCGGCGCCGGCAACATCACCTCGATCGCTCCGCTGGACACTGTCTACGAGCTGATCGCCAACAACCGGGTGGTTGCGCTCAAGCTCAACCCGGTGACCGACCCGATCCTGCCGGTGCTGAACAAGGTGCTGGCGCCGTTCATCGCTCTGGGCGCCGTGCGGATCCTCACCGGTGGCGCGGACGTGGGCACCTACCTGGTGCAGCACGACGCGGTGGACCACGTGCACATGACCGGCAGCGCCCTGACGCACGACGCCATCGTCTTCGGCGTCGGTGACGAGGGTGCCCGCCGCAAGGCCGCTCATGAGCCGATCCTGCACAAGGAGATCACCAGCGAGCTCGGCGGGGTGTCGCCCACCATCGTGGTGCCCGGTAAGTGGAGTCGCGCCGACATCGAGTTCCAGGCCAACCACATCGCCACGCAGCGGCTGCACAACAACGGCTACAACTGCGTGGCGTCGCAGGTTGTGGTGCTGTCCTCGAAGTGGGCGCAGCGCGACGAATTCGTCGCGGCCCTGACCAAGGCGATCGCCGCCGCGCCCAACCGGGCGGCGTACTACCCGGGCTCCGATGCCCGCGTCGCCAGTGCCGAGGCCACATATCCGACGGCGCAACGACTCGGCGACCGGGTGCTCGTGGTCGACCCCGAGGACCGCACCGCGTTGCTCAACACCGAGTACTTCTCGCCGGTGTACGGGGTGATCGACCTGGACAGCGACGGCGTCGAATTCACCCGGGAGGCCACCCGGCTGGCCAACGAGGACTTCGTCGGCACCCTGGGTGTCAACATCGTCGCGGCACCCGCCACCGTCAAGGCCCTGGGCAAGGCCTTTGACGCCATGATCGAGGCGCTGCACTACGGCACCGTGGCCGTGAACGCCTGGACCGGCGTCGGCTACCTCACGCCGCACGCTACCTGGGGCGCGTTCCCCGGCCACACGCTGGCGGACGTGCAGAGCGGAATCGGCGTGGTGCACAACGGTTTCCTGATCGAGAAGCCCGAGCGCACGGTGGTCCGCGGGCCGTTCCGCCCGTCGCCGCGCTCGCTGATCGGGGGAGAATTGTCGATTTCGCCGAAGCCGCCGTGGTTCGTCAACAACCGCACGGCGGCCACCACCGGCCGGCTGCTCACGGCGTTCGCCGGCAGGCCGAGCTGGGCCAAACTGCCCGCCATCTTCGTCTCGGCGTTGCGGGGCTGACGAGTTTCCCCGCGGGCCTTTCTGGCCTCTGCTCTCAGAGGCTGACGTATCGCCCGAAGAGCGCGGTGAGCTCGTCGAGAAACTCGCCGTGGTCGATGGGTGGTTGGTCGAGCACGTACCGGATGGCAAGGTGCTCGACCGCACGGATGGCGATCCACACGACCGTGTTCGGGTGTTCGGGGCGTTGGTCCCTTAGTTGCAGGTGCGCGAGCGCGAGTTCGCCGACGCGTTGCTCGAAGTCGACGATCTTGTTGCCAAGTCCGAGGCGGGGCGTGTGCTCGATCATGGCGCGCAGCAGTTCGGGCTGCTCGCTCATCGCGTCGAGCAGCACGGCGAGCATCTGGCGCATGGTGCCCAATTCGGCGGGCTTGCCGACGTGCTCGACCAGGTGCGTGGTGACCGTGCGGGCTATCTGGTCGGTGTAGTCGTCGACGATGGCCGCGATGATGACGTCTTTGTTCGGAAAGTACTGATAGAGCGAGCCAGGGCTGATGCCAGCCGATTTGGCGATGAGGTTGGTGGTGGTGCCGTCGTACCCGTGCTTGATGAGCACGGTGCGTCCGGCATCGAGGATGCGAGCCACCATCAAACGCGAGCGTTCCTGCCGCGTGCCGCTGCGTCCCGCGCCGCCGCGCCTGCGGTTCGAACCGATGTGGACCCACACCCGCCGGCAGCTGTTCACGCCGTGGATGGACTTCCGTGAGGTGCCCGAGCCAACGCCGTGGACCGACCTCTTCGTCGACCACCTCTGGCAGGGCGACGAGCTGATGGACGCCGTCGTCGCGCGATTTCGTGCGATGGCATGGCCGAGGGCCGCGCCATGCTGGATCTGGCGCTCGACCACGGCATCGGTTCGGTGCCGAACGCACCTGCTGAGTTGGTCGCATTGTTCGACCAGCTGGACAACCCGCCGGTCTGGTACGACGCGCAGCTGTGGGAAGCCGGCAGGCAATTGTGGGTCGACGCGTCCCTGGCGGGCAAGGTCGGCATGTTCGCCGGTGATACTTTCGGCACCTTCGTCGGCGACGAGGTCGCCTACGCCACCGGGCAGACAGGACGTTTCGTCAGTGATTTCTACCGGCGCAACCTGGAGACCCTGGCGTGGTTCCGCAACATGACGTACCCAGGCGCTCGAACGGTGGGCCGAACCGTTCAAAGACACTGTGCGCGTGCGGCTGATGCATTCGCAGGTGCGTGCCGGGCCGCGCCGAACCTGGGGCGACGAGCAGTTCGCCCGGCACGGCAATCCGATCTCCAACGCCATGATGATGAACGCGGCGATCAGCTTCGGGCTGCAACCCCTGCTGATCGACCACGCGCACGGACGTACGCGCAGCTGTGCGGATCTCGATGCGGCGCTGATGTATTGGGCCTACATCGCGCATGTCTTCGGGGTGGCGGAGGAACTCATCCCCAGGAATACCGCCGAGGCCATCGAAGCCATGGACTTCACGGTGGCGTATGCCGGTGGCCCGTCGGAGTGGACGGACACCATGGTCGGCGCCGCCATCGACGGTCAGACGGCAGCGGGACTTCTCAAGCGCGCCTTGGCTACACCGGTGCTCGGGCTGCTGGCCTACTACGGCGGTGAAGATCTCGCCCACGCGATGGTGCGTGGCACGAGCCTGGCGGGCGTGAACCTCAGGCCCTGGATGGGAGTTTCGAAGGTGCTGGTCAATGTCAATGTGGGATGGCGGCGGCTGCTCGACCGTGTTCCCGGCGCAACGGCACGTGCCGCCGCGCGTGACAGCGACCTTGCACTGTGGGGCTCGATGTTGGCTGTCGCCCGGTTCGTGGCTGCTCGCAAGGGAATTCATGGCACCCCCTACGACCACCACAACGAGACCGCCGCCGCGGGCTGTCCGGTTCCGCATCAGGCGGTTGCAGGCTAGTGGCGGCATTCAACGTCGTCTTGCGTCGCAGTGGCTGGATAGTCCGTGTGCCGCAGGACCAATCCGTCCTCGAGACGCTGGACGACGCTGGGATTCGGGTGGATTCCATGTGCCACAACGGTTTGTGCGGTACGTGTCAGACCCGGGTGGTGTCCGGTCATGTCGACCATCGCGACAGCTTTCTCACCGACGAGGAGCGGGCCGGAAACCAGTTCATGATGCTGTGCGTCTCCCGGGCGGTGAACGGCGCGGACATCGAGCTCGATCTATAGCGCGCGGCCTCGGTCTCCAGTCCGGAGCTGTGGGCGGGGTTGGTCGGCGCAGCGGTCCGGAAGCGTCGTATTCGTCGCCGCGCCGGCTGCTTGCGCGGGCGGCTTCGCCACCTCGTCAACGGGTGACTTGTAGCGGCGCGCGGTACCGCCGTCGCGGCGTGGGGTGCCGTGGCGGGGTGCTGGTCAGCTTGCGGGACTGTCACTTTCACCATCGACGTCCTCACCCTCGGGTGGGTAGAGCGTGGGGTGGTGATATTGGTTCGTTCGTGGTTGGCCGACGTCCAGCAGTGGTGGTGGGGTCCAGTGGGCGCGGCCGTTTTTCATGGTGGTGGTCCAGCCGCCGGTGTCGGCGAGCCGGTTGTCGGGGCCGCAGGCCAGGGTGAGGTTGGTGATGTCGGTGGGTCCGTCGTCGCGCCAGTTGGTGTTGACGTGGTGGGCCTGGCTGCGGGATGCGGGGGCGGTGCAGTTGGGTTTGGTGCAGCCCCGGTCGCGGGCGAACAAGGCGAGACGTTGGGCGACGGTGGCGGTGCGGCGGGCTCGGCCCATGTACAGCGGTTGTTCGGCGGCCTGGTCGAACACGACAAGGTAGTGGTCGGCTCCGGCGGTGGCGGCCATCTGGACCAAGTCCTTGACCGGGATATTCGTGCCGGTGTGGGTGAGCGCCATTCCAGTGCGCTTCTCCAGGTCTGTGACGGTGGCGGTGGCGACCACGGTGACGGGGAAACCGTTGTGGTCACCGAGCATGCCGGTGGTGAGGATCATCCGGCCGACCATTTTGTAGGCGTCGTGTCGGCGCTGCGCCGGGGTGCGGGTGTCGTTGTCGATCTGTTCTTGGGTGGGGGTGCCGGAGATGCAGGGCTGTGGGTCGGCGGGGTTGCACATGCCGGGGGCGGCCCATTTTTCGTTGATCGCGTCCCAGTAGGCGCGGGTTTCGGCGTCGATGGTGCCGGTGATCTCGCTGGTCCCATCCCGGCGTTGCTTCCCATGGTTGATGGCGCGTTTGCGGTCGCGTTCGGTGTCGTCGGGTTCGGGCCCGTCCTGGTCGAGTTCGTAGAGCAATTTGTTGGCCGCGGCCCGCAGTTCCTCGGGGGTTTGGTGCCGCGCCCGGGTCACCAGCGTCTGCTCGCACTGCACTGTGGTGGCGGGATCGACCCAGTTCGGCAGGTTCGCCATGAAATTGCCGATCACTTCGACGTGCTCGGTGTTGATCGCCCCAGCGGCTTGAGCTCGCGCCGCCTCCTCCCACACCGGTGGCAACACCTCGCCGGTCAGGCCGGTGCGCGGGCCCAGGTGTTCCATGTCGCGGACTCGGCGGCGGGCTTCCTTGGCACTGATGTGCAGGCAGATGCGCAGGACGTCGGGCCAGTTTTTCGCGCCGATCTCTTTCGGGCCGGTTTGGGCGACCAGGGCGGCCAGGATGCGGTGATCGGCCGCCTCGGCGGCGCAGCGCAGACGTTCGCGGCGAGACTGCAACTCCAACAACTCCGGCACACTCAACCGGCTGTAGTCCAGGGATGCGATCCTGGCGGCGTCGGCTTCGAAATCGGCGTACGCCTCCTCGATGACAGCCGGATCGGTGAATCCCATACATCGAACACTAGTTCGAACAGCTGACAAATTTCGCCGCGGATCTGTGACGAATGGGTCGCTAGTTACCCACCGTGACCAGCGCAAACAAAGTGACCAAAGTTTTTTCTGAGGATCAGTCCCAGGTCGTCTCGCGTTGCCCGCCGGCGCCTCTGGCGCGCGGTAGAGATCGTCATTTCCTGGCCATTGAACGCTAACCTACGCTACCGTAGGTTACGGTAGCGTAGGTTTGTGAACGCGTGAACCGGACGCCGACAACCGTTGGAGGGATTGGCCTATGGATACCCAGGCAGCCGTGCTGTATGAGCTGGAGCCCGTCGTCGCGCAGAACCTCGACCGGCACCTCAAGATGTCGCGGGAGTGGTTCCCGCACGACTACGTTCCGTGGAGCCGTGGGCGGGACTTCGCATTCCTCGGTGGCGAGGACTGGCAGCCGGAGGACTCGCCGCTGGACCCGGTCGCCAAGACGGCCCTGACGGTCAACCTGCTGACCGAGGACAACCTGCCGTCATACCACCGCGAGATCGCCACCCGATTCTCCCGCGACGGTGCCTGGGGCACCTGGATCGGGCAGTGGACCGCAGAGGAGGGCCGCCACAGCATTGCGCTGCGGGACTACCTCGTCGTCACCCGCGGCGTCGATCCGGTCGCCCTGGAACGGCTCCGCATGGAGCACACTGTCGCCGGTTACGACGCGGGTGACCGCAGCGCCCTGTCGGTGCTGGCGTACGTGTCGTTCCAAGAACTGGCCACTCGTGTTTCGCACCGCAACACCGGCCGGGCGTCGGGCTGCCCGCTGGCCGACCAGCTCCTGGCCCGCATCGCGGCCGACGAAAATCTGCACATGGTCTTCTATCGGAACCTGATGGCCGCGGCACTCGACATCGCTCCTGACGACGCGATGGTCGCCATTTGCGACGAGGTCATCAACTTCGCGATGCCCGGCTCGGGTATGACGGACTTCGCCAAGAACGCGCTCACCATCGCCAAGGCTGGTATCTACGACCTGCGCATCCATCACGACGACGTGCTGGTGCCGGTGCTGCGCTTCTGGAACATCTTCGAGCGCAACGACTTCGGTCCGGCCGGTGAACGGGCTCGTGAAGAGATGATCGGCTTTCTCGGGATGCTCGACGAGCGGGCGCGGTTCTACGAGGAGAAGCGCAAACTGGCCACCGTGTCCGGGTGAACCGCGCGGCTTAGCCCGGGAGTCGGATCACCTGAGCGGCGTAGGCCAGGCCCGCGCCGTAGCCGAGGAGCAGGGCGACGCTGCCGGGCTTCGCTTCGCCGCTGTTCAGCAGGGTGTACATCGCCAGTGGGATCGAGGCGGCCGAGGTGTTGCCGGCATCCTGAATGTCTTGGGCGATAACAGTTTCCGGCTTGAGCCCCAGCCCCTTGGCGAGCAGCTCGTTGATCCGGCCGTTGGCCTGGTGGGGGATGAACACGTCGATGTCGTCGACCGTCAGGCCCGCGGCCGCGATGGCGCGGTTGCCGACGTCGACCATCTGGAAAGCCGCCCAGCGGAAGACGGTCTGGCCCTCCATGCGCAGGAAAGGCCGTGGCCCGGAAGGGTTCTCGGCAAATTCGATCCAGCTGAGGTCCTGCACGATGGCGCCGGACTGCTCGCCGTCGCTACCGGCAACGGTGGGCCCTATGCCTTGCTCGTCGGTGGGTCCCACCACCACGGCGGCAGCGCCGTCGGCGAAGATGAACGCGTTGCCGCGATCGGTCATGTCGATGGCATCGGACAGCTTCTCCGAGCCCACCACGAGGATGCGCTGCGCGCTGCCGGACCGGATCATGTCGGCGGCCACGCCCAGCGAGTAGCCGAATCCGGCGCAGCCCGCCGCGATGTCGAAGGCCGGAATGCCTTGTGCGCCAATCTCAGTGGCGACCTGGGGCCCGCACGGCGGCGTGTTGCGGAAGTTGGTGCTGGTCGCCACGATGACGGAGTCGATCTCCGAACCGGACAGCTCCGCTGCTGCACAGGCTCGACGTCCGGCCTCGCACGCCATGGTGACCGCGGACTCGTCGGGACCGGCGAACCGCCGGTTCTTGATACCGGTGCGGGAGTAAATCCACTCGTCCGAGGACTCGATGGTCTGACAGATCTCGTCGTTGGTGACGACGCGGCCGGGGCGGTAGGCCGCCACGCTCAGCAGGCCGACGTTCTGTGCGCCGCTGCGCGTATGGATATGTGTCACTTGATGATTCCTGTCGGACGAGGGAGGGGTCAGCGCCCAGCCGGGTCGAGCCCGAGCGACATGCCGGCCAGGCCGCGCTTGCGGCTGGACAGCTTGTCGGCGACACCGTGCAATGCCTTTCCGGCAGCCGAGTCGGGATCGGACAGCACCAGCGGCACACCTGTATCTCCGGCCGAGACCAGTCGCGGGTCCAGTGGGACCTGGCCCAGCAGCGGAACCTCGGCACCGACTGTGCGCGTGAGGCTTTCGGCGACCTGGGCGCCGCCGCCCTCGCCGAACAGCTGCATGGTGGTGCCGTCGGGCAGGGTCAGTCCGGACATGTTCTCGACCACGCCGACGATGCGCTGACGCGTCTGCACCGCAATGGCGCCGGCGCGCTCGGCGACCTCGGCGGCGGCCATCTGCGGCGTGGTGACGACGAGGATTTCGGCGCTGGGGATCAACTGCGCCACCGAGATGGCGATGTCGCCGGTGCCGGGCGGCAGGTCGAGCAGCAGGACGTCGAGGTCACCCCAGTACACGTCGGCCAGGAATTGCTGCAGCGCTCGGTGCAGCATCGGTCCGCGCCACACCACCGGGGTGTTGCCCTGGGTGAACATCGCGATGGAGATGACCTTCACATCGTGCGAAACCGGCGGCAGGATCATCGAATCCACCTGGGTGGGGCGATCCTGCACACCCATCATCCGGGGCACCGAGTGGCCGTAGATGTCGGCGTCGAGCAGGCCGACCGACAGGCCCTTGGCGGCCAGCGCGGCCGCCAGGTTCACCGTCACACTGGACTTGCCGACGCCGCCCTTGCCGGACGCCACTGCGTACACCCGGGTCAACGAACCCGGCTGGGCGAACGGGATGACGGGTTCCTTGTCGTCGCCGCGCAGCTGCTTGCGCAGTTCGGCGCGCTGCTCGTCGTTCATCACGTCGAGCGTCACCTTGACGGTGCCGGTGCCGGGCACGTCGGTGACGGCCGCGGTGACCCGGTCGGTGATCTCGGTCTTCTTGGGGCAGGCCGACGTGGTCAGGTAGATCTCGACGTGGACGGCGCCGTCGGATTCGACCGTCACATCCTTGACCATGCCGACCTCGGTGATCGGACGGCGCAGTTCAGGGTCGATAACTTTGCCCAGTGCGGCGCGCACGGCGGCATTCAGCTCAGCAGACATCAGCGGCGAGTCTATGCCTGCCGGTCAGCAGACCGGCAGCTGGTCACGGCAGGGATGGGAAGGCAGGCGCCGCGGGACCCATCGCTTCGGCGGGCGGCGGGCCGGCGGGAGCCTGCGGCGCCGGGACCGCCGCCGGTCCGGGGACAGGCCCCGGGGCGGCGCCGACGGGGCCGGCGGCCGGGGTACCGACGCCCACCGCGGTGACCGGGATGGGTCCCACGGGAGCCGGTGCGGGCGCGACGGGCGCGGGCGGCGGAGCCTGCGGCAGCAGGAACGGCGGCAGGTTGAGCGGGTTCGGCGGGGCGGTGTCCAGCGCCGGGGCGTCCGGCGTGGGGATGGGCGCGGCGGCCGGCGCGGGCCCGCCCTGCAGGCAGAACACCGCGCAGTTCTGTTTCGGTTCGGCCGGCCCGGGCAGCGGACCCGTGCGCCCCATCTGCAGCGCGGGCGTCATCGCCAGCGGGTCGTCGGACGGCAGTCCCATCGCGTTGATCGGCAGACCGGGCCCGAGCCCCTCGGGGTTGTCGAGGTGCTGATCGCCGATGGCGGGCGGCGGGCCGACGATCGGCGGGAGGTTCACCGGTGCGATACCGGTGACGTAGGCCTGGGCCCAGCCGAGCACGTTCTGGGCGTAGGGCATCGAGTTGTTGTAGCGCAGGATCGCGGTGAGGACCTGGGACGGATCGCGCAGGTTCAGTCCGCCACTGCACAGGTAGCGGGCCGCGGCCAGGGAGGCGTCGTAGACGTTCTGCACGTCGGGCTTGCCGTCGCCGATGGCATCGGCGGCGTACCGGGCCCAGGTGCCGGGCAGGAACTGCATGGGACCCAGAGCCCGGGCGTAGGTGACCCGGCCGGCAGCGATGCTCTGGACGATGACCTCATTGCCGGCCAGCGTGCCGTCGAGGACGGGTCCGAGGATCGGGGTGAGCGCGGTGCCCCGCGCGTCGGTCGCGCCGCTATTGGCGTGCCCGGACTCGATGCGTCCGATACCGGCCAGCAGGTTCCAGCTGATGCCGCAGCCCGGCGCATTGGTCGCCATGATCTTCTCGGCGGTGCGGTAGGCGTTGAGCACGACCGGCGGAATCCGCAACCCGCCGGGCGCCATCACCAGCGACGCGGGCGGCGGCGACAACGCGGTGGTCGGATCCATGTGGAGGGCGCGGGGAATCTGATCGGATGCCACCACCGTCATGCCGGTCCGGTCCCGGGGTCCGGGAGTTGTGGGGGTGACGGCCGCCAGCGGTGTGATGCCCGCGGTGGCGGTGTTGTGCACCGGTGTTTGCCGAGTCGGCGCGGAACCGCCGACGGCCAGCATCAGAACCAGCGGTGCGACGACGGCGACGCCGGCCAGGGGCCGACGCAAGGCCCTGGCGATCTGTCGGCGCCGGCCGGGCACGGCTTCAGCAAAGTCGATGTTGTCGCCGACGGCGGCGTCGTAGTCCTGGATGGCGTCGTCAACCGGCTCGGAGTCGCCGACAAGTGCGTGGGAGTCGGTAGTAGGCGCAGTGTCGTCCGCGGAATCTGCGGTGTCGCCCCCGTTGTGCACTAAGCCATCCTATGAAAGTGGAATACCGGAGTGACCCCGGTGACCTGTGTTGTGATCCAAGTCACCATACCTATTCCGGGGGCGGTTGGCGTAGCAATGTTTCCGGAGAATGGAAACTCTCATCAACGGCCACTCCGGAGTCGGCGGCGGGGTCGCCGAGGGTGCCGTTCTCCTCGACCGGCGGCCGTGATTTTCCGGCCTTGCGCTTGCCGGATCCGCCCTTGCCGCCGTTCTGCTGAGCAATCAAGGTCCGCAACTCGTCGAGTTCGCGGCGGAGGTAGTCGCGGGTGGCCACCTCGCCGACGGCGAGCCGCAGCGCGGCCAGTTCGCGGGCCAGGAATTCGGTGTCGGCCTTGGTCTGGGCCGCGCGCCGGCGGTCCTCTTCGAGCGACACCCGGTCCCGGTTCTCCTGGCGGTTCTGCGCCAGCAGGATCAGTGGCGCGGCGTATGCGGCCTGCGTCGAGAACGCCAGATTCAGCAGGATGAACGGGTACGGGTCGAACTGCAGGCTGATCGCAATCAGGTTGAAGGCGATCCAGATGATCACGATCACCGTCTGGATGAGCAGGTATTTGCCCGTGCCCAGGAACCGGGCGATCGACTCACTGAACTTGCCGACCGCCTCGACGTCCACCCGCGGGGTCAGCCGGAAGCGGGATGTACGCGGGATGTCCAGGCGCTGCCGCGCCGAAGGCTCGCTCACCGGCCCGCTCCCGAGATGTTGTCAGTGATGGCCTGGGTCGAGCCCGGTCCGGGTTCGTCCGCGCTGCGCCAACCGGAAGGCAGCAGGTGGTCGAGCAGGTCGTCGACGGTGACGGCGCCCAGCAGGTGGTTTTCGTCGTCGACCACCGGCGCGGACACCAGGTTGTACGCCGCGAAGTAGCGCGTCACCTCGGCCAGCGAGCTGGCTGGGGACAGCACCGGCAGATCGGTGTCGAGGATGCCGCCGACCTGGGTGGCCGGCGGTTCGCGCAGCAGCCGCTGCGTGTGTACGACGCCCAGATAGCGTCCGGTCGGCGTCGCGGTCGGCGGGCGGGCCACGAAGGTCATGGACGCCAGCGCCGAGGTGAGGTCGGGGTCGCGGACGCGGGCGAGCGCCTCGGCGACCGTGGTGTCCGGCGTGAGCACGACGGGCTCGGGCGTCATCAGACCACCGGCGGTGTCGGGGGAGTGCTGCAGCAGGCGGCGCACGGGCTCGGAGTCCTCGGGATCCATGCGGTCCAGCAGCACAGCAGCGCGGGTGGCGTCGAGCTCACCGAGCAGGTCGGCCGCGTCGTCGGGGTCCATCTCTTCCAGCACGTCGGCGGCACGCTCGGTGCCCAGCTGGTTGAGCAGTTCGGCCTGCTCGGGTTCCGAGAGTTCCTGCAGGATGTCGGCCAGCCGCTCGTCATCGAGAGCCCTGACCACCTCGTGGCGGCGCTTGGCCGGCAGGTCGCGCAGCGCGTTGGCGACCTCGACGGGACGCTGTCCGTCGAACTGCTCCAGCAGCTGGGCCACGCCCTGACCCGGCAGCGCGAGCGCCGACGGCGTGAGCCCGGTGACGTTCTGCCATTCCACCACGTGCACCGTGGTGCGCCGGCCCAGCCGGCGGTGGCGCACCGCGACGCGCGTCACCAGCCAGTCGCGCGAGCGGGTCTGCTCGATGGCCAGGTCGACCACGACGACGTCGAGGCCGGCGAGGTGTTCGAGCTCCGGATCCGTGACGCGGACGCGGGTGTCCAGAATCTGTCCGAGGACCAAGGCCTCGCCAGGCCGTTGTTCGAACCGGCGCAGCGAGATCGTCGCTCCCGTGAGGGTGACGGAATTGTGCTCGATCGCGGTCACGCGAAGGATCGGGACGAAAATTCTCCGGCGCGTGGTCAGCTCCACGACCAGGCCGAGCACCCGCGGTTGCTGGCGGACTACGCCCATGCTCACGACCACGTCGCGGACCCGCCCGACCGACTCTCCGTCGGGGCCCAATACGACCAACCCAGCGAGTCTTGCCACGTAGACCCTGTTGACCGCCACCATGCTCCACAGGGTAGAGAGTGGGGTTGTGGAGAACCTCTATCGGCCCCGCCGTACGTGCCTGTCCGTTCCGGGTAGTAGCGACAAGATGATCGCCAAGGCCAAGATGCTGCCGGCCGATCAGGTGTTCCTCGACCTGGAGGACGCCGTGGCGGCGGAGGCGAAGGCCGCGGCGCGGACCCGGGTGGCGCAGGCGTTGTGCGAGCCGGGTTGGGCGGGCCAGCTGCGTGGCCTTCGGGTCAATGACTGGACCACACCGTGGACGTACGCCGACGTGATCGAGGTCGTCACCGCGGTGGCGCACGGCGGCGGCGAGCTGGACGTCATCGTGCTGCCCAAGGTCAGCGACGTCTCGCACGTGCACGCCCTCGACTTGTTGCTGACCCAGCTGGAGCGCACCCACGGACTGCCCGTCGGCCGCATCGGTATCGAGGCCCAGATCGAGGACGCCAAGGGGCTCACCAACGCCGACGCCATCGCCGGCGGGCCGCGCGTTCAGGCGCTGATCTTCGGGCCGGGCGATCTCATGGCGAGCCTCAACATGCGCACCCTCGTCGTCGGCGAACAGCCCGTCGGCTACGGCGTCGGCGACGCCTACCACCACGTGCTGATGACGATCCTGGTGGCGGCGCGGGCGCACGGCATCAACGCCATCGACGGCCCGTATTTCAAGGTGAAGGACACCGAGGCGTTCACGCGCGTCGCCGGGCAGACCGCGGCGCTGGGATACGACGGCAAGTGGGTGCTGCACCCCGACCAGATCGCCGCGGGAAATGAGATCTTCAGTCCGCGGCAGGCCGACTACGACCACGCCGAGCTGATCCTCGAGGCCTACGAATGGCACACCTCGCAGGCCGGCGGCGCCCGCGGCGCGGTGCTGCTCGGCGACGAGATGATCGACGAGGCCAGCCGCAAGATGGCACTGGTGATCGCGGGCAAGGGTCGCGCCGCCGGGATGACGCGCACGGGCGAGCGGTTCAGTCCGCCGGCGTGAGCGGGTCGGCTACGCGCCGAGCACCAGGACGACCAGGAACAGGTTGAGCAGGAACGCCAGGGCGCCGCAGCCGATGCCGATCAAGGCGAGCACACTGCCGCGGGTGCCGCTGCCGGGGATGCGCTCATAGGCGACCACGCCGAGCCCGACGCCGATCAGCGCCACCGGGCCGAACACCACCCCGATCAGGGCGCACGCGACCGAACCGACCGCCAGCCGGTTGACCCGTGCGCCGATCACAAGTTCGGGTCTTGGTGAATGGCCCAGTCGTAGAACAGCACGAAGCCGAGCAGGCCGACGACGATCGAGATGCCGCCGATGGCGATGCCCGCGATGGCCATGGTCCGGCCGCTGGTCTGCGGCCGGCCCTTGCTCTGCATCAGGGCCACGATGCCGAGGACGATGCCCAGCAGCGAGCCGACCGGACCGATGAAGCACATGAAGTAGAGCGGCAACGCGACCAGGGAACACGCCAATGATCCGATGGCCATGCCATCGTTCGACGGCGGCGGTGGGTACGACGAGTACAGCGGCGGCGGCAGGTAGCCGGCGGGCGGCAGGAATCCCGGCGGCGCCATCGCGGGCGGCGGTGGACCGAAGGGTCCGGCGGGCGGGGCGCCGTAGAAGCCTGGCGGCGGCGGGCCGGGCGGCGCGGGGAACGGACTGGTCGGTGGCTGCGGTGGGAGCTGGGGCTCCGGCGCGGGCGGGCCCTGCTGCCACGGCGCGGGGGTGGGTCCGGGCTCTTCGATCGCCGGGTACTCGTACACCGGGTAGTCGCTGGTGGCCTCGGCGTCGGTGCCGGTCGGCGGGGGCACCGGACTGACCGGTCGCGACTGATCCCAGGAAGGTTGCCCCGACTGCCCGCCCGGACTTGTCATGCCGACCAACCTAGCGCACGAGTTCATGGCATCGTGGTAGCCGAAGCGCGTTCCGAGGCGAGTGACAGGAGACCAGGGGCATGACGAATCCGCTGCAACCCGACCGGACCCCGGGTCCGGGTGGACAGCCCGGATTGCCGACTCCGCCGAAGGGCTGGCCCATCGGTTCGTACCCGACCTATGCCGAGGCGCAGCGCGCCGTCGATTACCTGTCAGACCAAGAGTTCCCGGTACAGCACGTGACCATCGTGGGCGTCGACCTGATGCAGGTCGAGCGGGTCACGGGCAGACTCACCTGGCCACGCGTGCTCGGCGGCGGCATCCTGACCGGCGCTTGGCTGGGTCTGTTCATCGGGCTCGTGCTCGGGCTTTTCGGCACCAACGCGTGGGGGTCTCTGCTGACCGGTCTGATCGCCGGCATCTTCTTCGGCCTGATCACCTCTGGCGTGCAATACGCGATGTCCCGGGGCGCAAGGGATTTCAGCTCCACTCTGCAGCTCGTCGCGGGACGCTACGACGTGCTGTGCGATCCGGTCTGTGCCGAACAGGGCCGCGACCTGCTGGGGCGCCTGTCTCTGTAGCGGACTGCGGCACCGCCGCCTGATCCACTCCTGACGTCGCCGCTCCGGCACATGATCGGCTCCTGACGTCGTCGATATGTTGCACGGCACACCTTCTGCGCTCTACGGTTTGCGCGCGGGAGGTTCCCGTGAGACAGGAGGCGTCCGTGGTGCGCGCGGGAAAGCTGCGGGCTGCGCTGGCGGCAGGTGCGGCGGCGTGCATGGCCGCCACGTCAGTGTCCGCCTGTGGTTCCGGTGCGGGCGGCACCGTCGTCAACGTCTATACGTCGGCCAATGAGAAGGCGACGTTCTCGGCCCTCGCCAAGCGATGCAACGCCGAACTCGGCGGTCGTTTCACCATCAAGCAGGTCAGTCTGCCCAAGGGTGCCGACGATCAGCGGTTGCAACTGGCCCGCCGGCTGACCGGCAACGACAAGAGCCTCGACGTCATGGGCCTGGATGTCGTGTGGACCGCCGAGTTCGCCGAGGCCGGCTGGGCCGTGCCGCTGGCCGACGATCCGGCCGGAAAAGCCGAAGCCGACGCCGCCGACGACACCTTGCCCGGACCGTTGAAGACCGCGCAGTGGCAGGGCCGGCTGTTCGCCGCCCCCATCACGACCAACACCCAGATGCTCTGGTACCGGGCCGATCTGATGCCTGAGCCGCCGGCCACCTGGGACGACATGGTGGCGCAGGCGACCCGGCTGCACGCCGTCGGGGGACCCAGCTGGATCGCCGTGCAG